>Ga0302319_10003263_pt1 | contig 34164 bp, 20 predicted proteins | sample Bog_T0_2_FD_203319 | JGI IMG/M metagenome (GOLD analysis project Ga0302319, IMG submission 203319) | Peat permafrost microbial communities from Stordalen Mire near Abisko, Sweden - Bog_T0_2 | ecosystem: Environmental > Terrestrial > Soil > Wetlands > Peat | place: Sweden: Abisko, Stordalen Mire...
CATACCCGCCATCATCGAAATGCAGAGCGAAGGCGGCGCCGTGGGAGCCGTTCATGGCATGCTCCAAACCGGCTCCGTCAGCACCACCTTCACCGCTTCCCAAGGCCTGCTGTTGATGGTTCCCAATATGTTTAAATTTGCCGGCGAGCTTTTGCCCACGGTTTTTCACGTCACCGCACGCACGGTCGCGACGCACGGCCTCTCCATTTTCGGGGATCACAGCGACATCATGGCCTGCCGCTCCACCGGATGGGGGATGCTCGGCGCCGCTTCGGTTCAAGAAACCATGGATTTCGCCCTGATCGCCCAGGCGGTCACCCTCCGATCCCGTCTGCCGTTTATCCACTTTTTCGACGGTTTCCGCACCTCCCACGAAGTTTCTAAAATCGAGATGCTCGATGAATCGGTGCTGCGCGCCATGATCGACGACAAGCTTGTCGCCGCCCATCGTGCCCGCGGCATGACGCCCGAAAGCCCGGTCCTCCGCGGCACTGCCCAAAACCCGGACGCCTATTTCCAAGGTCGCGAAGCGGCCAACCTTATTTATGCCGAATGCCCGAATGTGGTCCAAAAGGCCATGGACGAATTCGCCGCCCTCACCGGTCGCAGCTACAATTTGTTCGATTATGTCGGCGCGCCTGATGCCCAGGACGTTCTCGTTATCATGGGCTCCGGTTGCGAATCCGCCCACGAGACCATCGACTATTTGAATGCCCGCGGTGCGAAGCTCGGCCTCCTGAAAGTCCGCCTCTATCGTCCCTTTGACGGCCTCCGTTTCGTCCAGGCCCTGCCCGCGTCCGTCCGTCGTATCGCCGTCCTCGACCGCACCAAAGAGCCCGGCGCCACCGGTGAGCCGCTCTACCAAGACTGTGTTACGGCCATTTTCGAAGGCATGTTCAGCAGCCAGTCGCATCTCAAAAGCGCGCCCAAAGTTTTCGGCGGCCGCTACGGCCTTTCTTCCAAGGAATTCACCCCGGCGATGATCAAGGCGGTCTTCGACAACCTCGCCGCCCCGACGCCCAAGAATCATTTCACCATTGGCATCAACGACGATGTCTCCAATTCCAGCCTCGTCTACGATCCGAACCTGACCATTGAACCGAACGACGTCATCCGCGCTCTCTTTTACGGCCTGGGCGCCGACGGCACAGTGGGCGCCAACAAGGCTTCCATCAAGATCATCGGCGAGGAAACCAGCAATTACGCGCAGGGTTATTTCGTCTACGATTCGAAGAAATCCGGCTCGATGACGGTTTCGCACTTGCGATTCGGGCCGCGCCCGATCCGGTCCACCTACCTGATCACCAGCGCGAACTTTGTCGCGTGCCATCAACCGGTATTCCTGGATCATTATGAAATGCTCCAGTACCTCGTCCCCGGCGGAACGTTTTTGCTGAACACCCATTTCGGCGTGGATAAAATCTGGTCCAACCTGCCCACGCCGGTTCAACAATCCCTCCAGACAAAAGAAATAAAATTCTATGTCATCGACGCCACCAAGGTCGCCCGGGACAGCGGCATGGGCGGACGCATCAATACCATCATGCAGGTGTGTTTCTTCGCCCTCTCGGGCGTGCTGCCCCGCGAAGAAGCGATCACCGCCATCAAGCACTCCATTGAAAAAGCCTATGGCAAGAAGGGCGACGAAATCGTCCAGATGAATTTGAAGGCCGTGGATAATACGCTGGCCAACCTCCATGAAGTGTCGCTGGCCAACTGCCAATTGAACGGCACCGGCCAGCTCGTGCCGCCGATCACACCGAACGCGCCCGTTTTCGTCCGCAATGTGCTGGGCACGCTCGCCGCCGGCAATGGCGACAATCTCCCGGTCAGCGCCTTCCCCAATGATGGCACCTATCCGACCGGCACGTCGCAATATGAGAAACGCAATCTGGCGCTCGAAGTCCCCGTCTGGGACCAGGAAATTTGCATCCAATGCCTCAAATGCGTCGCCATCTGTCCGCACGCCACCATCCGGGCGAAAGTTTATGAACCCGCCCTGCTGGCCGGCGCGCCCGCCACGTTTAAGAGCACCGACGCCCGAGTGCCCGAGTTCAAGGGTCTGAAATTTTCGCTGCAAGTTGCCGTCGAAGACTGCACCGGGTGCAACCTCTGCGTGGAAGTTTGCCCGGCGAAAAACAAAACCGAGACCCGGCTCAAAGCCATCAATATGCGCCCGCAGGAACCGCTCCGCCCCACGGAACGCGACAACTGGAATTTCTTCCTCGGCGTGCCGGAACTCGACCGCCGCCGCATCAAAACCAGCACCATGCGCCAGCAGCAGCTCATGCAGCCGTTGTTTGAATTCTCCGGCGCCTGCGCCGGTTGCGGAGAAACGGCCTATATCAAGATGCTGACGCAACTGTATGGTGACCGCCTTTTCATTGCCAATGCGACCGGTTGCTCCTCCATCTACGGCGGCAATTTGCCCACCACGCCTTACTGCAAAAACAGCGAGGGCCGCGGCCCGACCTGGTGCAATTCCCTGTTCGAGGATAACGCGGAGTTCGGTCTCGGCTTCCGCGTGTCACTGGACAAGCAACAGGAACTTGCGCGCGAATTGCTCGGCAAACTCGCCGGCGTCCTCGGGGTCACCTTCGTCGACGAAATCCTCAAGGCCGATCAGGGCAGCGAAACCGGCATTTACGACCAGCGCGAGCGCGTCGCCGCCCTGAAGTTAAAATTAAAAACGCTGCAATCCCCCGAAGCGCTCTTGCTCACCGGCGTGGCCGATCAATTGGTAAAGAAGAGTGTCTGGATCGTCGGCGGCGACGGCTGGGCCTATGACATCGGTTACGGCGGCCTCGATCACGTGCTCGCCAGCGGCCGCAACATCAACGTCCTGGTGCTGGATACCGAAGTGTATTCCAACACCGGCGGCCAGATGAGCAAATCCACCCCGCGCGGCGCCATTGCGAAATTTGCGGATGGCGGCAAGGCGGCCGGCAAAAAAGATCTCGGGCTCATTGCCATGACCTACGGGAACATCTACGTGGCCAGCGTTGCCCTGGGCGCCAAAGACGAGCACACCCTGCGGGCCATCGTCGAGGCGGAGTCCTATCCCGGCCCGTCGCTGATCATTGCCTACAGCCATTGCATCGCCCACGGTATCGCGCTGGATCGCGGCGTCGGCGCCCGCCAGCAGAAGCTCGCGGTCGAAACCGGTCAATGGCTCTTGTACCGTTACGACCCACGCCGTGCCGAAGCCGGCGAGAACCCGCTTCAGGTCGACAGCAGCGCCGCCAAAGGCAAGGTCGTTGACTTTTTGATGTCGGAAAATCGCTTCAAGATGCTCACCAAGAGCCGGCCGGAAGCCGCCAAACAGCTCTTCGCGAACGCCCAGATCGATGCGGATCGGCGCTGGAAATTCTACCAGTTTCTGCAAACGCGGGACCTCAGTCCGCAAGCGCCCCAACCCGCGGCCACCAGCCCGATCGCGCCCAAACTATCCTAACCCGAAGCAAGAAAGATCACGCTATGAATCTGAGCACAACTTACCTGGGATTAAAACTGCGAACACCGCTGGTCCCCTCCGCCTCGCCGCTGTCCGGTGACCTGGCGAACATCAAGCGCATGGAAGATGCCGGGGCATCCGCGGTAGTTCTCTATTCGCTCTTCGAAGAACAATTACGCACCGACCGGCTGGAGCTGAACCAAACTCTCGAACAAGGCACCTTCAGCTCGCCGGAAGCGCTGACTTATTTCCCCGAACCCGAGGATTATAAACTGGGTCCCGAGGAATATCTGAAGCACATCGCCGCCGCCAAGGCCGCCGTTAAAATCCCCATCATCGCCAGTCTCAATGGCTCGTCCGCCGGCGGTTGGACCAGTTACGCCCATCAAATTCAACAGGCCGGCGCGGATGCCCTGGAATTGAACATTTTTTTTGTTCCGGCGGATCTGGATGTTCCCGGCCAGGAACTGGAACTCAAATACCTCGAAATCGTCCGGGCCGTCAAAGCCGCCGTCACCATTCCCATCGCGGTTAAATTAAGCCCGTTCTTCAGCAACCTGGCGAACATGGCCAAACAGTTGGACGATGCCGGGGCAAACGGCCTCGTCCTGTTCAATCGCTTCTATCGCCCGGATATTGAGCTCGAGACGCTCGAGGTTAATCCCAACATGCTCCTCAGCACCCCAATGGCCACCCGCCTGCCTTTGCGCTGGATCGCCATCCTGTATAGCCGTATCCGCGCCAACCTGGCGGCCACCGGCGGTATTCACCGCGCCAGCGATGCCCTGAAAATGCTCATGGGTGGCGCCGATGTCACCATGCTTTGTTCGGTTTTAATGCGGCATGGCATCCGGCATATCAGCTTCATCGAACACGACATGGTGACCTGGATGGAACAGCACGAATACGAATCCGTTGCACAGCTCAAGGGTAGCATGAGCCAGAAGAACTGCCCTGATCCGGCCGCATTCGAACGCGCCCAATACGTCAAGGCCATCTCCGGCTTTACCCTCCCCGCCGGCGTTTAGTCCCGGCCGCGGCCAAACATAAATTTTGTCTCCGCCAAAGCTGCGGTGGGTGGTTCGATCACCCAGCGTATTAACCGGGAAACGTAGCGAGACCGAAGAGCGGTCGAATCCAGTTTTTGCAAAATCAACCCACCGGGGAATTAACAAGGCCAAGCCGCTTTGCCGCGGTCCGGCGGATTATCCGCCGTCCCGCACCCATTGGGCGGCGTGCAGCAATAACTCGGTGGAGCTTTTCAATTGCAGCTTTTCCTTGATGCGATTCCGAAAGGAATTGATGGTCGCAATCGTCAAATCCAATTCCTCCGCAATCTGCCGGGTCGGTTTCCCCTGTCCCAGCATGCGAAAAACCTCCAATTCCCGGTCGCTCAAAGTCTCAATCGGGGTCCGCGGCTGATCGGCATCGCCCCGCACCATCCGGTTGAGCATGCCGGCCGATATCTTTTCACTCAGGTAAAGATCGCCGCCCAGCACCTTGTGAATGGCCGCCTTGACGGTCTTGGCCGGCTCATGCTTCATCACATAGCCCATCGCCCCGGCCCGCAAAACGCGTTCCGCGTAGAGCGTTTCATCGTGCATGGACACCACTAAAATCGGGAGATCATCGATTTCTGCCTTCAAATCCTTGATCAAATCCAGGCCGCTCGATACCGCCAGCGAAATATCCACAATCACCACGTCCGGATGCGAGGACCGGATGCCGGCCAGCGCCTCTTCCGCGTTGGAAGCATCGCCGCACACCGTGAGGTTTGGCTCCCGGTCGATCAATTGCCGCAGCCCTTCGCGGAACATGGCGTGATCATCCACCAGGTAGACGCGCTTCTTCTTAACCTCTCCGGGGTCGCCCGGGATATCATTACGATTTGCTTCAGCCATGTTTTTTTATTGTTTGCCATGCAACGGACTGAACACGACCTCCACCTGGGTGCCGTGCTCCGGCTGGCTTTTGAGGGTCAGCACCGCGCCAACCACTTTGGCCCGGTATTTCATGATACGGATTCCCATGCCGCCGCGGTTTTTATCTGTCGACCGGAATCCGATGCCATTATCCTGCACCGTCATCTTTAATTGTTCGCCTTCCGCCGCCAACGTGACGCTTACTTCCGTCGATTTACCATGATTTACCGCATTCAACAAGGCTTCTTGTACGATGTAATAGAGGTGCAATTCCTTTTCACGGTCTAATTTCACCGGCGGGACCTTCGCAAAAAACTTGCAGGTGATCCGGTACCGGTTGCTCGCCGTGACCGCCAGATCCTCCAGCGCCATGAATAGGCCATGCTCCTCCAGCCGCGCCGGAAACAAGCCCCGGGCCACGTTCCGTGCCTGAACATTCGCCTCATTGATCAGATTGCCAATCCGTTCCGCCTCCGCGGATTCCGGCTGGTTTTTTTCCTGCAATCGGTCGCCCAATATGTCCAGCAGGTACGCGATCGCCGCGAGCTGCTGGCATACCCCGTCATGCAGATCATGGCCGATCCGGCGCTGTTCGCGGTTGCTGATTTCCAGCAATTCCCGCTCCAGTCGGCGGCGCTCCGAAATATCGCGGGCGATGCCTTCGATCTCCGGTTCGTCCCGATTCTGTGAGATCAGCCGGGAACTAATCTCCAGCTTGATCCGCTGGCCGGCCGCGTTGAGAAAGTCCCATTCCGAGTCGGGCAATTCCGCCCCTTCCACAACCTGCGCAAACCATTCCTCCACCGCCACCCGTTGGTTCTCCGCCAGAAACTCCGTCAAGTTGCGCCCGATAATCTCGTCCCGGCGGCGTTGCAACAACCGCTCGCCCGTCTGGTTGATCGACGTGATCCGGCCCTTCAAATCGTGGGTAAAGACCATGTCGTTGGCATTTTCGAACAGATTCTCGTACCGCGCCTTCAGGGCGGCCTCCATCTGGAGCCGCCTTTGGATGATTTCGGTCTGCCGGTGCACCTGCCGCCGCAACAGCGCCACCCAGCCGAATGCCAGCAAAACCACCGCCACCAAAATACCGATCGCCGCCAGCATGAGCTGGAAATTCCATAACGGCGGCTGGCGCAAAACAAAAATGTCGCCCGGCGACCGCATCATGATCCGGAAAGATTTCGCCCGCCAATCCGCGCCGTAATGCCAGTCGCTGCCCATTTCAATCAGGCACACTCCCGTCAGCGCCACCTTGCAGCCGTTGCGAAGGTAGGCAAAATCCAGGCCGCTGTTGGTGCGTTCCAGATACGCGTTGAACAAGAAACCATCCGCCTGCAACACCAGGAATTGTTCCCGGCTGTTCCGGGTACGGTCCAATAATGTGGCTTCGATGCGCACCAACCGGCAATCATGCGTGCCGCTTAATGCCTGATCCGCCGTTACCGGGTCGGGCGTGGGGACGGCACCGTCGCCCGTCTTCCGGAAAATGGCGTCCTGCAACAGCGGCGTATATTCCCCCTTGGCCGGAAAACCGAGCACTTCCACCTCGTCGCCCGGCAGCAGTCGCCCGGCTTGCCGGGTTTCCACGCAAAGTCCCTCCGTTTGGTCCTGAATATAAAGTGCGCTGTCGTTCTGGCGGTATATCACGGTGCCGCTCACTTTGACGCGGTGGCCATAATTGCCGCGCGGCGCGAATTGCATCAGCTGCTCGATCGGCCGCATCGGAATATTAAAGGGATCGCCAAGCGAAGGCGATTCAACCCTCACGTCCTCTGGCCGCGGCGCCAGCAGCCGGCCGTCGAATAATTGCCGTTGTAAATTGAACCGGCTCACCGAAACACCCCGAATCTTCACCGTGCTGTCGATAAGATCCGTCGCATTCGGCACCGGTAATTGTGCCGTCATGGCCGTGCAGCGACCGCCGCCCGTGCCAATCTCAATCGAATAATACTCCGTTTGCGGATCGAAGGTGACCGACCGGACAATGCCGTTGATTTCCACAAACTGGCTGTCCTCTTCCCCGCTCGCCAGATCTTCGTAGGAGACCGGCTGGGCCGCCGGGAAAGTTCCTTCGCCTAAAACATGGATCTGGTTCACCGTGACAATCGGCGCATATTCGCCCGGACTGGTGGCTCCCTCAATCTCCACCTCTTGGCCCGCCATAATCCGCGGACGATTTGTCGAATCATCCATGAAGAAATAGATCCCCGCCGTGTCATCCTGGATAAAACGGAAAAACTGGCTTTGATTGAAAAAGGTGATGACGCCCCGCAGCCGGACCGGAATATGCTGACCCGCCTCCTCGGGCGACAACTGCCGGACCTGGGCCGCGTGGGTCAACACCGACGGCTGCAAGGTTTGCGCGGACAGATCCCGATTCCAGAAAAATATAAATGCCACTACCATTGCCGGGGCAACGTTTCGCAGCATCAAACGGAAAAATCCTTCGGGGTTTGATTGTCCGCTGCCAACGGCGATTTTGACTGATGTCGATCCTTCACCCTCAGCGCCTACCGGTAACGACTCGTCTGAAATAACCCGGCGAAGCCCATCGGCCAAAGCGGTGCTGCAGGCTGCCACTGATTTCTCAGAGGGACTCGTAAACTCGGGTTTCATTGAGGCGGGAATTATGCCGCACACCATCGCGTCCGCCAAGTTTTACCCGCCTGTTGCCAGGAGGTGAACGGCAAGAATAGGATCAGCTTATTCAATACTGACGGCGGCCCGCTCGCGGTCACCAGATCGACTCGCAAAAAGAACCCTTTCGTGCGTTCACTTCTTAAGCATTGAAGTCATTGTTTCGAAGTGCTTTCCCCCTGCAACCAGTTCAGGTCCGTCAGGGAGTCGCTGCCGCTTAACGGAATGGCATTTCCCGTATAGTTATAGTTATTAAACGTGGACAGTTTTCCGTCGCGCCAGCGATGAATCTCGGCGTGGCCATCGGCGAATGAAATTCCCCCGGATCCGTTATGATAGGTCGCGGGCACGTTCACCCACGCCTGCACCGTCGGGTCGCACACAAAATAGGCATCATCAATGGAGTAAGGATTCTCGTCGATAAAAACCCAGAGCTGGGAAACGCCCGGTGCCGAGCCAATGCCGCTGAGTTTTCGAAAGATTCGTTGGGCGGGCGACACACCCGAAATGGTGTTCCAATCCTTGCCCGGAAATGGATTCAGCCAGCAATTCATCGACATGCTCCGCGAGCGCGGTACGTTTAAAGTCGCCGCAAAAGTCTGCACATCCGCCGGGCATTTATACGGCCTAACCGAGCTGACATAAGGATAGATCAGTCCCTGCTCAATAAACAAATCACCCACGGGGTTGCTGCCCAGATTACCCGCGCCTTCGTTGTTAAGCTTCATATTCCCCGGACACCACTGGGCATATTTGCCACCCGGCTGAAAGCTCTTATCCGTCTGGGGAGTATAGGTCGCTTCCTCTTCGCCGGTCTCTCCATTCGGCGGCAGCGCGTCACTATTATCCCCGGCGTACATGATCCAAGCCAGCGCGAGTTGCTTTTCGTTGTTCACACAGCTAATTCCCTGCGCCTTCTGCTTGGCCTTCGCGAGGGCCGGCAATAACATCGCGGCCAGAATGGCGATGATCGCAATCACCACCAGAAGTTCAATCAACGTAAATCCCGCGGAACCGAAGCACCCGCTCCGCTCCAACGCTTCTGTTTCTGACCTTCGGACTTGCTGATGCATACTTATAACAAGACTAGAACCCCCGCTAATAAATCCGATCAGTCTAATAAATCTTCCAAAACCGCTTTGTCATATAATTATTGACAGGGTAGCCATAATTGTGACAATATTATCAATCGATTTGAGAGAATTAATACTACACAGATCATGACGTGTCAACAAATGTTTTACAGACTGCCCCTTAATTTCCTCTTTTCGTTGGTTGGATCGCCAAATTCTCCGGCAAATTATCCTGGCTTTGGCTCCGCACCGGGGAGGAGTATTCAGCCCAAAATGGGGTTGGCAAACCCTTGCATCAAGACGGGTTCGGCCTGAACGATTGGTCTCCAGCCACCCACCGAACATGATTCCGCGCCTCCCCTGTTTCGTCATTATGGCCGTCTTGACCTTGGGTTCACCGGTCGTTTGGGCTTCCGGAAGCAACGAAAGCGAGCTCAGCAACCCGGGCTTTGAATCCGTTTCCGCCAGTCAGAGCCTGCCCGGTTGGACTGCTTATGGCCCCAATGGTTATAGCGAAACTTCCACAAATATCGCCCATTCCGGCAGCAACTATTTCAAAGTTTACCAGGCGTTCAACGGCCAGACGAACTTCACCGGGATTTATCAGGATTACCTTTCCGGTCCGGGCGCCGTCTACGCCGCCAGTGGTTGGGCCTTCTCCGCCACCAACGATCTGATCGCTGGCAACAACGCCGCCTGGTTGGAGGTCACTTTCCGCGACGCCTCCGCCAATATTCTGGCCCTTTACCGGTCTGCGCTCATTACGACCAACACTTTAGCCGGCCGCTCGTTCCCGAAAAACACGTGGGCCAACCTGGTGGTCACCAATCAATACGACCCGAGCACCGGCCAGAAAACCCATTCGACGACCGCTCTCATCGCGCCACCAGGAACTGTTTTCGCGCGCTACCAGGTCGTGTTCCAAGGCGACCCCGGCTATTCCGCCGGCTCCGTCTATGTTGACGATCTCAATTTTAGCCCGAACGGTGGCAACCCTTATGGCAATATGAACATCGTGTGGTCCGACGAATTTAACAGCAATTCGATCAACCCAAAAATCTGGACCGACGATACGGGCAATGGTGGCTGGGGAAACAATGAACTGGAGGATTACACGAGTCGCACGAATAACGCGTTTGAAGCCGGCGGATACCTCCACCTCATCGCCAAAAGCGAATCTTACGGTGGCTCCAGCTACACTTCTGCCCGGCTGAAATCGCAGGGGCTGTTTTCGTGGCAGTACGGACGCATCGAGTGGCGGGCGCAAATGCCGGCGGGCGTCGCCTTTTGGCCCGCGCTGTGGCTGCTGGGTACGAATATCTCTTCCATCGGCTGGCCCCAATGCGGGGAGATCGATGTCATGGAGAACAACGGCAGCAACCCCGGCACGGTTCAAGGCAGCCTCCACTCGGGTAGCGACGAAACGGGTTATTTTAATTTTATCGGCGACGATTCGGCCACCAACTTCCATACCTATTCCCTGGATTGGACCACCAACGCGATCCTCTTTTCTGTGGATGGCCACGTCTACGAAAATCAAAGCAATTGGACCAGCTCGGCCGGCTCCTATCCGTTCCCTTTTAACCAGCCCTTTTTCATCATCATGAATCTGGCGATTGGCGGAAATTATCTCGGCAACCCCACCACCAGCGCCATTAACGCCGGGTCCAACTTCCCGGCGGAACTGCGCGTGGATTACGTCCGCATTTATCAAGCCACCGACCCGTTGCGGTTGGCCGTCAAACCTGCCAAATCCGGAATCGTACTCTCGTGGCCTAGCAATATTGTCTGCCATCTGCTCGTCGACACCAACCAGTTGGTCGGCGCTTCCGCCACGAATTGGGTACCCGTTCCATTTGCCACGAACCAGATTCAGATCAGGCCGGCGGCCGCCAGCGCCTATTATCGGCTGGCCACTCCCTGAATTCCCCGGCGAACCAGTATCAATTGGCCGGAACCGCCGCCACGGCCTTGATCTGCCGGGTCACGATACCGACATCGATAAACTGTCCGCCCGTCGTCTGATGACAGTGAACCGCCATGATGTTTTTCCCCGGCTTGAGCGTAGCCAGCGCCTCGGGACTTATTTTCGCCTCGCCGTAACTCGCCACAAATCCCGGCAGCTGTGCCGCTAAAACCCCGTTTAAATAGATATCAGCATCCTCGTCATGATGGATCTGCAATTCAGCCTTCTTTAGATCTTCATTCTTCAGGGTAAATTCCCGCCGCAGCCAGATGTCGTCCGTTTTCCACAGGGTATTTACCACCGCGCCGGGCGTGTCCATCGTCCCGAACCCACCCACCCCCACCCGCCAGTCCCCGTCATTGAAATCTGGTTGCGTCCACCCCGGTGCGGGCCGGATGGTGGTGTATTTCCACACCACTTGGCCGTATAAGGCGTCCGGTATGATCACCCGGAAAAACTGGTTGGTATTTAGTTGCTCGTTCGCGGCGCGCGCCAGCAGCGGATCCAATTTCTCGACCGCCCGGTCATAGGTCAGCAATCCGTTGCATTCGGTTTCCACGTCCGTGAGCTGCGTATAAATCGCCCCGCTCAAGCCGACCGAATCCCGCAAATCATCAACCCGATCCAGCAACTCCGTATAACGCCCGGCCAGCGATTGGCCGTTGGTCATGATCAAATAGCCCCAGAATTTCTCCGACCACAGATGTCCCGGCAATCCGAGACCGAGTCCCCCGAATTCTCCCAGCACTGCCGCCCGCCCGGATTCCGGTGCCGGGGATTCCGGCGTCGGATAACTATGGGCGTCGATGATGTCGCCCACCTGTTTGTCGGTCCAACCGCTTGCATTATCAATCAGTCGGCTCGGGTCCATCGCCTTCAGCCAGAGTGCCAGCCGCTCCGTATCGTATTGACCCCATCCTTCGTTGAATAAAACCCAAACCACGATCGACGGATGATCCCGCAATCCGTCTACCATCCGCTGCAGCTCCACTTCGAACTGCGTGCGCCCCGCCGTCGTCGCGTTGTTGCCGCTGGGCATGTCCTGCCATACCAGCAATCCCAGCCGGTCGCACCAATAATACCAGCGTTCCGGCTCAATCTTAGCGTGCTTCCGCACCAGGTTGAATCCCGAGCGCTTGAGAAAATCAATATCCGATCGCAGAGCTTCGTCCGTCGGCGCGGTATAGATACCGTCGGGCCAGTAGCCCTGGTCCAAGACCCCCATTTCAAAAACAAATTCATCGTTCAACGCGATCCGCGTTATCCCGCCTGCATCCTTGCGCAGGCTGATTTTGCGCAGCGCAAAATAACTGGCAACCGTGTCCACCGTTTTTCCGCTATCCTTTAGGGTGACTTTGAGATCGTAAAGGAATGGATCGTTCGGGGACCACAAATGACCCTTTTCCAAAATCAAACTCAGCTCCTGGTTGGGCTCGCCGGTGATTCGCCCCACTTCCCGGCCGTCCACCAGCGCCACCGCCTCCACCCTCAATGATGGGGCCAGGCTGTTGACGGCCACTTGGAGTCGCAACGAACGGGTTTCCACGTCGGGCGTGAATCGGAGACTATCAATACAGGCCTCAGGCACGGGCTCCAGCCAGACGGTTTGCCAGATGCCGGAACTCGGGGTGTAGAAAATCCCCTCCGGATTGCGCGACTGCTTCCCGCGCGGCTGATCACCTTCGGTCGGATCCATCACGGCAATGGTGAGTTCCTCATCACCCGACCATTTTAACGCCGGGGTGATGTCAAAACTGAAACGGTCAAAACCACCGGTGTGCTGCCCAATTTCTTCACCGTTGACCAGAACGCGGCTGCTCCAGTCCACGCCGCCAAAATGAAGCCGCACCCGCCGCGCCGACCATTCCGGCGGAACCCGGAAATGGCGGTGGTACCATAAAACACTGGTTTCATCGAAATGCCGCTTGACCCCGGAAAGGGCGGATTCTACTGGAAAAGGAACCAGGATTTTTCCCTCAAATTGAGCGGGCGGCGTCAGATTCGCGGATGTGATGGCATAATCCCAGAGGCCATTCAGGTTCTGCCAGTCCGGCCGCACCATTTGCGGCCGGGGATATTCCGGATGATCGTTGGTGGGACTCACCGCGGCTGCCCACCGGGTCATCAACGGACTTTCCACCGGATGCCAGGCCGGGGCCGGATCCGCTGCCAGATTCATTGGCCGGCCCCCCAGAAAAACGGCGGCCGCGACGGGAAACCGGCTGCCGGCCAGAAGCCGGCGGCCAAGCCAGGAAAATGTTTTCAGCGGGGACATGGTTCAATTCCGCAGGTATTTCGCCACCGCTTCCGTGCGCGAGCAAACATGCAGCTTCTCGTAAATCCGGCGAATATAGTTTCTCACCGTGTGAATGCTCACGCCCAGCTTGTCGGCAATCTGCTTGTACGCCTGACCTTCCGCCAGGCCGTCAAGCACTTCCCGCTCCCGCGTGGACAATTCCATGTTTTCATCCCCGCGCGCCGGGACTACTTGCAACGATTGCACTACTTTGCGGGCGATCGGGGCGGACATCGGCGATCCGCCCTCATGGACTTCCCGGATGGCTTCCAGCAGTTTCGCCGGCGCCAGCCGCTTCAGCAAATAACCGCTCGCCCCCGCCGTCAGCGCGCTGAAAATTTTTTCCGTATCTTCGAAAACCGTCAGCATCACCACCTGCACCTCCGGCATTTGTGGCTTGAGCCGGCGCACACATTCAATTCCGCTCATGCCCCCCAAATTAATGTCCATCAAAATGACGTCCGGCTTGTCCAGCGGCAGCCGGGCGATCGCATCCTCGGCGCTGCTATAAACGGAAGTGCAGCTAAAACCTCGCGCGGCATCAATGAATGCCGCAATGTTCTCGCGTAAATCAACCTCATCGTCTACCACCGCCACCTTTATCGGTTTACTCATATTATATCTTTCTCAAATGCCCCAGCGGAACGCGCAGGCGAACTTTCGCGCCTTTGCCCGGCTGGCTCTCAATCTCACATTCCCCCCCCACATCCAGCAATCGTTGATGCATGTTCACCAAACCATTGCCTCGCCGGGCTAACATCGCTTCCGCAGCCACGACAATTTCAAACGCTACCGGGTTGAAGGAAAAGCCGCAGCCATTATCGTTGATCTCGATTTCAAAACCGCCGGGAATCACCTTCATCGAAACCGAGATCTGCGACGCCTTCCCGTGCTTCAGTGCGTTATTCAGGGATTCCTCAAAGGCGAGGAACAAGTTGTGCCGGGTCTCCGCCGAAACCGGCTCGTCCGGCAAGCCGCGCGGAATGTGAAGCTCGCATTCGACCGCGGTGTTTTGGAGATATTCCGTGGCATAATGCCCCAGATACGCCGCCAGGTTTTCCAGGGTGTCGTTGTGCGGATTGACGGCCCAGACGATTTCATCCAGTGATTGCAACAGATCCCGCGACGTCGTTGCGATGGAATCCAGCTTGCGCGCCACGGCTTCCTGGCCCTCCAGTTCCGTAATGGCTCGTTCGCTCATGAATGAAATCTTCGTCAGTTTCGAGCCAATTTCATCATGCATATCCTGCGCGATCCGAATGCGCTCGCGCTGCATGGCCTGCTGCGCCGCCAGCGCGGCCAGGCGGCGGCGCAGGAAACGGTTCGAGACCAGGCGGGCGACCCCGGCCACCAGCATAGCTCCCATCAGGCAATAACAGGCGATCGCCCACGAAGACTGCCACCAGGGGGTCGGAATAAAAAAATTGAAATAAGCGTCGTTCGGATACCACGTGCCGTTGGCTGATCCGGCCTGTACCCGGAAAGTATACCTCCCCGGGGGCAGTCGCCCGTACCGCACCACCCGATCCGTGCCGTTTTCCACCCAATCGGAATCAAACCCGTCCAGTTTGTGGCGAAATCGGGTTCTTTCCGCTTCCGAAAAATTGAGGCCGGTAAATTGCAACTCGAGTGAAAACAGGTCCGCCGGCATTCGGATCGCGTGGTCGCTGCTGGCCGCCGCGGCCACCGTTCTGGGCGACATGGTGGGCAAAGGAGCGCCGTTGACCAGCACATTTTCCAGCAGGACGGGCGGCGCCGGATGGGACAGAATTCCGCCGGACAAATCCAGTACCACCACGCCGTTGTCCAACGCAAACCACAGCCGGTCGTCCGCCGAACGCGCCGCCCGGGGCCACCCGTAAGTAGGCACCGTACCGGGCGCCGCATCCGATTGGAAGAAACACTGGGCCGAAAACGGCTCCTGGCCGGAAGCCATTCCGCTGACCTCGCCCTCGCCAACGCGGTAGATCGCTCCGCCGATGCCCACCCATAAATCACCATCCTTGTCCGTCAACAATCCCAAAATCGGCTCAGGCCCCCGGCCAAAATTCAGGTCCCAAATCATGAATCGTTTTCCGCTCAGCAAGGCCAGCCGGCCGCCGGTGGTTCCCAACCAGAGGCGGCCGCCCGCATCCTCGTATAAAGCGCTGATATCCCGTCGGCCCAAGTCGTCCGAATTCATTACCAAACGCGCGTGATTGTTCTCCACCCGATACAAGCCCCCACCTTCCTGCCCCAGCCAAACCCCGCCCGAATGGGACGGTAATATCGAGGTGACCGGCAGGGCGGGCAGCCCCAGTTTTCGTCCCAGGCGTTTGAGGTGGAAATCTGAGATACGTTCCAAATCTCCCGAAGCGGTGCCGATCCAAATATCGCCCCGCGCGTCCGCCGCCACCGATAACACCACGTTGTCAGACAGGCCGTCCGCCGTCGTAAAATGCAAGACTCTCTGGTTCTGCACGCAGTAAAGGCCCACCCCGGGCGTCCCCACCCAAAGAGTGGAATCCGCCGTCACCGCCACTGAAGAAATCAGATTTTGGATCGGTGCGGTTTCCGGCGCGCTTTCATGTTCAAAACGATCCACCGTGCCGACGTACAACCCGCCCCGTTCCACCCCGAGCCAGGTTTGACCTTGCGAATTCAACGCCACGCAAATCGAAGGCCGGTCCGGCAACCCAGCGCTCGCGTCCAGCAGCCGGACATTTCGCGGTTGCAATCGCACCAATCCCCCGCCATACGTGCCGAGCCAGAGATTGCCCTCGCGATCTTCGCAAAGGGACCGGACATCACTCGTCAGGCCGCCATTCCGCAGGGTGATCGGCAAGAACTTGTCGTCCACAAAGCAGTAGAGCCCGCGGCCGCTCGTTCCAATCCACAATTCCCCGTGGTTCCCCTCGCACAGGCTCCAAATCCGCGTAGAGGAAGTGGTTTCGCCGCCCCCGAAATGATTGAGGTGCTTGCCTTCCGTTAAATTAATCAGATAAGTGTCGCCGAACGCCCAAAGATTCCCGCCGCGATCCTCATAAATTCCCAGGCTCTCAGGATTCCGCCCGGGACTGTCGGTCTGGAAGGGAAAGGGAATGATCTTATCGTTCTTCAGCTGGCAGGTGCCCGCATGGGTCGTGATCCAAATTGTGCCGGATCTCGCCACATGCACATTAGAAACAAAATCGCTCGGCAGACCCTCTTTGACCGTGAAGGTCGTGGGCCGGTCCTTCCTCAGGCGAATGAGGCCCGTCGGCGTTCCCAGCCAAAGATTGCCTGCCGAATCCTCGGCAATGCTGTTTATGGTGTCACTGAGTGTGCCCGATTTCCCCCGGAACGGGACTAGTTGCCCGTTGTCATAGCACCACAATCCGCCGCCTTGCGTGCCAATCCATAAGCGGCTGTCGTCGTCCTCGCACAATGCCGTCACCCAAAGACTGTGCCCCGGCCGGTCGTCCGGCCGGTTTACCGCTGCAAAACGAACTCCATCAAAGCGCGCCAACCCGCCCGCCGTGCCCACCCACAGGTATCCATCCCGCGTTTGCAGGACGGAAGTGACGGAATCATCCGGCAATCCCTGCCGCTTGTCCCAGATGCGCATCGTCAAGTCTTGCGGCAAATAATGCGGCGTCGCCGCCCGCAACAGCACCGGCAGCAACCACAAAACGATCAACACTCTTCCGCCAATCTCAAATAGTCGGTCCACAGGCAAACTCAAAAATGATCTGCGTCAGTTTACACACGCGATGATCGGGATAAAAACAATTCGGCAGGGGAAAACTCTTCGGGACAGACTTTTAAAACAAAACTCCCTGGATTGCTCCCGGTTGGATTGGTTCATCGCAAGGTTTAATCGGGTTTCGCGGCTTCAAGGCGTGACCGGCGTGATCGAAAAAGACTTAAACTGTCCCACGGCGGAATCCCCCTCGCCCACAGTCAATGCCACCCGCTCACTGCGGTCCGCCGCCGGCATCTGTTTGTCGTCCAGCGCCTCTCCGAGTGTCACCCACGTCTTGCCATCCGCGCTCGCCGACATTTGAAAGCGATGACCGCGCCGCGCCGTCAACCGGAGCATCTCGGTCTCTCCCTTCACGGTCGCCAACTGTGTCATCTGGTCCGTCTTGCCTTCATCCAACCGCCAGGCCATCAAATGCCCATCAAATATCGCAACGCCCGCCGCGTTCGCCGCGTCGCCAAAAGCGCATAATCCCACGGCCGAACCCGGCTTCAATGAATCGACGTCCACCGCTGTCGTGGCTTCGTAATCCGTGATCGGCGTCGCCCGCGCCAAAACCACGCCCAGCAAATTTGTGCTGTCCGCCGGCGCGAAGAGTCGCAGATGATCGTGGTCGATTTCGTAACGCGGCTCCCGGTCTTGGGGCCACTCCCAGCCCGGCGCCAGCGTGTGGCCGGAAAACTTATCCCGAAAAGCGATCTCCACCTCTTGCTGCACCGCGCCAACCGGCGAAGCCCCTGCCACCGAAGGGCCCTGCGCGTGATTAATCACCGGCCAATTGTCGGCGCCAAACCTCACCTCATCCAGCATGGCTTCGCGCCCGCCAAAAGGGGACCCACCCGTGGAATAGGCATGATACAACAGCCAATCCCGGCCGCCCCGGTCCACCACAATGCTTCCATGCCCCGGACATTTCCAGGTCCCGTTCGCAAACAAAATCGGGTTCACCGGATCTTTTTCCCAGGGCCCGGTCAATTTATGCGAGCGGGCCACCCCCAGGGCGTAATTGCAGTCACTACCGCAGCAGCCGTTTCCGGAGTAAAATAAATAAAACCAGTCGCCGTGGCGAAGAATGTAGGGCCCTTCCACCAGCGGTCCTTCCCAGTCTGCATCGTTGCGGATCAGCTCCACCGGCTGGCCAATCACTTTGGTTCCGTTCGCATCCAACGGTTGCGCCCAGATCGGCGTGGGTTTTCCCTGGCTGTTGCCGTCCTCTTTCCAGATGAGATAGGGTTTTCCATTTTCATCCAAGACCAACGCCGGGTCGATGGATCCATCTTCCTGGGCGACTAGCGGCCCCGCATCAACGTAGGGGCCCTCCGGCTTTTCTGCCGTCGCCACCGCCACGGTCAGCGGTCCCTGGTGTTTTCGGGCCGCGTAATAAACGCGATACCCGTCCTTGAACTTCGTTATCTCCGGCGCCCAAAAACTCCCCGCCGCCCATTCCGGCCGCTGCGGGAAAACCGCACCGCGCAGCTCCCAGTTCACCAGATCCCGTGAATGGTACAGCGGAAATTCCGGCCCCCAATCCCCCGAAGTGGCCGTCGCCCAATAATCCCGTCCCACGCGAATGATCGACGGATCCGGGTGATCGCCCGGTATCACCGGATTCCGATAGGTTTCCGCCGGTTCACCCGACAGCGACGTCGAAGCCAGAGTCAACGCGCCACCCACGAGCGCCGCTGTCGGAAGCGCTCTGAAAACAGATGGGATTAGACTCGGCCTTAAAAACCAAGGTTTACACTTATCAAAATTCATTATAAATCCGAACCAAATCAGACGGCGCTGATAATTGGTCAATCGCCCCCGCTTGTCAAAATATTCAGCGTTCGACCCGGGTGGTGTAGTGCCGTGCCGGCTAACAAACAAACCTGGCCGTACGGCATCCTGGCGCGCGGGCCTCACCACGGTTTCGCCGGTCAGTCCTATCAAATGATCATGAAGCTGAATCCTTTTCTTCCTCGGCGCCTCCGCGTCTCCGCGTGAACCCTGCCTCCGGGGCTGGGGGTCACTCCACCCGCAGCCACACTGTTTTTAGATATGCCGGTTCGTCCCGGCTGATGGGAAAATCCGGCGGCTGCGGCACGTAATGCGATTTCACAATTTTTCGGCCCGCCTCGCGGATGGTGGTAGCGACCATGGTCATGAAATCTTCCGCCATCCAGGTCGCGGTATTGGCGCAGGCGAGAACCACCCCGCCGCGCTTCGTCACCAACAGGGCCGCCGCGAGCAATTTCCCATAATCCTTTTCCGCCCGGAACGTTCCGGACTCTTTTGACTGCGAAAAAGTCGGCGGATCCAAAACCACCAGTTCATACCCCCTACCCTTTTTCGCTAGCCGCCGCAGCCAGTCAAACGTGTCGCCGAAAATAAAATCATGCTGCGCCGGGTCCAGCCCGTTCAGCCCAAAATTCCGCCGGCCCCATTCCAGATATTTTTTGGAAAGATCCAGGCTGGTCGCCCGCCAGCCAGCCCGGGCCCCACAAACCGAAAATCCGCACGTGTAGGCAAAACAGTTCAACATCTCCCGTTTCCCGGACGGTGTTTCCTCGGGCAAATCAAAATTCCCCGCAATGTGGCCGGTCAACAAGCGTCGCCGATTGTCCCGCTGGTCCAAAAACAACCCGACGGAATATCCCTCGTTAAAACTCATTTCATAACGCACGCCGTTTTCCAAAATCTCAAACGCCGTCGGCGCCGCCCCGCCCGCCGACCACTGCGGCGATCCCTGCGCAATATTCGCACGGCGCACCTCCCGCGAAAGCGTTTTATGATAGCTCCCCCGCGCGCCAAGCGACTCCGCCAATCTCGCCAGCTCCGCCGACTGCTTAGGGTTCAAAGTCTGGTTGGATTGCGAAAGCAAATACGTGTCCAACCGCTCCACGTGCCATCCCGGCCATCCATCACTCGCGCCGTGAATCATCCGGTAAGCATTCGTCTCCGGCGCCGCAACCACCGCGCCGCGCAAACCCTGCCGCGACTCCGCCGTAAAATTAGCCGGGGCCGAAAAGGTAACCGTTTCACCGGTCGCCGGATGTGAAAACGTGATGTCTGCGGCATGCAAATACACGCGCGCCGCTTCCGTGCCACCGTACAAGACATCGCCCAGGATCGGAAAACCACTCTCCGCGGCATGCACGCGGATTTGGTGCGTCCGGCCCGTCAGCGGTGATGCCACAACCAATTGCGTTCCCGGCAACGGCGATGTTTCGGGCTTCGCCGGTGTGAAAACTGTCTCCGCGGATTCTCCGCCCGTCCGGCTCCCATATTTTTCCCCCAACCGGGCCAGAGTGGTTTTGACCGTCACCTCTCGCTCCGGCGCTTTTCGATCCGTCAGCAAATGATAATGCTTTTCCACCTGGCGAAATGTGAACTGCGCCGTCAACGAACGATTGGCCAGCGGCGTCTTCGCAAAGACCAGGACACCGCTGGTTTCCTTATCCAGCCGGTGAATGATCGCCAGCGACCCCCACCGCGGTTCCCGGTGTCGCAGCCAGTCGTAGATTCCCTCCCCTGCATGCGGTGCCGGGGCATGCGTGTTCCAGCCGGCGGGTTTGTTCACCACCAGCAGGTGCTCGTCTTCAAAAATAACGCACGGCGCCATGCGCAAAGATGAAAACAGTTTTCTCCCTCGGAAAAAAGCAAGAACCCCATTTCCCATTCCCGGGCCCACGGTAAGCCGGTTGCGAATTTTGATCGTACGACTATTTTTATCGCTCACATTTTAACGCTCAGCGAACGGAAACCCTCGCCCATTCCGATGGGAGAGGGCAGGGTGAGGGCAAACTCGGTTTTGCGCCAGCAGCGCCATATGCGGCGCCTGCGGCCGTTGTCTTCGCGCGCCCGCATCTGAACTCCCGCGTGAAAAAACTCGCCGCGGGATTTTTTACAATTCATGTTATCGCCGTGCACTTGGAACATCTCCGACTTCGCGACTTCCGCAATTACCAGCGGTTGGATGTCGACTTTTCGCCCGGTTTCCACGTCCTGCTGGGCGATAATGCCCAGGGAAAGACCAATATTCTCGAGGCCATTTACCTGATGGCCACCCTGCGCTCCTTTCGCGGTGTCGGCGGCGCGCAAATGATCCGCCATGGCGCCAATGGTTATTTTGTCGGCGGAAAAGTCATCGGCCAGTCCGATCACGAAATCAAAATGTTCTGGTCGGCGCGCGAACGGAATCTCTCCCTGGACGGACAACCGGTAAAAAAACTGGCCGATTTTTTTGGCTCCTTGCGGACGGTGGTTTTTTGCACCGAAGATCTCCAGTTGATCAAGGGCACCGCCCGCGCCCGCCGCCGTTTTCTCGACCTCCTGCTCGCCCAGACCCAGCCGGGCTACCTCTCCCTGTTGCAGCGCTATATGCACAGCGTGCGTGCCCGCAACGCCCTGCTCAAACAGCGTTCCCCCGACGAAGCCGCCCTGGAGAGTTTTTCCGGGGAAATGGTCAAACTCGGCAACGAACTGATCCGGGCCCGCCGCGAACTCGTCCCCAAGTTTTCACCCCTCGCCCGGCTCGCTTACCGCCGGATCGCCAATGACGCCGAGGAACTCCGCATTGAATATCAGCCCAGCGTCAAAGCCGATTTCGCCGTCGAACTGGCCCAATCCCGGGCCCGGGAAAAATCCTTCCGCGCCACCCTCGTCGGGCCGCACCGCGACGACCTGCAACTGTTGCAAAACGAAAAGTCCGCCGCCCAATTCGGGAGCGAAGGCCAGAAGCGCACGCTCGCCATCGCCTTGAAGATGGCCCAGGCCGAGTTCCTCACCGGCCGCCACGGCAGCGCCCCGATCCTGTTGATCGACGATGTCATGGGTGAATTGGACGTCAAACGCCGCAGCGGACTCCTGCCCCTGCTCGATCAAGCCCGCCGCACCAGCGGCCAGGTTTTCATGACCTGCACCGAGGAAAACTGGCCCGCCGAACTGGGCCGCGACCTCCAACGCTGGGAAATCAAGTCCGGTACTTTGGAAAAAAACACCCGTTTAGGATAGCCCTGCTGGAATTCGCTTTGGCCTATTCCAAATCACAAGGCTTCCTCTTGTCTCTCCTCCGCGCCTCCGCGTCTCCGCGTGAAATCTGTCCCGGCGTTTCTTTCTTTTCAGTTTTGCCCCTTCGTTGCAAACTTCCACATGCGAATTTTGTCAGGTATTCAGCCAAGCGGAACCTTGCACGTCGGAAATTTTTTCGGAATGATGCGTCCCGCCATCGAGCTCCAGGATAAAGGGGAGGCCTTTTATTTTATCGCCGATTATCATTCCATGACTTCCCTGTTCGACGCCGCCGAACGGCGCAAGAACACCATGGATGTCGCGCTGGATTTTCTGGCCAGCGGTCTCGATCCGAAAAAGTCCGTGTTTTTCCGCCAGTCCGATGTCCCGGAAGTCACCGAGCTGGCCTGGCTCCTGACCACACTCACCCCCATGAGCCTTTTGGAAAATGGTCATTCTTACAAGGACAAGGTGGCCAAGGGGATCCCGGCCAACCACGGCGTGTTTGCCTATCCGGTTTTGATGGCCGCCGACATTTTGATATACGATTCCAACCTCGTCCCCGTTGGCCGCGATCAGAAACAGCACGTGGAAATGACCCGGGACATCGCGATTAAATTCAACCTGCAATACGGCCAAACCTTCGTCATTCCCGAACCGCAAATTCGCGAGGAAGTCGCCGTCGTCCCCGGCACTGACGGCCAGAAAATGAGCAAGAGCTATGGCAATACCGTGGATATTTTCGGCGACGAGAAACTGCTTCGCAAAAAGATCATGGGCATCACCATGGATTCCCGCGCCCCGGCCGAGCCCAAGCCCGACGCGGAAAAAAATCTGGCCGTCCAGTTGCTAAAACTGGTGGCGTCACCCACCGTCGCCGCCGATTTTGAAAGTCGATTGCGCGCCGGCGGACTGGGCTATGGCGATTTGAAAAAGGCGCTGTTCGAAAACTACTGGAATTATTTTTCGGAAGCCCGGCAGCGCCGCGCCGAACTGGCCGCCAACCCGGATTACGTCCATGCCGTGCTCACGGAAGGCGCCACCAAAGCCCGCGCCCTGGCCCGCACGGTCCTGAAACGCGCGCGCAAGGCCTGCGGCATCGAATGATCGACTACACAATCTTGAGCTTCGGCAGATCTTGCGAATCGATCAAGCCAACCGGCTCGCGCTTCGCATTGATTACGATCAAATCGTCGATGTTCCGCTCGTTAAATATCTTGAGCGCATCGACCGCCAGCGCGGTATCCCGAATGCAAATCGGGTTGCGGGTCATCACGCTTTTCAACGGCTTGGATAATAGCTGCTCGTCGACCGCCATGTGACGGCGAAAATCACCGTCGGTAAAAACCCCAATCATTTTGCCGGCGCCATTGGTCACGCTGAGGCTGCCGGATTTCGCATGCGTCATGACCATGAGCGCCTCTTTGACAGTCAGATTATCCCGCGCCACGGCGTTGCGCGCGCCGCTTCGCATGATATCGCCCACGTGCGACAGCATCGCCCGGCCGATGGCCCCATTCGGATGAAATTTGGCAAAATCGCTTTGTTTAAATCCGCGGGCCTGCAATACCGCCATCGCCAGCGCATCGCCCATCACCATCGTCACCGTGGTGCTCGCCGTCGGCGCCAGGTTAAACGGACACGCTTCCTTCGGGACTTTGACGTTCAGGCTCACGTCGCTGTAACGCGCCAGGGAAGATTTGGGGTTGCCGGTCACGCTGATAATCTTGACCGCAAAGCGCTTCAAAGCCGGCAGCAAATTGAGCAACTCATCGGACTCACCCGAATAGCTCAACGCCAGGATTACGTCCCCGTCGTTGATGATGCCCAAATCCCCATGGAGCGCATCCACGCTGTTTAAGACGACTGCCGTGGAACCGGTACTGGTCAGGGTCGCGGCGATTTTGGAACCGACATTGCCGGACTTGCCGATGCCCACAATGACAATTTTCCCCCGCAATTTGAGGGCGGAGATCAGGATTTCGACCGCTTTTTCAAAATTCTTGTCCAACTGGGCGCGCACGGATTTTAACGCGGCCAATTCAATGTCGAATACTTCGCAGGCTTTGGCTAAATGGCTCACCCCCAGAGCTTGCCCCCAAAACCAATCCATTTCAATCGTGAAGCGTCAATCCGCTGACAACGACTTTCGAAATACAATTTGGGTTTTCGTTTGTTTATATTCCAAACTCTCATAAAAGAAATGCGCCTCGGGCCGCGTGGTGCGACAGCGCACGGTAGCGCACCTCACGCCGTGCTCCACGGCCCAATTCTCGACTCGCTGAACCAAACCGCGCCCGGCTCCCTGGCGATGAAATCGGTCATCCACAACGAGCCCTCCAATTTCTGCACGGTAATCGGACTCTAAAAATTGGGAGAGCACACCATGTATCCAGCCAACCAATCCGCCTTGGGCTGCCTCAGCCACAAAAACAACATCGCTTGAGCTAGCCAGCAACCGGCGAAGCCGTGGCCGCATCACCTCGCCCGATACGGGATACCCAAGCTGACTGGTGAGACGGGCTATCCCCTCGCAATCTCGCTCCTCAGCTTTGCGAATCAAATAAGATGACATAATCGGCCTAACTGAATACTTCGGAATAGACCAATTCAATATACCCGTCGTGGACACTTCTACTCCAGATCCGGATAGGATCCTAAAATTTTTACGAAGTTGCAGTGTTCTCCGAGCAGTGTGATGGCCTTGGCCACTTTTGGGTCTTGAGCATGGCCGGCGCAATCGATGAAAAAGAAATATTCCCACGCCTTGCGCTTGCTGGGGCGGGATTCGATCTTCGTCATGTTGATCTTCTGTTTGCGAAAAGCAGATAAGGCCTCGTGCAATGCCCCCGCCTTGTCCGCCACGCTGATCATCAAACTCGTCCGGTCGTTCCCCGTGGGCGGGCTGCATTGACGGCCCAACACCAGGAACCGCGTCGCATTCGCCGCGTTGTCCTGAATATCCTCCGCCAGCAAATTCAATCCGTATTTTTCCGCCGCCAGCGCGCCGCCGATGGCCGCCGAATATTCTTCGCCCGCCGCCAGCTCAGCAGAACGGGCGTTGGATGAGGTCTCGACAATCTCCGCATTCGGCAAATGCGCTTGAATCCAACCCCGACACTGGGCCAGCGATTGCGGGTGCACGTACAGCTTCTGGATCTTTGATTGCGGCGAATTGCTCATCAGACATTGCTGAACCCGCAGGACGATTTGCGAAACGACTTTCAACTCACTGTCCACGAACATGTCGAGCGTGTGCGTGACGACACCTTCGGTCGAATTTTCCACGGGCACCACCCCGTAATCGGCCCCGTGTTTGCTGACCTCGTTGAAAACATCCGGAATGGTGCGCTGCGCGGAATATTTCAGGCTAGAACCGAACCGCTTGATCGCCGCTTGATGCGTGAACGTCGCTTCCGGCCCGAAATACGCGATCGTCATGGTCTTCTCCAACGCTAGGGCGCTGGACATGATTTCGCGATAGATCGCCCGCAATTGTTCGTTCGTGATCGGACCAGCGTTATGCGTACAGACCCGCTCGAACACCGCCCGCTCGCGGTGCGGCGCATAGATTTCCTGGCCGGCCTTCAGCTTGATATCGCCAATGGCCAAGACATGGCGCGTGCGATCATTCAACAGCCGGACGATTTTGGCGTCCAATTGGTCAATGGCTTCCCGATGTTTAGAGATACTCACGTTTTAGGCAAAATGCGCAATTAACGCGCAGGAATCAATTTACTTCGTCGATTCGTCCGTCGACGCATCTGTCGCGGGCGCCTCAGGTTCGACTGCCGGTGCGGCCACCGGAGATTCCGGAGCCCCCTCTGCCGGGCGGTCCTCCAGCTTTAATTCGTCCGGCGCTGCCGTGGCCAATCCGGGATCGGCCGTGACCGGGGCCGGCGGTTTTTCCACCGGGATCCGGCGCAATTCATCCGCCGCCGGCAAATCTTCGAGACCGCGCAACCCAAAATATTCCAGGAACAGCGGCGTCGTGCTGTACAGCGATGGACGTCCCACCACTTCGGCCCGACCGCTTTGTTCCACCAAACCGCGCTCCAAAATCGTCTGCATTGTGCCATCCACATTCACGCCGCGCACCTGCTCCACTTCCGCCCGGGTGACCGGCTGACGATAGGCAATGATCGCCAGCGTTTCGAGCGCAGCCTGCGACAGACGCGACGGACGGGCCTTGACGCCGACGAGCGACCGCAGCCACGGCGAGAATTCCGGTTGCGTCACGAATTGCCAGGCGCCCGCGACCGAGACCAGCCGGTAACTGCGGGCCGCTGCGTCGTGGTCTACTGCGAGTTGCTCCAGCGCCGAGGTTATTTCCTCGTCTTTCGTTTTTTTCAACGATTTAGCCAGATCGCTGGCTTCTTCCGCGGTGGCCGTTGCGGAGAGGAGATCGCGCAATTCCTTAACGCTCATCGGCTTTTGCGCCGAGAACAACAACGATTCCAAAATGTATTTCAATTCCATGCGAATATTTAAGGCAAAGGCTCCGGCGCACCCTGCGAAGCGGGCGCAGCCGGTGGTTCCGCCACCGGTCCGGCCGGTTCAACGATAGGTTCTGGAACGGCAGCCGGTTGGACTGCAACTTCCGGCTCGGAAATTATCGCTGGCGGTGTTTCCACCAGCCCATTTTCTGCAATCGGTTTTTTCTCAACAGGCGTGAGCACCGGCGGAGATTCCTCTACTGGCGTTTCCGACGCCACTGCGGGAGGGACTTCAGGAACTTGCGCTGCGGCAACCGGCTGTTCCGCCGCGGGTTTATCCACCACCAAATTTTCAACTACGGGAGTCGACGGAGCTTCGTCACGGGTTTTATCTTCCGGGGGCGCGACCGTTTCCGGCGGTAGTTCAGCCACCGCCGTACCGATCTCGATTTCGGCAAACGGCTCCGGCTGAATGCACGACAACTGCTTCATGCGAATCAGTTCCAGAATCGCCAAAAACGTGCAAATGACTTCGATCCGGCTGGCCGCTGCCTCAAATAACTCCGAAAAACGGACCTTTCCGCGCGAAGCGATTGTTTGGAGCACAAACTCAATTTTTTCGCTTACGGTCCATTTATCCTGGAAAATCTCGCGGGTTCCCGACGTTTTATCCTGAAACCGTTTCAGGATGACATTCACCGCATTCAGCAGGTCAAAAATGCCCGCCGCGGGTTTCGCCGCTACTTCTTCCACTTCAAATTCAATTTTCACCGGCAACCGCGGGTAAATATTCTCCTGCCGGGCCTCGAGCGTCTGCAATTGCGCGGCCGCGTCCTTGAATTTCTTGTACTCGACCAACTGCCGGATCAGCTCCCAGCGCGGGTCTTCGCCCTCTTCCTCCGGTTCCACCTGCACCTGTTTGTCCACGGGCAGCAGCTCGCGGCTCTTGATGAACATGAGCGTTGAAGCCATCACGAGGAATTCGCCCGCCACTTCGAGGTCGAATTGGCGCATCAGGTCGATGTATTCAATGAATTGCGTCGCCAACCTGGTCAAGTTGACTTCATAAATATCGACCTCCTCCTTTTTGATCAAATAAAGGAGCAAGTCGAGCGGTCCTTCAAAGACCTCAAATTGAACTTTGTATTCCGCCATGAAACGCGCCGCAAATCCTAGTGTGATCCCGCCCGGTTGGCAACGGCAGAACCCGGATGGCTAAAGTGCCAGCGGGGGTGTCGTTCCGGCGATCCGCGCACCGTGATTCTTATCGAATAAAAAAAATCATGCTTAAAATGGCTTAAATTCGCTTAAAATGGCTTAAACAGCGTGACGCTCTACCCAATTGCGGCTTCCCGACCGCGGCGCATGCTAGCGCCAGACGATTCGCGGAAGGCATGTCATGGCTCTTACGGGACAGATAGTTCGTGGTGATTGATATTTGAGAAGGCAAGTGGCTAAGCGATTTTGTGACGGCTACCACGGCGCGCACGGAGTGACGCGCCCTACCTTGACGGGGATGCGTGAGAGCTCGGGTGCACGTTTTCGCGAGGAATTCGTGGTGGCGGCGAAAAAGCGGCGGGGCCCCGCCGCAGTCCAAAACGCTTCGCGACCAGCGTGACACGGGACCCAATAATAAAAAATATTAAGGCTGGAGGCTCCAAAATCCGGGCAACGATCTCGCCGATCCCAGCGCCCAACCCAACATCCGATCGCATGTGCCGCATCCGGGAGGATGCAGAGGGGTCCAGCGTCACGCTGGTTATTGGAGGCGCCAGGCGAGTTGCAGAATGTAATCGGAGAGCTGGGAGAGGGTCTCACCGGTGTGTTGCGCCCGCACATCCGGGCCGAACTGAAAACTCGCGGAGGCGGCGAAACTATGAACCGTCAGGCAATACGTGCTGTTGACCATGATGCCGAGAAATTCACCCGTCCGACTGAACACCAGGTCACCGCGCGACGGATTGAATTTCCCGAACAACCCTTTTAGGACGCTGCGATCCAGCCGGACGTATTGCGGCGTATCCACCTCGATTTGGAAATTGCACTCGCCATAATACCCTTCATTCGCACCCACGAGTACGGCGTCCTGAAACTTGTACGGATCGGACGAAATACGGTACGGCTGCCTGCCCAACCGCCGGACGTCATCGGCGGTGACCGGAATCATGACCACCCGGGGATCCTGCACATTAAAGCGAAGCGAACGAATCGGCACATCTGCGGAACCGGTCAGCGTGCCCGACAGCGCATCCCAATCCGTGCCCGGATCCCGCAACGTAAAGGGCGTGTCCTGCACATGGCACAGGGCAAACGTATTGGTTCCGTCCGACACCAGCGGCGTTTCCGTCTGCCGCCCCTTGTTGGAATCAATGCCGAGAAAACCCGAGCGCGAGGCGGAAATATCCACCACGACATGATTGCTCACGAAATCGCTAAAAATGGTATTGGGGGCCAGCGCCCGGTTCTGGCGGATTTCCTGCGCCAACTGCGTGGAATTGGTCGCCAAAGCCTTGAATCCCTCCGTCAAGCGGGCATTCTCCGCCCGTTCCGCCTGAACCTCCTGCTGCATCAAAGTCACCTGCTCCCGCGCGGCGCGGCCCTCGGCTTCCGCCAATTGTAATTGGGTAGCCAGGCGCTGTTTTTCGTTTTGATCCGTCTGGTTCGTTTGCGAGGCCTGATTCAATTGCTGCCGCAGGCGAGCGGCGATTTCCGCCTGCTGTTCCGCCCGGCTCTGCACCGCCAGAAGTTGTGCCTGGGTTTGGTGCGCCTGCTGGGTCGTGCTTTGCAACTGTTGACTCAGGGACGCCAGATTCGTTTGGGCCGCGGCAAATTGCTGGGCCAATCGGGCGTTTTCCTGGGCGCGCTGGTTCAATTCCGACGCCTGTTGATTCGTGTTTTCGCGAACCGCCGCCAGTTGCTGCTGCAATTGCACCCGGGCGGCCTGCTCCTCCTCCAGCGCCAGCTTCATCGCGGCCGCCAGATCGCTGTTGCTCGCGTTCATCATTTCGTTGGTGGCGACCTCCACCTGCGAGCGCGATTTCGAGCCTTCGTCTGCCATCTTGTTGATGTCCGTCGAGAACGTCAGCAAGCTCAGCAACAGAAAATCACAGATGACAATGAGGATGCTGCGGTTCATGGGACTGGCACCACCGGGGTGACGACGGGTTCAACGAGCTCGGCTTCCATCAACAGTTTCCGCCGCGCCGGGCGGAGGTGAAAAATCTTGAAGATCACGACGAAGATGATGCCGAACGACGTCGAGGAATAGGCCGCCATCAGGCTGAATTTAACCAACCCCATCGACGCAATGATCAGGGAAATGATCGTGCCGACGAAGCCGAGATAGAGGCCGGCGTCGAACAGATGATCTTCATTTTCGAGCAGGCGCAGCTTCATGCGCGGCGATAAGGGTTGCCGGCGGATTTCGGCGAGCTTGAGCAGGCACGAAACGTAGATCAGCGCCTGCAGCACGAAAAACACCAGCAGGGTGAGCAGAATTGTGGGGTTCATAACATTGGTCGCAACGCTGGCAGTTCCCACTGGAACTGCGCCGCCCACCGTGGGCAGGCGCAGCCGGAAGGAGAAATTCTCCCGCTGGTTTTCTAGAGTGAGAAACGGCTCGCTCAAGAGCAACACCATCAGCAGGAACCCCAGCGAAAATAAAAGCTCGCGAAAAACATGGAAGCCGCGCACCGGCGGCGGACGTTCCGATTCCGGAATCGGCCCGAGAAAATGAATCGCCGCCGCCAGCAAAAAGCCGCTGCCGAGATAGCACAACCACTTGATCGCAAATCCCAGCCCGGGCAGTTGGAAACACCCGTTCACCGCGAGAAAGAAGAACCAGCCGAAGGGATTAAAGGCCACAATCCGGCGTTCGAAACCCGGATTATAGAGGCGGCGGTCGCTGCGCAGAAGCTCGTTCACGCCTCCCGCACCGAACCGCAAACTGGCGCCCAAATCGTCCAACCCGCCCCTAAAATGATCCAAATACTTGACCACCCCCGCCGGCTGCCCCGATAAGCAAACCGCAGCAAACAATACCGGCAATCGCGGGCCCGAATTGCGCACATATTCCGTGAGCTGGTGCAGCGTGAAAACATCGGGAATCTGCGAGGTTAAAGCATTCAATTGATCCCAATTAAACCGTTCGCCCAGCGACAGAAAATCGAGCAAAACCTCTTCGTACGCCCGGGTGCCCTGCCCTGAATTGGCCTGGGTCGCCAGACTGAGAATGTTGTCACTTAATCCCGCGGACAGGCGCCGATCATCCAACGATAAACCGCAGGTGGCAACGGCCGCGTCGAACGCCACGCCCGAGGCCGAAGACGAGGGCGGCAAAAGTTCCGTGCGGGTCAAGGACCGGGTGCGCAACAACTCCCGGACCGCGGGGTAGGCAGAATTTTCCAGATCGGAAAGTGCCGCTGCGCGGTTTTCGGATCGGACAATAAAAGTGGTAAAAGGCTCCGGATTGGCGCGAATTCCCTGCGTTCCGAATAAAGTCTCAACCCGCCGATCATCTCCCCAGTTTTGTGCGTCTGGTGATTGCTGCGTCAAGTTGGTTACCATGGTGGCAAGTTTCTGCCACCCGGCCATGCTTTCCGCCTGGCCCGCTTGGGCGAAAAGGTTCGCCGCACCCAGCTTCATTTCGCCCGCCAACGTCTGTCCTTGCGCCACCAACCCGACGTCGTCCCGGCCAGCCCGTTCGATGACGCCAATATCCACCCCCCGCAAGTGCGCCGGCACGAGCAGACCCGCCGCGAGCAACATTACTCCGCCCGCGGCGCAGATTAAGAAACGTGAGACTTGCACTTAAAAGTTCCCAAAATTAAGACTCGATCCGACCAGCACTTGACGGAGCGGTTCTCCCGGAAGGGATGTTCCGGCTTACCGCACTCGCCCGGTCGCTTGTGTTCGATGATTCCCTCTATAGCGAACCCTGTGCCATGCATAAATCCCGACGGTTCTCAGAAGCCTACCATGCATTTTGCACGACAACCCTTCGTTGCATATGCAGTTTGCGGAAATTGTCGGCTTTTCGCTTCGTCCGTCCCCTCTGTTTTCTCTCCGCGCCTCCGCGCCTCCGCGTGAACTCATTCCCAAATGTTCATGGCGAGTCCCGGGACTTTTTCTTTGTCTGCGCCGTCGGCGTTGTTACTTTGATAATTCGAGGCCGAAAATTCCTCTGGTGATTCGGTCTCGATGTCAAAACCAATGAGCGCCATGCACAACTTGGGATCTTCGTTTCATAAAGACGAGGACGTGCTAAAACACAAGCTCGCCCCGGGAACACTCCGGCGGTTGGGACGTTTCGTCCGTCCTTATGCCGGGATCCTGGCCTTTTTCCTTCTCCTGGTGGTGTTGGACGCCGCCGTCGGCATCGTGAACCCGCTCATCTTTCGGCAATTGATCAATCGGGGCATCCTGCCCGGCGACGCCCACGTCGTCGTCGTTCTCGCGCTAACCGCTGCCGGGATAAGCCTTCTCGACAGCGCATTGACGTTCGCCCAACGCCAGCTCGCCGCCCGGATCGGCTTTCAAATGGTCTTTGATTTGAGGATTCGGGTCTTCGAACACATTCAGAAGATGTCGCTTGCGTTCTTCGGACGCGCCCGAACCGGCGCTTTGGTTAGTCGCCTGAACACGGATGTCGGCGGCGTGCGCGAAGCCTTCACCGGCCTCCTTTCCAGCACCGTGGGGAATCTGGTCACCGTGGTGCTGGTCTTGATTGCCATGTTTGCCCTTTCCTGGCGCCTTACTTTGGCGGCGTTGCTGGTGGTGCCCGTGTTCCTTTGGTCGGCGCGGCATATTGGACGAAAACTCCGCACCCTGACCCGTGAAAGCTACGACCGCGCGGCGGAAATGAACAACCTCATGGTCGAACGCTTCAATGTCGGCGGCGCCCTGGTCTCAAAAATTTTTGGCCGGCCGGACGAAGAAGTGGCGGCTTTTTCGCGACAGGCCGCCCGGGTTCGCGAAATCAACATGACCATGTCCACGTACACCCGCGTATTGTTCATTGGTCTTGGGCTGATGGCATCGCTGGCCGCCGCCGCCGTGTACGGTTGGGGCGGAGTGCAGGCGGCGCACCGCGCCCTCGATGTCGGCACGGTCGTCGCGCTGGTGTCTTACTTGATGCGGCTTTATGGACCGCTCACCAGCCTTTCCAGCCTCCAGATCGATGTCATGACCACCCTTGTTTCGTTCGAGCGCGTGTTTGAAGTGTTGGATCTCAAGCCCGACCTCGTCGAAGCGCCGGACGCCAAAGCCGTGCCGGCGGGGCCGCTCCGAATCGAATTTGATAGCGTGAGCTTTCACTACCCCTCAGCCGCGGAAGTCTCCCTGGCATCACTCGAATCCGTGGCCACACTCGACAAACATCCGGAAAAGGAAGTACTCAGCGAGATCAGCTTCACGGCGGAACCGGGCCAGCTCGTCGCGCTCGTCGGACCGTCCGGCGCCGGAAAAACCACGCTCGTGCAACTCGCCGCCCGCCTGTACGACACCACCCGGGGTGCCGTGCGACTTAACGGTCTGGACGTGCGCCACGCCACGTCGAAATCGATTCGGGATGCCGTGGGGATGGTTATGCAGGATTCCCACATGTTCCACGACACCATCCGCGCCAACCTGCAGTACGCCAAATCCGGCGCCAGTGACACGGAGCTATACGAATCACTTACGGCCGCGCAACTCTTGCCCTTGGTAAAATCGTTACCCAAAGGATTGGACACCGTCGTGGGCGAACGCGGCCATCGACTTTCCGGCGGCGAGCGCCAGCGCCTGGCCATCGCGCGGTTGTTGCTGAAAGCGCCCCGGCTGGTGATTTTGGACGAAGCCACCGCGCACCTCGATTCCGAATCGGAACGCGCCATTCAACAAGCCTTCGCGACGGCATTGGTTGGCCGCACGTCCCTCGTCATTGCGCATCGGCTCTCGACCGTTCAAGCCGCCGATCAAATCCTGGTGCTACAGCACGGCCGGATCGTCGAACGCGGCCGGCACGAGGAACTCGTGCGCGCCGGAAATCTCTATGCGAAACTTTACCGGAAGCAATTCAAGGAACCTTCACAGAGTGATGAGAAGCCGAATTAACCGCCAACCCAGGCATCCGCATGTGCCGCAGTCGGGAGACCGCAATAGGTTCCAAGCTCCGCTTGGCCCGCTCGGCTAAAGTAAGCGCAGGGTGGCATCCAGCGGCTGGATATCCGCCGACTCTTTACCGGTAACACCGCCGCCCAATTCCGCCAACCGTTCCCCGGCCGGGCGCACGCGCAATTGAAAACTCGACGCCGCATCATTAAACGCGGAATTCGCGCGATCCAGCCCTGACCGGATCTTCTCAAAATGTTCCGTGAACTTCACCACCCGCGCATAGAACTCCTGCGCGGCGGCGGCAATCTTCTGCGCATTTTCCGTCTGGGACTGCTGCTGCCAGCTCACGGAAACCGACCGCAATAGCGCAATCAAGGACGCCGGCGTCGCCAGCAAAATCCGCTTTTCCGCCGCCCAAACAATCAAATCATGATCGCCCTCCAGCGCCGCGCTAAACAACGATTCTGCCGGCATGAACAGGACCACATAATCCAGCGAACCGGGAAATTGCCGCGGATAATCGCGGTCCGCCAGGGCCTTGATGGTTCCTTTCAGCTTAGAAGCATGGGAAA
>Ga0302319_10003264_pt1 | contig 34161 bp, 32 predicted proteins | sample Bog_T0_2_FD_203319 | JGI IMG/M metagenome (GOLD analysis project Ga0302319, IMG submission 203319) | Peat permafrost microbial communities from Stordalen Mire near Abisko, Sweden - Bog_T0_2 | ecosystem: Environmental > Terrestrial > Soil > Wetlands > Peat | place: Sweden: Abisko, Stordalen Mire...
AGGAAAACCGGCTGGATCATACCATTCATCGACTGCTAGAAACCTGAAGGTCTGCTGCACGCTGGCATGAACGTTGGAACCAGGGGCGTATTCATACTTGACGCCACCGCCTCCAACCGGAGCGTTGGCGTTTTTGACCGTGTAGAGACTATTGCCAATATCATTAAAGACATATTGAGCATACTCATACCTGTACCCGGCATTGACACTTAATTTATCCGTTAACCAAAGGGTATTTTGGTCGTAGACGCCTATCTCATGCTTGGAAATATTGACATTAGCAGGGTATGCGCCAAGTTCCAAGATTTGATCCTGGCTATCATAGTAATCAACACCAGCGACGGTTTGGAAATTATGATCAAGAACAACTCCTTTATAAACATCCTTACCAAGAAGACTCAAGGTGGGGATATGAGAGTTATAGGTTGATGGTGATCCGAAGTAATCAAGATAGGCAAAGGCATTTTGATCCCTGTAAGAGACGTCAAGAGAGAGATCTCCGGCGACTGTCTTATCATCGACTCCCAGAGAAAAAATTTTGTCCTTGCTCGAGGAATGGTTATTGGCATAAAGCGGATCGGTGCCTCTTCTTCCTAAGGTGGCTATATCAGATACAGATAAGGCTCCCGGCGCACCGTAATTATCCTCATGCCAGACGATATCAGAATTGATCGTCAAGGTATCCGTTAAGGAATAGCTGAACTTACCATCGTAATCCTTCTCTAACAAATAGCCATTTGAGCGGTAGCCATCATTATTAGAGTACTTCTGGTTCATTTGATATGAGAGGCCTTTCTGAGAACCGCCTACATTAACATTTTCGGTGGAAGCCCCATAACTGCCGCCGTCGTATTCAACGGAACCGGTAGTTTGGCCTTGGCCTTTTTTGGTGATGATGTTAATGACGCCACCGACGGCATTATTACCATACAACACTGAATCGGCGCCTCGGATGACTTCGATTCGATCTATCATATCAATCGGAATTTGTGTTAAATCAGGCCCTGACTGATCAATGGTATTGATTTTGCGGCCGTCGACTAAAACCAGCACATTATTAACAGAGGTGTCAGCAAACCCTCGAATGTCTGCTACATCAGTCCTGCTATTGACGCCTTCGTTGTGCACATAAACGCCCAAACTGTTATCTAAAAGATCTCCCACTGATTTTGCTCCGGAATCTTGGATTTCTTGTTGGGAGATAACGGTTACATTTGACGAGGACAGAACCGCTTCTTGCGAAGTCCGATCAGGAGTGACTACAATTGGTTCCAGATTAAAGATAGGGGAGGGAGTATCGACGGGATTATTTTGATTGTTACTAGTATCAGCGTGGGCCCAACTACAAAATGTTACTAAAAATAAACATACAAATAACTGCTTCATTGCATTCTCCTCTTTTCGTTCTTGAGACGAAATGGTTGAGGTTATAGGTCTTCGGACTTCCCCTTATGGGTTACCGTAGCTTGACTGTTAGTGAATTGCACACTATTTCCCTTGATGTGAGGTTATTGTATATAAAAATTAAGATGAAGCAAGAATTTATTCTTGGACGTATGGTTCTTTGCTAGAAAGGGCGAATTCGCATTTTTTGAGTTCTTTGCCGAGATAGGCAATATGATCTTTTCGGCTGAACCATTGGAGTTGATGTTTTTTTTCGTATTCAAAAATGGTGTAATAAAGATCTTGGGCTTTGTGGCCGCGGAAGGCTTTCATGATGGTGTGTTTTTTGTCGCAGATGGCTACTTCAATAGAGCAGTCTTTGGTATCACAACGGATGAGGACATAGACGCCCGTCGGATCGAGACGAAAGTTTTTGATGGGATCATAATTGATGCCGTTAATCAGTTCAAAGTTAGGGTCAATGGATTGTTTGTGCCAAACGTAATTTTTCATGAGACGATCAGTTTCATTCTAATGTTGGGACGTAGGAGGGTTGATGATGATTTGACACTCTTCTCCAGGATTCCCGTGGGGTTGGGCGCAAAAAGGATAAACTTGGGTTCCGGATACATCTTTCAATGATACGGATGTAATAGTTCCTGAACTTGTACACAATTGATTGCTGAGGCCATTAATACCGGGATTGTAAACGGTGATATTATTGCTAGAAGAGCAGCAAGGAGTGGGTGATGCGCTGCCATCGCTTGAGATAGTGCAACCTGGTAATTGATTTCCTTTCTGGTCTTTCACTGTTGAGCAATCTTCAAGAACAGGGGCTAAAGTAATTTCGTTGGTACAGCCTGTTCCCGACGGGTTCAAGAAATAGTCTTGTGATGCATCACAAAAGACGACACATTTTTCGGTACTTTGCGCTGCAAGGGCAGGACAATATGCTGAACATGGAGCCGTACAACCTTTACTAACCGCACCGACATAGGTGAGATTGGTATAACTTTGACTAAGACCGCTGTCCGTGCCAGAGCAAAAAAGGGAGCCCATAGGTAATTGCGGGCATTGGGGAGCGCAATTGTTATCATTGACACATTCAATTTGAGGGTTAGGGCAAAGGGTGGACCAAATGCGTTGGCCGTAATAGCAATTATTGGTGGTGCCTGTAGCTGCAGGTGAGCAAGCCCCGCCCGCAGGCAGATTGGTGTGATTATAAGGAGGAGATACTGTATTTGTCGTCGTAGGGCATGAAGTTCCACTTGGAACAGTGGGAGGATTTCCAAGCGCAGCTGTCCCGCAACCTTGTTGATAATATTGAGCACAACAGCTAGGATCCGAGAGGCAAACGAAGTTTGGGAGTGTGCTGCAGCCCATCACGCTATTAGTATCGCATGTCACCGTGTATCCGCGTTGACCTGGAGCGCATTGGGAGTTTGGATCAGTGGGATTGCCGCAGGTTCCGGCACTCTGTGTGCAATTACAGGTTGCATTAATAGGCGGTAAATCATTGATATTGGCTTGGGTGATATTCTCTCTGAAAGAATCCTGGACACCGTCATCCCAGAGCTTGAAATGAGCGTTGACCGAACGCAGGACATAGGGACCCATAAAGACGATCCCGAAAAGAACAAGGACGGCAATGAGAGCGTATTCGATAATGGATTGGCCGTTTTTATTCATAATTTTATAATCTTTAGATTAAGTATAACCGACAAAGGCGGCCTGTGCAACTTTCACTTATATTCTTTAGGTGTCATTGCGAGCCCGAAGGGCGAAGCAATCTTTTAAAAGATTGCTTCGTCGGGCTTTGCCCTTCTCGCAATGACACGAACCAAGCAATGACACGAACCAAGCAATGACACGAACCAAGCAATGACACGAACCAAGCAATGACACGAACCTAGCGATGACCAAGAAAGTGCCACTAAAACCTTTTGACACGGTGCTAAACGAAAAAAAATAGGATAATACTTACACCTATCTCAGGAACCTGTTAAAATAAATGCATGGTATCCAATAAGCTATTTAATCAATATTTAGTTTTAGTAAACAAGTTAATCCCCAAGCCACCAACTCCTCCTGTTTTAGGCATAGATATTGGCACTTCATCCATTAAGGCCGTGGAAATTGGCAAGAACGCAGCTGGTTTTGAAATCCATCAGTGGGCCATCGAATCTCTGATAGGTTCGGACCCTAAAACCGCCCTTAAGAAAATAGTTGAACGCCTGCGTTTGAATAATCAAGGCTTGTCTTCTTCGGTTTCCGGCAAAGGTACCTTGATCCGTTATGTGGACATGCCTCGCATGCCCCTGGAGGATTTGCGTAAAGCGTATATTTTTGACCTGGATAAATACTTCCCCTTTGATCCTAAAAGCATTTATACCGATTGTTCTATTTTGGATCCTGATGGTAAGGATCAAAAGATGCATGTTTTGCTGGCAGCTGTCCGTCGTGAAATTGTGGATGACCGTTTAAAATTATTTGCTGATGCGGGCCTGCAATTAAACCGGGTGACGATCAATTCCATTGCAACAGCCAATGCTTTTAATCGCCTGGGTCCACAGGTTACTCCCTCGGGGAAAGCTAAGGCTGTTTTGGATATTGGTGGTACGACATCTTGCGTGATGATTTTTAAGGACGCTTCTCCTCGTTTTGCCAGGGATATATTTGTGGGTAGTCATGAAATGACTAAGAAAATTACTAATGCCATGGGGGTTGATGCCGTTGCGGCCGAGGCCATTAAGCGCCAGCCAGGGGACAAGATGGCCCAAGTGCTGGAAGCCTGTGAGATGCCGATTAATAATTTGATTACGGAAACCCGTTTATCGATGGATTATTTTATGACGGAAAAGAATATTCAGGTCGATGAGTTGTTTTTGGGAGGTGGCGGTTCATTGTTAAAAGGGATAACAGATGTTTTTGGTAAGAATTTAGGGCTATCCGTGAAGATTTGGAATCCCTTGGGTAGCGTGCGATTAAAAACTCCGGCGGTATCGGAAGACATTCAAACCTATGCCTCCCAATTTGGAGTGGCTTTAGGCTTGGGGCTTTAAGCAATGATTGATATTAATTTAATCCCAGCGGGTTTAAGAAAAGACAGCAAGGGAAAGGCTAATTCCCTGACCATCAATATCTCTCACGAAATTCTTGTAGGAGTTGGGGCAGGATTGGTGTTTTTGTTGCTCATGGTTCATCTGATTTTAGGCGGCATTTGGTTGATGGGTATGGGTCATTTATCCCATGCTAAGGCCGAATGGCAGAAGGTGCTGTCGAATAAGATTGCTTTGGATTCTATGACTAAGGAGTCTGGAGATTTAAATAAAAAAATCAAGACGATTTCTGATATGACAACCAAGAAATCTATTCGGTGGGCGCCTAAATTTAATGCCATTAGTGACCATTTGCCTTCGGGGCTTTGGATCAGGAGAATGACCCTGGATAAGATTGGATTGACTATCGAAGGCAGTGTGGTATCGCGGAGTCAAAATGAAATTAATAATGTGGGGCTCTTGTTATCAGATTTAAGGCAAGATGATAATTTTATGAAAGATTTTTCATCCCTGGAAGTCAATTCTATTCAACGGGGCAAAAATAATGTTGTTGAAGTAACCGATTTTACGGTCACGGCAAAATTAAAATGAAATTTGATTTAACTAAAATACTGGAATCATTTAACAATTTGAGCGACCAGGTGCGTTATGCCTGCCTGGTGGCCCTCGTTTTGTTGATTATTTTGCTGGATGTTTTTGTATTAGCTTTGCCTCAAGTGAGCAGCATTGCGGACATAAATGATCAGATAAAAAAATTGTCTGACGATACTCAAGAAATTTTGGTTGACCGTCCACGAATCAATGTGCTCCGTAAGATTCTTAAGGATTCAAACCTGCAATTAAGGACGCTTAGTAATAAAGTGCGGCCTATGCAGGAAGTTCCTCTTATTTTGTCTGCCATCTCAAGCTTTGCCAATCAAGAGGGTGTTAAAATTGATGAGTTGGATCCTGAAAAGGGCTCCCAAGAGCTTTTAACTTCAACGCCAGAAGGCAAATATTACGCGCTGCCAGTCGTGATTAAGGCCCGCTGTGGGTATCACATGTTTGGGCGGTTTCTTAACAAATTGGAAAATGCTGATTTGTCTTTTTTGATGAAAGATTTTATTATTCAAAATGATGATAAAAATTCAAGTGCGCATTTATTTTCTTTGACGATTAAAATTATTCTGGTAAATCGTAACAGTTGAAAATCTTATGAGATTCTATATTTTTGTGATAATATTCTTTTCCGTGAATTCAGTTTATGCACAAGATAATTTTGTGTATGATGATCATGGCAAACGCGATCCTTTTGTGCCATTAGTGTCTTCGGCAGGATTGGTGGTTACCTATGATGAAGATTTGTCGGTGAATGATTTGGTTTTAGAGGGGATTGTGGCTGACGCGACAAGTAATAATAATTTTGCTATTGTTAATGGCAAGGTTGTCAGGCCTCATGATCACATTGGGCCATACGTGGTAGATCGCATTGCTGCTGATCATGTGGAATTTTTAAAAGGGACAGAACGGTTCATCTTAAAAATTAAGAAAGGGGGAGTGTAATGCTCAAATGGGCATCACCTATAGTTTTTTTAATGATGCTTACGGTTTTTATACCGAAAGTTTGGGCGGATGCGCCTGCCTCGCCTAATGTGGCTGGGGCTCAGGTGTTAGCTGAAAATAATTTACCTCCCGAAGGGGGGCTTGTTAGTTTAGATTTTCAAGATGCAGATATTAGGAATGTATTAAAAGTGTTGGCCTATAAAAGCGGGGTCAATATAGTGGCCGCACCTGAAGTGACAGGAGTGGTTAATATTGAATTAAAAGATGTGCCATGGCAAAAAGCCCTGGATGTGATTTTATCCACCTATGGGTATGGTTTTGACCGCAAGGGAAACATTATCACGGTCATGTCGGTTGAAAATTTGAAAAAATACCGTGAAGATGCTTTGAGCCTGCAAACTCAAGAGCCTTTGGTTTTTAAAACATTTCCTCTTTCTTATGCCAAGGCTGAAGATGTTTTGAAGATCATTGATAAAATGGTCAGCAAGCGGGGATTTATTAATTTTGACGAGCGCACCAACTCTATTATTATCCGTGATTTGGAAGGAGATTTAGAATTGATATCCGGGGTTATCAAGGCCCTGGACACGATCACGCCACAGGTTTTGATAGAAACCAAAATTATTGAGACAGATTTAGGCAATGCTGAAAATTTGGGGATTGATTGGACAGTTACTTCTAATATTTTAAGTGGCCACCAAAGCCCCACACTTAATTTTTCAACAGCTTCTACCCCTTCATTAGGTTCTTCTTTAAGCGCGGCTTCAATCGCATCAACCCCAACAACGTTAGGATTTACTTATGGAACACTCAGTAGAACGCAGTTAAAGGATACACTCAGTGTTTTAAGCACCAGGACAAAGACAAAAATCCTTTCAAATCCAAGCATAGTGACCTTGGATAATCAAAAGGCAAAGATTATTGTTGCAGAAGAGTATCCGGTCCCGACGTATTCTTTCAATTCGACTTCGGGACAGGAGCAAGTTACAGGTTATAACCCCATACCATTGGGCATTACTTTTGAGGTAACACCGCATGTGAATAACGCAGGACTGGTAACATTGGATTTGCACCCTCAGATTACGGCGTATGTGGCAACGATAACGGATGATAATAATTCGTTTCCTGAGACTAACAATCAAGAAGCAGAAACAAATGTGATGGTGGAAGACGGTAAAACTTTAGTCATCGGTGGTTTAATCACGGAACGCAAGGATCTCGAAGAGACTAAGATCCCAGGTTTGGGGGATATTCCCTGGCTTGGGAAACTTTTGTTTACACGGACTTTGACGCAAAAGACTAGACAGGAAATCCTTATTTTCTTGACTCCGCACATCATCACGGTTAGCAAACAATCTGCTTCGAAAGCTGCAGTCCAATAGTTTTCAAACTGCGTGTGTAAAACTTATTTTTAAAACACGTTATAAGGAGGGAAACTGTGTCCAAAGAAATTTTGATTCAAGTCGCCCAGGATGAGAGACGGGTGGCGGTTTTAGTGGATGGCAAGCTGGATGATTTTTATATCGAACTTGATCGCCATCAATCGATGTTGGGAAACATTTACAAAGGTAAGGTTGAATCTATCCTGCCTTCTATCAACGGGGCTTTTGTCAACATCGGGCAGGAAAAAAACGGATTTTTATATTTAACTGACGCTGATAATCCATTTTTGAATGATATTGAGAAAATCGAGGAAGAGCCAAGTACTCCCCAGAAAATCCTAAATATGATTTTCCCAAAACCTGCCGTTGTTGTGCCTGCACCGGTAGCGCCCGGAGCTGCTCCTATAGCTGTTGCTCGACTACCTCAAAAGGATAAGAATGAATTACCTTTAAAGAAGGATCAAGAGGTTTTGGTCCAAGTGGTTAAAGATCCTTTTGGGACCAAGGGAGCAAGGCTGACAACACACGTGAGTTTGGCAGGGCGTTTTGTGGTGTATATGCCGGTTGACAAGCATAGTGGTATTTCTAAAAAGATTGATAAGCCGGAAGAGCGTCAACGCTTGCGGGATATTTTAAAAACATTCACCTTTGCTAAAAGCGGCGGGTTTATTATCCGTACTGCCTCGATGGAACAGGCTGAAAAGGATATTTTTCGTGATTCTAAATTCCTCGTTAATAAATGGATGGAGATACGCGAATTATCTAAAAAGAAGCAGCCGCCAGCTTTGATTTATGAAGAAGGTTCCTTGATTTGGAAGGTTATCCGTGATTTGCTCAAGGATGATGTGAAACATGTGATCATCGATTCCAAGGAAGAATTTGTGAAGATGCGCAAATTCACCCAGAGTTTGATTGGTCCTGAAGGCATTGAAAAGATCCAGTATCACCCTGGTCCTCAGAGTTTATTTGAAGCCAAGAATGTGGCCCGAGAATTAGACAAGATTTATGAGGCTAAAGTTTATTTGAAGTCCGGTGCCTATGTGGTTATTGAACCGACTGAAGGGGTGACGGTTGTGGACGTCAACAGTGGGCGCTTTAAGAGCAAGGGGACACCGGAAGATGCGGCCTTTGCGGTTAATATGGAAGCGGCTCCTGAGATCGCCCGGCAATTGCGTTTGCGGGATATGGGTGGGATCATTGTTATTGATTTCATTGATATGAACCGCGAAGAGCATAAGCGCAAAGTGCTTAATGCCCTGCGTGATGGCTTGGCTAAGGATCATGCCAAGACAGAGGTGAATCGTATTTCTCAGCTAGGGCTTGTCGAAATGACCCGCGCGCGTACGGGTAAAACCATTGAGTCACTTGAATTTCATAGCTGCCCCTATTGTGAAGGGCGTGGTAAAGTTAAGATTAATTAGGCTGTGTGTCATGTATCTATTTAAAGATTGTGTTTCCTTTGCAGGCCGCTCGCTTCCCCCTGCGGGGAAGCATCGCTAGTGTCCAGGCTGATTTTTCCCGAACTGAACGTTCGGGAACCGGCAAAATCAGCCTTCTACTGCCTGCAAAGAAAACACAATCTTCAAATAGATACGCGCGTTTGCAATAGTTTCAATGGTTATTATTTAATGGGTGGTATGCGTTAAAGGTGAACAGGTATTATGTATTTGGCACGTTCGGGAATTTTCCGCCAAATGTCTGCGAGGATTTATGACAAATCTGTTCATATACCAGTGCTACTATAAAACAGATTTGTCGTAAACCGAAGCAGACGGCGGAAATATTCCGTGCCAGATACATAATACCTGTTCGCCTATATGCACTTGGTGGCTACACGGATTAAAATATTTTGACTAAATTGGGATTTCTTGTATAATATGTTTTTTCAAATGTGTTCATTGCCTGCCGCTCACTGCGGCGACTTACTAGGAGTGTCCGGCATGAGGACCATGCAGGGTATCAAATTTGCAATAGAATAACCACAGGAGATACATATGTTTGCAGTAGTTCAGGTAGGGAATAGTCAGTTTAAGGTCAGCGAAGGCGATACCATTAAGGCTAATCGTCTAGATTATGAAAAAGGCCAGAGCATTGTTCTGGATAAAGTTTTGCTTTATTCCGACGGTAAAACAACTAAATTAGGCACGCCGTATTTGAAAGATGTTGAGGTTAAGGCTGAAGTCCTTAATCAAATGCGCGCACCTAAGGTCATTGCTTTTAAGTACCGCAAGCGTAAGGATTCTGCGCGTACTCATGGCCATCGCCAGGATTTGACAACCGTTAAGATTGCAAAAATTACTGTTTAATTAATTTTTTGAGTTTTAAAAATCCCGGTCTCCCCAGCGGTGGGATACCGGGATTTTTAATTTAAGGCGAGTATTTTATGGCATTTGTAGATCAAGCACGTATAGAAGTTCAAGCAGGCAACGGTGGTAAAGGCTGCGAAAGTCATTACAGCGATAAGTACACACGTTTTCCTATTTGTAATGGTGGTGATGGCGGGCGCGGGGCTAATATTGTTTTTGTGGCAGACCGTAATTTGCACACGCTTTTGGATTATCGATTCCAACAGCATTATGTGGGCGAACGCGGTGGGCATGCCAGTAGTAATAATAAAACCGGTAAACGGGGCGAAGATTGTATTTTACGCGTTCCGGTGGGAACCGTTCTTTGGGATTTTGAAACTGAATTATTGATCCGCGATTTAAAAGAACATGGAGACTCGGTCATCGTGGCTCTGGGCGGTGAGGGAGGCCGTGGTAATAATCACAATAAGACGGTATTGCCTCCTCATGAAGGTGAAAAACGAACTATTCGTTTAGAGCTTAAGATCATTGCTGATGTTGGACTTATAGGATTTCCTAATGCCGGTAAATCAACTCTTATTTGTGCGATTTCCAAGGTTAGGTCTAAAATTGCGAATTATCCTTTTACCACCAGGGCCCCTATTTTAGGCATTGTTAAGGATGAAGAGAATGAGGATCATAATTTTGTCGTGGCTGACCTTCCAGGTTTGATCGAAGGGGCGCATGAAGGCAAAGGCTTGGGGCATCAATTTTTGAAGCATGCCGAACGCACCAAGATCCTGGTGCATGTGATTGATATGTCTGGCAGCGAAGGGCGAGATCCCGTAGATGATTATCATCAAATTTGTGAAGAATTGGATTTGTACAGCGAAGAACTTTTGCAGAAGCACCGCATCCTGGTGGCCAATAAAATGGACCTGCCGGATGCCAAAAAAAATCTAACTCGGTTTAAGCGTAAAGTCAGTAAGGATATTATTGCCATATCTGCCAAGGATAAAGAAGGTTTAGATAAACTTGTGGCAAAAATGAGATCTTTGCTATAATACAAGAATCTGATAAAGATTTTCTTGGGGAGATTTTTAAATGACTATTTGTGAAGAGATAAAAGTTGTTATAGCGCAACTACCTACAGAAAAGGCTTTTAGTTTGAGCGTTCTGCTTAATCAATTTGAGCATGTGCGCCGCAACCGGCTAATTAAAGAATATACTCAAATATTGAATGATTTTCAAAAAGGCAATTGTAGTGCATTATGGAATTGATTAAATTTATTATAAACGGAGTTTGAGACCAAAACCACTAAGGAGGAGTTAACATGGAAACCCAGCAGTATCTCAATCAAAGTACCGAAATCGGCAAAACTTACCAAATGTTATCCAAGCACATTGATGATTTTAAGTATCTAGTTTTATATAATATGCGTCTAGAAGAAAAGAATGATGCTGCTAAAGAATTATTACACCTGGATGTTAACAGGATTTCTAATTTTCAAGATAATCCCAAAACGAGATCGTCTTCAGGTTCTGATTCTTCTGGTGAAACGCTCGAACAATGGGTTTCCAAGCAAAAAATTAAAACCAAAAAGACCCCGGTTACCCCCACCGTGCTCGATCACCTGGAGCAATGGCTGATGAATGAAGCTAAAAAAGATTTGTTCGCTGAGATCGATGCTGTCTATGGCGGCACCAATGGATTAAACAGCGACTATATTAGAGAAATTGGAACGAATCTAATTTCTTTAGCCGATAAATTAGACGCGATGAAATCAAGACCGTAAAATTTCAAGGGCATTGGTTTTGTCCTCTAATGTGTTTTTCGGGGGCACTTTAAATGATATACTATAGTCGTTAAGGGGATTGCTATGCCGGTTATTTCTAGATTTTACGGTATTGTGATTTTAATGTTCTTTCAGGATCATCATCCACCACATTTTCATGCGAAATATGAAGGACAATTAATGGAAGACTGGGACATTGCCCAAAAAGAAGGTAAATTAAAAACAATTGAGCCGCTATTATGAAAACGATTGTTGCTAGAGAAGTCATAGAGGCCAAGGTTATCAAAGATTATATTATTGAAGTGATTTTGATGACCTAAAGAGTGGCATGGTTGATCTTCGTAAATATTTAGGGAAAGGAATTTTTAAAGAACTCCTTAATAAAAAGAAATTCCGCCAAATGAAGGTCGATGCCGAATTAGGGACAATTTGCTGGCCCAATGGTGCCGACATTGCTCCTGACAGGCTATATTCAGAAGCGATCATTCCGACATAGAATTTGTTATTCCAGATGAAGTTAATGTCGCTAACGGATAAATTTATTTTTTCATATTTTATTCGTACATTGTATTTCCTTCGCAGGTCGCTCGCTGCAACCAGCGTTGCAGCATCGCTAGTGTTCAGGCTGATTTTCCCCGAACTGAACGTTCGGGGACCAGCAAAATCAGCCTTCTACTACCTACGAAGAAAACATAATGGGAAGTATGGAATACAATAATAAAGATTCCAGAAAAATTAGATAATCATCCTGATGTTTCTCAGATTGAATATATAGGGGCAAAGAATGAAGTAGCTTGGTTTACTCTTCAACGTTGGCTTTTTGGAACGCTTGCAAATATTTTTGCTGGTTTATTTGGTTTTGTGGGAGGGATGTTTATAGTTAAACTTTTGAATATATTTCTCGGCACGCATATCAATTAGTTTGAGATGATATTTTTTATTTACATTAGTGACATGCGCGTTTTGGATTCCCGACTAAAACATTCGGGAATGACAGGTGTAGATTAGATATAGTTATATTGGTGATAAAAGGATTTTTTATGACACGGACATTTAAGAGGGCGATTCAGAGGGTTGTCGTGAAGTTGGGGTCGAGCCAGATAGTGGATGATCGGATGCGTCCGAAACTGGCACAATTGAAGGCCCTGGCTTTGCAGATTAAAGAATTACGCCGGCGGGATATTGATGTGGTCTTGGTGTCGTCTGGAGCTATAGTGCTTGGCATGGGGCTTTTGAAAGAAGCGGTGCGTCCGACGGAATTGGCGCAATTGCAGGCGCGCGCAGCGATTGGGCAGGCGGCTTTGATGAACTTGTGGGGAGAAGCTTTTAAAAAAGTGGGCTTAAAATGCGCGCAGGTGCTTTTGACTTGGGATGATTTTAATGACCCTACCCGTTGTTCCAATGCTAAACATACCCTTAATGCGATTTTGGAACAAGGGGTTATACCAGTTATTAACGAGAATGATACGATTTCCACCGATGAAATTAAATTTGGGGATAATGATAAGCTTTCGGCCCTGGTTTCACGCTTGATTCATCCGGATTTACTGGTGATTCTTTCTAATGTGCCGGGGATTTGGGATCAGGATAAGAAGGTAATGATTGGTGAATTTAAAGAGATTACTCCTGAGATTAAATCTGTTTCCAAGGGAACGGCTAATATTCAAGTCGCCCGCGGTGGGATGAAAACCAAGATTGATGCGGTTGAGATTGCGACGGTCAAGATTGCCACCAATGTGGGGGCTTCTTGTATTATTACCGACGGTAGTATTAAAAATGTCCTGGTGCGTTTGATTGACCGTGAGCGCATTGGCACTTGCTTTATTGAAAAAGAAAATCAAATCTTAAACGTGGATTCAGAACATGAATTTATCCGTTCCTATTTTAAAAATAGCAAAAAAAGCTAAACAGGCCTCCTACCAGACAGCTTTAATCGGCGCCCAGGAGAAGAACCGTGCCCTTTTGCTCATGGCTCAGGCATTGGAAGAAGAGCAGGATTATTTAATTAAGGAAAATGCCAAGGATTTGGCGGTGGCGGCAAAGGCCAATTATTCTAAAGCGTTGATTGATCGCTTAACTCTAAATCCTAAACGCATCACCGCGATGGCAGATGGTTTGCGGGAGGCGGCCAAACTTAAAGATCCTGTTGGTCAATTACTGGAAACGATTAAACGTCCTAATGGCCTAATAATTAAAAAAATTCGGGTGCCATTAGGTGTTGTTGGGATTATCTATGAATCACGTCCTAATGTCACGGCGGATTGCGCGGCGTTGTGTTTAAAGTCGGGGAACGCGGCTATTTTAAAAGGTGGGCGTGAGGCAATACATTCAAATAAGGCGATTTTTAAGATATTAAAAAGCCAGTTGAAAAAGACTAAAATCCCTCTGGATGCTTTGCAATTGATTGAATCGACTGACCGTCAGGCGGTGCATGAGCTTTTGAAATTGGATGAATATTTGGATGTGATTGTGCCAAGGGGTGGTGAAGAATTAATCCGTTTTGTGGCTGATAATTCGCGCATACCGGTGATTAAACATTTTAAAGGGATTTGCCATGTGTATGTGCATGCGCAAGCGGATTTGAAGATGGCCAATAAGATAGTCATGAATGCCAAGCTGCAAAAGCCTGGCGTATGCAATGCTATGGAAACCTTGCTGGTTGATCGCGCGGTGGCTAAGCGATTTTTGCCCTTGATGATCGCTGAATTGCAAAAGGCGGGCTGTGAAATTCGTGGGGATGAGGCGACTCGGGCTATTGTTAAGGCAGGTGTTAGAAAAGCTACAGTCGAAGATTGGAAAACTGAGTATTTGGATTTGATCTTATCGGTTCGGGTCGTTCAAAATCTTAGTCAAGCGATTGAACACGTTAATACTTTTGGTTCGCACCACTCTGATACAATTGTTACAGTCAATAAAAAACAGGCTCAAATCTTCCTCGATGCAGTGGATTCTGCCTGCGTTTATGTGAATGCGTCCACCCGCTTTACGGATGGTTTTGAATTTGGTTTTGGGGCAGAAGTTGGGATTAGCACGGATAAATTGCATGTGCGTGGGCCTATGGCTTTGGATGGTTTGACTAGTTATAAATATGAGATTTATGGAAACGGACAGACTCGCGGATGAAACGCATTGGTGTCTTAGGGGGAAGTTTTGATCCGATCCATTTTGGCCATTTGCTCATGGCTCAAAGTGCTGTAGAGTCGTTGAAACTTGATGTGGTGTTTTTTGTGCCTGCCTTTTGTTCGCCATTTAAAGCTAGTTATGCCTTACCTGATGCGGCTAAACGGCTGGTCATGGTCAAGGAAGCGATCAAGGGTAATAAGGCTTTTAAAATTTATGAAGGTGAACTGCGTCGCGGTGAAATTTCGTATACGATTGATACCTTAAAAGAACTTAAAGCTAAGTATCCACAGTCAAAGTTTTACCTTCTGATGGGAGCGGATAATTTAAGGTCTTTTCATCGTTGGAAGGACCCTCAGGGCATATTATCACTGGCCAGTTTAGTGGTATTAAACCGTCCTGGTTTTGATAAAAATTATCCTAAACGTTGGCCTTATTTGAAGATCAATATGCCGGCGGTTGATATTTCTTCCAGTGATATCCGGGAACGTCTTAAAATAAAGAAATCAATCTGGTATTTGACGCCGAAGGCCGTTATCCGTTATATTAGTCGTTATCATTTGTATGGATTTAAATAAATTGATTTTTAACAGAGGAGTTTTATGAGCGATATCAGATCTCAGATTAAATTTGGTACCGATGGTTGGCGTGCGGTGATTTCAGACACCTTTACTTTTGAAAATGTGCGCATTGTGGCTCAAGCGGTGTCCGACTGGATTATTAAAGATAACCCTAAATTTGGCGAAAAATCAGCTTCGGTGGGATTTGATAATCGGTTTCTTTCAACCGAATACGCTCAGGCTTTTGCGGAAGTTTTCGCGGCTAATGGCATTAAAGCTTATCTTTCCGATACTTCCTTGCCGACCCCTGCTTTAAGTTTTGGTGTCGTGGGACTTAAAAATGTTTGTGGTATCATGATCACGGCATCCCACAATCCTGCTAAATTTAATGGGATTAAGATTAAAACATCCGTCGGTGGTGCTGCTTCGAAAGATATTACCAATACGGTGGAAAGTTACCTGGGGCAAACACCTGTTAAACGTTTGGCTTTGGATCAGGCCATTGCTCAGGGTCTTGTGGTGGTTAAAGATTTTAAAAAAGAATATGTTAAGTTTCTTCGTGGCTATATCAATTTAAAGCGAATGAAGACCGCCAAGTATAAAGTTTTGGCGGATATCATGCATGGCAGTGGGCGCGATTTGATGCGCGATATCCTTAAAGGCACTGATATTAAATTGACCTTGATGCGTGAGGATGTGAATCCTGGCTTTGACGGTAGCAAGCCTGAGCCTATTCCGGAATGTTTAGGTGTGATGATAGGCCGCATGAAGAAAGAACGGTTTGATTTTGGTCATGTTTTAGACGGGGATGCTGACCGTATCGCCGCGGTGATGCCAGGTGGTGAATTTGTTTCTCCTCAAAAAATCTTAGGGCTCTTGATCTTGCATTTGGTGCGCAATCGTAATCAAGCGGGAGGCATTATCAAGACCTTATGCGGGACAACGATGCTGGATCATATTGCGAAGAAACTTGATCGTAAACTTTATGAGACTCCGGTTGGGTTTAAATATATTTCTGATTTAATGATTTCTCAACCTATTGTCGCGGGTGGCGAAGAAGCAGGCGGCATGGGATTGCCTAATTATATCCCCGAGCGCGATGGCACATTGGCAGGGCTTTTATTGCTCGAGATGATGGTTTATAATAAACGCAATTTCAAGCAATTGGTCGAAGACATGGAGCGTGAATTCGGGCGTTATTATTATTCACGTTTGGATTATGCGATGGATGCCAAAAAAGTAAATTTGAATAAATTAAAGACCATTAGTTCAGTTTTAGGCAAGAAAGTCATTGAGGTTAAGGATTTCGACGGGGTTAAACTAATCTGTGAAAACGAAGATTGGTTGATGTTCCGTCCGTCAGGCACAGAGCCTCTGGTTCGTATTTATTCAGAAGCCAAATCGCTGAAACGCTCTAAAGATATATTAGAATTTGGGCGCCAGCAGGTTGATCCAAAGTAGTTCTTATGATCTACTACATCATTTATTTCCTAACCAAGGTCCTCAGCTGGCTGTATTTTCCTTTTACAGCTTACCATACGGATAAAATCCCCCGTCAGGGCGCGTTTATCCTTGCCAGTAATCATGTGAGTAATCTTGATCCGGTTCTGTTGGGCATTTCATCTGTCAGGCGGTTGGATTTTATGGCCAAGATAGAATTGTTTAAAGGCGCTTTGGGATTCTTTCTGACCCGATTAGGGGCCTATCCTATTCGAAGAGGTCAGGCTGATTTAGGGGCCATGAAAGAAACCCTTAAGCGTTTGAAGAATGGCCGGGTGGTTTTGATTTTTGTGGAAGGAACGAGGCAAACGGGTGAAGAACCATCGAAAGCACAAGCGGGAGCAGGTTTTCTGGCGATCAAATCCGGTGTGCCCGTAGTTCCTGTTTATGTTCAAGGGACCAATAACGTGATGGCGCCTGGTACCAATTGTTTTAAAAGAGGGCGAGTTTTTGCCACTTATGGTGAGGCTTTTTACGTTAAGAATACCCAAAATTATGAAGAAGCTTCCCAGCTTATTCTGGACAAAATTTACTCTTTAGCGAAATAAACCTCTTAATTATAGAACGATCCTTATTAGAAAGAATTTTTGTTGGCGAGTGTATATGGATACTCAAAAATTATTAGAAATTAAAAAAGATCCTCGCAAAGCCATAGAGTTTGCGGTGGCTTATAAAAACGAAGGAAAATATGCTGAAGCTTTGGAAATGTTTGAATGGTTTCATTTTAATGCCTTGTCGATTAGCTCTTCACTCTATGGCGTACGGTTATCTTTTGCTCTTGGGTATTGGATGACACTTGCTGAAGTATATCCAAGGGCTAAAGAACGTTTGCTTGAAATTAGGGACGAAGAAATAGAGAGAATCAAAGGAAATAAATGGGCTTTTGAGAATTTTCATGATATTTCAGCTATTTCAAAGCAGCTTGAGGATGGCCAAACACCTATAAATATTTTTAAATGGATTGATAAGAATGAATCTGATCAAGATAAAGCGATGAAGTGTTTTGATGTTCTTTTTGAATCTTTGTGCGAAAAAGAAGAAATAGATTTATGTAATAATTATTTGACGGATCCTAAATCTAAAGCAAAGAGATACGTGGATCTTTTTAAGCAAGCAGAAAGCGGGATTCTGCAGTATTTTAAGAAAATAAATGAGGATGCTGAGAAAAAGGAATTGGTTCAGGAAAGCTTGTCTTCTATGAGAAAAAAGTACACGCATGATATGAGATTGCTTGTTAAGATTCTAAAATCAGCCAATCGTCAAAAAGATATTGATTCTGTCTTTGAAGCTGGTAAAGGTATTATTCCAGATGAGCAATATCTGGAAATATTCAAAAGTTGATGATTAATAATCGATTTTATTGAACTGTCCACTGTGTTTTAGGAGCATTGCAGGGTGATTTAAAATAGTTTCTAGATCACCTATAAAAATATTCGGGAGCAGCAAGAGAGAAGATTTTAATTGACATTTGGGGCGTTTTTGGCATAATGACCGAACTTTGCGGCCGAAGTTGCCTCCGGGCTGCTCGCTACTGCAAAGAATTCCTAGAGAAAAGAAAGAAGGTTTTAAAGTCCATGAATGCAGAAATAAATGCTGAAAGATCAGTTATGGAAGAGTTGTACGCCAGCACCTTGAAAGATATAAAGGAAGGCGAGGTTTCAAAAGGTATTATCGCAGCGATTACCGCGAAAGAGGTTATCGTTGACATTGGTTTTAAGTCTGAAGGGTTCGTTCCCATCGAGGAATTTCGTACACCCGCAGAATTGACCATTGGTCAGTCTATCGAAGTTCTCATTGAGAATATCGAGGATGATCATGGTCGTTTAATCCTCTCTTATGCCAAGGCTGAGAGATTAAAGGGATGGCAGAAGATTTCTGATGATATTAATGAAGGCGATATCCTTGAAGGACGTGTCATGCGTGCGGTCAAGGGTGGTTATATCGTTGACGTTTTTGGCATTGAAGCTTTCTTGCCGATGTCATTGTCCGCTTTCAAGGGATTATCTAATCACGATATCACAGCACATAATTACAAATTTGTGGTTGCTAAGATGAACAAGCAACGTCGCAATTTGATCCTTTCTCGCCGTGAAATGGTGCAGAAGGAACGTGAAGAAGTGCGTGAGAAACTTTGGTCAGAACTTAAAAAAGGCCAAAAGCGTCGTGGTTCTGTCAAGGGTATCACAGATTTTGGTGCCTTTATTGATTTAGGTGGGGTTGATGGTCTTCTTCATATCACTGATATGAGCTGGAGCCGTATTAATCATCCTTCTGAAATCGTTGCTGTTGGACAAAAGTTGGAAGTTTTGATCCTGGATTTTGATCAGGCCAATTCTAAGGTTTCTTTAGGGTTGAAGCAAATTACCTCTAATCCTTGGGATGAGTCAGCCGCCAAGTTCCCTCCGGGCGCCCGTATTAAAGGTAAGATCGTAAATATTATGCCTTATGGTGTTTTTGTTGAGATTGACAAGGGCATTGAAGGTTTATTGCATTCCTCTGAGATCACCTGGCAGAAGAAGATGGTTAATCCTCAAGAAATGTTTAAATTAGGGGATGTCATCGAAGTTCAGGTTATCAATGTGGATAAAGATGCTAAGCGTATTTCTTTAAGCATGAAACAATTGGAAGAAAATCCATGGAGTTCAGCCGTTGCTAAGTTTACTGTCGGTGCTCAAGCTAAGGGCGTTGTCCGTGGCTTTACCGATTACGGTGCTTTCGTGGAGTTGGACAATGGTTTAGAGGGCATGATCCATGTTTCCGACATGTCCTGGACTAAAAAAATCAATCATCCTCAAGAAGTTGTTCAAAAAGGACAAGAAGTGCAAGTCCTGGTCCTGGCTGTTGAAGCTGAAGCCCGCAAGATCACCTTAGGCTTAAAGCAATTGCAAGCTAATCCATGGAACAGCATTGCTGAGAAATTCCCTGTGGGTGCTGTGATTGACTCAGTTGTCATCATGAATTCTAATTTTGGTGTCTTTGTGAAATTAGAAGATGATATCGAAGCCTTAGTTTATTCTTCAGAAATTGATAAAACCCAGGCGACTGCTCTTAAGGCTGGGGATAAGCTTCAAGTGAAGATCATTAAAGTTGATGTCGAAGGTATGAAAATCGGCGTCAGTGCTCGTCTATAAAAATTGTGTCAATGTGCCTTGGTTTATTGCTCTGCTGTGACGGGGCGAATTGGGGCGCATTGACACTTTTTATTTAAAATATTTTTATGACACCCCAAGACGACCTCAAAAGAATAGTTCGCGGCACGACTGAAATCATAAGCTTACCTGATCTAGAGGCTAAGCTTAAAGAAGGTCGTCCGTTAATCATTAAAGCTGGTTTTGACCCCACCGCACCGGATATTCATTTAGGCCATACTGTTTTATTGCGCAAAATGAAGCAATTTCAGGAATTGGGTCATCAGGTTGTTTTCTTAATTGGTGATTTTACAGCACAAGTAGGAGATCCGACTGGCCGTAATGAGCTGCGTAAGAAAATGACTATGGCGGATATTGAAAAAAATGCCGTTACCTATAAAGCGCAAGTTTTTAAAATTTTAGACCCCCAAAAAACACAAATTGTATTTAATAGCCATTGGTTAGCCCAATTAACCCCACAAGATTTATTGGAGTTATCTGCTCAATCGACGGTGGCGCAGATGTTGGCACGTGCGGATTTTAAGAAGCGCTTTGAAACAGGTAAAGAGATTAGTTTATTGGAATTTATTTATCCATTGCTGCAAGGATATGATTCTGTGCATTTGAAAGCTGATGTGGAATTAGGTGGTAATGATCAGAAATTTAATTTGTTGATGGGGCGTCAGCTGCAGGAAGCTTACGGCCAAAAACCACAGGTAGTGTTAATGACACCTTTACTGGAAGGCACAGATGGTGTTAATAAAATGAGCAAGTCTTTAGGTAACACTATAGGTATAAATGATGAGCCTAATGAGATCTGTGGAAAAATTATGTCAATTAGCGATGAGTTGATGTGGCGCTATTATGAGCTTTTGACAGAGGAAGATTTGGATTCTATAAAGGCTATGCATCCTAAAAAAGCTAAATTGAAGTTAGCTCAGATTATTGTGGACATGTTTCATAAGACCCCAGATAACATTGTTGATTTGTTTAATGAGAATAAGATTGTGATTAATGCTTCTACTGTAACAACTGCAGGTTCATTGGCTGTTGGGATTTTTGAAACTGTTTTTAGTCAACATCAGATTCCTGAGAATATACCTGAATTTAAAATTCTACCAGGTCAGAAAATAATTGATATTTTAGTACTTGCTAAAATGGCGGTATCTAAGAATGAAGCACGACGCCTTATTAAAGAAAATGCGGTTACACATGAAGGTAAGGTGATCTGCGACGAGAGTTGGCTATTAGTGCAAGGTGTTATAAAAATCGGAAAACGTAGATTTTTAAAGTTGACATAAACATAAAAAATATCCTTGACAACTAATTATCTCGCAGATATACTCGTGGTTCATTATTTTCGTCCGAAGTAAGGGCGAACCGCTGCAGGCGGCGAGTTAGCTGCCCCTGTAGCTCAGTTGGTAGAGCACGTCCTTGGTAAGGACGAGGCCAGCGGTTCAAAACCGCTCGGGGGCTTCTTATAAATTTAAATCTTCTGTGACTCCGTTAGGCTAACCAGCCAATATCGGGGGAGCGCAAAGATCGGGAATAGAAATGCGCGAGACAATTCATTTTCAATGCACTGTGTGCAATCGTATCAATTACAACAGTACTAAAGATAAAAAACAAAATCCAGAACGCTTGGAATTGACGAAATTTTGTGCTTCTTGTCGGAAACGTACACCACATAAAGAGACAAAGAAGTAAAACGAGTTCTAAACCTGTAACGACATAGGCCTGTAGCTCCAATTGGTAGAGCGACGGTCTCCAAAACCGTGCGTTGCAGGTTCGACTCCTGCCAGGCCTGTTTTGATTTGGAAGGTTAGTGTTGAATGATCGCTAATGTTCAGAAATTTATCGGCGAAGTTTTAGCGGAGATGAAGAAGGTCTCCTGGACCACCCGCCGTGAGCTGGTGGATTCAACGCTGATCGTAATCTTAAGTTCTTTTTTATTGGGCATATTTGTGGGGATTATCGACTTCGCTTTTTCTAAAGGTGTCGCGGTAATTATAAAATAATTATGAAATGGTATGTTGTTCACACGCAAACAGGGGCAGAAGAACGCGCAAGGGCTGGGCTCGAAAGTCGCGTTGCGACCACTGAATTAAAGCAATTTGTAGAAGAAGTTGTAGTGCCAACAGAGCAGGTTTCTGAAGTACGTGGTGGAAAAAAGCGGATTACCGCTCGTAAATTTTTTCCTGGTTATATTTTGATCAAGATGAATATGACCAAGGAAAGCTGGTATCTGGTCAAAACCACACCGGGGATTACCGGCTTTATCGGACCAGGGAGACAGCCTCAAGCCCTGACTGATATTGAAGTTGATAATATCCTCAAGCGCACACAGGAAACTGAGTCCAAGCCATCACCGAAAATTGTCTTCGAGGTTGGTGAGGCGATTCGCATCGGGCAGGGTCCTTTTGCGAATTTCAACGGTTCGGTCATGGAAGTCTATCCGGATCGCGGCAAATTAAAGGTAAGCGTGTCAATTTTCGGTCGTTCCACGCTAGTTGAATTGGAATACTGGCAGGTGGAGAAAATTTAACCCCCTTGGCATTATCGTTTCCCTGGTAGATGAGCAAGAAATAGGGAATATATATTGGCAAGTTGAAAAGATATAAGGATTTTATTATGGCAAAAGAAGCAGTTGCACAAATTAAGTTGTATGTTCCTGCAGGACAAGCTAACCCTGCTCCTCCAGTAGGTCCAGCGTTAGGCCAACATGGTGTTAACATCATGATGTTCTGCAAGTCTTTTAATGACAAAACCAAAGGAAAAGATCCTCTTCCTTTACCGGTTGTTATTACCGTTTACAAGGATAAATCATTTGATTTTATCATCAAAACACCCCCGACATCAGCATTGATCAAAAAGAGCGCAAAGCTAGCGAAGGCTTCAGGCATCGCTGGTAAGGAAGTTATAGGTTCTTTAACGGTCAAACAAGTCGAGGAAATCGCCAAAATGAAAATGGATGATTTAAATACCATCGACATGAGCGAGGCGATTGCAACAGTTACAGGCACAGCCCGTTCCATGGGCATAGAGGTTAAAGGATAAGGATATGGCTCAACTCAGCAAAAGAATGAAAGAATCATATAAAGCCATTGGAACCATCGAAAGTCCTGTTACTTTACAGGAAGCAGTTAATCGTTTGGCTAAGGCTCCCAAAGTAAAATTTGATGAAACCGTTGAATTGCATTTCAATCTTAATCTGGATTTGAAAGCATCGGATCAAGGTGTTCGTGGTACCGTCGTTCTTCCGCACGGCATAGGTAAAAAAGTTCGTGTAGCCGCCTTTTGTAAAGGTGATGCAGTTGCCAAGGCACAGGCAGCAGGCGCGGATTATGTCGGCGACAACGATTTAATTGAAAAAGTTATCGCAGGATTCATGGATTTCGACGTGGTGGTAGCAAGCCCGGATATGATGAGAGATTTAAGCAAGCTGGGTAAGGTGCTTGGTCCTCGTGGTTTGATGCCTACTCCTAAAGCAGGAACAGTTACAGCAGATGTTGAACGTGCTATTAGAGAAGTTAAAGCCGGTCGTGTTGAATTCAAATCTGATAAACAAGGTGGGATTCATTTAGGTATTGGCAAGCGTTCATTCGCAGAAAATAAGTTGATTGAAAATGCCCAGTTTGTCATTGAAGCTGTCAATCATGCTAAACCTTCTGCAGTTAAAGGGAATTTAATTAAAAGTCTGGCCCTGGCAACAACGATGGGACCAGGAGTTAAGGTGGCCCTATGATAAAGGTCGGAACGATATATCGTCAAAAAATCGCCGAGTCTGTCAAGTCCGGCGTTGAAAAGAAATCCAGCACATTCGTGGTTTCATACCGTGGCATCTCTTCAGCTAAAATGAATGTATTGCGCAAGGATTTAAAACGTAAAAAGGCTGAAGTTTTAGTATCCAAGACATCAGTTGCCCGCAAAGCTCTACAAGATGCAAAGCAAGAGAGTTTAGCTGCGACAATTGAAGGTCAGATGGCGTTAATCTTAAGCAACGCTGATGCTTCAGAAGTTTCCAAAGTCCTGGTTAAGTTTGCTAAAGATTATGAAGGATTTATTGTTCGTGGTGGCTTGCTCGACGGAGCTTTCTTGACAGAAGCACAAGTCAAGACTCTTTCTGATCTGCCTTCACGTGAAGTATTGTTGGCAAAGCTTTTAGGCACCATGGCTGCTCCAATTAGCCGTTTTGAAGGTGCTTTGAATGGTAAGACTCGTGATTTGATGTCAATTTTAAAACAGAAAAGTGACGCAGGCCAATAAAACCTGGGTCGTCCTAAAGCCTCGTGCTTTTAGGATCTAATTAAGGGAGGGTAGTAAGATGTCCGACACAGCCGTTATAGAATTAGCCCCCAAACTAGAGGGGATTTACAAGGAAGTCACCAGTTTGACTGTCCTAGAATTAGCCGAATTAGTAAAAGCGATGGAAAGCCGTCTTGGTATTTCCGCTGCTGCTCCTGCAGCCGCTGCTGCTGGCGCTGGTGCTGCTGTTGCTGCTGCACCTGTCGAGGAAAAAACATCCTTCGATGTTATCTTGAAGGAAGTTGATCCAGCTAAGAAGATTGGTGTTATTAAGGAAGTTCGCGCAGTGACCAATTTAGGTTTAGCAGAAGCTAAGACCTTAGTTGAATCTGCTCCAAAGACAATCAAAGAATCTGTACCTAAAGCCGAAGCCGAAGATTTGAAGAAGAAGATCGAAGCTGCTGGTGGAAAAGTTGAACTTAAGTAAGCAAAAAAACACTTCAAGTCAAAGTTTTGAGACGTGGTCCTGCCATGGCAGGGCCTCGTCTTTCTTTTACTTTTTAACCTAAAGCCCCTCCTAAGGGGTATTTTGACGGGACAATATGGAAAAGCTAAAAGTTAAAGATTTTAGTAAGTTCCAGGACAATTTCGAACTGCCAAGCCTCCTTGATATTCAAACCCTTTCTTATGAAGAGTTCCTGCAAAGGAATGTGTCGACGGATAAGCGCAAGGATCAGGGTTTAGAAGAAGTCTTTCGCGAAGTTTTCCCTCTGGAAAGCTATGACGCGCAGATTCGCCTGGAATATATCGGATATAATATCGGCAAAGAAAAATATTCTCGATACGAGTGTCAGCGTCGGGGTATGACTTATGCCGCTCCCTTAAAAGTTAAATTACGTCTAATCACGCCTGTTGATATCAAAGAGCAGGAAGTATACTTTGGTGACTTCCCCCTCATGACGGACACAGGAACCTTCATCATCAATGGTGATGAGCGTGTCGTGGTTTCCCAAATTCAGCGTCCTCCGGGCGTTTCATTTGAAGAAGAAACCCATCCGACGGGTAAAAGCATTTATTACGGTCGTGTTATCCCGTCTCGTGGTGCCTGGTTTGAGATCAAGTATGACCTCAACGATGTATTGATCGCCTATGTCGATCGTCGCCGAAATTTCCCAGCTTCCCAGATTTTACGTATCATGGGGCTTTCCAACTCCGATGATATGAAAAAAATGTTGGGCGATCGTTTTGATAAACTTGCTAACACGCTCGAGAAGGATCACACCACGACCAAGGAAGAAGCTCTTCTGGATTTCTATCGCAAGATGCGTCCAACAGAGCCTGCGACCGCGGAAGTGGCTGAAACTTTATTTTTCCGTTTATTTTTTGATCCAAAGCGTTATGACCTTTCCAAGGTTGGCCGCCACATTGTCAACCGCAAGTTAAATACCGACGTGTCAATGGATAACCGTGTATTGGATATTGAAACAGTTGTTTCCGTTATCAAATACCTGATCTCCCTGCGCGAAGGTGTTGGTGAATGTGATGATATCGATCACTTAGGAAATCGTCGTATTAAATCTGTTGGTGAATTGGTTCAAAATCAAGTGCGCATCGGTTTAGCACGTCTGGAACGTTCCATCAAGGAACGCCTGGTCGTTATGAGTTCTTTCGAGAATTTAACCGTGCATCATTTGATCAATTCCCGTTTGTTTTCAAACCAGATTCAGGATTTCTTTGCGCGCAGCCAGCTGTCGCAATTCATGGATCAGGTCAATCCGCTTTCTGAAATGACCCACAAGCGCCGTATGTCCGCTTTGGGACCTGGTGGTTTGAGCCGCGAACGCGCTGGTTTCGAAGTGCGTGACGTTCACCCAACCCATTATGGCCGTGTCTGTCCTATTGAAACGCCTGAAGGCCCGAACATCGGTTTGATCGCGTCCTTAACGACCTGTGCCCGTGTTAATGAGTTAGGTTTCATTGAAACACCATACCGCAGAGTTGTCGACGGAAAAGTTTCCAAAAAGAGTGAGTTCCTGACAGCCGATGTGGATCAAAATAAATATATCGCGCAAGCGAATTCACCGATGGATGAGCAAGGCCGTTTTACTGAAGCCTTAGTTTCATGCCGTTACAAAGGTGATTTTCCCCGTGTCAAGCCTGAGAAGGTTGAATACATGGATGTTTCTCCCAAGCAACTAGTTTCGGTCGCCGCCGCCTTGATTCCATTTTTGGAACACGACGACGCTAACCGTGCCTTGATGGGGTCAAACATGCAGCGTCAATCTGTACCTTTGATGATACCGGAAGTTCCATTTGTCGGAACCGGTATGGAAGAAAAAGTTGCCCGTGACTCCGGTGTTGTTGTTATTTCCAAAGATGCCGGTACTGTTACCAAGGTAGACGGCCGAGAAATCACTGTCGGCAAGACAAACTATACGTTAAAGAATTTCCAACGCTCAAATGCTAACACCTGTGTGCATCAACGCCCATTAGTGAAGTTAGGCCAAAAAGTCGAAGCCGGCCAAACCATCGCTGATGGTATTGGTACACAAAATGGCCGTTTGGCACTTGGACGCAATGCCCTGGTTGCTTTCATGCCATGGCGTGGTTATAACTTCGAAGACGCTATTTTGATCAATGAGCGCATCGTGCGTGAAGATGTCTTTACATCTATCCACGTCGAGCGTTTTGAATGCGAATGCCGTGAAACCCGTCTGGGCAATGAAGAAATCACCCGTGACATCCCCAACGTCGCCGAAGAATCCCTCAAGGATTTGACTGAAGAAGGTATCGTGCGCGTCGGAGCAGAGGTTAAGGCGACCGATATTCTCGTTGGTAAGGTTACACCCAAAAGCGAAAAAGAATTATCACCTGAAGAGCGATTGCTCCGGGCAATCTTTGGTGAAAAAGCCGCTGATGTGCGTGACACTTCATTAACATTGTCACCGGGTATCGAAGGCTTTGTCGTCAACGTTGAAGTTTTTCAACGCAATGAACGCGGACGGAAATCCAAGCAAGATAAAACTAAAGAAGCAGCCGCTGTCAACAAGATCAAGGAATATTACAAGCAAGAAATTGATCTGATTATCAATGAAAAAGATGATAAGTTGGCTAAGAGTTTAGGTATTGATAAAAAACGTGTCGGCAAATTGACACTGGATGATATTGAAGAAGGTACCGAAGGCCGTGAGATCATGTCCTTCTATATGGATAAAATCGCTGAGTTGACTGAAGAAGAAGTTCAGGAAACCGATCGTATCCGTCGTGGTGATGAGCTACCTGCTGGCGTTCTCAAGCGCGTGGTTGTTTATGTGGCCACCAAGCGCAAGCTGCAAGTAGGCGACAAGATGGCCGGTCGCCATGGTAATAAAGGTATTGTTTCACGCATCATGCCTGAAGAAGATATGCCCTTCCTGGAAGATGGCAGCTCAGTGGATGTTGTGTTGAATCCATTAGGCGTTCCTTCTCGTATGAACGTCGGTCAGTTGCTTGAAACCCATTTGGGCTGGGCAGCTCATGCCTTAGGTTTCCATTGTGAAACACCTGTTTTCAATGGTGCGACCGAGCAAGAGATCCGTGATCTACTTAAAGAAGCCAATTTACCGCAAGATGGTAAATGTTTAGTCTTCGACGGACATACAGGTCAGCCTTTTGAACAAAAGGTGACCGTTGGTTATATTTACATGTTAAAGCTTAATCACTTGGTCGATGAGAAGATCCACGCCCGTTCCATTGGGCCATACTCATTGGTTACTCAGCAACCTCTCGGTGGTAAGGCGCATTTTGGTGGTCAGAGATTCGGGGAAATGGAAGTTTGGGCCCTGGAAGCTTATGGCGCGGCGTTCACCTTGCAGGAAATGTTGACGGTTAAGTCCGACGACGTTACCGGTCGTTCACGTATCTATGAAGCGATCGTTAAGGGAGAGCAGGCATTGAGTCCTGGGATTCCAGAATCATTCAACGTTTTAGTGAAAGAATTGCAAGGCCTCTGCTTGGATATCCGTATGGAAAAAGCAGCAGGTACTGAAGGCAGCACTGAACAAAAAGAAGAAGGTGAGGCCAAATGAGCAAAATCGACATTACAAAACAAGATCGTATCACGATCCGTATAGCATCACCTGAAGTGATTATGTCCTGGTCAAAGGGTCCGGTCAAGAAAGCGGAAACGCTTAATTACCGCACGCTTAAGCCTGAGAAGGATGGTCTTTTCTGCGAAAAGATTTTTGGGCCAATGCGCGATTGGGAATGTAATTGCGGAAAATATAAAGGTATCAAGTTCAAGGGTATCACCTGCGACCGTTGCGGTGTTTTAGTCACCCGCTCCTCAGTGCGCCGTGAACGCATGGGCCATATTGATTTGGCTTGTCCTGTCACGCACATCTGGTTTTACAAAGCGGTGCCTTCCCGTTTGGCAGCCTTGATGCAAGTCGGTTTACGCGACCTTGAAAAATTGATTTACTACGAAGAATATGTCGTCATCGATCCTGGTACAACACCTTTAAAGAAAAAGCAATTTTTCTCTGAGGATGAATATCAGGAAGCGGTGGTTAAGTACGGTGGTGCTTTCAAGGCCCGTATCGGTGCCGATGCCGTGCGTGAAATGCTCAAAGAGCTGGATATGGCCGCTTTGTGCAAAAAATTACGCAAAGATTTGGCGGATGCCAATCCTAACGGAACTAATTTTAAGAAATTAGCCAAGACCTTAAAGATCGTCGAAGATTTTCGCGCTTCTGGGAATATGGCCGAATGGATGGTCCTGGATGTCCTGCCGGTTATCCCTCCGGATTTACGCCCCTTGGTTCCTCTAGAAGGTGGACGTTTCGCGACATCTGATTTGAACGATCTTTATCGCCGTGTTATTAACCGTAATAACCGTCTGAAAAAATTAATTGATTTAAACGCACCGGAAATCATTATCCGTAACGAGAAGCGCATGTTGCAAGAAGCAGTTGATGCTCTCTTAGATAATGGCCGTCATGGCCGACCCGTTTTAGGTTCTGGAAACCGTCCTTTGAAATCCTTATCTGATATGCTCAAGGGCAAGCAAGGCCGTTTCCGTATGAACTTGTTAGGTAAGCGTGTTGATTATTCCGGCCGTTCTGTTATCGTTGTCGGCCCTGAATTAAAATTACATCAGTGTGGTTTGCCTAAGAAAATGGCTTTGGAATTATTTGAGCCATTCATCATCCGCAAATTACGTGAAAAAGGTTTCGTGCACACCATCAAGGGTGCCAAGCGTATGGTTGAGCGCGCCAAGATCGAGGTCTGGGACATATTGGATGAAGTTATCCAAGATCATCCGGTCATGCTCAACCGTGCTCCAACTTTACACCGTCTGTCAATCCAGGCTTTCCAGCCCGTATTGATCGAAGGTAAGGCTATCAAATTACATCCGCTTGTTTGTACAGCATTCAACGCTGACTTCGACGGTGATCAGATGGCGGTCCACATTCCATTGTCTCTGGAAGCTCAGATTGAATGCCGTTTGCAATTGCTTTCGGTCAACAATTTGTTCTCACCAGCTGATGGAAGGCCAATTGTTTCTCCGACGCAGGACATTGTTCTGGGGCTTTATTACCTGACCAAGGAGCGTCCAGGTGTTACAGGCGAAGGCCATTTGTTTGGTTCCATAGACGAGGTTAAAGTGGCGTATAATGACGGTTTTGTGCAGTTGCATGCACGCATCAAGTTACGTTTACTGACACCAGTTTGGGGTCAAGAAAAGTCTTCTATTGTTATACAGCCTAATGATAAGGATAACCCAACCAAAGAATTACCGTCATCGGGAAATACGTCAAAGATCATCGAGACAACCGTTGGACGCGTCTTCTTTAATGAGGTTCTGCCATTAAATTACGGCTTCGTGAATGATCTATTAGATAAAAAACGCATTGGTTCTGTCATTGCGGATTGCTATAAGCGTTTCGGCCATCATCGCACAGTAAGATTGTTGGATGATGTGAAGACCTTAGGGTTTGTCCGGGCAACTGAGGCAGGTATTTCTATCTCGATGTCTGATTTGACCATCCCTGAAGATAAACCTCGCATCATTACTAACGCCAAGGGTGAAGTTGCCAAGGTTGATGATCAATACCGTAAAGGTATCATCACCGGCCGTGAACGTTATAATAAAGTTATCGATATTTGGACCCATACGACAGAAACCTTGTCAGACCTGGTTTTCAAGAAAATGGACCAGTTTAATCCGGTCTACATCATGGCTGACTCAGGTGCTCGTGGTTCCAAGTTACAGATCCGCCAGCTTTCAGGTATGCGCGGTCTTATGGCCAAGCCATCTGGCGAGATTATTGAAAATCCTATTACAGCTTCCTTCCGTGAAGGTTTAACGGTTTTGGAATACTTCATCTCCACCCACGGTGCGCGTAAGGGTCTGGCGGATACTGCTCTTAAAACAGCAGACGCTGGTTACTTAACCCGCCGCTTGGTTGACGTGGCTCAAGAAATGGTCATCAATGTCCAAGATTGCGGTACTGTAAACGGTATCACAGTCGCGGCCATCACCGAAGGTGATGAATTGGTGGTCTCTCTCAAGGAACGCATCGTTGGTCGTGTCGCCCTGGATAATATCCTAGACGTTGTCACCGATCAACAAGTTGTATCTGCCGGAGAAGAAATCACTGAAGAGAAAGCTGATTTAATCGAACAATTAGGTATTGAAAAAGTACGTATCCGTTCAGTTTTAACCTGCGAAACCGGAATCGGCGTTTGCATCAAGTGTTATGGCCGTAATCTCGGAACACACCGCATGGTTGAAATTGGCGAAGCTGTAGGAACCATTGCCGCTCAGAGTATCGGTGAGCCTGGTACTCAGCTGACCATGCGTACCTTCCACATTGGTGGTACTGCTTCTCGTACCATTGAACAATCCTTTATTAAGATCAAGCAAGATGGTGTTCTCAAATATCACACCCTTCGTGTGGTAGCTCGTGGTAAAGAATTCATTGTTCTTAACCGCAACGGATCGATCAGTATCAACAACGAATACGGCCGTGAGTTTGAACGTCATATTTTGCCTCAAGGTACATCATTGGCTTTTGCTGATGGTGCGGTCGTGACCAAGGGCACAGTTGTTGCGACCTGGGATCCTTACACCATCCCCATTATCACGGAAGCTCAAGGTAAGGTTTCTTTCGAAGATTTGATCGAAGGAACGACCTATCAGCGTGAAGAAAATCCCGTCACCGGGGTTGTCGAACGCGTTGTTGTCGAACACAAACAAGAATTCCATCCGCAAATTATCATTACCGATGGTAAGGGAGAAATTGTGGGGATCTATTCGATTCCTACAGGAGCTCACATCCTCGTTAATGACAAGAATGATATCACCGCCGGTGAGTTGATCGCCAAGATCCCACGTGGGGCTTCCAAGACCCGTGATATTACAGGTGGTTTGCCACGCGTCGCTGAATTATTTGAAGCGCGTCGTCCGAAAGATCCAGCCGTTATCGCTGAGATCGACGGTATTTGTGAATTTGGTGAAGATAAAAAAGGGTTACGCACCATCGTTGTTAAATCAGCAACGGGTACAGCCAAAGAATACACCATCCCTCATGGTAAGCATCCAAACGTTTACAAGGGTGACCATGTATTTGCCGGACAGCAATTGACCGACGGGCCTGTTGTTCCTCAAGATATTTTACGTGTCTGCGGGGACAAGGCTTTGCAAGAATATTTACTCAATGAGGTTCAGGAAGTTTATCGTCTGCAAGGTGTGCGTATCAACGACAAGCATATCGAAATCATCATTGCCCAAATGCTCAAAAAAGTACGCATTGACGATGCTGGCGATACTGAATTCTTAATCGGCGATCAGGTCGATCGCATGACATTCAAGAAGGCCAATGAAGTGGCATTAAAGAAAAAAGGGAAGCCTGCACAAGCAACACCATTGTTGTTGGGGATCACCAAGGTCTCTTTGACGACGGAGAGTTTTATTTCCGCCGCAAGTTTCCAAGAAACAACAAGAGTCTTGACAGAAGCAGCAGCATCTGGTAAAGTTGACCTCTTGCGCGGGCTTAAAGAGAACGTAATTGTCGGGCATTTGATACCGGCAGGTACGGGAATGAAAGAATATAATCAAGTAGAAATGGTAAAATATGCCAACGATATCACAGTTAATCAGACACCGCAGACAGCTGAAAATCAAGCGTAGTAAGTCTCCGGCTTTAACATCATGTCCTCAAAGAAGAGGCGTATGTTTACAAGTCAAGACCATGACGCCAAAGAAACCAAATTCGGCATTGCGTAAAATTGCGCGTGTTCGTCTTTCGAATAAGGTTGAAGTGACTTCCTATATTCCAGGGGAAGGACATAATTTACAGGAACACTCGATAGTGCTTGTGCGCGGTGGACGTGTTAAGGATTTACCAGGTGTGCGTTATCACATTGTTCGTGGTACACTTGATACTTCAGGGGTTGCAGACCGTAAAAAATCCCGCTCCAAGTACGGGGCAAAAAGAGCTAAAGCAAAATAAGGTAGGGGCGGGGTAACCCTGCCCGAACAATAAAAAGGTTAATATGAGAAGAAGAAGAGCAGAAAAAAGAGAAGTAGTAGGAGATCCTAAATACAACAGCGATTTAGTCACGCGTTTCATCTCCATTTTGATGGTGGATGGCAAAAGGACTATAGCTGAGAATATTTTGTATAACGCTTTGGTTATATTAAAGGAAAAGACGCAGGATGAATCTGCAGTCAAAGCCTTAAACAAAGCTGTTGATAATGTCCGTCCTCGCCTGGAAGTCAAGAGCCGCCGTGTTGGTGGTGCTACCTATCAGGTTCCGACTGATGTCGTACCTGCGCGTGGTATGTCCCTCGCCATGCGTTGGATCAGGGATTATGCCCGTAATAAAAAGGGTAAACCCATGGAAATTAAGTTGGCCGAAGAGCTGGTGGCTGCTTATAAGTCTGAAGGTCCGGCAATTAAAAAACGTGATGAAGTTCATAAGATGGCCGAAGCTAACCGTGCTTTCAGTCATTTAAGATGGTAATTTAAAATCAGTGATAAGGGATAAGGGCTAAGGGGTAGTAATTCTTGGTCTAAAAGAAATATATGGCATCTAATACTATACCTCTAAATATGTTTCGTAACATCGGTATCATTGCACATATCGACGCGGGTAAAACCACGACGACAGAGCGTATCTTGTTCTATACAGGTGCTATCCATAAGATGGGTGATATCGATGATGGTAATACCACCATGGATCACATGGCTCAAGAGCAGGAACGGGGCATTACCATTACAGCGGCAGCCATCACTTGTTTTTGGAAAGATCACCGTATTAATATTATTGATACTCCTGGCCACGTTGACTTTACGATCGAGGTTGAACGTTCCCTGAAAGTTTTGGATGGCACCGTGATTGTATTATGCGCTTGCTCTGGTGTACAGCCGCAAACCGAGACTGTTTACCGCCAAGCTGATAAATATAATGTTCCTCGTATTGCCTTTATTAATAAGATCGACCGTTTAGGTGCTGATTTTGATCGTGTCATTGGTGAGATGAGAGATCGTTTTGGCGCTAATGCGGCCGGTATTGTTTATAACGACGGAGCAGAAGACAATTTAAAGGGTTTGGTGGATGTCATTAATAATCAATATATCAGATACCTGGATGCGGAAGGTTCTGATTTTGAACGCCTGCCTGTCCCTGAAGAATTAAAAGAAAAAACAGCTAATTACCGTCATATATTAATTGAACGTCTGGCTGAAGTTGATGATGAGATGGCGGATATGTATTTAAATGCCAAGGATCCTTCTCGCGAGCAGTTGATGAAGGCGATCCGCCGCACTGTCATTGCCTGTAAATTTGTTCCTGTGTTGACAGGTGCTTCCAAGCGTAATCGTGGTGTTCAGATGTTATTAGATGCTGTTGTTGATTACTTACCTTCTCCTTTAGATATCCAGCCTAAGCGTGGTTTAAATCCTGATAATAAAGAAGAAGTGATTGTGCGTAAAGTTGATCCATCAGAATCTCCCATGGGTCTGGTCTTTAAAATCGCCTCTGATCCATATGTGGGTAAAATCTTCTTTACACGTGTTTATACGGGTACATTTCAGCAAGGTCAATCCTATTTAAATTCTTCCAATGGCAAGAAGGAAAAAATTGCCAAGATGGTTGTTATGCATTCCAATAAGC
>Ga0302319_10003265_pt1 | contig 34156 bp, 28 predicted proteins | sample Bog_T0_2_FD_203319 | JGI IMG/M metagenome (GOLD analysis project Ga0302319, IMG submission 203319) | Peat permafrost microbial communities from Stordalen Mire near Abisko, Sweden - Bog_T0_2 | ecosystem: Environmental > Terrestrial > Soil > Wetlands > Peat | place: Sweden: Abisko, Stordalen Mire...
AGCCAGATGATGCCCGTGGCTTCCGTCTTCAGAAATGTTGAGTTGTGGAGTTGGCAGCGCCGGTGAAATCAGCTCTGGCGTGGTCAACTTCACATTTTTGCGTGCTCAACATTCCTTCATGTATGTGGATCGCCACATACTTGAAGGAACGGGATTGCTCTCTTCGCCTCACGTCGGGAGAGCAATCCGGTTCCGAACGAAACGCACCGAGCCTGCTTGTCGCGCTGGCGGGCGGCGGAGCATGGAGCAATGCAGTGACACAATTTTTTGTGGCGCGAAATTGCGCGGAGCAACCAGAAGCGCGGGAAGCGGGCGGATGAACACGGCGGAAATCAACGCCGCATGGATGAACAGTCGAGGCAGAAACGCGCGGGCTACGGGGAAGAAGTGGTCAGTAGATTTTCCAAAGATTTAACGCACCGATTTGGCCGTGGTTTCGGCCCCGCGCAAGTCGCGGTCATGCGGCAATTTCACCTGACATTTCCATTGCCAGACAATTTCCAATCAGTGATTGGAAAATCCACAGGTGAAACGAGCGGCGGCAGCCAGCAGCCAATTCTTCAATCAGTGATCGAAAAATCGTCCCAGAGTGCCGCGCTTGCGCCTATTGGTCAATTCAACCGTCGGTCTTCCGTAAAATTCGCCTGCGCTCTTGAACATTTGGGCAACATTGCCCGCGCCTTTCAATTGTCCTGGACGCATTACGTTCGGCTACTGCGCGTTCGGAACTTGCACGCGCGCGAAGCATTGGCGGCTGGCTGGTCGGTTCGGTAGCTTGGCCGCACACGCTAATTGTTGGAGCGGAATGCCGAACAGCGCCGGATGGCTCGTAGAAAAATAACGACACAGGCTTCGGTCTGCGGTCGGCGAGCGGAAGAAGTGCAGCGCAGGCGGAGAGACGGCTGGAACGGAGACAGAGCGCAACGCCGCCGCCGAGCCGCAGACGGAAGGCCGCCGCTGTTGCGGCCAAAACGATTGCCGCTCGTGACGAGCGCGCGGTTTTGCGGAGCGGAACGGGCATGGTCGAGCGGGTAAAGGGCCGACCGAAAGCCCGTGCAGCGCAGCAATCCGCGCATTGGTCACGGCGGATTCAGATAGTCGTTCCGAATTGCCTATTAGTTCGTTGACTTTGTGTGAGCCAAGAAATCGTTGAAGGTTTGCAGACGGCAGAACAAATTCAATCGCTCCATGTCAGCCACATTTGAACAAGAGGCTGACGCGATGCGAGGGTCTCCGACGATGATGGCGAGCGTTTGCGCTCGCGAGATGGCAACATTTATTCGGTTTTTATCCAAGAGGAATTCCAATCCTCGTGGGCCGTCCTCACCGGCACTGGAACACATGGATACAATCACGACCGGTGCTTCTTGTCCTTGGAATTTATCAACGGAACCGACCTTGGCATTTTGCGGCAACGCAGTTTTAAGCAAACGAACTTGCAGGTTATATGGCGCTACGAAAAGAATGTCGCTCAACTCAAGCTGCTTTGTGTTTCCCTTTTTATCGATGAGCGTTCGTCCCAACAATTCGTTCACGATTTCCTTAATTCTCTCAACTTCCTCCTCACTTCCTTGGGTGTTGCCGTCATGTTCAACGGGTGAAAATACAATTCCTGCTGGCTTCCGAATGTGTTGTTCGCCTGTGGGCGGGACAACCAATGAACGATTCTTGTTTTCGGGAGCAGCCTGGAGCCGACCCTCATAAACCATTTCGGATATGAATTGACATACATCTGGGTGCATTCTGAAAGATGTTCCAAGAAAAAGTCCGAGCTTTTCAGGAATTGTCGCGTGACCCATCAAATAATAATTCAACACGGACATACCGCTATCACCCGGATGTGAACCTTGAATTGGCTGCTCAAGTTGCATTTGATCTCCCATGAGAATGACATTTCGGGCGCAGCGCGACATTCCAGCAAGGTTGGCCAACGAGACTTGTCCGGCTTCGTCAACGAAGAGATAATCCAATTTGTCCGCCATGTCATCGCGTGCGAACAACCACGCTGTTCCAGCAATCAATCCAGTGCTAAATTGGGACGCGGCATCGCCTGATACCGCCACATGAATCAATCCCGGACATTTGGTGAAAATCGGGTCGTTCCCATCACCGCCAGCTTTGATTCCTTGGAGTTTTCCTGCGAGCTTATCGTTGCACGCGTTCAACAGATTGATGATGGCTTTGTGGCTGTTGGATGTGATGCCGATTTTCTTGGCTGATTTTAGGAGATTAACTATGACTCCCGAAGCCGTTGTTGTCTTCCCGCATCCGGGAGGGCCTTGAATGCAGAGAACCGAATCCTGCATATCGGTCACAATACGCATCGCCGCTGCGCCAATGTCTTCGTTGGAATTGACCAGTGAGACTGATGGGTTTTTCCCGGATAAATTTGGGGGCAACCGCAAGAGAAGTCTGCGAAGATTCTCTGGAACTGTCTTTGTGCTTTCCCACTTGGCTGCGACATCAGCAATGGCCTCCGGTATGGGTCTTGGATTTACAAATTCGTCGGGAATCAGCGACATCGTTTTTGGCATTCGACCACCCAAACGATCATTGAGAATTTTTTCACTTATTTTTAATCGAATGCGGCCTTCAGGGTCAAACGACTCCACTGTAAGTTTCACGCTCAAGTCGTGTGACAAAATCACATGGTCATCTTCCCTCATTTTGTTGTCCTGATTCGGGTCGAACGAATAAGTGAAGACCCATGACCTTTTCACCTGAACCGGTGGGTTGGACTCAAGCACGAGGTCGCCGAGACAATTGATGTCTTCCTTCAGTTCGTCCGATGTCAAAGCGTGCCGGTCAAACATCCGCCACCAAACCGGTTTGTTTTCGCGGCGATGAAATTCGATTAGATGGCCGAGCATTTCCTGAACGAGCCATTTGTCAGCTTCCTTTTTCCGCTCCTCAACACTTTCTGGAATCTGCGTTTGCAGCCGGTTTGCCAGTTCAATTCTTGCAGCAATTAAAGGATCAACAACTTTGGTTTCTGATTCCGGCACATTGGTTCGTGTCGGGATATAAACAATCCCTTGAATTTTCTGTTGGTTACGAAGCCAGTCAATCAACAGGACGAGGGAGTCACAGTCGTCTTTGTTGTAATCGCGAATTTTGCGGAGAATATCTGATGAGTTCCAGTTTCGCGGCTGTCCGCTTTCGATCCAGTTCGCATAATAAACAATGGATTCACCCGCAGCGGTGACATCGCCGGAACGCTTCTCGCGGTATAAATGTTCGACATCCTTAATTGAATAACTTGGTTCGCCAATGCGAAGTCCCTGCCGAACGACTTGGTAGAGGTCAACAAACACTTCGTTTCGCAACAGATTGTCCACTTCGTCTTCCCTCGTTCCATATCGGCCCATCAGACGGCGAAGAGCGCTGACTTCATACTTTGCATAATGATATATGTGCATCGTCGGGTCAGCTTTCCAACGGGCATAAACCCAATCTAGGAAACCCTCGAATGCCGCCTTTTCTTCTTTGTCGTCATGCGCCCACCAATCTTGAAATCTCAATTTACCGCCTTCGTCCAAGTGCGACGCGCCAAAAAGGTATTCGAGGCCGCCTTCAACCAGCGGGAAACCCTCCATGTCAAAAAAAACATCCCCAACGGATGAAGGAGGCAGCGTGGCCAGCCCGCGCCTCGGATCATTTGCATCCGGTTTCAAAATGCGGAATGTCGGGCGCACAATTTCATCCGGTTTTGCCTTGGCTCGTAGTTCGCGTGTTGCAACTTGCAACGACGCCTGTTCAGCCAATCGAATCATTACATCACGACTCAATTTTGGAACCGATTTGTCACGTGAACCGACAAGTTCAGAAACTTTGTTGATTCCGGCCTTGTTAAGTTTCTTAATCTGGCCGACGGTGATTCCCGCAACTTGAATTAGGTGGTCTTTTTCAATGAGATATTTTTCTGCATACGAACGCCAGTGACCGTGATCAGCCCTTGGGTCGGGGACTGGTGGCAAGGCGGGATCAAACTCGTCCATCTGCTTGAGAAACGCCTGCTTGAGATTGCGGTAATAATAATAAAAATCATCCGTTCTGAATTCTGGAATTGAGTTGTCACCTAAAACCACCCGTAACTTCTGCGGTCTGACTCCTTGAATTTTTTCCAACATTTCGGCATAGCAACAAACTTGAATCAGGTAGTAAGGCTTGGTTTTGCGGGCGAGCTTGGTGTCCCACACTTCATAACGGCTCAAACTTGGACTCAGTTTTCCGTCGCGGACAAGAAAATCTGCAAAGCCTCGAAAGGGCGGTAAAGCGAGGTGTGCCTGGTAAATTATCTCACGCCCTTCGCTGATGGCGCTCAAAGTTTGTTTGATGGCGAGCGGAAGGTCTGTTTTCTGAATTACACAAACGTCGCGGCCTTCGGAGTGAAGTTTCTGTAAATATTTTTCCTCGTGCTTATTGCCGGTATTCGCGACCAACTTCTGTTCCTCGGTTTCCTCGTCTGGCGGGAATTTGCCCGGAAATTCCAAATTGAACCGCTCCATCCATGTTGCAAATGGTGACTCCATGAACCGAATCAAATCGGTCGGCGAATAAAACAGTGTTCCATCTTTCTTCATGGGCGTCAGAGTTTATCCGGTCATGAATTTGGTGAACAGCCCCAAAACGGATGATCCGCTTTGAATTGAGCCAATACGGATTGACAGAGAATTTTTTGAGAGTCAAACGTGAGGTGATTAGTGTTAAAAAGTTTTCTGCATACTGGACGTGAGGGCTTCGGGCGGCTAGCGTGGAGGGGTGCATTTTCAGGATTACCAAAGGCACTTGGCTGCGTTGCCTTATGGCAAAAGGTTACCTGGGGCAGTTTATGTTTTCAGAGAGGTAGGCGCGGATTTTGGAAACGAATTGAACCAGGTTTTGGCAATTCTGTCGACGCAACACGGGTTGGACGCAAAATTTAATGTCATCAAATTCCGAACGGATGAACTCAAAGTTTCGTTCCTGTGCTACCCGGATTTCTTGGCGGAAGCTCATCCGGCGTTACGTCATGCCGTGACGATTGACATGGTGACCGGCAAAGCTCGGCACACTGATTATTCAAACAACCATAATCCACCGATTTTGCATCGGAAGGAAACCTTCCTGCCGGAAGATCATCCAGAGCGGGCCAAATTTGACGCGTTGACGCGCTCGGAAGAAGTTGAGGGGCTGTATAAGCACCCGGCAACCATTGGTTTCAAACTGAATTGGGAGCGCCTGCTGATTGAAAAGGGTTTGATCATCCGAGAGCACCAATTGGAGCGTGGCCAGCAAGCGACTTCGGTGACAACGAAACCAGAACCGGTCATCGAACGACACAAGACGGCGATGACACGGTATGATTTATCCAAACCGGTCAAGACGCTTTTGGAATATGGGATGTTAAAACCGGAGGCGACTTTTTTTGACTACGGTTGCGGTCAAGGCAGCGATGTGCGCGGTTTGCAAGCGCTGGGGCACGCGGCTGAAGGTTGGGATCCGGTGCATCGGCCCGAAGTGCCAAAGCGCGAGGCGGACATCGTCAACATGGGCTACGTCCTGAATGTGATTGAGGATCCAGCCGAGCGGCTGGACGCTTTAGTAGATGCTTATCGGCACGCCAGCCGGCTGCTGGTGGTGTCCGGCCTGATTCAGGAGACGGTTGAATCGGACCGAGCGGCGCAGTATCGCGACGGCATCGTGACGCGGCGAAATACGTTTCAAAAATTCTTCGAGCAACAAGAACTCCAACAATATATCGAAGACGCGCTGGACAGCACCGCCGTGCCGGTGGCGTTAGGGGTGTTTTACGTTTTTCGCGATCCGGCCGACCAACAGGATTTTCTTTCGGCGCGGAGCCGACGCGCGATTGATTGGACGCAAATCAGTGCGCGGCTGGGATTGGGCGGCCCACGCACGATGTGGAAGGCCTTATATGACGCGCACAAAGATTTGTTGGACGGATTTGGAAAATTGGCACTGGCCTTGGGACGGTTCCCAGCGCAGACCGAATTCGACCGACTTGCGGAGTTGGACGAACATTTGGGTTCCGCTAAACGGGCTCTCCGGGCTTTTGTTCAAGGCGGCGCGGCTGAAGGTTTGGATTGGGAAGAAATCCGGGTGCGATTTGGAATTGGGCAACCTCCCAAGCGGCGCTGGGAGTTGCTTTATGAAGAGAATCGCGAACTTCTTGACGCCTACTGGAGTCTGATGTTGCAACTTGGGCGACTGCCCGAGCCGGAGGAATATCCGCAAACAGGCGTCTTACGAGAGAAAGTGGGTTCGCCAAAAAGCGCTCTTCGCATATTAGTTCAGAAGGGTGGCGGCGACGAAGTTAAGCGGGCGGCAGAGAATCGGAAGCGCGATTTGTTGGTTTATGTGGCGCTTGCCAACTTGCGAAAAAAAGTGCCGTTTGGTCATCTCTCCCAAAGTCTGCGATTCGACATCCGCGAGTTTTTTGGGAATTACACTGAAGCATTGCAGAAAGGGATGGAATTGCTTTACGCGGCGGGTGATACCGGCGAAATCGAATTGGCCTGTGAGGATTTGAAAGTGGGTTGGCAGGATGAGCAGGCGCTATATTTTCATCGGAGCGTGCTTGACGAATTGCCCCCGGTGTTACGCGCTTATGTTGGATGTGCGACGGCATTATTCGGCGACGTGTCACAAACGGATGTGATCAAGCTACACAAGGCGTCAGGCAAGGTGACGTTCCTGGGCTATGACGATTTTGAAGGCAAGCCATTGCCGGAACTGCGGAACCGGATCAAAGTTAATTTGCGGACGCGCTGGGTGCAGGTGTTTGACCATAGCGCGGAAGGACAATTGTTATATTTTAAGGAACGGTTTGTGGGGGCAAACCATCCACGCCGACCGGAGATGGAGGATTTCAGCGTCAAATTGCGGAAACTAGGTGTTTCCGAGAAAGTCGGGCCGACACTGAAAGGATTTCGTGAACTAATTGAACATCACGGCTTGAATATGAACCTGAACCGTAGGAAAATTAAAGCCGCGACCTGATACCGTGATTTACCTGGATTACAATGCCACGACGCCGCTGCTGCCTGAAGTATGGACGGCAATGCAGCCGTATTTTACCTCTCGCTGGGGCAATCCATCGAGCGCATATCGTTTTGGTGCCCAGCTCAAGAATGATATTGAGGCAGCACGCGAGTCAGTGGCCACACTGATCGGTGCTGATGGCACCGAGATTACTTTTACTTCCTGTGCGACCGAGAGCAACAACACGGCGATGACGGCGGCACTCCAGGCCCGTCCAGAAAAGCGTCACATCGTTACGTCGGCGGTGGAGCATTCTGCGGTGCTGAATTTCTGCAAGACGGCGGAAAAGCGTGGCTATCAGGTGACCTATCTGGGAGTTGATACTGAAGGCCGGTTGAATTTATCCGAATTGGAGGCGGCCATCACTGACAACACGGCACTTGTTTCGCTCATGTGGGCGAATAATGAGACGGGGGTGCTATTTCCGGTGGAAGCGATTGCCCAGATTTGCCAAGACAAAGGGGTTTTATTCCATTGCGATGCCGTTCAGGCCGTCGGCAAGATTCCGGTGGATGTGAGCCAAGTCGAGGCTGACTACCTGACCATCAGTGCACATAAAATTTACGGGCCAAAGGGAATTGGCGGGCTTTATGTAAAAAAAAGCGCACCATTTGAGCCGATGCTTGTGGGCGGACATCAAGAAGACGGACGTCGAGGCGGGACTGAAAACGTGGGACTAATCGTCGGCTTTGGACTGGCCGCAACTGCGGCAGAACGCGAAATAGAATCACGTCGGGAGCAGGTCAGCGCCCGGCGAGATCAACTGGAGGCCGAACTCTTGGAGAAGATTCCTGGGGCCCGCGTCAATGGAGCGCGAGACCTACGCATCCCCAACACCACCAACCTCTGGTTTACAGGAATTGACTCTGTTGCATTGGTGGCTTATTTAGACGGTCAGGATGTTTGTGTCTCGTCTGGTTCGGCCTGCCTGGCGCAGTCAATCACTCCGTCACATGTTATTTTAGCAATGGCGAATTCTTTTGAGAGAGCAAAACAATCTTTGCGCTTTAGTCTATCGCATCAAACAAGCGATCTAGAAATTATTGCCTCTGTGGAAAAAGTGACTTTGGGAATCCGTTTGCTGAATTAATTTAAAGATATGTTAACTGAATTAAGTGTTCAAAACTTCAAGGCGTTGCAGGATACAAAACCGATTAGAATGGCACCGATTACTGGATTTTTCGGTCCGAATAGTTCTGGGAAAAGCAGTATCAGCCAGTTTCTCCTGTTGTTAAAACAGACTGTTCAATCCCCTGACAGGTCACAAGTTCTTCATTTTGGTGATAAACGAACCGCAATTGACTTAGGCAGTTTTCACGATGTTGCTCATGCGCATGACGAATCTAGGATTATAAGTTTTAAGATTTCTTGGAACTTAAAAAAACCGATTAAACTAAAGAGCGGCAATAAGATATTCTCAGGCGATCGCATACAGTTTACAGCAGAAATAGGTCGAGCCACCAGCAAACGCCCTGAAATCGCAGTCCTTAAGATGAATTATGTGTTTGGTGATCCACAGGGAAAAGGTGTTGAAATAGGAATGGAAAGAAGTTCTGAAGATCGCAATTCGTATGCTCTTACAGGAGATTTATATGGAAAAGGCCGGAAGCAAAAAGTTATTTTGCCTGCTCCTGTGCGTTTTTATGGTTTTCCCGAGGAAGTATTTGCCAGTGTTCGAGAAGTCGACTTCGTTCGGGAACTTGTCTTGCATCTCGAAAAGCGATTACAGAGTATTTATTACTTGGGGCCACTTCGTAGTCATCCGCAAAGATCGTATTCGTGGTCAGGCGAAAACCCGGAAGATGTTGGTTGGGCTGGGGAACGTGCAATCGATGCAATACTAGCAGCTCACAATAGAACTCTGAGCATAAGGTCAAGTTCAGGAAACTTGCGGTTTGACGTTGTTATTGCTCACTGGTTAAAGAGACTTGGTGTCATTGAGACGTTTGAATTGAAAAAGGTCGGCGAACATAGAAAAGACTACGATGTATTGGTCACAACCCCAGGTGCCAAGAAAAATGTATATTTGACTGAGGTTGGATTTGGGGTATCTCAGGTCTTGCCTATTCTCGTGGAATGTTTTTACGCACCACCAGGATCTATCATAATTATTGAACAGCCAGAGCTTCATTTACACCCGGCTGTTCAGTCAAGTCTTGCCGATTTTTTTATTGACGTTATACACGCAAGAGACAACTCGGGTGAGCGGGATATCCAGTTAATTTTAGAAAGTCACTCGGAACATTTTTTAAGGCGGCTGCAAAGGCGCGTAGCCGAGGAAGAACTTATGCCAACTGAGGCTGCAATCTATTTTTGCTCCATCTTATCCGGGTCTTCTAATATTAAGGCGCTGAATGTTGATGCGTATGGAAACATAAACAACTGGCCGCAAAACTTTTTTGGGGATGATGTCGCTGATTTGACAGCTATGACAGAGGCGGAAATATCTCGAAAAACGAAATTGTGAGCCAACCACAAATGAAGGAACAAATCGTAGACACAAATGTTCCTGTCGTCGCTAACGACAAAGATGCGGCAAGATCGGAATGTGTTCTGAATTGTGCCCGCGCGCTTGAAGAATTAATGCTTTCCGGATGCTTAGTGATTGATGCTGATTGGAAGATATTAACGGAATATATGCGGAATTTGAAAACGAATGGAGCCGAGCCAAAAATAGGTGATCGTTTCCTTAAATGGGTTCTAACAAATAAGAGCAATCCCAGTCGTTGCACTCAAATTAAGCTGTCGACCACTCTGGCAGCAGGCGTAACGCATTATGATTCATTTCCAAAACATGCAGAGTTGAAAATGTTTGATATAAATGATCGAAAGTTTTTAGCAATTGCGAACACCCATCCCGAACATCCACCTATTATGCAGGCGGCAGATTGTAAGTGGTGGGGTTACCGAAATGCGTTTAAGGAATGTGGAATCCGTGTCATTTTTCTTTGCGAGAAAGAGATTGAGGCCAAGTTTAAATCAAAAATAAAAAATGAGTGACGTATTTTTTAAATTTCCACGCACTCCGCATCTTTATTGGCTCGGGAAGACGCAGCCACGCGCTGACAAGGTATTATCCGAGATGGATGCTAAAATATTTTTGAAGAACCGACTGATCGTTGAAGAAAAGGTTGACGGTGCCAATATTGGCATTTCTCTTGATTCAGCCGGGCGGCTTCGCGTTCAGAACCGTGGTAATTACCTTAATCGTGAGTCACATTTACAATTTCAAACACTTTGGGTTTGGCTTGATTGCCATCGCGATTTGCTCATAAAGAATTTAGAAAGTGGCCTAATACTATTTGGTGAATGGTGTTTTGCGCGCCATTCGAAATATTACGATGCACTGCCTGATTGGTTCTTGTTGTTCGATGTTTACGATAGAAATTCTGGTGATTTTTGGGCGGCTTCTCGCAGAAGCGAAATGGCCGTCAAAATAGGACTTTCGCAGGTGCCGACCATATCAGAAGGTTTTTTTTCAAAGAATAAGCTATTACAACTATTAGGTCCGTCAAAAATTGGAAATACTCCTATGGAAGGAGTTTATCTTAGAGTTGATGACGATTTGCGCTTGATGTTGAGGGCTAAAATCGTTCGCGCGGATTTTTCCGAATCCATTAAAGATCATTGGTCAGCAAAACCCATTGAAAAAAACACCCTGAAAAAAGTTGCTTATTCTACTCTTCAGTTGGCGCAGCGTTAGGATCGGCGGGCAACTTGCGCTGTATATCTTTGACAATTGCCGAAGCCCCAACCAATCCAGTCCGGCCGATATATTGTCCATCCTTTCTCCAATCGATATGCCCACAACTCGCGACAAGATTTTCCACATGCGCCCAGTTCATTCCTGATCCAGATGTGTAGCTTCTGCCTAATATCTCTGGAGCAAGCCTGCACCAGACAATAAAACCGGTTAATTCGAGCAATTTAAATTGGAAATTCTTTTTTCCGCCCGACTCTTCTTTCAGGTTTTCTATATCCGCCCACTGCTCATCAAGTTCGTCTGCAATAATTGTCCAATAACGTTTCAATGTATCGAGTTTGGTTTCTTCGTCGAATTCAGCTAATTTACCGTGGTTAAAGAAATGGTCTTCGATTTCATTAGCAACACTGTGAAGCGCAAATAGTTGGTCTTTGCCAACTTTGATTCTTGAAATACGACCTTTGAATGGACTATCTGGCTCTTCATTGAGAGCCCAAGCAAGCCTTGACGATTCAGTATCTTCCAAATACGCAGTTAGAGGCTTTGGCACACCTTTGGCAGAATTGTTTACAGTAATAAATTCTTCTACTTCCTCTTCTTTAGTCAATCCTTCGAGAAGAATAAAATCTATGTCCCGCGAAATCTCTTTGTCTTCAAATAGGGCAATAAACCCACCAATGCGATGCTGGCCATCGATAATTGCTGCCGGTGATTTTATGATTAGTGTTCCGTAATGTTTGTCAGATTTTGATGGTTCGTATTCCCAACCACCACGACCAGACAGCAAAACAGGGGGAACGATCGAGTTTGGTTTTTCCAAAAGATAATTCATGAATAACAACATTCTGAGGCGAGACCCCGGGCGCTGATAACCATCTTCGGTGTTTTCCTGAACGTAAGTCTTCTTGCTCGGTTCGATTACTGGAACAAATGTTATTCCCTTGATATTTTTGGAATCAGTTGTGCCAAAATAATAAATTTGGTCGCCAACTTTCCTTCGCACAACGCCCGATATTTCGCCTATATTCATGATTTTAATCAGATTTGATTTCTAAATTTGGTATATTCTCCAAAATGACTACTGGAATTTCACAGTTCTGTCCATAAATAAATGATAGCCATGGTTTTTCGTTCCGCCATCGGCCATCGCAGGTATCTTCATCTTTATTCCAACAGATGATCAACGCAGTCTGGTCGAAAGGATGCTTATGGTCAAAATAATTGCCCAAAGTATATTCGAATTCAACGGGTGCACAAACTGCAAATGCCGCCGTAGGTTTCAGTTGAAAATTTGCTAACGCATCAATGCCCGCTCTTGATGTGTATTCTAGAACTACGCATTTAAAAGGAAGTAAATTTAAAGACTCGATCTTCATATACAGTGCAACCAATTCGTTTTCACAAGTCGGCACGACAAGCAATTCTTGCCCGTTCCATCTTACCCTGGGTGATTTTTGTAGTTGCTGTTGACGCTCGAGAAGTTTTAATGCCGCAATTTGGCGGGAATGCTTTGTAAATGACTCTAAAAATGTTTTGTATTGTGGTAATTGTATAATTTCCTTTTTTTGAAGACCGGCTACTTCTAGTAATTGTCTTAAATGCTTAGTATCTAGGGTGCCTATGTTGCTATACCAGTGTAGTTGTGGTTCATCAATTTCGATTTCCAGCTCAAAGTCACCAAGTGAAAAAGATTTGAAAAAACTTTGAATAACTGTGTCAGGGCGAAATTTACCAAATCTTGAATGCCTAATGCTTTGACGGCTTTGCGGAGAACATTTCACACATAAGAGCCCGATCTCGTTATTATTATTTTTTAAAATGATTTCATGTGCAAAGGTTGGGTTGTCCGAATCATTCTTAATTTTGGGAAGGGTGGTTATTTTCTCTGAAATCGCTAAATCTTTAATCTGAAGTGAATAGTTTCTTCCTGAATACTTTTGGCTTCCAAACCAAGTGTTCGCGTAAATCCATGACTTGAATTGGGCTTTGTTAGATAATTGTGGCGACAATGTATATCCAAAGATTTTAAGCTCCCCCTGAATGTCTTCATCACATTTTGTGTAAGTAAAAAATGTTTCTCGCTGATGCTGCCAAGTTTCACAACTCAAATCAGTTTTATAATTTATCCCGTCAACTTTTATGTATAGTGCCTTATATGCAAACAGAGATGGAATTCTTCCATCTAAAAGTTCGTTTAATTCACTTCTGGAAAGAGGCGGATTCGCCGATAAATTGAGAATGTAATCACCATTAGAACTGAATTGGATTATCGCGCTCCAGTTTCTTGGTGATGGATGATTGATTGTCCGAAAGACGTCTAGTGCTTCTAAAAACTCCTCGTTGGCTTCGTGAATTTTGCCTCGTGTTGTGGCAAGCGGAAAAATTAGGCTCATAGCGATTTAAGGTCGTAAGGAGCAAACTGCTCGTCACTGCTCTTTCGAATCGAGAGTTTCAGCCCAATGAACACGCCTGCATTTGCTTGCCGCAACGGTTCTAGTTTTTCAGCAATAGATTTTGCTTGGATGTAGAGAAAATAGTCCAAACTCGTGGAAATTACCCTTACTGGGAGAACAGGCGCATATCCTTTAAAAGTTTGCACAACGGTAGGTTCGCCTATTGCAGCAATTTCTATCCAGCCAGTTCCCACCCTAAGTATTGGAGTGTCTTTGTTCATTTTGTTCACATTGAACAACCATGCGCTCAGTTAATTAATTGATGTCACAATTGGCAAATCAGACACGCCTTGGGGGTGTCATCCTCAACCTCCAGGCCGCCGAGAGTTTGGACGAGCGGCTTGTTACTACGCTGTTTTTTGAGCCGAAGTTGGCGTTCCTCGTAGCGACGTTTAATGGCGGCAACATTTTCCGGCTTTCTCAATTCAGAGAGTGACATGCCCTGGGACCAGGTGAATGTCTTGCCTGGCTCGTCGGAGATTTTCTCGTAGGCCATCGCCTCCTCAAATTGGTCGGGATGGGTTTCAAGCAGGCGAACCCATTCGATTTGCTGTTGGTAAAAGCAAAAAAAACAGCCCGAATGGGTGCGGCCCCACTTCAAATAAGGCGGCAAGCCCAAGCCGCTCTCATTGAGAATCGTCATCACCCCGGCATAATCGATGCCATCTTCTTTAAACGGAAAATTGGGAATTATGTTCGGTTTTGTGCTGATATAGCCGCTACGCGCTTCGTCGGCCCGAATTCCCACATAGCTCATGACCTTCTGTTCGCCGACGAAGTCCTCAAACGGCTTCAATTTCAGCAAGGCGGTGCACCATCGCATCTGGGGGGAGGGAAGCAGTCCCTTATTCACCGTAAGCCAATGGTCGAAGCCGGCTTTGGCGTTGAGCCGAATAATCCGTATGTTGAGCAGGGCTTCGAGGCGGTTGAGATAATCGTAGGTCTCGGTCAGCTCTTTCAGCGTGTCGGTGAAAACGTATTCAAGATTGAGATGCGGACGGGTCCGGCGCAGGTGTATCGCCAAAGCCGTGCTGTCTTTGCCGCCGGAGAGGCAAAGAATATGCCGAGTTGGCACGGTATTTTTTGCGCTGTCACTCATCATTTTTCCCGATCAGTTTCCACAAATTTTGAGACAAGGCTTCGATGGAAATACGGGTTTCGCGAGTCTTAAGCAAGTTTGAAATTTCTGCGGCTAATTCGGACGCAACAACTTCTTCATCGGGTTGCAGATGGAGAACCTGTTGTTTTTCGATACCGCCTTTGCCGGTGATTTCAACCCGGAACGTGGCGCGCGAATTAGTGCCTCGGTTTTTACGGTCGCAAAGGGTTTCAACCCGCAAAAACTTGCGAATTAACGGCGCAATTTTCTCGGAAAAAATGGTCTCATCCGCATCTTTCCAACGCGAGGGGGGCAGCGCGGCAACGAGGCTGCCGACCGATTCGATCCATTCTGGTTCAGCGAGACTATTATCGAGGAGGCGATTGCAGAAGGCTTTAAGTTCCATGTCGGAAACATCCATGACGATGTCCTGAGCCCGGTTCGAAAGGTCATTGCGGAGCATTTGAAACTGAGCCTGATCTTTCGACATGTCATAGGCGGCAACAATTTGCTCCCGTATTCGGTTTTTTAATTGTGGCAGGGCCAACCTGAGTTCGTTGAGTGCCGCACGCAGACTGACGATGAAAGCTTGCACCCTTTTGCTGCCTGATTGGGCCAAATCGCTCTGCTGGAAAGGTTCTAATCCCAAGGCGATGGGCAATCCTCGAAAGAGCAAGGTGGATGGCTCACGCGCAGCGAGCAGCGCCTCCCGCACCGCCAAGGTGCCGGGGGTGAGTTGTTTGGTGTTTCGAGTGTATTCCGGCAGTTGCGCGGCGAAAACACAAAGCGGGCGAACAACGGCCAGAACATCGGATTTTTTTGCGCCGCGCTTGATTTCAAGTAGGTCCGAAAGCTTTTCAAATAACTCCTGCCGAACGCCTTGAACCTGGCAGAGCTGGAGTTCAAACAGTTGAGGGGCTTTCGTGATCCGCAGAATCTCCTCACTGGCGACCTGGCTCAGAAAAGTGCCATTCTCATAGAGAGCGATGTCGTGCTGATGTTGTAGCAGCACTAGGACGAGCAGGATGGGCAAGACGCCATCGCGAACACCAAAAGGTTGCTCGCGAAGTTCGGCGAACACCGTCTTAAGTGGCACACGTTCATCGGCCTTCGCTTCGAGAATTTTTAAGAAATGTGCTAGAACCGGGCGAAGATTATTTGGGTCGGCACCTCGCTCCGATCCGGGTTCTTGAAGCCGCCATTCACCGCCTGCCGACACATGCAGTCTGGAATTCTTCAATAGGGAGAGGTAAATGGACATTTCCGGCGGTCGCTTGGTCGCGTCCATTCCGAGCAACGGCTTTTCGGGGGACGAAAACATGCGTTCAATTAGACGCATGCGAGCCGAGGTCGCCGCGCAGCTAAGATTACGGCGGTTCACGATTTCATTGTGAATACGAGGGGCCGAGAAATAAACACGGTCGCACTGCTGGGAAACGAAGCTGACGAATGATTTCGCCGATGGGAGTGGAATTGCCTTACCGTCGCAAAACCAGCGGATACTAGATGTGCCAGATCGCGCGGACTGCCCGATTCCAACAAAATGTTGGATGCGTTTTTCGAGAGTTTGGGTGGCTAGGGCAAGCTGCCGCGCCACTTCTTCTTCGGCGTAACGGTCCTCCTTTAATTCGGGGGTGTGTTTCTGAACCCAAGTCCAACGCTCGGCATCTTGCATGAGTCCAGATAAGGAACCAAGCGGCTCCGTGATACCGATCAGTTTTTCGCCATTGCTTTTGAAAGACTGCGCGAAGGAGAGGGCGTGCTTGGCTTCTTCGGCGGATTCGACGAGGGGGACAATGACACGGCCATCGGCTCGATCCAAAGGGGCGGAAGCAACGGTCTCCAAGTCAGCCAGACTGCAATACTGCACGTCGAAATGACGGAGTGTGCCGGTCTCAATATAATGTCGGCGGGCAACAATCGGTCGAATATCAAGATATTCACGAACGCGCTGGGACACGCGTTGTTGATGGGACACCGCCCGCCCAGCCTCTTCGTATGCTGATTCGAGGTTCACGCTGGTGTGAGCCCAGAGGAAAAAACCGCCCCCACGACCCCGTTGATATAGAACGTGGCGCTCCTTATGGAGGCGCTGAATGGTCTGCCGCACTCGTGCTTCATCGGCAGTGCCCCGGTTGGCAATCGTGAGAGCAATTGCTTCTTCGGTGGCGATCAGGTCGGGCGAATTAAGCAGGTTTAACAAGCCAACCGTTTTTAAAATCGCCACTTCGATATCGTCACCCGCTGGGAAACTGCGAATCAATGATTCGATATGATTCCAATGGTTGCGGTAAGTTTGAAAACTTAGGCGAGTGCCAAAATTGGCCGCCGCATAATCATAAAGATGGTGAATGCGGAACGAGGCATCAACACTCGCGGGCTGTTGAGCGAAATCTCTGAGACCAAAGGGTTCAGTCGAAAGAAGAAAACTAAAGAGCGAGCGCTCATTCTGGCCAAATCGGCTAAATAATTTCATCAACACCGGCAGCACTGTGGGATGCAGCGGATAAAGATTAGGGGCGGTTTCTTCGAGCGCCTTGGTCGCCGGGGCCATGCCATACCAACCCAAGTTCAATGCGGCGCGCATGGATTGCCTGGCGATTTTTTCAACCCCCTTGGGACGAAGGGTGGGCGAAACATTTAGCGCGGCGGCGAGCAGATAAGTTACTTGGTCGAGGGGGTGATCAAACAACAACTCCTCAAATCTACCGGCTACCTTTTCCCACTCCCTTTGTGCGGATTGCGAAAGCTGGTCGGCGTATGAACTGAAGCCTTGGTGGAGAAGCCCCACCGTAAACATTGGTTCTGAACCACTGCGAGCAGAGAATTCCGCCAATTGTTGGAGGAAAAAGATGTCTTGGCGATCAGGATGGAGCGCCGCGAATTCAAGAAATTTACCCAGCTCGTCAAGAATGATGAGCAGGCCGCTGGCGCGACCGCGGGCAATCAGTTCAGAATTAACATCAATCAGATAATGCAGGACTTCGCGGTCAGAAATCTCAGCGGTTGGCTTGGCGAGAAGTTTGCGAATATCGTTGGCAAAGGGGGGTTTCTCGGTTTTGCCTAAACGTTGCATCATTGCGTCCAACAAGCTACGCAGGACCGCGACCGCCATCGGTTCACGGGAACCGGTGACGAGAACCGGCAAAAGGTTGACCTTGGCAGGAACATCAACGTCCAACACACGGCGCAGGACTGGTGGCAACGACGATTCTTTTCCGGCGAAACATTGGGCAAGCAGGAGCGCAAAACTTGATTTGCCACATCCGTAGTCACCCGTAATACGCCAAGAGCGGCGACCAGACTTTTCCGGCAACCCTTGAACAATGCGGCGAAGATGCTGACGGACAGAATTGGTGACCACATAGCCATCGAGGGCGGCGGGATCGTGAAAATCGCGCTGCAAATTAGCCGACCGGAGATACCGGCCTTGGATGCGCAGAACATCGGATATTTTAGTTTGAGCCATGGTCGTCAAAAGTCAGTTTTGTAAATGCGTGCCAACAAATCAGTCGCGGTAGTTTTACGCCCGCGCACCACCATCGGCAGGGCTGAGGATTCTTGGAAAATAAACACGCCATCCGAATCTCGCTCGATTGTTTCCAGTCGGTCGCGAATAGCCGATTCAGGAAGTTTGAAGACCTGTCCTGGGCTTGACTCTCCCACCGCCACATCACGAAAAGCCAAAGTGGATTCACTCCTGCGCCGTTTATCCCAATAGTCATTCAGACAATATGCGAATAATTCCTGGCTGATTTCAGGTTTCTCCTCCATGCGAAAGGCAAAGATGGGTTCACGGCGACCGGAATCGGCGGTCGTGCGATCACCAATTTTTTTTATTAGGTTCAACTCCGTTAGCGGACAATCGAGATTGTCTTCTAAAATTTCACCTTTGGCCCCTCGGGTCGGGAGGTAGGTATGTAGGAAAGTGGTGAAATGATGATCCAGCGTTACCGCAGAAAGTTTCCGGCCGAGCCGATGAGCTTCGCGGTCGAATGTTTGCAGGGCTTCACTACGGGTGAAATCCGAACGATGCCAGAAATTGAGCAGATAATTCCAAGCAAACAGGGGTTCTTCGCAATTCGATGAAAGCATCCAATGAATGAGCCACAATGTGCGAATATCCTCTAAAAAGGGATCATGACCTTCTTCGCCAAAGAGGGCTTTGCCAAATGGGGTTACGTTCATGCGGGAGATTTCGCCTGTCTCGGCAACTCCGGATGCATCGGCCCAAAAGCGGATGGCATGAACCATGTTTTTGCCAACTCCAAGTTGGACCATGGCGTCGTCATCATCGGAGAAAAGAATTGGGTTTCGCTGCAAGTGCGACACAGCCTTGGGCAACCAAGTATAACGGCAGGGAAAAGTTTCGTGACCAGAGAAACGAAAGCTGACAATCGGTGTAGTTGTTTTAGACTTTGGCATGGTCAGGCAGGTTGTTGGGATTTTGCGCGTTTGCTGCGTCGGCCTTTAATGGGATTCGATTTATCATGGGCGCTACCATTTTTCTGGATCATTTTTCCGTTCGGCTCAATCGGAGAAAGGGAGAACAGCGAAGGTTGATTTGAATGCGAGCAATAGTCGGCGGCACATTTGATAAACCAGTCTTTGAGCGTGCTGCCGGAAAGAGCCAAGGCACCGTATAGCTGCCGTTTAGCCTCCGGTTGAACTTCAATTACAATACGTCCAGAATTTCCGCGCGCCATAAGTGTTATGTAACATAGGTGACGTAATATGCAAAGTGTTTTTTTCGGAATTCCGGTGAATATATTTATTTTCACCGCGAAGCCTGAAGAATTGGAAGTTGCTTTGTCTTTATTTTCGATCAAAGCGTCAATCTGATCTATGAATCTTGCATTGATGCGACGTTCAAATACAGCTACAGCAATTTCCCAAGATGCGTTCCATTTTGTGTTTTTGAGAATGTCGAGTTTCTTCCAATCGGAACTCCAAAATCCACGCGCGATTTGAAAATCATCAGGTTCTATATTCACGTTCTCGATTCCTGTTATTGTCTTAATCAGCTTTTTTGTTTCGGCGGACGCCCGTAGCCGCCGAGCGCGTCAATCATCGTGTGCCAGACCGAGGCGTAAGCGTCATGTTTGGCGTGCTGGTCGGGCGTGCGTGCGACGGTGTCCTTGAAGTTGGAATAGTCCAGCGAGTCGCCTAGAAACTGTATCACCTTCCGCACGTCACCCTTGCCGGTGACGATGCGAAACGAATAGTCCGCCGTCTTGGTGGCGTGGATTTCCGCGCCGGGCAGCGGCACGCGCGAGACGAGGTTTTCCAAATCCTGCCGCACGCGGGCGCGGATGTGAAACTCGCCCGGCTGCTTCTGCACGATGGAATAAAATCCGTGTTTGGTCATCAGCCACATAAATTCGCCTTGGGTTGGTTCAAAGTTTGCCGCCGTCTTCCTTATTTGGCTCGTCGTCCACATCATCATTATACGGAATGCCGAGGAGCAAATGGGTGTAATGAACGATGTTCTTGTCCATTTCCATTTTCAGCGTCTCATCGGATTGCGGACTCTTTGTGAAATATTTACCGAACTCATAAACTTGGTCGAGATAGCAAGTCATGGCGTTGGCGACGGTCAGTTCCGATGTCTCACCAACGATTTCAGCCCAGAAGATTTCGGTGGCGAGCCAATTATCAATGTGGCCGGGGGAATTCCAAGGAATCATCGACGCGTAGTTGGGAGATTTGCCGAGAAATATATCTGCCATTGCCGCCGCTTGGCTATTGTCACAGATGTTGGCCTCTTCATCATCCATCCCCGAAGCACGCCGCCGCAAAGCTTCCGCGCTGAAATCCCTCAAAAGTTTGCTGACGACTTTGGGATCGCCCAGATAATTTTCTTTGGAAGCCTGATTGAGCGCGGCGATCAAACCCGCCGGGCCTTTGCTCGTTTGCGGCGCAAGGAGAAAATTATCAATAATGTCTGAAACCAGCTTGGCGTCGTAAGTATCGTCCACCTCGGTGTATTGCCTGCGGTTACGATTGGCTTCGATGAGGTGGAGAACAAAGCCTTCCTGCCGACGTTTGAAGTGCGCCACAAAAACGCAATACCCCGTCCAACTCCGGTGAAAGTAAAGCCGGTTGCGTTTGAAGAAAATAAACCATTTCTCCTCCATCACCGTCGGAATGAAACCCCGTTTGATTCGATTCATTTCCCCAGAAGTGAGTTGCCGGTCAGCCGGAATCAAACTGCGCTTTTTCGGCAGCGGCTTGATTTTCCAATCTTTGCTGGTTGCGGCCTTCATTTTTGAATTTTCTCAATTTGCACGTTTCCGACTGTTCCCATACTCGCTGGCATTCTGATTATTTGTTTATGATCGCAAATGCTGGCTCACTACGCGTGCCCTGTCAACCGGACGGCGATTTACTCGCAGACGGTTGAAAACAATTTCGTGTGCAAACAATGAAACCCATTCTTTGGTCTGGGTGAAATCATTTTCGTTTCCGCCCACCAGTTCGTGTTTCCCGTCCGCTCGTTTAATCAGCCAGGCGTTGCCGAAGCGGTTGAGGATTCTTGCCGGGTTGAGGATGTATTTAATTATCATGTGCGGAAGCGTAAAGGAGGAGGTTGGACATTGGCTGTCCCTGTGAATAACTATTTTCAACTTGTTTGCTTGGGAAATGCGGCTGGCAAATTAAAGTGGGCGATGCGACATGAGACCGGCCAACCGCATCCTGCACGTTGATGGCGACAGCTTTTTTGCAAGCTGCGAAATCGCCCTCAATCCGAAATTGCAGGAACGCCCGGTCTGGGTCGGTGGCGGACGCAAGGGCGACGGCATCGTCATTGCCGCCAATCGGATCGCCAAGAAATTCGGCATCAGCACGGGCATGGCGTGTTTTGAAGCCAAGCGCCGGTGTCCAACTGGCGTCCTCTGTCCACCGCATTACGACGAATACCGGCGTTTGTCGCTGGCCATGTTCAAGATTCTGGAAGAATATGCGCCGGTCATCGTGCCGATGTCCATTGACGAAGGTTTTCTGGATTTGTCCACGATGAGCCAGCACGTCTGGCGGGACACGACCCCGCTGAATTACATGAAGGGCATTGGCGAACGAATCCGAAAAGAAGTCGGCTTGCCGGTTTCAGGCGGGTTGGCGAATTCCGCCAAGCTCGCCAAACTTTCCACTGACGCGGCCAAGCCCGGATTTATGGAAGTTCCGCAAAGTCAGGAAAAGGAATTTCTGAAAGACCGTCCCGTGCGCGAACTGTCGGGCATTGGAAAAAATCGTCAACGCTCGCTGGCCGCCCTCGGTGCGCTCACCTTCGATCACGTTGCAAAATTGTCGTCCATGTTGCTCCGCCAAAAGTTCGGCATCTGGGGACAGGAACTCTGGCTGTTTGCGAACGGCCAATGGAACGAGCCGTTGATTCTTGAAGTCAAAGACCGCACCACCATTTCCAGCAGCACCACGTTGCCGCAAGACGAACATGATTACGAAGCCGCCTTGATGTTCACCTTGAGCGAGTCCATCCGTATCGTGGGTCAATTGAGGCGGGAGCAAATGCAGGCCAGAGAAATCAGTCTGGCAGTCCGGTTCAACGATTTTACGGAAGTCGGCACGAGTCACCGCTATCAACATCCGCAATTTCTGAACTCGGTCATCAACACGACGCTGGAAGCGATGTTTCGTGATTGTATGCAGAACGCTTTCCGGCCAGTGCGCCAGATTCGGATTGCGATGTTTAATCTTGAACGCCTCGACACGCAGCCGACGCTCTGGGGCAAGACGGATGCAGAACGGTGGGGCGCGCTGGACGAGGCGGCGGCGCAATTGAACGAGCAGCTTGGAAAAAATGTTTTGATGACGGGATCACAACTTGCATTGCGGAAACGGGACGCGGCACACATAACGCCGAAGGCCAAATGTCCGTTCACGCCGCAGCGTGAAATGGTTTTGAACTTGTGGGGCGAAAACCCGCCTTAAACCAGAGAAGTTTTATTCAGAGAAATTTTCTCCACCACGGAAACCATTTTGAAATTGTGCCGTCAGGTTCAATCGGCGGTAAGACCGTTTTGCAAAATCCTTTTTCACAGTGAACAAGGACGCACTGGTGTTTTCTCAAATTACGCAATTCGTAGGGTTTGATTTTGTGTTCTTCAATATGCGTAAAGCTGCGCGTGGCCATACCGCCGGAATAGCCATACGTCCGTTGACGGACTTTTCGCTGTCCGAGAAAATCTGCGCTTTCAATCGCGCCCGCCTCGTCAGCTCCTTTGAAAATCATCCGGTTGCGAAGATTTAGCGTAAGCACTTGAGCCTTCTCCTCGCCAAGCGGCGGAATAAACGACGTTGACGACTGCGCGGCGGCAACCAGTGTCGCCCTCGCTTCGCGCATCACGTCAATGCAATTGTAGTCGCTCATGCCGTCCTCGCTGGCCGTGACAAAGCGTTGCGCTTCATCTGCCCATAGAATGAGCAAATTGTCGGTGGCACGTTCTTCCTTTGGCCGGTCGAACCGGCGCAAAACGTGCGCGTAAAAAAGCATTTTGAGAAATGTGTTTATGTAGCGGCGTTCCATCTGAAATTTCTGCGGCATCGCCACGCAGATAATTTTGCCGCGATCAATTTCCTTGAAGTCGAAGCTGTTCTTGGCGTCGCCAAAAACCTCGATGACATCGGGCGTCAAAAAAAATTGCAGATAATTGGCGATGGTCTCTTTCACACCGCCCATCTGCTCGGCTGGCTGTCCCCGATAGCGTTCGGAGAAATGTTTGATGAGGGCTTTGTCGCGGTCAGTTGGATAATCCGTCTGCATTTCTCCCAATACCTCATTCATCGAATTGTCATCGAGAAGAAAATCGCGGACGTTGAACAAGGTCGCCTCCATGTCCAAGCGCGTCAACACTTCGAGAGCCAAGCCGATATGCGTCTGCGCCTGACTTTTGAAAAAGGACTGCTCGGCACGCTGTCCCAAACTCGTCACCGTGTCCACGACGAATTTTGCGTAGGTGGACGGCGGGATGGTCGGGTCGGAAAGCAGATTAAAAGTGTGCGCCGGTTTCCATTTATCCGGCGGGTTGTCCGGTCTGACTTGCAACAAAATCAAATCATTCTGGCGATGGAACTTTGCCGCCATCTCCACGAGCGTTTCCCAATACACGCCTTTGTCGTCAATGCAAAGGCCGCCCCAATTCGGATCGTTTTGGAAAACCTGAAAGAGCAACTGATTGATGCCGGAACGGGTTTTGCCAGAGCCGGTGTCACCAGTGATGAGCCAGCCACGGCAAAAATCTTCGCGTGTCCACGAAAAGCCTTTCAGCCGGACGATAAATTCGCTCTTGGTGATTTTGTCTTTCGCAGTAACAGCATAAGCGGCGATGGCAGCGAAAATGCCAGCCACAATGAATGAAGCCGGCCTAGCTGGATAAAAAAGTGCGCCTACTGCCAGCAGGAATGATAGACCAGCCGTGATGTAATTTGCCAAACGCATAATCAGAGCAGAAATTTTCCAATCAAAATTCCGGCCAAGAGCGAAGCGACGGCCACGCACAGGAAAGCCACTGTGCGACCGGCGGAAAGTTGTTGGGTGATTTGTGGGACGCTGCGAATTTCCTGCTTCAACTCCCGCGCCTCCTTTGAAAATTCCTTCGTCAATTGGGTCAGGGTTTGGAGCGAGACGCGGACGGTTATCAACTGGATGGAATCGGTATCGGGCGGAATTTCAATTTTGACGTTCTGGAAAAATATCTTCAACAATTCCAGCATTTGCAAAACAGAGTCGTCATCCCGAATTCCGTTCTTGAGCCGCCATTGGGAAACCGCCTCGTCAAAATTGTTTTTGTCTTCGTTCACAAAAGCGAGTCGCCGGATTTTGATTCCTTTTTCGGCTTCTGAATTTTTGGCGGTGGCGGCAGCAACATCCCGCGCACGGTTTCCAGTTCGTCATAAAATTTGTGCAGCCAGTTTTCAAGGCGTCCTCGGTTGAAATAGTCAAAGGCGGGATTTTTGATGGCGGCGGAAATTGTCAGGTCGTGCTTGTTCAAATCCGCGACGATCCAATCGTAAAGCTTCGGCATGGTGATTTCCTTCGCCGCAAGTTCCTCCATCAGCCGTGTTCGAGTGGCGCTGCGCTCGTAGTTGGCGAAGCGTTCCGACAACACCTCGTTTTTGACAACCAGGTATCGGGCATTGTGATTGAGCCGGTCGGTGATGTTGCGAATCTGCTCCAAGCTGTCGGTTTCGTGATTCACAGGCATAATGAGATTCAAGGATGCCCCAAACTGTTTGAGCAAGCCGAAGATTCGCACCTCGTCAAAATAATCGAGAAAAATGTCGGTCGAGGCCGCGCGACAATCCATGACCACCAAATCCGTTTTGTCCAGCATTGCAAAAACCGAATCAATGTCCGTCGGGTCGGCGATGTTGAGAAACCGGGCTTCGGGATGAAATCGCTTCAGCGTCGAATTTTCATTGTCAGTATCAACGGCGATGTGGGCGATGTCGCTGTCTTTTAGATACTGAACGAAATTGACGGCAAAAAAACTTTTGCCGACGCCGCCCTTGCCGTTGATGACGGCGTTGAATTGTTTTTGCATATTTTAGTTAAAGATTTTTTGAATCGGCGATGCGTGGCCCCGGCTTGCGCCGCGACCACGGGCCGGGGATGAGTTTCCGCTGTTCCCGCAAGCTCCCTTGGATACTTTCGGGCGATGGTTGAACTGCCGAAATTTTGAATGGCGTGATTTCCTTTGCGTCTGCATTGCGCTGGCGGACAGGTTTTCGCCCGATCACTCGACGGCAAAAGCGATATACGGTGTCTTTGGAAACAGCAATGGCTGCGTCCTCCAAAAGAATCCGAATGTCGTCATAGGATGCCCGCATGGCCAGAAGCTCCTCGATTTGAGTTTTGTGCGGCAGCAGCAAAGCGAGCTTGCGTGGAAGTTTGGGCTGAAAGCCGCTGGCAAGCTTCTTGAAGCGAGCCTGTGCTTCCTCGGATGAACTTTTATCACTCATTAAATTTCAGATTAAAACCGTATAATTTTCGGACAGAAATCAAATGGGCTTACGACGGACATCTGCCAGCCTTCGGATAATTCTCGACCTCAAAATCTCTAACGACAGTTAGAGGTAAGGCGTGCCATGAAAAATGATGCTTCAATGACATATTCATGCCTCCATCTAAACCGATTTCCGGCAGTCAGGTTGTTATGATTTCATAACAACTTTTAGGGGCGGGATGAGCTAAAAATTGTGGGTGCTGTCCACCAAAACACAATGCAACCTGTCCAACGCAGAAAAATACTTCAAAGAGCATCTGCAACTCGGCGATTATTACAGTCAGGAAAATATCGTGTCTGGTGAATGGACTGGAATCGGGGCTGAACAGCTTGGGCTTACAGGCAGGGTCAAAGAAGATCAGTTCGTAAAACTCTGCCACAATCAGAATCCACAGACCGGCGATCTACTGACTCAACGTTTGAAAACAACACGGTGGGATGCTGACAAAATGGCAAATGTTGCCAATCGTCGGATTTTCTACGATTTCACCTTTTCACCGCCCAAATCAGTTTCCATTCAGGCGTTGATTGCAAATGACAAACGGCTCTTGGCATCACATACCCGCGCGGTGCGGGTTGCAGTGAATGAATTACAGCACTTCGCCGGAACGCGAATCCATCAAGGGCTGAACATTTCGGAACGCCTCACCGGAAACGTCGTCTGCGCGACGTTCCGGCATGATACTTCACGCGCGCTTGATCCACATTTGCACACGCATTGCGTCATCTTCAACGCCACGTTTGATGCAACCGAAAATCGTTGGAAAGCACTTTCCAATTACGAAATGCTGCAAGCGAGGAAATTTGCCGAAAATGTTTATTATCACGAATACGCCCGCGAACTGCGGTCGTTCGGTTACGAGATTGAAAACAAGCCTCGCGGTGATTTTGAAATTAAGGGCGTATCTCGTGAACTGCAATCGCGTTTCTCCAAACGCCATAACGAGATTGACGCCAGTATCGAACGGTTGCTGAAAGAAAAGCCGGAACTTGCCAAAGGCAATCTGAAGGAATTGCGCTCTCAAATCGCCCAGGCGGAGCGCAGCCGGAAAATTGCAGGAATTGCCCTGCCAGAACTTCAACGCCTCTGGGACAGCCAGCTTACCGGCGAAGAAAGGCAATCCCTGCGCGCGGTGGCTCGCCAGCCAAAGGCGGCGATTCAATCGCCGTCTGTCACGGCGCAAGCCGCAATCCAGTGGGCGGAAGAACACTTGTTCGACCGCCGCTCGGTCGTCCGCGAAAACGAAGTTTGGAGCGCGGCGCTGGAGCGCGGGCGCGGGTTGGAATTGACGACGGAAGACATTAAGGCGGCAGGGCGGGAGCGCCATTACATCCGTAACGAACACGCGCCGTCAAAGATCACGACGCGCGAAATTTTAAGCTGCGAATGGGAAATCGTCTGTCTCGCCCGCGACGGGCGGGGCAAGTTCGCGGAGTTCAATCCGCTTCACAAGATTGCCACTGGACTCATGCCGGATCAGCGCGCTGCCGCTGAAATGATTCTTGGGTCGCGCGATTTCGTGACGCTGTTTTGTGGCGGCGCGGGAACGGGGAAAAGCCACACGCTGCGCGAAATCGGCAACGGCTTGAAAGCTGCCGGTCACATTCCCTACGTCATGGCGCCGCAACGCCAGCAAGCCCTTGATTTGAAAAAGAGTTTTGCCGACACCCAAACCGTTTCCGAATTTCTGGCGAAACGGCAAATGATTCCTGGCTCGGTGGTGATTGTGGATGAAGCCGGACAAATCGGCGGAAAGCAGATGCACGAACTTTTGAGTTTCGTGCAAGCGAATGGTGGTCGCGTCATTCTTTCCGGCGACACGCGCCAGCATGGGGCGGTTGAAGCCTCGGACGCCCTGCGTGCGATTGAGCGGTATGCCGGGCTGGAAGCGGCGCGGCTGACAAAAATTCGGCGGCAAAACCCAAAGGCGGGCGAAACGAAGTCCGAGCGGAAACGTATCAAGCAATACCGCGCAGCGGTTCGCAAGGCGCAGTCCGGCCAATACGCCGAATCATTCGACCGTTTAGATCGGCTGGGCGCGATTGCCGAATGCCAGACAATTGACGAGCAACGCGAACGGCTGGTCGCCGATTATCTGACGTTGGCGGAAAGGAAAAAATCTACTGTGATTGTTTCGCAGACGTGGGGCGAGATTCACGAAATCAATGAGCGAATCCGTATCGGGTTGCGAATGGCGGGGCTGATTGACAAAGCCGATTTGCCGGTGACTGCGTTGGAACGGTTGGATTTGACGGATGCTCAAAAACGCGACAAGCGGTTTTATCCGGCCAACACCGTGGTTGTGTTCAACCGCGAGACAAAAAGTTTTGCCAAAGGCGAAGTCGGCAAACTGTTGAAAGCCACTTCAACTCTTTTGTTCGTCAAGGTAGGAAACAGAGTCCAGCGAATTCCTTTCAACCTGTTAAACCGGCTCACGGTTTGCCAGCCGGTTGAAATGACGCTCGCCAAAGGCGATCAATTGCAACTCAAGGCCAATGCGCCGTCGCTAGACGGCAAAGAACTAATTAACGGCGAATTGGTGACGGTCAAAGCCGTCAATCCAAACGGGCGCATTGAATTGAAAGACGGGCGAATCCTGCCGGAAAAATATCGGGAATTTGTGCGCGGTTACGCGATTACGTCCTACGGTTCGCAAGGCAAAACCGTCGAGCACGTTCTGTTTTCTGATTCGTCCGTCAAGGCCGCGACGAATAATCAGCAATGGCTGGTCACGATTTCGCGCGGAACGCGGGCAGTAAAAATCTTCACCCAGGACAAAGCGCAGTTGCGGGAAAATGTCGCTCGCTTGGGCGACCGCGAACTGGCGATTGAATTTGCGAAGCAAGATTCGGCGCAGGCGCGGCGTGTGCAGCCGCCAATTCGCAAATATATCGCCGGACTGATTCAAAGCCGCCGTTCGGAAATAATTCAAATACCAATTGAGAAAATTGATTTATGGAAACACAAACAAAGCCCTCGAATGACGCCGCAACGGACGCACGGACAAAGAATCTGATGTGCTGGCGCACGGCTACAAGTCCGCAATGCTTGCGCGTGGAAACCGTCAACGAGATCCACCTGTTTCCATACGGTTATTTTCAGCACGCAAAATTCAGCCGGCAAAGCGGCAAGGACGCCGTTCAAATCCAGTTTCAAGACCGAATCGTCACGATCAAAGGAAAAGGTTTAGAACCGCTTTGTGATGCGCTGGAACGGCTCGCCGTGGAACGAATTAAGGTTCGGCCTGAAAAATATGAAGGGCTTGGCAAAAACGAGGGAATTGTCGAGGACATCGAAATTAAAAGGGCAGCAAAGGACGATTAGGGTCAAACCCCTATTTGCCAACGCTTACCGCGCAAGTGGCATCCGGCACATGGCACAGAGAAAACGTAAAGAACTTTCCCATCGGGAAAAATAAAATTATTCTTCGGGTATGCGCGTCCTTCAAGTCATCCACGGCTACCCGATTCGATTCAACGCTGGAAGTGAGATTTACACCAGCGTGTTGAGTCGAGCTTTGTCGGCGGAGCATGAGGTTCACGTTTTTACTCGCGAAGAAGATTCGTTTTCGCCCGACTATTCCGTTCGTTTAGAACCCGATGCCAGCGATTCAAGAGTGACCTTGCATCTCGTCAATCTTCCGCGCACGAGAGACCGTTACCGTCACGCCGAAGTGGATCAACGATTTGCGGAGTTGCTTACGCGGTTTAAGCCCGATGTAGTTCACGTTGGCCATTTGAACCACCTTTCGACTTCACTCGTAACGGAAGCAGCGCGGAAATGTCCCGTGGTTTTTACGCTGCACGATTTCTGGCTGATGTGTCCGCGCGGTCAATTTATGCAGACCCATCCGCTGAACCCGCAGGAATTGTGGCCTGCTTGCGATGGGCAGGAAGATCGCAAGTGCGCGGAACGCTGTTATGCAAAATTGTTTGGCGGCGCACAGGAAGAATTGGAAATGGACGTGCGGCATTGGACTGAATGGGTCGGGCGTCGTATGAAGCACATTCGCTCAATCGTGGAGATGGTGGATGTTTTCATTAGTCCGTCACATTATTTGCTGGAACGATTCGCGCGCGACTTCGCGTTGCCTCGCGCCAAATTGCGTTACCTGCCTTACGGTTTTGATTTGAAACGGCTCTCTGGACGGCAGCGTGTGGTGGGAGAGCCATTCACTTTCGGTTACATCGGCACACACATTCCGGCGAAAGGCATTCATTTGTTGTTGGAAGCGTTCGCGCGTGTTCCCGCGCCCGCCCGCCTGCGGATTTGGGGGCGCTCTCGCTCGCCCGAAACTCCGTCACTGAAGCAGGCGACCTTGCGTTTGCCTGTGGAGATTCAGGATCGTATCGAGTGGCTGCCCGAATATGTGAATGAAAATATTGTGGCTGAAATTTTCAACCGCGTGGACGCCATTGTTGTTCCATCCGTTTGGGTCGAAAATTCCCCGCTGGTCATTCACGAAGCCATGCAAGCTCGCGTGCCGGTAATTACGGCGGATACCGGTGGCATGGCGGAATTGGTGCGGGACGGTGTGAATGGCGCGACATTCAAATTCCGCGATACCAACTCTCTTGCCGAACGGATGCGCGAACTAACTGAACACCCGGACGAAGCACGTCGCGTAGGCGCACGCGGTTATCTTGCCTGTGAAAGCGGCGATGTGCCTGACTTAAAATCTCACGTCCAAGCGGTAGCAAACCTTTACAGCGAAGTGGTAGAGCGAAAGAAAGCGGCGACGGTTGTGCCATTGCCCGGCCCGTGGCGTGTGACTTTCGATACCAATCCAGACGACTGCAATATGCACTGCATCATGTGCGAAGAACACTCGCCGTTCAGTTCGCTTCAAACGCAGCGCCGCGCCAACGGACATCCGCCGCGACGGATGTCAGTCGAGTTGGTTCGCCATGTGGTCGCTGACGCCGCGAAACGAGGGCTGCGTGAAATTATTCCGTCCACAATGGGCGAGCCGTTGCTTTACGAACATTTCGAGGAAATCATCGCCATTTGTCGCGAATATAATGTCCGACTGAATTTGACGACTAACGGAACATTTCCCCGCCTTGGTGCGCGACGCTGGGCAGAACTCCTCGTGCCAGTCACATCCGACACGAAGATTTCATGGAATGGGGCGACGGAAAAAACACACGAAGCAATCATGCTCGGCGCGAAGTGGCAACGCGTTGTCGAGAATGTCCGCGAATTCATTGCCGTCCGCGATGAATACGCTGCTCGTGGAGAAAATCGTTGCCGCATAACATTTCAACTGACGTTTCTGGAAAGCAATCTTGCCGAGATTCCGGCGATTGTCCGACTGGCGGCAAGTCTCGGCGTGGATCGTGTTAAAGGCCATCATGTTTGGGCGCATTTCACTGAATTGCAACCGCTGAACTTGCGTAGAAATGCTGACTCTATCCGCCGTTGGAATGAAACTGTTCTCGCAGCTCGTGCGGCGGCGGCGGAAAGCCGGTTGCCAAATGGCGAGCCAGTGATGTTAGAAAATTTTCATCTGCTTGAAGATTCTTGCACAAAAACCAGTTCGCAATTGAGCCGTTGTCAGTTCTTGGGACGAGAGGCGTGGGTGAGTGCCGAAGGCAGATTCAATCCATGCTGCGCGCCGGATGCACAAAGACGCACTCTCGGAGAGTTTGGGAACTTGAATGAACGCAGTCTTGGCGAAATTTGGGACAGCCCGGAATATCGCCATTTGACGCAGACTTATCACAGCCGCCCGTTATGCCAACAATGCACCATGCGCCAACCAGTTTGAATTGGACGGCGATGGTCGTAGCAACTGGTGACTCGCATCACCTGTTGGCTGGAACGCCTGCTTATCCGAATCGCTATCTGGGAGTCGGCGTGTTTCGACCGCCTGGGCTGGCGGTGGCGCGGGACAAGACCGGCGCGTTTCACATCACACCTCTTGGCGTCCCAGCTTACGAAATTAGATTCCTGATGACATTCGGGTTTTATGAGGGTCTGGCCGCAACGCAATCTTCGGACGGCTGGCTGCACATCGAATCGGACGGCAAAGCCGCCTACGGTGTGCGTTTCGATTGGGTCGGCAACTGGCAGCAGAACCGATGCGTGGTTCGGACTGCTGACGGTCACTATTTCCACATTCGACGGGACGGCAATTCAGCTTACGATCAGCACTACATTTATGCGGGAGATTTTCGTGAAGGAGCAGCCGTAGTTCAACGCGCTGACGGAAAGGCGACGCACATTGACCCGGATGGTCTTCTGCTCCATGACCGATGGTTTCTCGAACTCGATGTTTTTCACAAAGGTTTCTCTCGCGCCCGTGATTCCGACGGCTGGCATCATGTGAACCGCGCAGGCAAGTCTGCCTATCGCGCGCGTTTTGAAGCCGTGGATTGTTTTTACAACGGACAGGCATGGGTCAAGTCTGCTGCCGGGGAGCAATTGGTAATCAATGAGCAAGGCGACGTTGTGCGGCAAATTAGATAATTTGTGGATTGAGCGGAATTGAGTTTCTTAATTCCGCGTCGGATCGTTTCCAAAATCGCGTCGTTTTTCAGAAAATGAGCGAAGGGTGTGTGGAATCCCCGGATAATCCCATGCTTCGTTGACCGCCCACTGAATCATCTCCGAATCTCGATTTTCCAAAGTGGGAAAAAGCCCCGTCGTGCAGGTGCTCAACGCCAATGCCAAATCAACGCCGTAACCAAGCCGGAAATACAGCATCAATGTTTGCTCGTCGGTAAGCGCAGGCCATGTTTTTGTTTTGGCAAAACCCCGCACGGCTTCGTCAAGCGGTTTGCGAGTCTTTTTTTCGAGACGCTTGAAAGTGTCCGCCGCTTTTTCTCCAATCTGGGCGAACTCGGAGATCGGTCGAGGAACAAGAGCCAGCCGTTGCGAATTCAGAAAATTGCTTAATTCACTCCACGTCATTCACGAAGATTAACCCATCACGAACGCCATATCGAAATAAAAAAATCAATGAACGAGAGACAAATTAAAATGGGTAAATTCTATACTGCTTTTCTATACTATATGCCAATTTTAGGTCATCCCACATCCTAACAGGACAAAAGCAAAAATGCGTTTTAATCAATAAAGACGGTGGTTTTGTCATCATGTCATGTTAGGTCGAAACAGAACAAAAGGACGTTTTTGACACCCCAAGCAAGCGCGCTAGCCGGACTACGCTACGCCCCGAACCATAAATTTATTAGGGAATTTGACAATTTCACTAGGTAATCCGAAGGTCGCTTGCCGTTAGTGCAACCGTGCTAGCCATAGAATCAGAATCACTAAATATGCCCAATTTCATTAAGCTTTTATTGTGGCCAGCTAAAAATAAATGGCAAGTAGATTCGCCAGTATATTAAAATAAAGGAGAGTAAAAATGAGATTGCACTTTTGTAAGTCAGAAAATTGATTCGGCATAAAATACAAGACTCCTGATACTGCAATCTGATACTGTTTGACATTTTTTAGACCAAATTGCAATCCATTATGCGTGAGGAAATCGGCATAATCGCCAAAACAATTGAAGCCCGCGACGTGAACATCACCAATCACGCCGACAAGACGGACGAGTTTTGCAAAGTCACGCAGGCCAAAGCGGTGAACGAAACGCGAAAGCGTGGCGTCAATCCTGCCTGCCTAAATCTTGAAACGGAAGGCGACTGAAGGTTTTTACATTCTAAAAATCAACGGCAATTTTTAGCGCGAGTGAAGCTGACTCAATTGGAATCATCACGTCCCGGCATGTTGCAGCGCCTTGTGCAGGCTCAACGTGTTGCCGTCATTCTTTTTCAGCCCAAGAAAAATATAAGATGAGACCATGGTCCAGCCGCCAAGGATCAGGAACGTCAGATGAATGCCGTGGATCATCTGCGGCGCGCTCATGTGAAACCGGTCAGGAATAAAAAACGCCGTAAGCAGCGACCCGATGGCGATGCCAAAGCTGATGGACATCTGCTGCACCGTGCTGGTGATGGCGCTCGCGCCGCTGGTCTCTTCTTCCGTCACGTCCGCATAGACCAGCGTGTTCATGCTGGAATATTGGAGCGAGGTGAACATTCCAAAAATGAACACCTGCGTCACGATCAGCCAGACCGGCGTGCCCGCGCCAATCGTCGCGAAGGAAAGAGTCATCACGCCGAGCATCAACGTGTTGAAAATCAAAACGCGGCGATAGCCGAACTGCTGCAAAATTTTCCGCAGCACGAACTTCAAACTCAAGGCGGCGGCGGCCTGCGGCATGATGAGCAGGCCGGATTGGATCGGCGTGAAGCCAAGACCGACCTGATACAACAGCGGAAACAGAAACGGAATTCCGCCAATCCCCAGCCGGGTGAAAAAACTACCGCTCACTGACGCGCGAAAAGTGCGGATGCCAAACAACGTCAGCCGCAGCAGTGGAAACTTGATGCGCCCCGCCCGCATTCCATATGCGACGAGACAAATCGCGGACACGGCCAGCAAAGCCAGCAGCGTGCCGTCGCCCAAGGTATGTTCGCCAAAAACTTCCAGCACATATGCCAGCAGCCCGATGCCCAGGCCGAACAAAATCAATCCCACGAGATCGAGCGGCGGCGGATTTTCCTGACGGTAATCCGGCAGATGGCGATAGACAAAATAAAGTCCCAACAGACCGACTGGCAGGTTGATGAAAAAAATCATCCGCCAATGAAAATAGCCGACGATGAAACCGCCGGCGACCGGGCCGAGCATCGGGCCGATCAAACCGGGAATCGCCACGAAGCTCATCGCGCGGATGAGTTCCGATTTTGGAAATGTCCGCACCAGCGTCAACCGTCCCACCGGCACCATCATCGCCCCGCCAAAACCTTGCAGGAC
>Ga0302319_10003266_pt1 | contig 34147 bp, 36 predicted proteins | sample Bog_T0_2_FD_203319 | JGI IMG/M metagenome (GOLD analysis project Ga0302319, IMG submission 203319) | Peat permafrost microbial communities from Stordalen Mire near Abisko, Sweden - Bog_T0_2 | ecosystem: Environmental > Terrestrial > Soil > Wetlands > Peat | place: Sweden: Abisko, Stordalen Mire...
TGCCACCACGTTCCAGCGGCACGAGCACGTCAATGACCTTGATGCCCGTCTCGAAAATTTCCGACTTGGTGGAGCGCTGCGACAGCGGCGGCGGATCACGATGCACCGAACGCCATTGGACATCTGTCGGCTGTGGCTTGCGGTCAATGGCGTTGCCGAACACGTCGAACATCCGCGAAAGAATGGCCTTGCCGACGGGTGCTTTCAGCGGGCCGCCCGTATCCGTGACCATCATGCCACGCGCGAGCCCCTGCGTGGGCGTCAACGCAATCCCGCGCACATGCCGTGCATCCCGCTGTGCCAGCACTTCGATGACGATCTCGTTTTTTGCACCCGAGCGCAGTACTGAATAGATTGGCGGCAACGGTCCGTCAAAGCGCACATCCACAACGCTGCCGCGCACCGATGCGACCGCGCCGAGATTGGCTGTAGCTGTCACGCTCATTTCTTTTCCATCGCGGCTGTATATTCGCCACGGCGCGCAGCGCGATTGCATTGGGCACGATGCAACAGGGCCTGCTGCGCCGCTTTTACGTTGGCCTCCTGGCCGCGCCAAATCTCCAAAGCCGGCTGCTGGATGGCGCGGGCAAACGAAAATGACAGCGCCCATGGCAGTTGAGACTTGAAACGCAGATTCATCATATTCAGGCGGGCCGAAGCCAGTTCGGCGGATTGGCCGCCGGAAAGAAAAGCAATGCCTGGAACCGCAGCAGGGACGGTTCGCCACAGACTCTTCACCGTGATGTCGGCCACCTCGTCAATATCTTGTTCCTTATCCGGCTGCCGGTCGGTCAATCGCACCTGATATTGCTGTTCACCGACGCCCACTCCTTTGATTTCTTGATGCGGGGGACAGGTCAATCCCGGCAACACCATGTTGGGTTTGAGAATCATGCCTTCCAGCAGCACGCGCTGGCAATTGAGCTGGATGAACACGTTTCGCAGAACTTCTTCCGTCACTTTGCGGCAGACCTCCAACGAATGATCACCACCCATCATGACTTCCGGCTCGACGATGGGCACCAGTCCGGCTTCCTGGCACAATGCAGCATAGCGCGCCAGCGCGTGCGCGTTGGCCTCGATGCAACTTCGGCTGGGAATGCCCTTACCAATGATGATCACCGCGCGCCACTTCGCGAAACGCGCGCCCATTTGAAAGTATTCCGCCAGCCGGTCGCGCAAGCCGTCCAGGCCTTCGGTGATTTTTTCGCCGGGATGAGCGGCCAGGTCCTTGGCCCCGGTATCCACTTTGATGCCCGGAACAATTCCCGCATCCCCGAGGATTTTGAGAAACGGCGTGCCATCCTGCTTCTGTTGGCGGATGGTTTCGTCATATAGAATCACGCCACCGATGCATTCACCGAGACCGGGCGTGGTGATGATCAATTCCCGATACGCACGCCGGGCCTCCACCGTCTGTAAAATGTTGAGCTTGGCGAATCGTTTGTTGCAGGTGGGATTGCTTTCGTCCATCGCCAGCAAACCCTTGTGGTCGGCAAACAGTGCTTTTGCGGTATTGATTAACAGTGGCGTGTTCATAAGTGATGTGTCCGCTTTAAAAATCATATCCTTGGGCCACCGAAAACTATATGGGGTGAACACCCTATGAGGGCACAATCTGTTAATGCGGGACGGCCCCACTACAACCTGTCAATTCCTTCAATGGCTTGCCGCTGGCTTCCATATTCAGGGCTCCGACAGTCATGATTTGACGCCTTTGTAAATTTATCTGACCGGAGTTTCTAGGATTGGTTGTTTCTTAAGTTCAGCCGCCTTGTCGCCATTGGTGCGATCCTGTCCCAAGCCCATGGTCAGCGCCGTCATTCCGGCCAGTCCGCCGAGCTGCATGGATTCCACCGCTGTGCTGGGAACAATGACAATCGTGGAATTTTCCTTCAAGCCCTCATAAAGCATGTTCATCGCGCGCAAATGAAAGGCAATCGGGTTGCCCACATAGCTCTTGCCCGCCTCGTTAAATTTCTCTGCAATTTGACGCTCGGCGTCGCCGAGGATCACGCGGGCCTGACGTTCGCGTTCCGCCTGCGCCTGCATGGACATCGCATCTTCCAGGCCGGAAGGAATCAACACATCCTTCACCTCCACGGAAATGACATTGATGCCCCAGGGCTCGGTTCGCTCATCAATGATCTTTTGGAGCAGCGCGCTGATTTTGTCGCGGCCTTCCAGCATGTCCGAAAGCATGGTCTTGCCAATCACATCGCGCAGCGCGGTTTGGGACGCCCAACTGATGGCGCTTTTATAGTCGGCCACGTCCAGTGCCGCTCGCTTCGGGTCCACCACTTTCCAAAACAACACGGCATCCACATCCACCGGCACCGTGTCTTTGGTGAGCGTTTTTTCCGCCTTGAAACCGGTTGTGATGACGCGGGTGTCAATCCAGTAGGGAATCGCATCAATGACCGGGATGATGAAAAACAATCCCGGACCTTTCAGGGCGCGAAACTTGCCCAGCCGCAATATCACCGCCCGATCCCACTGGTCGGCCACCTGAATGGCCGAGGCGACTAACGACGCCAGGATAAAGGCGGTGACGCCGATTCCACCGGCTTCAAAATTGGCTCCCACTTGATACCGCACGTAGGCGAGGGCCGCGCCAACGGCTAAAATGACCACGAATGACAGAATGGCGAAGGAACGGTTTTGTTGCATAAACGAATTCTTTGGGTTTTTTTTTAATAGTTACGGTGATGAAAGCTGCGAGCGCGGACGAGGTTGTGCTCCGCGATTAATTTTGCCTCGGCGGCCAGCCAGCGCCGCACTTCGCGCAAAGGCTGCAATGCTTGATTTACGAAACTGAAACCAACCTTGTGGGCCACGTCGTCCGCTGACGGCACAAGGGTGGTTTCATTTTGCAACCGCCACAACGCCGCCAAGGAAGGGCCGGGACCGGGCGATCTTTGTTTTTTGCTTAAGAACGATTTATTTTGTTTCATGATGCAAGCATGGTTGCCCAACCGCCTCCCGACCATGGGGTGTAACCCGACCAATAACTCCATTCAACATCGCGATGTCAGATTAATTTGGTCTTGGCTGATAAATGTGTTTGGCTTGAATGTCCATTATCTATGAACGAGTTGGGGCCCAAGCGCCGGATAGTCGGTATAACCCTTCGCCGCGCCGCCATACAAGGTGGCTTCATTCAGCGGGTTTAGTGGTGAGTTCAAGCGGAAGCGTTCGGGCAGGTCGGGATTCGCGATGAATAATCTGCCAAACGCCACAGCATCGGCCAAATCTTCTGCCAAAGCCTGCGTTGCGGTGGCGTAAGTGAAGCCATTGGCGACAATCAATGACCCATGAAATTCCTGGCGCAGGGCGGCCAGTGGCACCGGCACCGCGCCATGTTCCAAATCATCTGTTGTGGACACGATCAAATGCGCATAGGCGAGTTTGAACCGGTTCAATTCATGCAGCACATGGCTGAATGTCTCCAGCGGATTTGAGTCGTGCATGTCGTTAAACGCTCCGCCCGGCGAGAAACGGATGCCCACACGGTCCGCGCCCCAAACCTGCGTCACGGCGTCGGTCACTTCCAGCGTCAATCGAGCGCGATTCCGCGCCGGGCCGCCGTATTCATCGGTGCGCTGGTTCGTGCCGTCGCGCAGAAATTGGTCGAGCAAGTAGCCGTTGGCGTTGTGGATTTCGACGCCGTCGAAGCCGGCTGTTTTCGCGTGATCCGCCGCGACGGCATATTGCATCACGATGCCCGGCAGCTCCTCTTTGGCCAATGCGCGCGGCGTGACGTAAGGCTGCATCCCGCGTTCTGTGAGCACCTGGCCGCTGCGCGGAGCGATGGCGCTGGGCGCGACCGGCAATCCGCCGTCCAATTGAAAACTCGGATGCGAAATCCGGCCCATGTGCCACAGCTGAAGAAAAATCCGCCCGCCCGCCTGATGCACCGCCGTGGTGACTTTCTGCCAGCCGGCAATCTGTTCCGGGGAGTAAATGCCCGGTGAGTTGGGGCAGCCGGTGCCTTGTTGGGAAATTGCCGTGGCTTCGTTGACAATCAGGCCCGCCGCCGCACGCTGCGCATAATATTTTGCCATCAACGGTGTCGGCACGCGGCCCGGCCCCGCGCGCATTCGGGTGAGCGGAGCCATGACAATGCGGTTCGGCGCTTCAAGCGCGCCCAGTCGAACTGGAGTAAATAGATCAGGTGTGCTCATAATTTTGCCGTTAAGAAACTGTTCCTTTTCGCCGCCGTGAACAATGGGGTGAACACCCCATTTCAAAATTTCCGCGGCGGCCTAAAATGGCGGCTGCAATAAATGCAAAATGAAAGAAATAACCTTATGACCAACAACAATTGCGTGGTGGCGGTTTTTAAATTACACACCGAAGCCGAGGCCGCCATCAACGAACTGAACAAGTCCGGGTTTGACATGAAAAAACTCTCCATCATCGGACGCGACTATCACACCGATGAACATGTGGTCGGCTATTACAATGTCGGCGACCGCATGAAATACTGGGGCAAGCTCGGCGCGTTCTGGGGCGGTTTCTGGGGCTTGTTGTTCGGCTCAGCCTTCTTTTTTGTTCCCGGTGTTGGGCCATTGCTGTTCGCGGGGCCAATCGTCAGTTATATTGTCGGAGCCATGGAAGGCGCGGTGGTGGTGGGCGGTTTGAGTGCGCTGGGTGCCGGGCTTTACGGCATGGGCATTCCCAAGAACAGCATCATCCAATACGAGACGGCGGTGAAGAGCGGCAAGTATGTTTTAATCGCGCACGGCTCCGATATGGAAACAATCCATGCGCGGGAAATCCTCAAGCATACCGACCATGACTCATTGGCGGAGCATCAACCCAAACGCATCAGCAACGAGACATCGGTGTTGACGGCATGAGCTTGGAAAATCCCGCCAAGTAAAAACCGCGATGCTCTGGACTGACTTAAGCCAACTGGTCGGAGCAATCCTGTTGATGGTCGGCGCCCTGCTGCCCGTGGTGAATCCGCTGGGTGACGCGCCGATTTTTCTGGCCATGACCCCGGGCTGCGATGAATTAACCCGCGCCGATCTGGCGAAACGCATCGCCGTTTTTTCATTCTTTCTGCTGCTCGGAGCGATGTTGCTCGGCTCGTTCGTTCTCCTGATGTTCGGCCTTTCGATCCCCGTGGTGCAGGTCGCGGGCGGAGCCGTGGTTTGCGCGCTCGGTTGGCGACTCCTGACCGACAACCCCAAACCGGCCGAAGTCGCCTTGGACGCGGTCCACGCCAATGCCATCGCGCTGGGACGGGCATTCGCCCCGTTGACCATGCCGCTGACGATTGATGCCGGGGTGATTTCGGTGGCCATCACCGTCGGGGCGAATCACGCGCATACTTTCAAGCATGCGATGATTCAGGTGCTCGCCTCCGGCATCGGCGCCGGCATCATCGCGCTGGCCATTTTGCTGGCCTATCGCTACGCCCAGCGGGGCGGCAAACGGATCGGGCACACGGGCATGATGGTGGTGGTGCGGCTTTCCGCGTTCATTATGGTGTGCATCGGGGTGGGCATCAGTTGGAACGGCGTCAAGGCATTGCTGGCGGAAGTGGGTGTTGCGGCACACTGACCCGATAGGAAACTCAGTGTTCAAATTCCGGCCGGTATTCCTTCAAGTCGCCAAGCGCGGATATAATCTGGCTCCGACCAAAACCAAAACAGTTGTGGTCGCCAGAATCACCACATAGTCAAAGCTCAAACCGAACGTGCTCGCGCTGCCGGCCAGCATGCAGGTGCGCAGCGCATCCACGACGTAAGTTAACGGGTTGAGGTGCGAAACCACCTTCAGCCACGCGGGCATGATGTCGGTCGGATAAATTGCATTGCTGGCGAAGAACAGCGGCATGGTCAGCACCTGGCCGACGCCCATGAAACGTTCGCGCGTTTTAACAATGCACGCGATGACCAGCGAGAACGTCGAGAAGAGCGTCGCCGCCAGGATGACGATGAGCAGCACATTGAAGAGCGCGAGCGGATTCCAACTCAATTTCACGCCGAGCAGCAGCGAGAGGCTGTAAACAATAACTGCCTGCGACAGTGTGCGGATGCCGGCGGAGAAACCCTTGCCGAGCACCAGCGCCGCGCGCGGCGTCGGGCTGGCGAGAAATTTCTGCACGATGCCAAGGTCGCGTTCCCAGATCACGTTGATGCCGTAAAAAATGGCCACGAACAAAACGCTTTGCGCCAGGATGCCGGGCGCGATGAAATCCAGATACGGAATGTTGCCCGTGTGCATCGCGCCGCTGCGGGCGAATACCTGTCCGAAGATGAGCAGCCACAGCGCCGGTTGCAGGGCGCGGGTGATGAGTTCCGTGAAATCATGCCGCAGCTTGCGCAACTCAAATTCGGTGATGACGAATGTCTTTTCGATGAAGCCGGTCAACGGATGGATGAAAGTGGTGGTCATAAATTAACCAAGGCGCTGGGCCGTGGTGCGTTCGGCGGAAACGGCGCGGAAGTTGTTGCCGGAATCCAATGCGCTGCCGGCATAGTGGACAAAGACATCGTTCAGCGTGTGGCCCGGACCCAGCGAGGCTTCGAGTTCTTTGCAGGTGCCCAGCGCATCCAGCTTGCCTTGGTGCATGATCGCGATGCGGTCACAATGGCTTTCCGCCTCTTCCAGATAATGCGTGGTAAAGAAAAGCGTCGTGCCGTAAGTGGCGCGCATATCAACCAGATGTTTCCAGACCGCATCGCGCGCAATTGGGTCAAGTCCGACGGTCGGTTCATCCAGGAAGAGAACCTTTGGCCGGTGCAGCGTGGCTTGGGCAATTTCCAATCGCCGGACCATGCCGCCCGAGTATTCGCCCACCATCCGTCCGCCGACGGCCGTCAGGTTCATGAATTCCAGTGCCTCCGCAATGCGCGCCGGCTGCTCGCGGTGCGGCAGGTCGTAAAGCTTGGCGAAGATGAGCAGGTTTTCGTAACCGGTGAGCGAACCGTCCACGGACACCGCCTGTGGCACATAGCCGATGGCGCGGCGCACGCCGACCGCCTGCTTGGTGATGGAAAAACCGGCCACAAGCGCCTCGCCCGACGTGGGCGGCAGCAGCGTGGTGAGCATCTTGATCGTGGTGGTTTTGCCCGCGCCGTTGGAGCCGAGCAGGCCAAAAACTTCTCCGGCGTTGACCGAAAGCGTCAGCCCATCCACCGCCGTGAACGTGCCGAAGCGGCGGGTCAGGTTTTTAATTTCGAGAACAACTTCGGCCATAAACCCAAAGTGTTCCTATTGGCCGCCGCAAACAATGGGGTGAACACCCCATGAATTCCTCGCTCGTGGGAACGCAAGACCGCTACTTGCCAGGCGGAAATTTGGATTCGAGATTCGGAAAAAGCCCCGTGTGGTCCCTGACGGTGTTCCCGGTGCTGTGGATTGTTTTCATCGTCAGGGCACGGGGTCAGGCCCCGTATTGTTCGTCGGTGACTTTTTCCAGCCAGTCAACGGCCTTGCCGTCGAGCTGCTCCTGAATCGCAATGTGTGTCAGGGCCGTCGTGGGCGCGGCCCCATGCCAATGCTTCTCGCCCGGCGGAAACCAGACAATATCTCCGGGATGGATGGTCTCAATCGGTCCGCCTTGGCGCTGCACGCGTCCACAGCCTGCGGTCACGATGAGCGTCTGCCCCAGCGGATGCGTGTGCCACGCCGTGCGGGCGCCGGGTTCAAACGTGACGATTGCGCCGCTGACCCGCGCGGCATCGCTCCCCTTGAAAGGTGAGTCAATGCGCACCGTGCCGGTGAACCAGTCAGCCGGGCCTTTGCTGGATGGCTGTGAGCCAATTCGTTTAATTTCCATAATTTATTCGTTTTGGTTGGTGAATTTATTCCGGGTTCGGTCTTACCGTCCCATCAGTTTCTGCAAATGTTCCGGGTAACGCGCCCCTTGAACCGGGATTTTGGCCGCCATGATTTCCAGCGTGCGCAATTCTTCCGGCCTGATCTCGACCGCCGCCGCCCCGCAATTTTCGGTCAGGCGATGCAGCTTCGTCGTGCCGGGAATCGGCACGATCCACGGCTTCTGCGCCAGCAGCCACGCCAGCGCCACCTGCGCAGGCGTCAACTTTTTCTCCGCTGCAAACCGGCCGATTACCTCCACAAACGCCTGATTTGCTTTCCGGTTTTCCTCACTGAAGCGTGGAACCTTGTTGCGAAAATCATCAGTGCTGAATTTGGTGTCCGCCTTGATTTGGCCCGTGAGAAAACCTTTGCCCAACGGACTGAACGGCACGAAGCCGATGCCCAGTTCCTCCAGCACCGGCAAAATTTCCACTTCCGGCTCGCGCCACCACAGCGAGTATTCGCTTTGCAGCGCCGTCACCGGCTGGACGGCGTGCGCGCGGCGGAGGGTCTGCGCCCCGGCTTCCGACAAACCAAAATGCTTCACCTTGCCCGCGCGGATCAACTCCTTCACCGTCCCGGCCACGTCTTCAATCGGCACGTTCGGGTCAACGCGATGTTGGTAGAGCAGATCAATCGTCTCGACGCGCAGCCGCTTGAGCGAGGCCTCGACGACCTGCCGGATGTGCGCCGGCTGGCTGTTCAAGCCGCCCTGCTTGCCGCTGTCGCAATCGAAGCCGAACTTGGTGGCGATGACCACCTGCTGGCGGAATGGAGCCAGCGCCTCGCCCACGAGTTCCTCGTTCGTGAACGGGCCATAGACCTCGGCGGTGTCGAAGAACGTGACGCCCTGTTCGACCGTTGACCGGATCAGGGCAATCATCTCCTGCCGGTCACCCGCCGGGCCGTAACCGTAGCTCATGCTCATGCAGCCCAGTCCAATGGCCGAGACTTCCAGGTTGCCTAGTTTGCGTTTTTGCATCATTGAATCCTTTGATACCGCAGGTTCACATTAAGTCAAGGAAACGACAAAATTCAGACCTTGAGCGAGCCACGGAATCCCCGCCCACTGTAGTAAGACTCCGCGCCGTTGTGACCGATGAAGACGCGCCCGTAACGGCGATCCCCATAAATCGCGCCACCAAGTTCGCGGATCTCCGCCGGCGTCTGCAACCAACTCGACGACTTCGTGTCGAACTCGCCCTGCTTTTGCAGCGCGAAATATTCCTCCTCCGTCAACACCCCCACGCCCATGTACGCCGCCGCATCCAGGACGCAGTTTTTGGGTTTGTGTTCCTTGCGCGCATCCAACGACGCGCGGTCGTAGCAAAAACTGACGCGGCCCTTGGGACTTTGCGCGGAACAATCCATGAAGACGAACTCGCCCGACTTTTTATTCTGACCGATCACATCCGGTTCGCCGCCGGTGCGTTCCATTTCCGCGAGCGACCACAACTTTTCCGGCCGGACCTCCAACCGCGCCTGCACCTTGGCCCACAACAAACCAGGGTGACGGGCCTGGTTCGCGTCAAACCGGGTTTTCAAAGTGGCCAGCAACTCGTCGCGTTGTTTGGGGGACAACTCTTTTTTGGTGGTCTTCATGGTGGCCATGGTTTGGATGATAGAAGCGTCCTGCACCGATTGAACCGGCGCTTCGTTGGTTGCAAGCAGTTCGTGGAGACTTTTAACATCTACATAAACCGAAATGGCGTCTGTCCTTTTCCGTAGCTCTATCTGGGCTTTTGCAAAAACAGTGCTTTTGCCAGTCCCCTTTCTGCCGACCAGAAAAGTCGTATTATTCAAAAGCACCGTTTTCAAAACCGCATCCGACTCTAGCGGATCAACGTAAAGTAGTTCAACAGGATTGCCACCAACGTCACTCTGAAAATCTGATAATTCTGCGCGGCGATATTGCCTTAATGATTCAGCAATTTTTCCAAATTTATCAGGGTTGATAGCCATAAAAACTCCTCTTCACGCCTTCGCGTAAACCTCCGCGCCTTTTTCCACAAACTCCTTTGACTTTGCTTTCATCCCTTTCTTCAGCGCCTCTTCCTCGTTGATGGCTGGTTTAGTTTGCATCGGTGTTGGTTGGTTTAGGCCAAATTCACTTTTCGGTCACGGATTTCAGGCTGGCCAGTCCCTTTTCAAACTGATCGCCACACATCTTGTCGAAGTCCATGAACAGGCCGAACACTTTGCTCATGAAACAGCTTTTACCGGCCATACTCCACGTCACAACGATGTGTCCGCCCTCGGGCCGGAACGTGAATTCCGCCGTGTTGGTGGCCTGCATCGGCTTTTGAAAATCGAGCCGGAAACGGATCAACCCGCCGGGCTGGCTTTCAGTGATGGTCATTTTCCCCGTGCCGACCTTGTTGTTGCCTTCCCAGGCCATCGCCGCGCCCGCGCCGGCATCCGCACCGGAGAAGGTGTTCTTCGCGTTCGGGTCGAGCTTGGCCCACGGCGACCATGCCTCCCACCGGCGCAGGTCGTTGACGTGCGGAAAAATCTTTTCCGGCGGCGCAGAGATGTTCGCCGCCCGCGTGACGGTGAATTCATCCGGTCGCCCGGCGATGACGATGATGAAAATGAGGGCGATAAAGGCGAGCGCCAGGAGGATGGGCAGCATAAAATTCCTTTCGTTAATTCAGTTGAGCAGGCCGGAGAACTTTTTGCGCGCATCCCACAGCAGATAGAGCGCGCAGACGATGATGACGTCGAGCATCGGATTGATAAGATGTTTCGGGTCGTCAATGAGCACGTGGAACGCGATGATGTTGACGATGACCGGGCCGAGCAGCAGCAGGCCGATATTGCGCAGGCGCGGAATCATCACGAGGATGCCGCCGGTGAATTCGAACAGTTTCACGAACTTCACATAGCCCGTTGGGATGAATGCCGCCATGAAAGACGCAGCGGGCGTGCCTTCGGGCATGGCGGGAATTTTGATAAGGTTGAATAGGACGGGGATGCTCGCCGCCAGGAAGCAAAGTCCGAGCAGGACGCCCGCGATGCGAGGCAGATATTTTTTCATAGGCAGTGAGTTTGGCTTTAGCTGAACATTCGTAACCCGAGCATGGGAAACCGTCAATCCGGAATCTCCGCCTCGACCAGTTTGGCCAGCAGAATGAGCGATTCCTGCCAGCCGAGATAACAGGCTTCGGCGGGAATGGCATCCGGCACGCCTGCTTGCACGATGTTTAACTCTGTGCCGCAAAAAACTTTTTTCAAAGTGACGGTCACCTGCATTTCACCGGGCAAATTTGCGTCGTCAAACTTGTCCGTGTAACGAATGCGCTCGTGCGGCGTCAGCTCGACATAGGTTCCACCGAAGACACGGCTCCGGCCGGTCGTAAAATTCGTGAACGACATTTTGTAAGTGCCGCCGACTTTGGTGTCCAGATGATGCACCTTGCCGGTGAATCCGTTCGGCGGCAGCCATTTGGCCTTGGCGTCGGCGTCCATGAACGCGCGATAAACCGTTTCGGGCGACGCACGCAGCACCCGGTGAAGGCGAATAGTGTTTGGCATGATTTGGCAATCGTCCGCTCAGCGAGCAAATCAACATTTGCCGGCGCGTGGCTTATGGCATCGGCAAGCTTCCGGCCGAACAGCGTCAGAAACTCGCCTGCCATCCGGTCGCGGACAGCGTGGCCGAGGCGGCGGATGCCGTGACCGAGGTGGAGGTGTTGAAGTCCACCTTGCGGGCGGCCCTGGCCGAACGGGATGAAAAAGTGTCCGCCATGCGCAACCACACGACCACCGCCGCCCAGCTCATCAACATGATGACGGGCGGCGACCCGGTGGCGCTGCTGGCGACCGGCGTGGGCGTCAAAAAGGCGCAGCAGCCGGTGGGCAAACCGGGTGCGCCCTCATTGATGCGCGTCGTTAGCACAGAATCCGAAGGCGCGGTGCGCCTGCGCTGGAAACGGCCCATGCGCCGCTGTGCCTTTCTCATCCAGATGACCACCGCCCCGGCGGCAACGCGCGGATGGAAGCAGGTGGAAATCAGCATCCGCCAGACCTGCACCGTGACCGGGTTGAAAAGCGGGGCCAAATGCTGGTTCCGCGTGGCCGCCAGCAACAGTCACGGTCAAGGTCCGTGGAGCCAGCCCGTGAGCGCACGGGTGAAATAGTTTTCCCGGCGAAAGAGTTGCGCGAAATGGCCGGGATTGGCGCAGCCCACGTCCAGCGCGATGGCCACCCCGCTCCGCTTCGTCTCGCGCAGCCATGATCAGTGGCCGAACCAACGGCTGATGGAATGGAAGAATTCAGGCCCAAAGGTGAACTGATAGGCGAGGTAACATTGAAAATCCGTCGGGCCGTCCAGCGAGCGTCCGGCGGAGAAAAGCAGATGCTGATGTTCGGTGAAATCAATGACGGTGCCGAGGTTGAAGGCTGTGTCATCGCGTCCGCCGGTGGTCATTGTGGTGCGGTTATAGATTTCCGCGCCGAGCAGAAAGTTTTTCGCGACCTGTTTTTGCACGACGGCACCGACGAAGCCCCAGTTTTCATTGCCCGCGCCGGGATTGATGTCGTAGCCGCCGCCGCCGTAAATCGTCCAATCGCCAAAACTCTTTTGCGCCCATGCCGGCAGAAACGCCTGCAGATGACCGCTGCCGAGTCCGTCCGACTCGCTGCCGGTGGGAATTTCCAGCAACGGAAAAATTCCGACTTGCGGCCGCTTCTCCGTCTCCTCAAGAAAACGGAATTTCACGCCGAGTTCGGTGTCGCCATAACCATGGTGCGTGCCGCCGTCTTTCGGCGCGTCGTAAGCCAGCGGCGCAATCAGATGCAGTTGCACGTTGGTAACCACGCCGTAATTGATTTCAAAATGCGGCGCAGTTCCCGACCAGCCGTCGGCGGTTTGCGTCTGCTGCGAAGCGATGTAAAACTCCCAATTCTGATAATCCACCGGCTCGGGATCATCCGTCATAAACGGCGGCCCGGCCCAGGCTGTCAACGGAACAGCCAGGAACAAAGCCCACTGGAACACAACAGAGACTTTCATGGTGTGACGATTGCCAACGGCATGGAAAAAGAATCACCAATGCTGCGTATAAATGCCAGACTGTTTGCTGGCTCTGAGAGGTCGCACGCGTTCCTTTATTGTCCACCGAGCGAGGTTTTTGGCGAAGGCAGATGGAGCGTCCGGCCGGCCACCATGAATTCGCCTTCGCCCTGATGATGAATCGTCTGGGGATTTTTCCGCGCGGGGTCAATCCACGCTTGCACGACTTCCAAGACGAAGAAGTTGTATTTCGTCACCAGCTTCGTATCCACGACCCGGCATTCCAGGCTGGCGTAACATTGGGAGATCAGCGGAGCCTTGACCCATTTAGCCGCCACGGTGGTGAGACCAAATTCCACAAACTTGTCCAAAGTGCCACCGGAAACATTCCCGCAAGCCACGACGGTCTTTGCCAGCTCCACGGTGGGAATGTTGATTACACATTCTTTGGTCGTCTTCAACGTTGCAAACGAGTAATCGCCGTTGCTGACCACGCAGCCGACCAGTGGCGGCGTGAACTCCATCATCAGGTGCCACGACATGGGCATGACGTTCGGCCGCCCGGCACGAACGGTGGTGAGCAGCACGACCGGCCCCGGTTCGAGCAGCCGATAGACTTCGGACAAAGGAAAGGATTTTTTCCTGGCTGAATGTTTCTTCATTTTCTGCCCGCCAGCTCAAGGCAGCTTTACCACCATTTTGCCAACGTTATTTCCGGCAAAGAGACCAATGAATGCGCCGGCGGCCTGGTCGAGGCCTTCGACCACCGTTTCTTTGTTTTTCAATTTGCCCGATTGCAAATAGCCGCCCACTTCTTTTTCAAATTCTCCCCGGCGGTCCTGAGAATCACTGACAATCATGCCGCGCATCGTGAGGCGTTTGGTCGTGATGTTAAATAGATTGGAGGGACCGAGCCGTGGTTTTTCCTCATTGTAACCGGAGATGCCGCCACAGGCGATGATCCGACCATGGACGCGCAGTGTCGCCAGCGCGGCTTCCAACGCTTCGCCGCCGACATTGTCGAAATAAACATCAATGCCGTCCGGGGCCTCAACCTTCAATTGTTCGACGACCGGACCGGTCTTGTAATCGAAGGCGATGTCGAAGCCCCATTCCTCGCGCAGAAATTTCACCTTCTCCATGGAACCGGTGGAGCCGATGACTTTGCAGCCCCGAATTTTTGCCAGTTGGCCGGCAACATTGCCCACGGCACCGGCCGCACCGGAAATATAAATGACATCGCCCGCTTTGACCTCGACGAGATTTAATCCGGCCCACGCGGTCATGCCCGTCATGCCGAGCGCGCCGAGATAAACCGAGAGCGGCTGCACCGCGCGACTGACCGAATGCAGGTCCTTCGGCGAGGCGATGAAATATTCCCGCCAGCCGAAGTTGGAGACGACGGCATCGCCCGGTTTGAAATCCTTCGCGTTCGACTCAATGACTTCGCCGACCGCGCCGCCCTCGAGCACTTTGCCAATCTTGAACGGCGGCACATAAGACTTGCAATCGTTCATGCGCCCGCGCATGTAAGGATCCACGGACATGAACAGATTGCGAACCAGCACCTGCTGGTCGGGCAGCGTTTTCAATTCGGTCTGCTCCAACGTAAAATTGGCCGCAGTGGGAATTCCTTGCGGTCGGGAAGCTAGCCGGATTTCGCGGCTCACGGTATTTTTCATAAGGTGGTCAGGTCACGCTCCGAATTGATGCCAGTCAGTTTCCTTCATTTGAATATCGAAATGGCCCGCGGCTTTTTGAAAATTGGCAAACGCCAGGTCCCGTTCGGCATCGGTGACGCCACCGACCTGATCAAACCGCGCCATGGCATCGCGCACATGCGCCGCATCGGTCATCGGCTCTTTGCGGGCGCGGGGAAAGGCAAAGGCCGTGGCCGGCAGCAAAGCTTTCTCCGCCGTTGAAAGACGGCCACGCGCTACCGGGCTGCACGGTTTCCAAGTGGGCTTGGGCATGGTTTTATTTTTCATGGCTGGTTTTTATTTCGTGAGTGTTATGTCCTAAATGATTGCTCGGGAATATTCTTATCAATGTATTGTATCAAACGTCGCTGGGTGGCCTGAAGCGACTGGGTCGCCACCTCGGCAATCCGCTTCATGAGTTGGTAGCCCAACTCATGATCTTGTTCGCACTGTTCGCGGAGCCGTGTCCCATAGAAAAATATCGTGGTGGTCGGCGTCAAGGCTCGCGCACTAAAGTGCATGGAATAGGGTGGAAACAGCCACGACCAGCCCAGATCATCGCCCGGACCGAGCGTTTGAATGGGAATTACGTTCCGGTCTGCCATTTCGGACGAGAGTTTCACCCGGCCGGTTAAAATAAGAAAAAACCGGTTGGCCGGACTGCCTTCCTCGAAGATCGTCGCCCCGGTTTCAAACTTCATCTCCAAGGCCGAGGCAGCGAGCAGTTGAAGCTGCTGGGAATTTAATCCCTTAAAAAAAGGCTGTCTGACAATGAGCGCATGAAGCGACACAGCCAGGGCCTCGCTCGAATCCGGCCCATCAGAAACCGGTGCGGTCTGACCCGCCGGCGGAGCGATGACCACCGGTGGATTCACAAATCCTTTTTGGCCGCAGCTCTCGTGGCTTGGAAACTTTGCTCAATTTCGGCTTCGGCCATGCCGCCTTCGGTCAGCCTTTCATTGTCGCTGCGGCCTTCTTCGTCTTCATCTTCGCTCGGAGCCACTCGCGCTTTGCCGCCGGTCGAACCGGGTACCGGATCCCAGCGTTCCGACTCGGGCGCGGATTCAAGAATCGCGTCTTTCGGGTCCGTATCCGGCACACCGGTCAGTTCCCGCCTGGCCTGCGCAAAATGGGACGCGGTGGCATCATGCGACAAATGGCCGTCAATGATCGCCAGTTCGGCCGCCCGCGCCTGCACCATCTGGCGGGTCACGGTGCCGACGGCGGCGGAATTTTCCGAGATGACGCCGTCCTTTAGTGGATTTGTTTTCATAAGCGAAAGATTACCGCGCGTGGTTGGTTTGGTCGTTATGCGAAGTTTTCATTTCCCGAGTGCCGCGATCCTCGCGCACGTCGCGGGATTGGGAAAAAATGTTGTCGCGCTTTTTAGGTTTAGGATGGGGCAGGGCCTTCTCCTGATTGGGCCGCAACTCATGCAGGGTTTGCGGAAAAACCGGAGTTTGCGGTTTGGCTGCAAGCTTGTTGGTGTGGTCTTTCATAAATTTGGTTTGGTTTGGTGACTTAAATTTTTGGTGGGGAACACTTATTCGGTCGCACTGCGGAAACTGAAGCGGTCGTCCGCCTCCAGCCAGTCGAACGTGGTGGTTTTATCCGGGTTCAGCCCGAGCCGGTGACAATTCTCAACAAAGTAAGCGCGCTTCTCCGGATTTTTCATCAGGCTGTCGGCTTCCTGATCGTCCGACCAGTCCTCGATTTCCGGCGCCGTCTTCGCCGTGCCATTGGCCAGCAGCCAGGTGCCGACCTCATCATAATTTTTCGCGGCCCTTACCGCGGCGGTGAACTGCCCGCCGGTGATGCCCTTGAAACTGAAGAGCTGGTTGTCCAGCGGACAATCGTAATGATATTCGCCGAGCGTGCCCGCCAGGCTGGCGCGGCATTTGTCCACCGCCCGGCAGGCGATGGCGAATCCGCCGATGCGTTCGCGCGGACTGTGGGGCGCTTGTTTGCTCAGGTCGCGGTCAACGATGGGTGTGTTCATAACCTTATTTGGCCGCCTGGGAATGGGCCTCCACAAACCACAGCCACTTGTCAATGCCGCGGGAAATCTCGGTGAACATATCCGCCGTGTCCGCGTCTTCCAGTTCATCGGCTTCATTGATTGTGTTGCGCGCTTCCTGGCCGAAGGTCGAAAGTGCGCGCGCCACGCCCTCGACATGGGCCATGCCTTCGGAGATTTCCGGCGAATACTCGGCCAGCCGCGTGCGGGACGCCGCCATGCGCACCGTGCCTTCGGCCACGCCGCCGAGCTGCACAATACGTTCGGCGATCTGGTCCACGTAGTCCTCCACCGCCTCGGCCACTTTGTCGAACAGTTCATGCAGGCCGATGAAGCTCGGCCCTTTCACGTTCCAGTGCGCCTGCTTCATCTGCATTTGCAGATCCACGGCGGACGCCAGCCGCTGGTTCATAAGCTCGTTCAATTGCGTCCGTTGCTGCAGCGAAATGTCATTTTCCGTTTCATACATAGTGGGCGCTTCCGCGCGGGTGCTATTCATGGTGTTCATAATTTTAATGGTTCGATTGATTGTTCGTTGTTTGGAAATTAATCTTATGTCCGGTTGTGAAAACCGTGGACCCGCGTGAGATTGCGTTCCGCGATCAAATCGGCCTCGGCCTTCAGCCAATGCTGCACCTCGTGACCGGGCTGCGAACCCAGATTTTCATAGGCGAAGTAGGCTTTCCGGGCCACTTCGTCTGGTGAGGGCGTAAAATTAATTTCATCCTGGCCGATGCCCGCAGCCGACGTTGGCCGGGGTGCAATGACCGCCTGTTGAGTTTTGGATAATTTGTGGTGCTTCATGGAACGATGGTTGTTTAATGTTCAGTTATGAAAAGGGACGAACCCGGATGCATTTGGGATTCGTGTTCGACTCCTCCAAACAATTGCGCCTCGGCCTCCAGCCAGTGTTTAACCTCATGTCCGGGCTGCGAACCTTGATTCTCATAAATGGCGTAGGCCTGGCGAGCCACCGCCTCCGGCGACGGTGCAGATGCCGGTGGGCTCGGGATTGAGTCCGCAACGGCAGTTGGCCCCTTGGCTGTTTTCTGGTTTGCGTTCGGAGAAAACGGGTTTGTTTTCATGCCGTGAACATGGCTTGAAAACCCGTTGCCAGCTATGGGGTGTTCACCCCATCAGGAATTGTGAAACCACGGTCCGTTTCGGAGCCAGCTGCCATCAGGCGCGGGCAAAATCTATGAAACCGCGTTGGACGTCGGTGTGAATGAGTTTCACGCGAACGTGGTCGCCCACTTTGAGACCTTGGGTGCCTTGCATGAGCCGGCCTTCGGTCGGCGGCTGGAGCAGCCGCACCCAGGTGCCTTTGTCTGCCGCACCGGTGACGATGGCGTCGAATTGCTGGCCAATTTTTCCCGACAGCAGCAGCGCGGCGACGGACTTGTTGACCTGGCGCTCAACTTTGGTGGCGGCGTCTTCCTGATCGGTGCAGTGCTTGGCGAGGTCCGTCAGTTCCGCGATGGTGTAAGGCAGCGGCGCACCGGCCAGCGCGGCTTTCAAGAGCCGTTGCGTGATGAGATCAGGAAAACGCCGGTTTGGCGCGGTGGAATGCGTATAGTCTTTCACCGCCAGCGCGAAGTGGCCGGGCGCTTCGCCGCCGGGCAGGTCAAGCGCATACTCGCCACGCCCGATGAGTTTGATGATGGAAAGGGAAAGATCGGCGAACTTCTCCGGCGCGGCGGCGCGGCGGCGCGTCAGAAATCCTTCAAGCGCGACGGCATCCGGTGCGGCGGGAAGTTTTTCGTTGAGTTCAGCCGCAAGTTCAACAATGCGAGCCCAGCGTTCGGGATCACGCAGGACACGCCGGAGTGATGGAAAGTTTTTCTTAGCCAGGAAAATTGCCGCCACAGCATTCGCGGCCACCATGAATTCCTCGATCAACTGCGTTGCCCGGTTGGTTTGATACAGTTCAAGCGTGGAAAGAGCATCACTGGCGAAAACCGCCTGCGCCTCCAGCGTCTCCAGACTGAGCGCGCCGTGGTGGTGGCGCAGTCCCGTGAGCTGTTGCGCGACGCGATCCTGCAGGCGCAGATTTTCGTCGAGGCCGGGGATCTGCGCGATTTTTTTTGGAGCCGGACCGGTGCCGGTCAGCCACGCGGCGACGCTGTTGTAAGCCAGCTTGGCGCGGTTGCGGACCTGTGCCCGGTAAAGTTCCGACGAGGCGAGCGAACCATTCTCTTGGAAAACCATGTCCGCGACGATGGCGATGCGGTCCTGATCTTCGTTCAATGACGTCAGGTTGGTGGACAGCGACTCCGGCAGCATTGGAAAAATGGCGGCGGGCGTATAAACGGAAGTCGTGTTGCGCGCCGCGTGGTTGTCGAGCGCCGAACCTTTGCGCACCAAGGCGTCCACGTCGGCGACGGCCACCAAGATTCTGACCTGCCCACCCGCGAGCGATTCGGCGACGGTCAGTTGGTCGAGATCGCGGGAGTCGTCGTTGTCAATCGAAGCCCAAAGCAGGTTGCGCAGGTCGCGGACATTATCCGTCGCTTTGGCTGGTCCGCCGATGGCGGCCAGTTCTTTTTGCGCCGCCGACGGAAAGTCCGGTTCCAAGCCGCGGGCAATCATGGCCTGGTGTGCAATGGCGGCGAGCGTGGCCCGGTCGCTGACGTTGCCTTGGAGAACGGGCTTGGTTTGGTTGCGCGCGTCAGTCGGGGCGGTGCCGGTGGGTTTCATAAGTGCTTGGGCAATCATATCGCGACACCAAACAAAAGCGACTATTTGATTGGGATGCCAGGATTTTTGGCGGCTGCTTAGCACCGTCGCATGCATTATATCGTCCGGTTCCTCAGAAGGGGCCGGTGACCAAGTTCAACCAGAGCGGTTTCCCGCTGGGCGTCCGCATTTCGGTGTCTGCCGCGAACATGTTCCTGTCGCCCAGTGGATGCCCGTAATGCTGGATCAACCATTGGGAGCATTTTCCGGAGTGTCGGCGTCTGGCTCAGCGCCAGAGGCTGTGCCACAAATCCCATTCCACTTTCTTGAACGTGTCCTTCGCCACAACGTGGCGAATCTGGGGGGTGGTTGAACTGTGGCAGATCTGCTTGCAGGGAATAAAATGAAGGGGGAATCCGCTTTTATAGATGGGCGTTGTGTGAACTAGCGTGGTTCATCGCCATAAATGTTTCGGATATTTCCGCTGCAACTCGGATTTGATGCGCGGATAATGTTCCTTCCAGAAACCGGCCAGGTCTTGCGTCACTTGGATTGGTTTCATGCCCGGCGTCAGGATGTGCACGACCACCGGCACCCGGGCAAGAGCGATCTTCGGCGTCTGGCTCACGTCGTAAAGTTCCTGGATCCGCAGCGCGATGTGCGGTGGGTTGCCCACGTCATAAACCACTTTCGGTGTCCGGCCGTTCGGCAGCGGCAGCCGTTCCGGCGCGTGCTGGTTGAGCAGTTCATGCTGCGCCGCCGACAACCAGGATTTTACGACCGGCTTCACGTCCCGCTCCTTGATGTCCTTGTAGCCGAACGCGCCGTGGCAAAGCTGCTCGATGAGATGCTTGCGGTCGTCGTCGGTGATCGGCGGCAGGGCAAATTCCGGACACCAACTGGCCAGCAGGTTCAATCGCAAAATCCACTGGTCCACGGAATCGTCCCAGTCCTTCAACGTCAGATTTCCCGCGATGACCTGCTCCGCCAGCAGCCGTGCCGCCGCATCCGCCGGCGGCGGTTCCACACGCTTCGCCGACAACGCGAGCCCGCGAAATTTCAACAGCTCTGCCGCTTGAACACGTTTCGTCGTCGAATCAAACTGCACATGCAGTTCCGACTCGATGTCTCCGGGAAACAATTCGCGCAGCCAATCTCCTTCAACCGCCGTCGCCAGCGAGAGAATAGTGTTCATCTCCTTGTCGCGCGTTTCGATCTCCCGGATTTCGGCGACGACAAGCAGCGGCCTTTTTTGCACCACGCTCTCCCGCGCCAGCACGCCGCGGCGATTGTGGACAAGGTCGCAGCGCAACGTGCCCTGATCCAGCCGGCGCGCCACGCGGTCGGAGAATCCGATGAGCACGCATTTCTGCAACGCCTCGTCCTTGGCCTCGTGCGGCTGCACATCAAGACCCTCGCGGCCGGCGATGCGCAGGAATTGTTCGAGCAACGGCCCGACCTGCCGCGCGGTAACGGCATGGATGCCGAGTTTGCGGCAGGCATCCACGCGAAAATCATTTTTCACAGCATACGTCCACGCCCGCATGAGAATCCAAAAATCCGACGACGCCTTTTCGCCCAGCAGATCTTCGCGCAGTGAATGGGTGTCGCGATCCATGTTGCGCAACAGCAGATCGCGCCCTTGCGTGAGCGCGGCGACGAGGCACGCCTGATAGACGCAGCCGTATTCCTGCGCCGCCAGCAGCATCCGGGCATAACGCGGGTGCAGCGGAAACGCGAGCATCTGGCGACCAATGGACGACATCGCCCCGTGCTTTTCCAGCGCGCCCAAATCTGTCAACAATTCCTCCGCGTGAACGAGGCTTTGTTCATCCGGCGCCTCGAGCCAGCGGAATTTCCGCAAATCCTGGACGCCCGCCGCCTTGAGCGTGAGGACGACTTCAGACAGATCCAGCCGTTTGATCTCCGGCAATTCCTGGACCGGACGGTGGCCATGTTCCTCGCGCGACCACAGCCGCATGCACACGCCCGGCGCGGTGCGTCCGGCGCGTCCGGCCCGCTGGTCGGATGATGACTGGCTGATGCGCTCAATGAGCAGCGTGTTGATGCCGCGATTGGAATCGTAACGCGGGATGCGCGCGAGTCCGCTGTCGATCACCAGCCGTACGCCGTCAATCGTCAGCGATGTCTCGGCGACGTTCGTGGCCACCACCACCTTGCGCTTCTCGTAACGCGCCACGGCGGCGTCCTGATCTTTGGGCGGCAGTTCGCCATGCAGCGGCAACAAAATAAATCCCTTCGCCTCCGACGTGTGGCGGATGGCTTCAATGGTCTGTGAAATCTCGAAACCGCCGGGCATGAATACCAGCACGTCCCCCTCCCCGCCGCCGTGAACGTAAAGGCTGAACGCGTCTGCCGCCTGCTCCCAGACCGGGCGCTTGTCCGTATAATTCGGCACGGCGGCATATTCGAGTTCGACCGGAAACATGCGGCCTGCGGACGAAAGGACGGAGCAGCCAAACGCACGACCCTCAGCCGGCCTCTGGCCACCCGCTTCCATCGGATGGGAGACGGGCTGGAGGTGAGGGCTACGAACGTCAGAAAGATACTTTTCCAATTCCCCCGCGTTCAGCGTGGCGGACATGACGACCAGGTTCAGGTCGGGGCGATGCTGCTCCTGCAAATCCAACGCCCGCGCCAGCGTGATGTCGCCGTAAAGATGCCGCTCGTGGAACTCATCGAAGATCAGCGCCGAAACATTACGCAGCGTCGGATCGTCAATCAACTGCCGAAGCAAAACACCCTCCGTCACAAAACGGATCTTGGTTTTGGACGACGTGACGTTCTCGAAACGGATCTGATAGCCGACTTCCTGGCCAAGCTGGACGCCGAGTTCCGCCGCGACGCGCGTGGCGAGCAGACGCGCGGCCAGCCGGCGCGGTTGAAGGATGACGACCTGCCCGTTACGGAGAAAATCATGACGCAGGAGCATCTGCGGCACCTGGGTGGATTTGCCGGAACCGGTCGGCGCGGACAGAATCAATCGCCGGTCGGTTTTTAAGCGGGCGATGAGGTCGCGCTCGATGTCATAAATGGGCAGTCGGTCGGTCATGAAGCGTTATCCTAATGGTTTGCGGTCGCCGAGAAAAACAAAACCGGCGCATCGTAGCAGCATCCCGGCAAAGCGCAGTATATCAAGCCGGAACGATTCAGTTGAGTGCGCCTATTCGGTAAGTTTTTCGATTTCATGGCTGCAGCGAGCCACTGCATGGCAATTGGGCGGGGCTGCGAGTTTTTTCAACATTTCCCGCCAACGGTTATGATTGGCGGTTCCGCAGCCAGCCAGTTTGAGCGACGGTTTGCCACCCGGTCGACTCCGTAAGGAAACACGCACGGAGTGTGCATGTCTGGTTTATGCGAATTTCTGACATAACAACGTTGAATTGGCTGACGAATTTGAAGCGGTTTGAACCCGCGCTCGTTCGGCCTCGCGAGGCGATGGCGGCAGCGAAAAGTCCAGTGGGCGTGGAGCGGGTCAGACAGCGGGAAATTTGATTCTGGCAAAGGCTTCCAGCGCCACCTCGCGTGCGATCGTGTGGTTGGCGATTGGTTCAGGATAATCGCGGCCGGGCTGCATGCCGGCGCGCGCGAAAATTTCCACCGGCGCTTCCCAAGGACGATGCAACCATTCGTCCGGCAGCCTCGCGAGTTCGGGACACCAGCGGCGGACGTAATCACCGTTCGGATCGAATTTCTCGCCCTGGCTCACGGGATTGAAAATACGGAAATACGGGGCGGCGTCCGCGCCGCAACCGGCGGTCCACTGCCAGCCGAGCGTGTTCTGCGCAAGGTCGGCGTCCACGAGCGTGTCCCAAAACCAGCGTGCGCCGTCCTGCCACGACAGCAGCAAATCCTTCACGAGGAAACTGGCGACAATCATGCGCACACGATTGTGCATCCAGCCCGTTGTCCACAGCTCGCGCATGCCCGCGTCCACAATCGGATAGCCGGTGCGGCCTTTTTGCCAGGCGCGCAGCAAGGCAGCGTCCTTGCGCCACGGAAAATGTTTGAACTGCGGACGCAGCGGCTCGGCGGGTGTGCGCGGAAAATGAAACAGCAGGTGATGCGCAAACTCGCGCCAGCCAACTTCCGCGAGAAATTGCGAATTACGCCAGGCGGCCACAGTCAAATCTCGCCTTGCGGCCACCGAGCGCAGTCCATGCCAGACTTGGCGCGGACTGATTTCACCAAAATGCAAATGCGGCGAAAGGCGCGATGTGCCGGCGACATCGGGCCGGTTGCGTTTTTCCGAATAGTGGTCGAACGCCGACGCGAGAAATTGCCGCAATTTTTCCATTGCGCCGGCCTCGCCCGGTTGCCAGCAGGCGCGCAGTCCGTCTGCCCATTTTTTTTTGGGCTCGAACTCCAATTCATCCAGCGCAAGCGACTGCGGCCATTGCGAGGGCGGGGAGATGTTTTTTGGCGGAGGCAGCGGTTCGGCGGGTTCGGGTTCTTTGAGGCATTCCTTCCAAAACGGCGTGAAGACCTGGAACGGTTTGTCGCTTTTGTTCCGGATCATCCACGGCTCGTGCAGCAGCGCCGCATTGAAGCTCTCCACTTTCAAACCCTCGCCGCGCAGCCCCTCTTTCACTCTGGCATCGCGCGCGATGACGGCGGGTTCATAGCGGCGATTCCAGAACACCGCCGTTGCGCCGGTTTCCTTTACAACCGCCCGCAAAGTCGCGAGCGCCGGGCCGCGTCGGATCACGAGCCTTGAGCCGCGTTCGCGCAATCGGGCGTCAAGCTCCCGCAATGATTGATGCAACCACCAGCAGGAAGCGCCGCCGGGCAGCCACGGCGCTTCCTCTTCGGGCGCGTGAATAAAAACCGGAATGACCACGCCGCCGTGCTCAATCGCCGCCGCTAGCGCCGGATTGTCGGTGAGCCGCAGATCAAGGCGCAGCCAGACGAGGTTTGAACTATTTTGACCGCTGGAAATCATTTTTATTTCAGGGATACGGACTTGATCCAGTCAATTTTCAGCCGGAACGTCAGCGCCCAACCGCGCCAGTCGGCGCAGAAGATATTTTTGGCTTTGGTGGTCACCATCTGGTTTAGCTCCGCGCTTGAATGTGTCCCAAGCCGCCATCAATGCCGATGACCTGGCCCGTCACCCAGCTTTGCTCGGCATCCAGCAACCAGCAAATGGCCGAAGCCACTTCCGCCGGTTCGCCGATGCGTCCGAGTGGATGCAGCGCGGCGGAGATTTTGGCGACGGTTTCGTTTTGCGTGAGCGAGCGGGTCAAGTCCGTGCGCGTCAAACCGGGCGCGACACAATTCACGCGCACGCCAAACCTGGCGTAACTCGCCGCCGCCGCCAGCGCCAGGCCTTCCACACCAGCCTTGGCAGCGGCGATGGCTTCGTGGTTCACAAGTCCGCGCCGCGCCGCGACCGACGAGCATAGCACGATGCTGCCACCACCGGCCTGCTTCATCATCAGCCGCGTGGCGGCGCGCACGAGGTTAAAAGCGGTCGTGAGATTGGTGGCAATCGTGTCGGCGAATTCCTGATCGCTTATCAGGTGCGCGGGTTTCAAAAGGATCGAGCCGGCGCAATTCACCACGCCATCCACGCGATCGTGGCTGATTAGCACGGACTGCATCAGCGAGTCAATGGCGGCACTGTCGCGGGCGTCGAGTGGGTTAGCCTGGGCGCCGGTATCTTTGGCGACGGCTTGAATACGCTCGGCATTGCGCCCGGCGATGATCAGTCGGCAGCCGCGCGCTGCCAGTTTGCGGGCGACGGCGGAACCGATGCCGCCGGCACCGCCAACAATGATCATCACGGGAGAATTTTCTATGCTCATAAATAGATGTGACTGGAGCAAGTCTTGTCGTTTCAATTTTGCCGTTAACCGGCCATCCGCTTTGAGCCGGGCGTTTTCTTGATGGGCTTTCTCAATGCTTCCAGCTTGGCAACCAGATCGGACAGGTCCCCGGTCGGCACCGCGCCGATTTGATGGAGCGTGTCGTGATAAGCCGGCATCGCCCGTCCGCCAGCCAGAATCGCCACGGCCGCCGGCAGCAATTCGCGTAACAGCTTCAGTTCGGTCTCCATCCGTGAATCGTCCTCGGGATAGACGAGGCTCAAGGCGACCGCCCGCGCCCGGCTTTGCCGCGCCGCGCCGGCGATCTCCGTCGCCGGCAGGCTCGCGCCCAGATAAATGATCTGCCAATCCAGATGCGTGGCTAAGGCACCCACCAGCAACGCGCCAAGTTCATGCAATTGACCCGCCGGTGTCGCCACTACTAGCCGGGGAGAATGTTTGTTTTCTCCAAACGGTCTGGCCGCGTTCAACAGAAACGTCCGCAGAACGGAGGTCGCCAGATGCTCGTGGGCTACGGTAACACTGCCATCAATCCAGAGTTCACCGATTATCTGCGTCAGGGGCGAAACCACCCGCTGGAGCAGTCCCATGGTGCCGAGCGCCATCGCGCCACGCTTGAGGGCGTCGTCAAATGCTTTGGCGTCGAGCGTTTTCATCGCGGCCACACATTCTGCGGTGATGGCATCACTTAAGGGGGGAGCGACGGTCGCGGTTCGATGCGAGCGCGGAGCCGTGCTGGCAGATTCCGCCGCCTGCTTCCGCAATTTTTCCGTCGGCCACCGCGCGATCAGGCCAATGTTGTGTCCCGCCTGCGTCACCTCGCGCAATAATTTGAGCCGCTCCACCTGCTGATCCGAGTAAAGCCGGCGGTTGGTACCAGTCCGACCGGGTTTGACCGCGCCGTAGCGCTGTTCCCAAATGCGGATGACATAGGCGCTCAAACCCGTGAGGCGGGCCACGACTTTGATGGGATGACTGGCTATTGACATCTAGTTATACAAGAATTCCACAATCAGCCAAAGCTGGCAAGGAAAAAGATCGCAACCGTTGTTGTCAAAGCCAAAAAATATGCAAAAAACCGATAAAACGTATAGATGGTCGCCGGCGAATAAAGTGCATTCCGAATAATATTTGACATTGTTCATTAGATATACAAAAGTTACACAATCGAGCCACCGCTTGGCGGGGCAGGCGCGGCTCAAAACACAATGAACATGAAAAACGCAAACGAACCCGCCGGTGAGTTCACTGACCGGACCCTGAGAGTTAAGTATTGCCGGCCGACGTCTTTCGCGGTGAGCGTCCGAGTTCAAAACAAAATCGGTTCACCTCCGGACGTGCTATCTTATCTGAGGAAAAGAATCGTGATCCAAAGACTTAAACCCGCTGCTGGCGATGAAATGACTGGCGTACCTAGGAATCAATGGCGTTTCAAGATTTTATTCGACGGCGAATGCCCACTGTGCCGGCGCGAAGCCCGCTTTCTGGCGAGGTTCAATCGCAACGGCTGGCTGGCTTTGGAAGACATAACATCGCCGGGTTTTGATCCGTCAGTTTATGGCACAACCCGCGAAGAATTGATGGGCGTCATCCACGGCGTTTTTCCAGACGGACGCCTGCTTCAGCGTGTGGCCGTTTTCCGCGAAGCCTACCGAGTCGTCGGGCTCGGCTGGGTGCTGGCACCGACGGGTTGGCCGGGTTTGGGTTGGCTGGCCGACCGAGGCTACAAATGGTTTGCTCGCAACCGTACCGCCATCGGCAAATTGTTTGGCCGGCACTGTGATTCGGAAGTCTGTGTTGTAGTTAATCCGAAACTTCCGCGCGGATGAAACGAACATTATGACAAACCACACGGCTATAAATATTGAAACCGTATTTCCAAAATCGTTATTGAGGAAAGTATGGCACAATTTGCTGATTGGAATGGCCGCCGCCAGCTTTGTCGGTTGTGCGACGGTGCCGCGCTCGCCACGCACCGTTGCCCATGTGGATTTGCACCGTTACCTCGGCAAATGGTATGTCATCGCGAACATTCCTTATTTTTTGGAGAACGGCAAAGTTGCCTCCTATGATACGTATTCCATGCGACCGGACGGACGCATGAACAATGTTTTTACGTTCCGCAAAGGCTCATTCGACGCGCCTGAACAAAACTGGCATGGGATTGCGTGGGTCGTGGATCGCGATTCGAATGCCGAATGGAGGGTGCGTTTTATCTGGCCGCTTTACTCGACTTATTTGGTTTTGGAACTTGATCCGGAATATCGCTGGGCGGTCGTGGCGACGCCGGGACACAAACTGCTTTGGGTCCTGGCACGCGAACGCGAGCTGAACGACGTTACCTACACGGAAATTCTCAAAAAAATTGCCGGGCAGGGTTACGATACCAACCGTATTTCCAAAGTGCCGCAACCGGCGGACAGTTGAACGCGGACAAATTCGCTGCAACCCTCCGGCATATTGTCCAACCTTGTCTTGGCCCGGTGACCGAATTGGAACAAACAAAGCGTGAACCAGGAAAACAAATTTTATGCCCAGTCCGCCCCTGCGGCAGTGTTGGTCGCCCGCGACCTGACTAAGTCTTACGGCGAACGGCCGGTGCTACGCGGTGTATCGCTTGAGGTTCGTGCTGGCGAGCGGCTCGCACTGACCGGCGCTTCGGGCAGCGGCAAATCCACTTTGCTCAACTGCCTCGGCGGCGTGGACCGTCCTGATTCCGGCAGCATCCTTTTCAAAAATCTCGCGCTCGAAACGCTGGATGCCGACGGCTTGACCGAAGTGCGGCGCCGCGACATCGGCACGATTTTTCAATTCTTTCATCTGCTGCCGACGTTGACGGCGGCGGAAAATGTGGAACTGCCGCTGCAATTAAATGGCGTTGACGCAAAAACTCGCACTGAACGCGTGCGTTCGCTTTTGGAACGCGTCGGCGTGACTAATCGCGCGGACGCTTTTCCCGGCCAGCTTTCCGGCGGCGAAATGCAGCGCGTCGCCATCGCGCGCGCGCTGGCGCACCGGCCGTCGGTGCTCCTCGCCGACGAGCCAACCGGCAATCTGGATTCGCGCAACGGCGCCATCATCCTCGAATTGCTCCGCGAACTTTCGGATGAAACCGGCACCGCCCTGGTGCTCGTGACGCACAGCGGCGCGGCGGCCCAGATTTGTCATCGCGAAATTCATCTGCACGACGGACAAATCGGCGGTCAGCGCGAAAAAGATTAAAATGGCGGCGACCAATCAAACCGTGCTGCGCCTTCTCTGGTCGCGTTTTGCCTGGCGGCACTGGTGGCTCTCGCCGGTCTCCTCGGCGTTGCTGCTGCTGATTCTCGCCATCGGCGAGGCGGCTTTTTTTTCCATCCGGCTCGCCAACCGCGCGGCCGTTGCCGGCTTCCAGAATTTCACCGACCTGGTCACCTCTCAAAGTGACGGCCTCATCACCGCGCCGGCTGGAACTTTGTCGGAAACTGTCCTGCCCGAATTGCGGCAACTGCTCGGCACCCGGCCGGTCAATCTTGTGCCAGTTTTGGAAACCAGCGCCGTTGCGCCCAGCCAGGATGAAAAACAGACCATCGGCGCGCGTCCGACATTCCAACTGCTCGGACTGGATTTGCCGGCGCTGGTCAATCTGGCCAGACAGCAAGACAACGGCCCCGGCTGGTTCGGCGCCAACGCGTCCGGCCAGAAGAAGGAGTCACAAAATGGTTTTTCACCGGTGTTGCGAAATTTGTTTTCCGTTTTCATCAGCGCGGCGCTCGCAAAACATGACCAGCTAAAAATCGGTTCGCCGCTGCCGCTCGTCATAAACGAACATCCCGTGAACTTGCGCGTCGCGGGCATCATTCCCGCCAATCCACGCCAACCCGCCGCGCCGGCCAATCTGCTCATCGTGGATTTACCGGCGTTGCAGCAATTGACCGACAAGCCCGGCCAATTGGACCGCGTCGAATTTGTGCTCGAAGACGGACCCCGTCGCGCGGCGCAATGGCAGCAGATCAAGAAAACATTGGAGTCGGCCAGCCCGCCGAATTCCCCACGCTGGCTGGTGGGTGCGCCAGCGGACCGCCGCGCCAGCGCCGTCACGATGACCGAGGCGTTTCGCTTGAATCTGACCATTCTCTCGCTGCTCGCATTGCTCGTCGGGCTTTATCTGGTTTTTCAAGGGCTGGATGGCGCGGTCGTGCGCCGCCGAAATGAAATTTCCGTGCTGCGCTCGCTCGGCGTCACGTCGCGCCAAATTCAAAGCGCGTGGGTGGTCGAGGCCGCGAGCATCGGCTTGGCCGGCGGACTGCTCGGCCTCGGCCTCGGCTGGCTGGGCGCGCAGCTAGCGGTGAAAATGGTGGCGCGCACCGTGAACGCCCTTTACTTCGCCAGCGCCGCGGATTCGGCGGCTTTTGATTTCAACGAAGCCGGGATCGCGCTCGTGCTCGCCGTTCTGGCCAGCACGTTTGCCGGCTGGCGGCCCGCGCGCATCGCCGCCAACACGCCGCCGGCGCAAATTGCCATGCGCGCGGGCACGTCCAATGATCCCGGCGGAAAATTTCTGCAGCGACCGGAACTTGGTCTCGTACTCATCGTTTTTGGAATATTTCTCACGTGGTTTCCGCCGCTGCGGTTGTCGGGCGGCGGACGCTTACCCATCGCTGCCTACGTCGCGGCGCTGTGCTGGATTTTTGGCGCGGGAATTTTTGCCGGCACTTTGCTCGCCGGGCTTGGCCGGCGGTTGCACTCGCTGAAAAACAATTCCATCACCCTACGCCTGGCGAGCAGTCACCTGCGCGTGCCGAGCGGACGGCATCGGCTGCTCGTCGCGAGCCTGGTCTGCGCCGTCGGCATGACAGCGGGCATGGCGATTCTCGTTGGCAGTTTCGACACGACGATGCGCGGCTGGATCGCGCGGACGTTTCAGGCCGACCTTTTCATTTCCAGCGATGGTGCCCAAACCGCGTCGTCGGCCAGCCGCATTTCGCCGGCGACGTGGAAACAGGTCATCGCGCATCCGGCCGTCAAGCGGGCCAACCTGGTTCAAGTCATGGACATCAAGCTCGGTGGCGTTAGCACGTTGCTGGTCGGCAACCAGCTCAATTTTTTTCGCGATTTCGCGCGGCCCGCCTGGGTCGAAGCGCCGCGCAATGACGATGTGTTCAACCCCGATCGCAACGCCGCGCTGGCGCTGGCGAGCGAAGCGTTTTCCGAGCGATTTCAAATTCATCGCGGCGATGCCGTGCAGGTGCCGACGCCGGGCGGATTTCGTCGGGTGACCGTCGCGGGCATTTTCGCCGATTACGGCAATGAGCGCGGCTCGCTGCTGATTGAACAGCGGCACTTCGCCAACTGGTTCGGGAACGAACTCGCCGCCAGCATGATTCTCGCACTCAAGCCCGGCTCCGACGCGGAGGCTTTGCGGGCAGAATTGCGAACCGCGCATCCGGGCCTCGGCGTGTTCACCAGTAGTTATCTGCGCGGCGAGTCGATGCGGATTTTTCATCAGACGTTTGCCGTCACTTACGCGCTGGAATTGATCGGCGTCGTGGTCGCCGTCGCCGGCTTGGCGTTTACGATGGCGAGCCTGCTGTGGGAGCGCCGCGCCGACTTGAACACACTTCGGGCGCTCGGCATGAGGCGCCAAGAGCTGGCGCTCGCGGCGGCGTGGGAAGGCGCGTTGACCGCTGCGGCGGGAGTGCTGTCGGGCTTGGCGGTGAGTCTCGCTTTGGGCTGGCTGCTGATTTACCGCATCAACAAACAGACCTTCGGTTGGACGTTGCAGACCGACCGGCCGTGGGGACAGCTTGCGGCGCTCGCTTTGCTGGTGCTCGCGAGCGCGACAGTTGCGGGCTGGTTCGTCGGCCAATGGGCCGCGCGATTGCCTGCGGAAAGGGAAGAATGAAAATGCAAACGAGCAAATTTGTTTTGCCAGAAAAATGGTTCCGGACTTTCAGCCTCGCGCTTGCCGCTGCGTGCCTCGGCTTCAGTGATAGCCCGGCAGAAATTTCCAAGTTCACGCCGGACGGATTTGCCATTCCGCAGCCGGGAAGACATTTCATTTTTCCGCGCGATTACGGTAGCCATCCGGAATTTGCCATCGAATGGTGGTATATCACCGGTCATCTAATCGCAGCCGATCAGTCACAGTTTGGTTTTCAAGCAACTTTCTTCCGCCGGGCACTTGTGCCACCGGGCGCGACCAATGATTCTTCCTCGGTGTTTGGCAACGATCAGATTTATCTCGCGCACATGGCGCTGGTAAACAAAATCACCGGCAAGTTTATTTTTCAGGAACGACTAAACCGCGACGGCTGGGATGCGGATGCTTCCACCAATACACTGGATGTCCGCAACGGAAACTGGTTGCTGCGGCTCGCGGCCCCAAAAATTGGCGTGCCGGAAGTTCTCGAGTTGCAAGCCAGCGTCGGCGCGGACGTCGCTTTCGCGCTGAATTTAATTCCAAAAAAGCCGCTGGTGATTTTTGGCACGAACGGCGTTTCACGCAAGGCGGCGGATCCGAGCGCGTCGAGTCATTACCTGACGTTTTCGCGATTATCCGCCACCGGCGCGCTCGCGTTCGGCGAAACCAACCTAACTGTGACCGGCGAGGCGTGGATGGATCACGAATTCAGCAGCAGCCAGTTGGGCGCGGGGCAGGTCGGCTGGGACTGGTTGAGCCTGCAGCTTTTCGATGGATGTGAATTGATGGCCTACCGGATGCGCCGCAGCAATGGCGCGACCGATCCGTTTTCGACTGTCGCATGGATTGACCCCGCCGGGCAGGTTCGCCAGATCGGCCCGGACAAATTCAGGTGGACCGTTTTGAAACATTGGTACAGTCGCAAAACCGGGGCGAATTATCCGGCGCAAGTGCGATTGGACGCGGTCAATCCTGCAACTGGCCGCACGGAATCTTTCATCGTGCAACCATTCGTGGTCGATCAAGAATTGGTCGGCAAAATCGGCGGCGTCGGTTACTGGGAAGGCGCTTGCCGCGTGCTGGATGAAAACAAGAAAGAAATCGGCCGCGCCTACATGGAACTCACCGGCTACGGTGAAAGTATGAACGGGAAATTTTAGCGTCAGTTCAACTAAAGTTTGATTCCCAATGTGAATTTTGAGTTAGAACAATTAATGCTGGTTTGAAGCATTATGCTGAATGGCACTTGGCTTTATATTCCAGCAAATTAAAAAAGTCGTTACTTTTCGAAAATTGATTTGGTCAGTTTGCGTGTTTTTGTTCATTCTTTTTCAAATGGCTTTATGCCCGGTTGGCACAATCGTAAATTCTTTTCATTTATCGTTTGGTCATTTTATCCGAGGCCAAACAAGCAAAGGAGCGCCAGGCACGCAAAATACGTTTTCAGGTTTTCCACCGCTAGCGAGCGGCCGAAACAAAAGTCTGAACATGGTTTCATTCATGCGGTAATTTTATCGGATGTCCTGACCCAAATTGTCGGGTAAGAGAGCGGCATTGCTGCCGCTCCCTCCCCTCAGAACCGGACTTGAAAGTTTCCCTTCATCCGGCTCAAGCCGTTGCAAAGCTCCGCGTGAGCGGAGCCGGTTTTCACGACGATTTAATCCCGGCTTCATGGCGGTGGATGCCGAACTTTTTGCGGAACGCACGTTCAGCAAAATAGTCCTGCCAGTCTGGATCGAACGGATTCGCCTCCGCCCGGATTTTTATATGCCGCCGGATTTTGGTGTCGCTGGCATAAACCAGTTTCAACCAAATGGGTTTCCCCTCCGGCGTTCGTTCTCCGGTATCCGCCGCAAACTTCCATTGATGCGGACCGATGGCGTGGAAGTAACGATCCTTCACCCATCGCCGCGATTTTTCTGGATGCCTGCGTCTGGCCCACAGCCAGAGCCTGCGCCAAACCTCGAAGTCCACCCGCTGGAACGCGTCCGCCGCCACGATGTGCCGATGATAGTTGACCCAGCCCCGGATGACCGGGTTGAGTTGACGTATCAGGCTTTCCTGGCTGGCGGATTTGTTCGCATCAATAATCCCCCGGACTTTCTCCAAGAACGCGTGCGTGTTCTTTTTCGATGGCTTGACGAGCAGTGTGCCGTCGAACTTGCGGAGATGTTGTCCGAGGAAGTCAAACCCTTGGTCAATATGCGTGATGCAGGTTTTCTCGGGCGAGAGCTGCAAGCCCCGTTCGCGTAGGAACTGCTCGACGAGGGGGCGGACTTCCTTTTCCAGCACGTCCTTGGTCGCGCCGGTGATGATGAAGTCATCCGCATACCGAATCAGGTTGATTTTGGGATTGATAGTCGTCCCCGCGACGCGCCTTCGCTGGAAGGTTTGGTCGAGGAGTTTTTCCAATCCATCCAAAACCAAGTTTGCCAACGTGGGCGAGATGATGCCGCCCTGCGGCGTGCCCGCCTCCGTGGGGAACAGGGTTCGATTTTCGATGTAGCCAGCGCCCAGCCATTTCTGAAGCACCACCGTATCCGTGAGGATATATTGGCGCATCCAGTCGTGACTGATGTGATCAAAGCAACCTTTGATGTCGCCTTCCAGCACCCACGCCGCCGCACTACCCTTGGACAGTACTATGAAGCACTGCTGTATGGCATCGGCGGTCGAGCGCTCCGGTCGGAAGCCATAGGAGTTTTTGTCCGCGGTGGTTTCGGCGACAGGTGCCAACGCCAGCAAATGTAACGCTTGCATGGCGCGGTCTTTCATCGTCGGAATGCCCAGCGGCCTCAATTTCCCATTGGCTTTTGGAATATAAACCCGCCGCAAGGGCTGCGGTTGGTATCCCTGACGTTGCAATGATGCGATGGCCTTGGATTTGGCTGCCGGAGTGCTCCATATCTTCCCATCCACTCCGGGCGTATGCTTGCCTTGATTGTCCGTCACCCGTTTCACGGCCAAGGCTTTGGCCGTGAAGGAGTGGGTGAGCAGCCGTTGCAAAGCTTTCACTTTGCCCCAGCGCCCCGCCCGTGTTGCCTTGACGATGCGTGCTTGCAGCCTGCTGGCCTGACGTTCACATTGAGTCCAGTCCAACTGTTCCCATGCTTTGGTCGGGTCGGAGGATGCACACATGGATGAATCCACGTT
>Ga0302319_10003267_pt1 | contig 34145 bp, 28 predicted proteins | sample Bog_T0_2_FD_203319 | JGI IMG/M metagenome (GOLD analysis project Ga0302319, IMG submission 203319) | Peat permafrost microbial communities from Stordalen Mire near Abisko, Sweden - Bog_T0_2 | ecosystem: Environmental > Terrestrial > Soil > Wetlands > Peat | place: Sweden: Abisko, Stordalen Mire...
GCGAAGGATGGTATGGACATGTCGATTTGCAAAAGTAAGGCCGAGAAGCAGGTCCTTCGACTCCGCTGAGAAGCGCTCCGCTCAGGATGACAGGTTCGAGGTGGGGTGGACAAAGAGCAACAGCAGGTCCTTCGACTCACTACCCCCAGGCTGAAGTACGCCTGGGGCCCCGTTCGCTCAGGATGACAGGTTCGAGGTGGGGTGGACAAAGAGCAACAGCAGGTCCTTCGACTCCGCTGAAGTACGCTCCGCTCAGGATGACAGATTTTGCGGTGGACGAAGAGTGGCGAAGAGCAAAAGCAGGTCCTTCGACTCACCACCCCCAAACTGAGAAGCGCTTGGGGCCCCTTTCGCTCAGGATGACAGGTTTGCTGTGAGTATAAACAGTGCCTTAAGAACCGTACCCGTGCTGCGGCGCGATAAGCTAGAAACTGACTATGGCTGACTACAAATACGCGACACTGGCTGTGCATGCGGGGCAGTATCCGGACCCATTGACGGGGGCTGTGAATGTGCCTGTTTACCTTTCATCGACGTTTGAGCTTACCGGGATTGGGACAGACAAGGGGTGGGACTACTCGCGGGCGGGGAATCCTACGCGGGACCGGCTGGAAGAGGCGCTCGCCGTGCTGGAGGGCGGACATTCCGGGCATGCGTTTGCCAGCGGGATGGCGGCGATTTATGCGCTGGTGGCTACGCTCCATGCGGGCGACCACGTGATTGTTTCAAGCAACGTGTACGGCGGGACACAGCGGCTGTTTAACCAGGTGGTGTGCCACTACGGGATTGCGATTGAGTATGTGGACACGGGCGACCTGGCAGCGGTGGAACGGGCGATCAAGCCGGCTACCAAATTGATCCATGTGGAAACGCCGACGAATCCGATCATGTCGTTGACGGACATTGCGGCGGTGAGCGCGGTGGCGCATGCGCATGGGGTGGAGGTGAGCGTGGATAACACGTTCATGTCTCCGGTGCTGCAGAGTCCGCTGGCGCTGGGCGCGGATATTGTGATGCACTCGACTACCAAATTTCTCAATGGGCACTCGGATGGGCTGGGCGGAGCGCTGATCGGGTCGCGGCCGGAGCACAAGGAGCGGTTTTTGCTGGTGCAGAAGGCGGCGGGCGGCATTCTGTCGCCGTTTGAGTGCTTCCTGGTGCTGCGCGGTATAAAGACGCTGCCTCTGAGGATGAAGGCGCACGAGGAGAATGGGCGGGCGGTGGCGGAGTTTTTGTCGACGCAGCCGAAATTGACGCGGCTGGCGTATCCGGGGCTGAAGAGTCATCCGCAACATGAGTTGGCGGTGCGGCAGCAGAAGGGATTCGGGTCGATGATGAGCTTTGATCTGGGGACGCAGGCGGCGGCGGGGCGGTTTCTGGGGGCGGTGAAGCTGTTCCTGAATGCGGAGTCGCTGGGCGGGGTGGAGTCGCTGGCTTCGCACTCGGCGACGACGACGCATTTTGCTCTGAGCGAGGAAGAGCGGCAGCGGTTGGGAATAACCGAGGGGTTGGTGAGGATTTCGGTGGGGATTGAGGATAAGGACGATTTGATCGCGGATTTGGAGGGGGCGCTTGGGGCGGTTTAAGGTGAGTCAGATGGATAGTTACACAATCGATGTCAGCAAGATGCAGCCAGTCGATTTGATTGAGGGCGACTCCCTTGTTGAAACGGACCTTCTCAAGAAAATGGAGGCGGAAGCTCACGAGTTTATCTGCCGGCAGGATTGGTGCGAGCACATAGATCGTCAGTATTTGGCGTATGGGGTTGGTGGAGTTGTTGCCGTTTTTTTCTTCCAGATTACGCCGAATGCGGAGGATGTCGATTCGTGTTTGTGGGTTGTTGTTGGCGATCTCCCGCCCGCCTATCTCGTGGTGGATGACTGCCCGACGGCGGCTGATGTCTTGGATGGCTACTGTTCCTTGATGATGGAATGGGTCGAAGCGGTTGAGGCAGGCGAAAGCGTCGATGAATTGATCCCCGTGAATGCCTCACCAACGATTGAGAATGCGGAGCAACTCAAGGGAAGGCTTGACTTCTTGCGTTCAAGGATCATTCCCATGGCGGTGGCTCGTTGATATGACGGCAGCCGATGCTATTGGAGCGAGAGAAACATCCCTCAGGGGCTAAAGCCCGCATTGCTGGCTACTCGCAGCGGCACGGCTGAAGCCGGGCCCTTTCAAAGCAGTGCCAAGCGCGAGTTGTTCCCTCTCAAAGCGGGGCGTAACAGCGAAGGTTATGGCTTAGTGCGCTGGCGGGGCGGGGGCGGACAGCTTTTTGGGGCGCTTCATGAGGAATGGGAGCGGGATCAGGACTGCGGTTAGAGCCACCATCATCCAGCAGACATCGACATAGCTGAGGAGGCGGGCCTGGATCTGGGCCATGCCGAGGATTTGTGCGCCGGCGCGCTGGGTGGCGTCAGGCATGGAGCCTGCGCCGCGCTGGATCCAGGCGTGGGCGAGTCCGGAGCGCAGAGCTTCAAAGGGGCCACTGCCGTTGACGGTGTGGGCGTTGAGCATGGACAGGTGCTTCTGCGTGAAGCGCTCAAGCAGGGTTGTGACGAAGCTGATGCCGACGCTTCCGCCGAGGTTGCGCATGAGGGCGGACATACCGCTGACCTCGTTGTACTTCTCCTGGGGAATTCCCACGTAGCAGAGAGTGTTGATGGGAATGAAGAGGAAGGGAAGTCCGAGGGCGATGACGACGCGCCAACTGACGGCGGTTCCGAAGGATGTGTTGAGGCTGAGGCCGGTCATGCGGTAGAGGCCAAAGGTGGTGATGCAGAAGCCGGTGGCGACAAGCCAGCGTGGATCGAACTTGGGCGCGAGGAATCCGGCGACGGGGAAGAGGAACATGAGGGCCAGGCCGCCGGAAGAGACGGCCATGCCAGCCTGCTCGGCGGAGTAGCCCATGATCTCCTGAAGGAACTGCGGGATTAGGACGGTGGACGAATAGAGCGAGACTCCAACCATGAACATGACGAACATGGTGGTGCCGACGTTGCGCTTGGCGAAGAGACGCAGGTCGAGGATGGGGTGGACAACATGGAGTTGCCGCCAGATGAAGATGGCCAGGCCGACGGCGGCGATTACGAAGCAGGTGGTGATGAAGCGGGAGCTGAACCAGTCGTCTTCCTGGCCCTTGTCGAGGAGCACCTGGAGGCAGCCGATGGAGACGACGAGCAGGCCAAGGCCCCAGTAATCGACGCCTTCCTTGCGCTTGCGAATGGCTGCGAGATAGGGCGGGTCTTCGACGACGCGGTTGGTGAGGTAGAGGGAGAGCATGCCGACGGGGATGTTGATGAAGAAGATCCAGCGCCAACTGTAGTTATCGACGATCCAGCCGCCGACGGTGGGGCCGAGAACGGGGGCGAGGACGACAGCCATGCCGTAAACCGCAAAGGCCATGGAGCGCTTGGCGGGGGAAAAGGTGTCGGCGAGGATGGACTGCTCGCTGGGCTGCAGGCCTCCGCCGGCCGCACCCTGGAGGACGCGGAAGAAGACCAGCATGCCGAGGGTGGGGGCGAGTCCGCAGAGCAGGGAGGCCATGGTGAAGAGCAGCACGCAGGTCATGTAAAAGCGCTTGCGGCCGATGCGGTTGGCGATCCATCCGCTAATGGGGAGGACGACGGCGTTGGCAACGAGGTAGCTGGTGAGGACCCAGGTGGATTCGTCGCGGCTGGCGGAGAGAGAGCCGCCGATGTGGGGCATGGCGACGTTGGCGATGGAGCTGTCGAGGGCCTCCATGAAGGTGGCCAGGGTCACGGTGATGGCAATGACCCAGGGGTTGGCGCGTGGCCGCCAGGTTTCGTGGAACGAGAGTGTAGCGGCGGAGGCCAGCGCGGGTCCTTTCTGGGGCGGTTGGTGGGTTGGAGTGGGTAGAATTTGGCTTTGTCTTAACCAGAGTAACGGATTGGGGGTGGGACTGGCAGCGGGGTCGACTGGAAGGGCCGGTGCGGGCTATGTCATGCTGGGGGAGCTATGAAAAAGGATGGGACGAAGGTGCCGGAGTTCGGGATGCTGATGCTGGGGGTGGATACCTGCGGACCGGCGGGGTCGGTGGCGCTGGGGCGGTTGGCGGGGCGGGACCTGGAGATTCTGGGGCAGATTGAGCTGGAGGGGCGGAGCTACTCGACGACGCTGGTGGCGGCTGTTGGGGAGTTGCTGCGCGAAGCCGGCGTGCAGTTACGGGATGTGGGCGGGATTGTGGCGGTGAACGGGCCGGGGAGTTTTACCGGGGTGCGCGTGGGATTGAGCGCGGTGAAGGGGCTGGCGGAGGCGACGGGGATTGCGGTCGTTGCGGTTTCAAGGCTCAAAGTGCTGGCGCGAAAGGCCGGCGCGGGATGGGCGGCACTGGATGCGCATCGAGGAGAAGTCTTTCTCAGGCTGGAGAGGGCGGGGGGCAACCCGGTGGAAATGCTGGCCGGCGCGGAGGAGTTGAGGCAGTTGCTGCCGGGACCGCTGCGTGTGGCGGTTTGCGATGAGAAGGCGGCAGAGTTGTTGCTGGCTGCCTGGCCCCGGACTCTGCTGGTGAGGTGCGCCGCTCCATTGGCGAGCGATGCCTTGCGGCTGGGTGAGGCTCTGCTGGTGGCTGGTGCGCAAGTGGACCTGGCGCTGCTGGACGGGAATTATCTGCGGCGGTCGGATGCGGAGATTTTTGGGGATACGCCGCGGGTTGCCCGGGTGCATGGCGCGTGATGGCGATTGAAGTTCGGCGGATGAGGGCGGGGGATCTGGGGCGCGTGATGGAGATTGCGGGGAGCTTGCGCCATGCGCCGCACTGGCCGGAGTCGGCTTACATGGCTGCGATGGACCCGGAGAATACGCCGCGACGGATTTCACTTGTGGTGGAGGACTGCGGGACGGCGGTGGGGTTTGTGGTGGCGAGCCTGGTGCCACCGGAGGCGGAACTGGAGACGATTGCTGTGGCGGTGGAGGCGCAGAGGCGCGGTTTGGGGGGGATGCTGCTGGAGGCTTTGCTTGTTGAGTTGAGGGGGAAACAGGTGGGCGAGGTCAGTCTTGAAGTGCGGGCGACGAATGACGCGGCGCTGAGGCTTTACCGGGGGCTCGGGTTTGTGGAGTCCGGACGGCGGGCGGGGTACTACGCTGATCCTGAGGAGGATGCGGTGCTGATGCGGTTGCTGATGAACACGGCTGGTTGAGAGGGTTGCTTTCCCATCCATTCGCGATGAAGCTGTGAATGGATTGGGCATGGGGCATTTTTGGCGGGCAGGCCGAAGGCGTTCGGAGGATTCGCGCCGAAAATCCACAGGTAATCGTTACTTTTGGTGCATTTCGATCTTGCGATTTGTACATCAGGGGCGATATATGTAATTGTTCTGTAACAACGGAGGTGCTTGATGGACGAATTCCAGGATCCGACGCTGAGCGAAGAGATTGATCGCCTGCATGCCGAACATCATCGCTACGCTCAGCGGCTGGAAGAATTGATTCAGAAGCCGTACCTTTCGGCGGACGAACAGTTGGAAGAGGTTCGCCTGAAGAAGCTGAAGCTGCACGCCAAGGACCTGATTTTTGCCCTGGAGCGCCGGACACCGGCGGTTGCCTAGAGGCAACATTTCAGGGACAATCGAGACGGCCGGGTGGGACGGATTGCTGCGGCGGCAGATCTGTCCGGCACTTAGTCGGGCAGTGTGTGTCCAGAAGGGACCAGGTCGAAGGCCACAGCAGGCGAAATGACCGTATAATCGTTAGGGACAATGGTTCGTGACGGTTACATCTACGGGTTGAGCTTGCTGGCGGTTGCGGTTCTGCTGGTGTGGGCAACGGGCGGCTGGGCATGGGGCATTGCGCCGGTGCTTCTGGCGGCGTTTTTCCTGTGGTTTTTCCGTGATCCGCGGCGGGAGATTCCTGGTGGAGCGGGGCTGATTGTGTCTCCGGGGGACGGCAAAGTGACGGAGACGGTGACCATCTCCACGCTGGACGGTCCGAGGCAGCGCATCAGCATTTTTCTCAGCGTATTCAATGTGCATGTAAACCGCTCGCCGATTGGCGGGGTTTTGACACGTGTGCACTACCAGAAGGGCGAGTATTTGAACGCGATGAACCCGGCGTCGGCGGACCGCAACGAGCAGAATGCGGTGACGGTGAGCGGCGAGGATATTGAGGTTACGTTCAAGCAGATTGCGGGGCTGCTGGCGCGGCGGATTGTGTTCAGTCTGCGCGAGGGTGATGCGGTGGAGCGCGGCCAGCGGGTGGGGCTGATCAAGTTTGGCTCGCGGGTGGACGTGGTTCTGCCGGTTGAGGCGGAGATCAAGGTGAAGGTTGGGCAGATGGTCGCCGGGGGCTCGACGGTACTGGCGGCGATGCGGACCGGAGCAGGGCAATGAACCGGCTGCGACCGCCTGTCGATCCGGCCCAGGCCAAGGCCCAGGCGCAGGCGAGGTTGCGGCGGGGGATGTATCTGTTGCCCTCGCTGTTTACCTGCGGCAACATTGGGGCGGGATTCTTTTCGATTACCGAGACGATAAAAGCCATCACCGGCGACGCTCACACACACCTGGACTGGGCGGCGATTGCGATCATTTTTGCGATTCCGTTTGACACGCTGGACGGGCGGATTGCGCGCATGACGAACACGACCAGCGAATTTGGCAAGGAGCTGGATTCGCTGGCGGACGCGATCACGTTTGGCGTGGCTCCGGCGCTGCTGGCGATGATCTGGGGATTCCACTTTTTGCCCACGTCGGTGAATCCGCAACTGCGCGACAATTTGCAGCACGCCGGTGCGTTCATTTGTTTTCTGTTTTTGATTGGCGGGGTTTCGCGGCTGGCGCGGTTCAACATTTCGCACGATGCGCAGCCGCGGAATCCGGGGCGACCGGGGCGGAAGTATTTCGTGGGCATGCCGATTCCGGCGGCGGCGGGGCTGGTTGCTTCGACGGTCCACTTCTTCAACGCATACCCGATTGAAGCCTGGTGGGTTGCCGCGGGCTGGCTGGTGATGGTGGGGCTGTGCGGGTTCCTGATGGTAAGCACATGGCGGTTCTGGTCAGGCAAGGAGATCAACTTCTCGCGGGCGCATCCGTTTCAGTTGCTGTTCGTGCTGGCGATTGTGTTTTACGTGATGATTCGTTACTCGGGCACGGTGTTTTTCGGGATCGGGCTTACGTATATGTTCTCGGGAATCTGGGCGCGGGCGGCTTATGGGTGGAACCGGCGCAGGCGGCTGCGGCCAGCGGAGGCTGAGACGCAAGACACGGTGCATGTGGAAGCGGATTCGCCACGACCACTGTAGGGATATGGGAGAAAGACCAAAAGCAGATGCTTCGACTCACCACCCCCGCGTCCACCCCATCGACGAAGACCTGTCGCTGGGGACCCCGGAACTGAAATGCGCTTGGGGCTCGGTTCGCTCAGGATGACAGCAGTGGGTTTGCACTTGAATAGCGTTTGGGGTCTTGTTCGCTTAGGAAGACAGTCCCGGTTTTGTGAAGAGTTTTTGAGATAGCACGCTAGAAATCAACCAAAGGAAGCTTGTGTACAAGATTGCGATTGCTGGAGCCTCGAGTTTGCTGGGGCGTGAGCTGAAGGAAACGCTGTCGGATTCGCCGCTGGCGGGGTCGACATTTGTGCTGCTCGACGAGGAAGAGGCTCAGGGACGGCTGGACCAGGTGGGCGACGAGATCACGTTTGTCCAGGCGATTGGGCTGGACTCGTTCGAGAAGGTGGATTTCACGTTTTTTGCCGGGGACGAGGCCTTGACGCGCAAGCATTGGCGGCTGGCGCTGCGGGCGGGTTCGACGGTGCTGGATTTGAGCGGCGCCCTGGACCAGGAGACGGGCGTGCTGGTGCGGGCGCCATGGCTGGGCACCGCGGCGACGACGGTGGATTTGTTTACCCCGGCGATTGTTCCGGCGCACCCGGCGGCGCTGGCGCTGGCTTTGCTGCTGGAGCGGCTGCAGGCGACTGCGCCGATCAAGTTTGCTGCGGTGACGCTGCTGGAGCCTGCGAGCGCTTTTGGGCGCGCGGCGATGGACGAGCTGCACCAGCAAACGGTAAGCCTGCTGAGCTTCCAGGGGTTGCCGCGGGCGACGTTCGACGCGCAGGCGGCATACAACCTGCTGACCGGGCTGGGCGAGAGCGCGACGATTAACCTTGGTGCCGAGGAGGCGCGGATTCGGCGGCACTACACGGCGCTGGGAAACGGGCGTTGGCCGGCTCTGGCGCTACAGGTGATTCTGGCGCCGGTTTTCCATGGGCACGCGTTTTCGATCGCGGTGGAACTGGAGCGGCCGGCGGAGATTGTGGCGTTGGAAGAGGCGCTGGGCGGCGACCATGTGGACCTGGTCATGGAAGATACGGATTCCCCTTCGAACCTGGCGGCTACCGGGCAGAACGATGTGCTGGTGCGGCTGCGGACGGAGAAGGACGGGCGGAATCCGAACCTGGCTTCGCGGATCTGGCTGTGGGCGGCTTCGGATAACTTGAAGCTGCACGCGCAGAACGCGGTGGAGTGCGCGCTGGATTTGCGGCGGTTGAGGCCTGCGGGGACGGTGCAGTAGGGGGGGCGGATTACTTTGGTCTCGATTTGAACGGTTTTACCATCCGTATGCTCCGCATTTGGAAGACAATCAGCCTATGGACATTGATGCTAAGCTCCATGAGATTGAGATGTTAAAGGCCCAGAAGCCGCTCACACTCGAGCAGAAGCTTCGGATGATCGACTTGGTCATGGGGCTGACAGCTGGTGGCCCTTCCGGCTGTGACTTGCTGCTGGAGGATCGGCGGCACGAACGTGAGCGGGAGCTGGTTGAAGATGGCTGGTAGTGAATAGAGGAAAGGGCCATGCCAGATTTGTTTCGGCTACTTTTTTTGATTCTTCTAACCCTTGTTTTCGCAGGGGCGGTGCAGGGTCAGGTCGTGCGCCACGGGAATTGTTCGGTCGATGCGGAGATTTGGTCGCTGCCCCAGTGTGCGTTGGAAGCTAAAGATGGGCATCTCTATGTTGGAAAGCCATATCTCAGTCTCTTTTTCCCGGCGGAGAAGTCACGTCTTGCCGGCAGAATGATTCCCGGCGGGGGTTGGGCGTATTTCAACAAGCTTGGCCTGATTGTTGTCCGGAATGTAGCCAACTTCGACAACGGCCCAAGCCCATTTCACCACGGACTTGTCAGGGTTGTTGAAAAGAATAAGTGGGGCCTTGCCGATTCCAACGGGCAGTTGATTGTTCCTCTAAAATATGACGGGATGCTGGAATTTGAGGAGGCCAATCGAGGTTGGAGGGTCTGTGCGGGGTGCCGCACGGTTTCTAGCGGTGAGTACGGCTGGTTCGAGGGTGGGGATTGGATTTGGCTCGACAGGCATGGGAATGTCGTGAGCAAGGCGGAAGCCCCAATCGCGCCCGGCAAGTCTCCTGGGAAATAGAATTTTCGCCATTATGTCTCTCAAGCGAGAGGCAGAATTTAGAGCCCGGGCCTGAAGGCCTTCCTTTTTTAGCTGACTCTTCAGGGGGTTGAAACCCCCTGCTCCCTCCGTCGTCTCCCGTTCACAGAATCCGCCGCGCTCTCCGGCATCCAAAATTTGGCTATTTTGCGCCGCGGCGGAGCCAGGCTTGCTCTACGTAGCTGTCGGTCATGCCGGCTATGTAATCGGCTACGGTTCTTGCGAGGCCTTGCGTGGGGATCTCGGCCTGGTGGTCGGCGGGGAGCTGGGTGGGGTCGGCGATTAGGGCTGCGAATAGGCCCTGAACCACTTCTTCTGCGTGGGTGTGGGTTTCTTCCATGGCAGGGGTGTTGTAAAGATGCGCGTAAAGGAACTGCTTGGCGTGGGCGCGTTGTGCTTCGACCTGGGGGCTTAGGGCGGCGAGGCGGGACGGCGCTCGGCGGATGTCTTCGAGAGACTCGGCTCCGATGGCGGCGACCTGGGCGCGGGTGGCGGTCATGAGGTCAGTGACCAGCAGGTTGAGGATGCGGCGGAGGGTCTCATGAATGCTCACTTTTGGCCGGCAGCTCGAGTAGAGCGCCAGCACTTCGTCGTGGAAGCGGCGGAAGAGGGGGACGCCTGAGCGGACCTGCTCGAGGGTGAGGATGCCGGAGTCGAGGCCGTCGTCGAAGTCGGCGGTGAGGTAGGCGATTTCATCGGCTAGGTCGATGAGCTGGGCTTCGAGGGGTGGAAACTGGGGGAGGAAGTATTCGGCCAGCTCTGGGTGGGCGGCGGCGGAGTAGTCGCGGGAGTGCTTGACGATGCCTTCACGGACGGCGAGGGTGAGGTTGAGTCCGCGGAATGCGGCGTAGCGTTCTTCAAACCAGGTGACGATGCGCAGTGCGTGCAGGTTGTGGTCGAAGCTGAGGCCGTGGGCGCGCAGAGCGTGGTCCAGGGCTTTTTCGCCGGCGTGGCCGAAGGGCGGGTGGCCGATGTCGTGGACCAGGGCGAGGGCTTCGGCGAGTTCGACGTTGAGGGCAAGCGCAGCGGCCAGGGTGCGGGCGATCTGGGTGACTTCAAGGGTGTGGGTGAGGCGGCTGCGGAAGTGGTCGGAAGTGGGGGTAAGAGGCTCGGACGAGAGGCGGGTGAAGACCTGAGTTTTTCCGGCGAGGCGGCGGAAGGCGCGCGAGTGGAGGATGCGGGCGGCGTCGCGGGCGAAGGGAGTTCGATAGGGATGGGGCGGCTCAGCATGGGCGCGGAGGGTGAGCGGGGCATCGGCGAGGGCGGAGACTGCGACTCCGGGGACTGCGATGGCTGGGGCGAGCATGGCCGGCGATGTGGGTTTGGGATTTGTCATGCCTGGGAGCGAGCCGAAATGCGGAAGGGCTCACGTCTGGTTATATCGCAGATGAGGCCAGGAACGGTGTAAGCGAGTTGTTTGGTGCCGATTGTCACGCATAAAAGGGGGTTGAAGTGCTATAAAGCTTGGCATGCGGTGAGGAGTGGACAACCGCGAGTGAGCGGGAGTACCATCCAGCCGGATTTTGGAAGCGGCGTGGCTTGGTAATGAAAGCCGGCGCGGGCCGCGGATATTTTGGCGTTAATTTTTCACCATGGACCGGAGGCAAGCATGAAAGCAATTCAGAGAGTGGCGTTGGGCATGTTGGCGCTGGGAGTTGCGGTCACAACTGGATGTGGCGCGCGGCACTCGGACAAAGAGGTGTATTACCTGATTTCAACGAATCTGGCATTGCCATACTGGCAGACGGCGGCAGCGGGATTCAAGCAGGCGGCGGCGGAGTACAAGGTGACGGCCAGGGTGGTTGGTCCGGACGGATACGACGCGCAGGCCGAGCTTGCGGAATTGCAAAAGGCCACGGCGGCCAAGCCGGCGGGGATTCTGATTTCCGTGGCGGATGTTTCCGTGTTGCAGCCGGGCATTGACGCGGCAGTGGCAGCGGGCGTTCCGGTGATTACGATGGATTCCGATGCGGCGGGGAGCCGCAGGCTTTACTTCATTGGGACGAACAATCTTGCGGCAGGGCAGCTGGGCGGCAAGCGGGTGCTCGCAAAGCTGGGCGGCAAGGGCAACGTGGTTTTCTTTACGATTGCCGGTCAGGCGAACACCGATGACAGACTGAAGGGATTCAAGGACGTCTTCAGCACCCGGCCGGATATCAAGATCGCGGAGGTGGTGGACATCAAGGGCGACGCGCGGGATGCGTTCGACAAGACGCAGCAGTTTCTGGCGCTGACGGGGGACAAGAAGATTGACGCGTTTGTGTGCCTGGATTCGGCATCGGGGAAGATGGTGTCGGATGCGTTGAAGCGCTCCGGGGGCGGCCGGGAACTGGTGGCATGGGATGTGAACCAGGACACGCTGGACGGGATCAAGGCTGGGACGATTGACGCGACGATTGCGCAGAAGCCGTTCACCATGGGATGGGTGGGGTTGAAGGCTCTGGACGATGTGTTCCATTATCCGCCGAAGCAGCTGAATAAGGACTTCAGCGTCGATTCGTTCGCGACTTACCCGACATTTATGGACACGGGTACATCGCTGGTGGACCAGAGCAATGTGGATTTGTACATTGCTTCGGCGGCGGCGCAGGGGAAGTAAGGGCCGGTTGGGCAAAGCTTTTCTGCCTAAGGTTGATTGAAGAGCAAAAGCAGATCCTTCGACTCACCACCCCCAGGCTGGGGAACGCCTGGGGCCCCGTTCGCTCAGGATGACAGGTTTCTGAGTGGGCAGAGAGAGAGAGGGATTCGAAGAGCAAAAGCAGATCCTTCGACTCACCACCCCCGGCAGGAGAACGCCTGGGGCCCCGTTCGCTCAGGATGACAGGGTAGATGGGGATATGAGCTTTTGGGATGAGCCGCCAGGAACTGGACGCAAAAGTCGACGGCGGCTTCCAGGTTGGAAACCGCCGTCGATTGTTCTTTTGGGGTGATGCGAGTTATTCGGGTTTTGGCTGGCCGGTGGCGCTGTCCTGGCGGGCCAGTTTGACGCGGGCGGTTTCAAGCTTGTGCTGGACCTTGGCGACTTCGCCGGGCTCGGCGTCGGCGGGCGCGGACTTGGCGTAGGCGGCCAAAGATAGCTCCCACTGCGCGGCGGCGAGGCGGATGCGGCCGGTCTTCTCGTAGAGCTCGCCGAGATGGTCGTGGACGGTGGGATCGGTCTGGTCGCGCTCGACGGCGAGGCGGAGGTTTTCTTCGGCCTCTTCATACTGGCCGAGCTTGAAGTAGGCCCAGCCAAGCGAGTCGAGATAGGCGCCGTTCATGGGATCGAGCTCGACGGCCTTGCGGATGAGCTTGAGGGCCTCAGGCAGCCGAACGCCTTTGTCGGCGAGCATGTAGCCGAGGTAATTGAGCGTGGCGGCGTTATTGGGGTCGATGGCCAGGGCCTGATTGAAGAGCTGCTCGGCTGGGTCAAGGTGCTTTTGGCGTTCGGCGAGCGCGCCCTTGAGGAAGAGCACGTAAGCCTTGTCCTCGTTTTTCGTGGAGAGGGGCGTGGCCTTGGCGTAGGCGTCTTCCGCATCTTTCCAGCGGCGCATTTCGGTGTAGAACTGGCCTAGCTTGAGCAGTACCAGGCGGTCGCGTTCGGTATTTTCGATGGGCGCTTTGTTGAGGGTGAGGCCGGGGGTATCGAGCAGGGCTTTGGTTGCAGCCAGGGCATCCTCTTGCTTACCCTGCTCAACCATTGCGCCGGCCGCCATGAGCTTGAGGTCGAGGTCTTTGGGGTTGGCGTCCTGCGCTTTTTTCGCGACTTCGGCGGCCTTATCGAAGATCTTGGCTTCGCCGTAGGTCTCCACCTGGCCCTCATAGCCGCGCATTGCCTGGTCGCCGCCCATGTCGATCATCTTTTGGTACGCGGCAATGGCGAGGTCAGTCTTGTTTTCTTCGTGATAGACGGCGCCGAGGCGCTCAAGGAAGAAGCCGCGGTTGGTCTTTTCTTCGTTCGTATAGGCGCCGTTGGCGTGGGAAGTAGCGTCAACCATAGCCTCGTAAGCTTTTGCGGCCTCGTCAAAGCGACCCAGGACATCGAGCAGCAGCGCTTCATCGTAGCCGGCTTCGAGGGAGGTGGGATCCTGCGAGTTGGGGTCGAGCTTGCGGGCCTTGCGAATGGTGGCGAGGGCATCCTCGTAGTGGCTTTGCCGGCGCTGAATCTCGCTGGTCTTGACGAGGGCTTCAATGCTTTCGGGATCGGCTTCAGAGAGCAGCTTGAACTGCTTGAAGGCCTCGTCGAGCTGATTATCGGCAAGCAGAGCCTGGCCAAGGGCCTCGATGGTGTGGGCGTCGCTGGGGTCCATGTCGGCGGCTCGCTGATAGGCCGCGATGGCGTCCTTGGTCTGCTTGAGCTGGTCATAGGCCGAGCCCAGGGCCACTTCCATCTTGGGGCTGCGGTCAGCTACCGGGACAGCTTCAATCACCTTGGCGGCGTGGGCCACGTCTCCGCTTTCGGCATAGAGGCGGGCGAGATTGAGGACCACTTCCTCGGAATCGGGCTCGATGGCCTGCGCGGTTTTGAACTGGTCTTCCGCCTTTTTGGGCTCGTGCTTGACGGTGTACAGCTGGCCGAGGACCATGCGGTCTTCAATGTCTTTGGGCTGCAGGGAGATGATCTTTTCGAACTCGCCAATGGCGAGGTCAAGGACGTTGCCGGAGGGCGAGGTGGAGGAGACAGAGTTGGCGGCGTCGCTCAACTGGCGCAGGTAGATGCGGCCTAGGAGCTTGTGGGCGTCGATGTCGTTGGGAGCGGTCTTGACGAGGTTGTGTGCGGTGACTTCCGCGTCGTGGACGTGGCCGGTGCGGAAGTAGAGATCGGCGAGGCCATCATTCAACTGCGGGGAAGTGGGGTCGGCATCGAGGGCGTATTTGTACTCGTCGACAGCCTGGCGCGCGGCATCCGTGTTGCCGTTCTCGAGGGCTTCATCTTCGTAGATATTGGCCAGCGACAGGTGGTAGTAGGCCACGGAGCGATTCGACTGCGGGGTGGCGCCTGCAGTTGCGGGGGCCGCAGTTGCGTCAGGGGCGGGCAGCACGGGCTTTACAGTTGGAGACCTGGTCGGAGCCTGGGTGGGAGTCTGTGCGCACGCCAGGGAGACGGGCAACAGTAGAAGGGATGCGGCGGCAATGGAAAGCAAAGTTGGAGATACTGCGAGATTTGTCTTCATCATCCTGGTTTTCTCAGGCCACTTGAGCCTTCTCCCGGGGTGGATTTCTGAGCCGGAGGGGGAGGCTGACGGGCATGAAGGCAGCCGGTGAGAGCAACTCTGCCTACTGTAGAGACGATTTTACCTGCCATTGGTCGCAAACTGAGGGCGGAATGCGGGAATTTCTCGATTTTTGGAGGAGATCAGCAAAGATTGAATGAGTCTAAGGCCAATTGGCCCAGGAGGCTTGATCTAGCGCAATGTGCGGGTATCGGAGTCCGGAATCCAGCCGTGTTGGCGGAGGGATTCGAGCTGGCGGTGGAGGACTTCGGCCTGACGCTCCAGGCGTTCGAGCTGACGCTCGCCGGGGTGGTCGAGGCCGGTGAGCGCTTTGGGGATGGCGGGCTGGAGGGCAGAGCAGGTGGGTTCGGGCCAGGGGTCAGGGCTAGTTTTGGGAACCGTTTGATCTTCGAGCCATTGCATGCGCTGGTTAAGGAGGGTAAGACGGCTTTGTACGGAAGGAGAGAGCTTCCATTCCCATTCGCCATCGAAAGCGGTGAGGGTGGTGACGGACTGTGCGAAGCGGCGCAGGTAAGTGACGAAGGCGGCGACAAACTGGGCAAAAGGGCGGCGGCGAGGCCAGGACTCGGCGAGCAGGCGTTCAAGGGATTCTTCAGTGTCGTTGTGGGCCAGGCCGGCGGCGCGGCGGGCGTTGGCGAGGACGCGGGAGGAGCGGGAACGACTGCGCCAGGATGCAGCTAGCTCGGCCAGATAGCGGCGGTCAGCGGCGAGGGAAGCGCGGAGGAATTCCGGGGCGCGATCGCGTTCGTAAATGGGAAAGAGGAAGGCCATGGCGGCGAGGGAGATGGCGGCTCCGGCGATGGTGTTGGCGGTACGGTTGAGGGCCAGTTGCCAGTCGCCGGAATAGGGTAGCCAGGCCAGTACAAAGGCCGGGGTGAGAAAGAAGGCGAAGGCGGCGTAGCTGACGGGAAGAATGGCGAGGGCCAGCAGGGCTAAGGGGAAGAGGACGGCGGCAGTGGCCAGCGGGGAGTGGAGAACGACGGCGAGGACAGCGGCGAGAATTCCTCCGGCGACGGTGCCCCCGATGCGCTCGAGGCCGCGGCGCATCGTTCCGGACACATGGGGCTGGAGGACGATGATGGAGGTCATCAGCAGCCAATAGCCATGGTCGATGTGGAGGATGAGGATGATGGCGACGTCGAGACCGCAGACCAGGGCGACGCGGGCGGCGTGGCGCAGGATGAGGGATTTGGGGTCGAAGTTGGCGGTGAGCTGGTCGAGGACGCGGGATGGATTCCAGCCCTGGCGGAGCTCGGCGAGGCGGGCGTAGACGTAGGCGAACTGGCCGACGGAGCCTGGGACCTTTGCGGGGCGTGGGAAAGCCGGCGAACTGCCGAGGCGGAGGACGGCGGCGCTTTCGATTGCGGTGTCGAGCAGGGAGGCGGCCTCAGTGACCTGGGCGAGGAGGAAGCGGGTGGTTGCGCCGGATTCAGTTTCGCAGGCTTCGAGATCGGCGGGGAGGCGCTGCATTTTGAGGCGCTCGGACATGGCGGCAGTGGCGGACTGGGCGCGGCGGGTGAGGAGCGCGGCGACAAAGAGCTCGGCGGACCGGAGGTCGGCGAGTCTCGAAAGGCCGCTATCGTTGCAGGCCGAGGGGGAGGATTGGGCTTCGAGGTGCTCGGCGAGAGCGATGGTGCGGGCGATCAGCAGGTCGGCGTGTTCGAGGAGTACGACGAGGTTGTGGCCCTGGGCGGTCTCCGACTGGTGCTCGGCGCGGATGGAGGCTACGGCCTGCCAACCGTGCTCGACGGCGCGGCGAATGCGGTACTGGTGGTGCTGGGCGAGGCGGTGCCAGAGGACAGGGCGCTGGCGGAATGGTGCTTGGTTGGGGGTGTCAATTCCCACCCATTCGCCGGAAAGATGGCGAATGGATGGGGCACCCGGGTTTTGTGGGCGGCCCGCCAATTCGGTGATGGAGGCGAGGAAGGAGGCTAGCTCTTCATAGCAGGCGGCGACGGCGAGGCGGGCAGGGCGATAGGCGTCGAGCGGCCAGAGGAGCAGGGAGAGCAGGGCGGCCCAGGCTCCGCCGGCGAGCAGGAGCACGGCGTGGTTGAGGGCTTCATGCCAGTCGCGGGTGGGTGCGCCGATGCCGCAGATAAAGATGACCTGGACGAGGATTCCGGCGGAGGAAAAGGGCTGGCCGAGGACGGCGAGGTAGCTCCAGAGGAAGCAAAATGCGGCTGTAATGGGGACAGCCCAGTAGAGACTGGTGCCGCAAATGGAGCCGAGGAAGAGGCCAGCTGCACCGCCGAGGGAAAGGGTGGCGAGGGAGCCCATGCGGGTGCGGTAAGGACCGCCCTGATCGGCCAGAATTGCTTCAAAGCCGCCCAGGGCGGCCCAGCCGAGGTTGGGGATGCCGGCCAGGTCTCCGAGGACGATGGGTGCGCAGAGAGCGACGGCGGCACGAAGACCACGGAACCAGTCCATCTGGGCCGCGAGCGCGAGGGTGCGGAGGAGCAGGCCGGGGCGGGGATGGATTGGGGAGGGCACAGCTCAATTACAGCATGATCGACCGAACCAGAAGGCGATGGCTTATTGGTCGGTCGCGCTCAACCGGAATCACACGCGGCACGCACTAAACGGCGCGAATCTCCAGGGTTTTGCCGAGGGCTTTGAGAGCTCCGGCGATGCCGTCGATGCGCGTTTTGTGGCGCGGGTCGATCAAGCGGGTGACTTCTTGCGGTGTCACTTTCAACCTTCTGGCTAGCTCGGCGGGGCGAACTTTTTGCGCGGCCATCTCTTGCAAGAGCAGGATCTTCGCGGTGTAGCTAGCGGGAAGTTCAACCATGTATTGGCCACGTTTGGGTTTCGAGGGTGTGGGAACTGGATTGCCGTCTTCAATGTAGAAGTCGAGGGCGGACGCGAGAGCGTCGGAGGCGTGGACGAGAGCATCTTCCACGCTCTCGCCTTGAGTAATCGCCTCGGGGATGTCAGGGAAGGTAACTACAAATCCACCTTCCTCGGCCACCTTGAAGTTTGCCGGATAGCGCAATTTGATTCCTCCTATTTCAGCCCTAACTGCTTCTTGATGCCTTCAACGGTTCCCTTTTTGAGGTTTTTCGAATGCATGGGAAGGACTGACTTCTTGCCGTTCAGTGTGATCTTCAAGTGCGAGCCGTTCCCGCTCGTGAATGTCGCGCCTTGCTCCGCCAACCACCGCTTGAACTCACTGCTCTTCATGCCACCTCTCAAATATAAGCATTTTTGCTTATATATTCCATTGAAATCGCGCGCAGGTTTCGAATCTCAGTGGCGGAAGTGGCGGATGCCGGTGAAGACCATGGCTATGCCGAGCTTGTCGGCGGCGGCGATTACGTCTTGATCCTTGACGCTGCCGCCGGGCTGGATTATGGCGGTGGCGCCGGCGGCGACTACGGTTTCAAGGCCGTCGGGGAAGGGGAAAAAGGCGTCGGAGGCGGCGACACAGCCGGCGAGCGGGAGAACGGCTTTCATGGCGCCAAAGCGGGCGGCGTCTACGCGGCTCATCTGGCCTGCGCCGACGCCGAGGGTTTGGCCGTCTCGGGCGTAGACGATGGCGTTGGACTTTACATGCTTCGAAATGCGCCAGGCAAAGAGCAGGCTGCGCAACTCCGCTGCTGTGGGCGGACGCCAGGTGACAACGTCGAGCTCCGATTCTTCGATGCGGCCGGTGTCGGCGTCTTGAAGGAGCAGACCACCGGAGACGTGTTTTACGACGGCCTTGGGCGGGGCGGAGTGAACTTCGACGAGACGGAGGTTCTTTTTGGCGGCTAGCGCCAAGCGGGCTTCCGGGGTGAAGGCCGGGGCGGCGATGGCTTCGACGAAGAGCTTGGCGATTTCAGCGGCGGCTTCGGCATCGACGGTGCGGTTGATACCGATGACGCCTCCGAAGGCGGAGACGGGATCGGCGGCGAGGGCTTTGTGGTAGGCCTCAAGGACGGTTGCGCCGGTGGCCGCGCCGCATGGGTTGGTGTGCTTGACGATGATTACGGCTGGTTCTTCGAATTCCTGGGCAAGCTCCCAGCAGGCGTCGAGATCGACGAGGTTGTTGTAGCTGAGTTCCTTGCCCTGGAGTTGCTTTGCGCCAGCGATGCCGAGACCGGAGCCGTCTGCGTAGAGAGCGGCGCGCTGGTGGGGGTTTTCGCCGTAGCGGAGGGACTGGGCTAAGGGAATGTTGATGCGGAGGGTGCTGGGGAGCGCAGAGGTGTCAGGAGCGGCTGGATCTGCTGGATCGGGGGCTTCGGCGATGGTGTCCAGGGTATTGGCGATGGCGGTGTCGTAGGCGGCGGTGGTGGCGAAGGCCTGCCTGGCGAGACGCCAGCGGGTTGCGCGGGTGAGTGATCCGCTGTTGGCGTTGAGCTCTTCGATGAGGACGGGATAGTCGGCGACGCGGGTGACGATGGCGACGTCTTCAAAGTTCTTTGCTGCCGAGCGGACCATGGAGGGGCCGCCGATGTCTATGTTTTCGATGAGATGGCTGAAGGCTACGCCGGGCTGGGCAGCGGTCTTCTCGAAGGCGTAGAGATTGACGACGACCATATCGATGGGCTGGATGTGGTGGGCGGCGACAGCGGCTTCGTGGTCGGGGTTGCCGCGGATGTAGAGGAGGCCGCCGTGGACGAGTGGGTGGAGGGTCTTGACGCGACCGTCAAGCATTTCAGGGAAGCCTGTGAGGTTGCTGATGTCGCGGACGGTGAGGCCGGCTTCGCGCAGGGCGCGGGCGGTGCCGCCGGTGGAGATGAGTTCGACGCCGTGGGCGGCCAGGGCCTGGGCAAACGCGACGAGGCCGGTTTTGTCGGTGACGCTCAGCAACGCCCGGCGGATTGGCTTGATGGAAGGGACCCTCATGATGGGACTCCTGGTGAATGTATGAATCTTGCCGTGCGGGGTACGGAAGACTTGCACCGTGCAACGGCCAAACTCCAGAGTACATCTTAAGATTCGGTGAGGGCTGTGGGCCGGGTTGTGCAGGGGCTCAACAGGTTTCGGGGAAAGACGGAGTTTTAGGCGGATTCGAGAAAGACATCCCTCAGAGGCTAAAGCCCAGTGCTCCTTCTATTGGCATTAGCGGCACGGATAAATCCGTGCCCTTTCAAAACAGCGGCCCATGGGAATTTTTCCGCAGCCAGTCAAGCCCGCATTCTTCAAGATTGACGCAATGCCCACGGTTGGAGTGAGTGGGGCTAACTCGGTTGTGGGACGAGTGGAACTGCGGGCAGGCAGGAAATGCTTTAGAGTTAATAGATGGGAAGTTACTCGGCTATGCCCGAACCGGAGATACTGCCGCCTGGCGCGCAAATGCCGCCGCCGCAGACGGTGCGGAAGCCGCGGCCGGGGTGGGCTTCCGCTCCGGCTACTTATTTGCTGGTTGGGATTAACTGCGCGGTGTTTCTGGCGATGGTGGCCAAACATGTGAGCTTCTGGGCTCCCATGCCCGAACAGTTGATGAACTGGGGCGCGAACAATGCCGGATCAGTCTTGATCAATGGCGAGTGGTGGCGGATTGTGACCGCCATGTTTGTGCATGTGGGTATTTTGCACCTGGCCACGAACATGTGGTGCCTTTGGAACCTGGGTCTGCTGGCAGAGCCGCTGATGGGATCGGCGGGAGTGATCGCAGTTTATGTTTTGACGGGGGCAGCGGGGAATCTGCTGTCGACATTTGCTGGATGGGTAACGTACAGCAATGACTGGGTGGCCTACCACGCTCAAGGGGGAATGCGTATGGCGGAGGTTTTTCCGCCCGGCGCAGGCGCTTCCGGGGCGGTTTTCGGGATCGCCGGAGCGTTGATTGTTCTGCTGAAGTCGAGCCGGCTGCCAGTACCTCCGATTGAGCTTAAGAAGCTTCGCCGGTCGGTAATTTATTTTGCGGCATTGAACCTGATACTCGGATTCTCAATCAACGTTGGAACGCATATCATCGGCACCGGTTTGAATATCGATAACTGGGCGCACATGGGCGGGGTGTGCTGCGGATTGCTGTTTGCGGCTCCGATGGTGCCCAGGCTCGGTTCCCCGCGCAGAGTCTTCGAAGTGCGGCGGCGCGTCGCAGTGGGGGTGGTTGTGGGAGTGCTGGTGTTGTTTGGGTTCTACCTGACGAGTTTTGCGGGGTAGCGCCACTTTGCTGGTCTTGTGCATTTCCAGGGGTTCAACGGACTGTGGAAAAGGACCCAATCCCATGATGAATTCAGCTCTGGCTTTTGCAGGGGCTAAAGCCCAACGTCAATCGTAATGGCCTTATCGGCACGACTGAAGTTGTGCCCCGTTACAAAGCCATTAAGTCTTGACCCCCGAGGAGTTTTTCCGCAGCCCGTGAAGCCGCAAGTACATCAATTGGGGCTCGAGCTCCTCCGGTCAATTCAACGATCACCTGTCGGGGCAAGCTGCTAGCGGATGGCGGTGGCGGCGAACTTTTTGACCATGGCGAGCAGGAGCTTGCGGTCGCTTTCGTTCAGATTTGAGGAGTAACGGCGGATCTGGGTGAGGAAGCGCAGCTCTTCGTCGTTGAGTTTCTGCGCGTTGAACTGGTGGCCGAGGGTGTCGTCGGCAAAGAACTGGGCGATGGGCAGGTCGAGGGCCAGCGCGATCTTGGACAGGGTATCGAGCGAAGGGACGGTGTGGCCGTTTTCGACGCGCGAGAGATAGCAGCGCAGCAGGCCGGTCTTCTTCTCAATGTCTCCCTGGGAAAGGCCCTTCTGCAGCCGGTGAGTGCGGATTGTGGTGCCGATTTTCATTTCCACCTGGGGTCCTGTCCGCTGCCCTGCGGGTTTACTTCCTAGGCAGCTGTCAAAAACAGTATTGGCTTAATAGTAAACATGCAACTCATGAGATTGCAATAACTATTCCGTGGGATAGGGGTATGCTGTCGCGCCATACGCATAGGCGCAAAGTAATGACGGCGGGTAGGTTGGCACGGGATTAGAGAGGCTTACGCAGCCAGGCGAGGCCTTCGACGGGGTTGTCGTTGTAGGGCGGGCAGGGCTCAAAGCCGAGATCGAGATAGAGCTTGTGGGCAGCGGCCATGGCGGCGGGTGCGGTGTCGAGGTAGAGAGCGGCGAGGCCGGCGGCGATGGCGCGATTGATTACAGCCTGGGTGAGGGCGCGGCCGAGGGACATGCCGCGGGCGATGGGGCGAACCCAGAGGCGCTTGAGCTCCCAGGCGTTGGGGGCAACGGTTGTTGGGAGGGCGCGCCAGGCGACGAAGCCGACGGGTTGGGCGTTGACGCGGGCGATGAGGCAGCCTCCGCTTTGCTCGAGGTAGCTGTGGGGGAGGCGCGCTGCTTCCTGTTCCAGAGATCCGAAGCAGAAGCGGGCAGCGCCGGGCTGGGCGATGACGAAGCGGCCGTATTCGAGGAGGAGCTCGCGGGCCTGAGCGAGATCGGCGGCTGATGCGTCTGCAGGGAGCGCGTGCAGGGTGAAGGGTGGGGCGGTGGTGGGGCGCGGGGCCATGCTTGAGTTTACGACGGGAGTTTTGGGCCTGGGGCAGTTTGGGTTTGGATTCCTTCGGGGGCTAAAGCCTTGGGTTGTGTTGGCGGCGGTGAATGTATGGGCTGAAGCCTGTACCCTTCAAATGAAGGCAGGACCCCTGAGTTGAAGACAGAAAACTTGAACCGAAGACAGAACTCTTCAAATACGGCCCGAACGTCAGGCCGGTAAACCTTAAGAGCGTGGCAAGCGTCTGACTGAGTACAAGAGCATAGGGCGGGGAGCGCGGATGCGGCTGGTGGCCATGCGGGTTTTAGCGGTGGGGATGGTACTGGCCAGCGGCGTTGCAAGTTGCCGGGCGCAGGCGGTGACGCCAATGGCACAGCCGGCTCCCGCGCCAGCCGCATCACAAACAGCAACATCCACCGATAGCGCAGCGGTGACGGGCGGACGACTGCATGGGGTTGCGAAGAGCGGCAACGTTTCCCTGCCGGGCGTGACCGTGACAGCGCAGAATACGCTTACAGGCAAGCGCTACTCGACGACAACAGATCTCAGTGGGGCGTGGTCGCTGACGATTCCGCAGAACGGGCGGTATGTGATTCGGACGCAGTTTGCGGCGTTCGCGACGGGATCGCAAGAAGCGCTGCTGAATGCGACGAGCCACGACCAGGCGGTGAATTTCGATTTGATGCTGGCATCGCGGGCGCAGGCGGCGCAGGCGAGGCAGGATGCGGCGAATGGGACCGGGGCTGGCGGGGCTGCAGCAGACTCGGCGGGTGTGCAGGCGATTCGGCAACTGGTGGGGAATGGGGCTCAGAGCCTTAGCCTGACGAGTTCACTGAGCGCAGACACGGAGACGCAGCAGGGGACTGCCGCGCCAAGCGGAGCGGCGTTGCCGTCGATTGCGGGGAACTCCGATTTTTCCAGCGACTCAGTAGCCATCAGCGGGCAATCGGGCGCTGTGAGCCAGATGTCCGGCCCGGATATGGATCGTCTGCGTGACGCGATGGAAACTATTCGTGCGCAGAATGGCGGGCAGTTTCCTGGTGGTGTGGGTGGGCTGTTTGGTGGTGGCCCGGGCGGATTTGGCGGAGGGTTTGGCGGGGGATTCGGCGGGCCTGGCGGCGGGCGGGGGAACTTTCGCGGCTTCAACCCTGGGCAGCCACATGGGTCAGCCTTCTGGTTTGGGAGTAACTCGGCGCTGAACGCTGAGCCGTTCGCGCTGAACGGGCAGCAGCAGGAGCAGCCGGCGTCAGGTAGCAATCGCTTTGGCATCACGTTCATGAGTGCGCCGTATATTCCGCATCTGACCAAGCCGAGCGGGAAGGATACGGTGTTTCTGACGCTCTCAGGGACGCGGCAATCCAACCCGCTGGACGAGTACGCGTTTGTTCCGACAGATGCGGAGAGGCAGGGAGATTTTTCGGCTGCTGGCATGCCTACGATCTATGACCCGACGACGGGGATGCCGTTTGCGAACAACATGATTCCGAGTGGACCGAACGGGCGGATTGCGCCTCAGGCCACGGCGCTGATGCAGATTTATCCGCAGCCGAACCTGACGCCCAGCGCGGGGATCAACTATAACTACCACCTGCTGACGACAGCGCAGACGAACTCCACGCAGGCCGGCATTCGCTATAACCGGACTTTGGGAAAGAACGCCACGATGCCAGGTGGAGGTGGTGGACGCGGCGGCGGAGGGCGTGGCCGTGCGAACCAGAACCAGGGGCTGCGGCAGAGCATCAACGTGAACTACAACTGGAGCGACTCAGCGAATGACATTGTGAATTTCATTCCGCAACTGGGCGGGAAAAGCGCCTTGGCGTCGAACTCCGTGCAGGCCGGTTACACGGTGGGCTACCACAAGATTACGAATATCTTCAATGCGAACTGGAACCGCAGTAACAGCCATGCGACGAACTACTTTACTAACACGGCGAATAACATCGCTTCGACCGATGGGATCGATGTGCCGAACAACGTGCCGCTGAACTACGGGGTGCCGAACATTCAGCTGAGTGAGTTCAGCGGGCTATCGGAGCAGCAGCCGAGCTTTTCACTGTCGCAGACGATCTCGTTTTCCGAGGTGCTTAGCTGGATTCATGGCAAGAACAACTTTCGCTTTGGCGGCGACTACAGGCGGGTGCATCGGGATTTTCTTGCCGGGTCGAACGCGACGGGAGGCTTCACCTTCACAGGATTGTTCACCGAAGATCCGGCGCAGAATCCGGCCGATCAGAACCAGGCTTCGGGCTCGCCGATTGCCGATTTTCTGCTGGGGCTGCCGCAGTCGACGAGCTTGAATTCGTCGCTGGCCAAGAGCTATCTTCGCGACAACGTCTACGATGCGTTTGCGCAGGACGATTGGCGGGTACTGCCGAGCCTGACGTTGAATGTTGGACTGCGCTACGAGCTTTTCGAACCCTACACCGAGAAGTACGGACACCTGGGCGAGGTGGTCACCAATCCGGACGGGGCGTTTACAAGCCAGACCGAGGCAGTGGGCGGCACGGCCGGATTGCCTGAGGGGTTGGTGTATCCATGGCGCAAGGCTTTTGCGCCGCGAGTGAGCTTGGCGTGGCGTGTACCGAAGATGAAGCAGCTCGTGGTGCGGGCCGGATATGGGATCAACTACACGACCGGTGAGTACGCAACGTTTGCCAACATCATGGCGCACCAGCCGCCATTTACCAACCAGGAGACGAACCAGGAGGCGGTGGGGAATACGGCGTCGTCGGCTTGCGCGCGGACTGTGCCGATGACTTGCTTCACGCTTGCGAATGGGTTTCCCGCGCCGGCGACGCTGGGCAACTACGCACTGAACCCGCACTATGGATTGCCGTATGTGCAGACGTGGAATCTGGACATCCAAAAGACGCTGCCGTGGGGAGTGGTGCTGAATGTTGGATACAACGGGTCGCGGGGCAATCATCTGGATACGGTGATTGAGCCGCGCGCGATACCGACGAGCCCAGATACCGACCCGACGCCGACGAATTGCGGTGGGACGGTGAGCTGCCTGCCGCTGAACTTCCGCTATGAAGAGGCGGTCTCATTTTCGAAGTTCAACGCGGGAACGGTGCGGGTGAATAAGCGGCTTACGCAAGGGATTTCGCTGGGCGCGAACTACCAGTACTCGCACTCGATTGACGATGCGGGCGGGCTAGGGAGCGTGGGCGGAGTGGGTGTGCAGGACTGGCAGAACCCGCTCGGGGAGCTTGGTAACTCCAGCCTGGACGTGAGACACACAGTCAGCGGGACATATTTCTATGAGTTACCTTTCGGCAAAGACAAGTTCTGGCTGACGACGGGTGCTGGCTCGCACATCATGGAAGGATTCTCAATCTCCGGAACTTTTCAGTTTGCGACCGGCGGATGGCTCAGTCCAAGTTTCACTTCGTCGGTTGCCAGCACTGCGTGCGGGACAGGCGGGGTGCTGCGGCCTAACCTTACAGGAGCTCCGGTGACTGCCGGGGGTGGGACGCTGCACCAATGGTTTAACCCGGCGGCTTACGAAGCGCCAACGAATACGCCGGGATTCTGTAACTTCTTTGGCAATGCGCCGCGTAACTCGATTGAGGGACCGGGGACGGTGTCGAATAATATGGCTCTCTCAAAGACGGTGGGAATGGGAGACACGCGCAGCATGGAGATTCGCGCGACTCTCAACAATGTCTTCAATACGGTGCAGTATTCGGGGATTGGGACCACGGTGAACTCGCCGAACTTTGGGGAAGTGACTTCGGCGGGGCAAATGAGGCAGTTTCAATTTACGGCAAGATTCAGGTTTTAACGGAGTTAGTGAGTGCCGCGCTGGTGGAAGGGAATTGAATGACGGGTTGGCTGCAAGAGATCGGAGCGGGGGCTGCATTGCTGGCGCTTGCGCTGACAGGCGCGCAGCCGGCTCTTGCGCAGCCTTCGCAGGTGTCCAACAATCAGCAGGGGGGTGATCAGCAGGGTGGGTTCATCCTGAAGATGAATGGCGAGTTGGTGTTGACCAATGTTGTGGCGCGGGATGCGAAGACGGGCGAGGTGGTGCAGGGGCTGAAGCAGAGCGACTTCCACATTCTGGAGAACGGCAAAGAACAGCATATTGACACGTTCGATTTTGAGAGCGTGGATAAGGCTACGCCGCTGAATGAAGCTGTGGTGAGCGGGTTGGCTTCAGGGAGCGGCAACAAGGCAGTAGTTGTTGCGAAGGCGGAAGAACTGCGGAATCACCGGCTGATTGTGATGTTTTTCGATCTGACTTCGATGCAACCGGAGGACCTGGACCGGTGCGTGAAGGCTGCGCAGCAGTTTCTGCACGACAAGATGCAGCCGGCGGACCTGGTGGCGCTGGTTTCGCTCGGCGACACGCTGAAGGTGGATCAGGATTTTACAGCGGACAAGCAGGCACTGATCAACGAAGTGGCTGTCTACAACGGCACTGAGGGGCAGGGCTTTGCGCAGGGCGCAACAGCGAATACGAACCAGGTGGAAGATACAACGGGGTACACGCCGGACGAGAGCGAGTACAACGATCTGAATACGGATCGCGAACTGTATGCGCTGCGCGCGGTTTCGAAGTCGCTGGAGAAGATCACGGAGAAGAAGTCTCTGCTGTATTTTTCCGGCGGCATTTCGCGGGACGGTATCGAGAATCAGGCATCGCTGCGCGCGGCGATCAATTCAGCGGTGCGCGCGAACCTGGCCATTTACAGCGTGGATACGCGCGGGCTGCAGGCGATTGGTCCAGTTGGTGATGCATCGACGGGTAGCTTGCGAGGTTCGGTCGCGTTCAATGGCAGCGCGCTGACCAGCAACATGAATGCGAACTTCGCTTCGCAAGAGGTGATGGGGACGCTGAGTTCAGATACGGGCGGCAAGGCATTCTTTGACTCGAATGATTTTGCGCCGGCGTTTTCGCAGGTGGAAAAGGATACTTCAGCGTATTACGCAATTGGATTTCATAGCACGGACACAGCACGAGATGGACGCTATCGCAAGCTGACGATCAAGATCAACCGGCCGGGAGTGAAGCTTGAATACAGGCCTGGGTATTACGCGCCGGCGGACTTCAAGCACTCCGGCAAGGAAGACCGCGAGCAGGAACTGGAAGAGCAGTTGGCGAGCGATCTGCCGGCGACGGACATGGCGGTCTACATGGATGCGCTTTACTTCCGGCTGGATGAGAATCGCTTCTTTGTGCCGGTGTCGCTGATTGTGCCGGGATCGCAAATTCCGTTTGTTAAGGGCGGGGACAAGGACAAGGCGACACTGGACATCATTGGCTCGGTGCTTGACGAATCGAAGCGGCCGATCGGGAATGTGCGGGAGACGGTGAAGCTGAATCTCGATCCGACGCTGCAGGCGCGGCAGAAGAACATCCAATACACAACGAGCTTCAATTTGCCGCCGGGCAAGTACCAGGTGAAGTTTGTGGTGCGCGAAAATCAGACCGGGCAGATGGGGTCGTTTGTCGCGGAGATTACGCTGCCGGACATGAAGAAGGCTCCGCTGAAGATGAGTTCGATCCTGCTGGCATCCGTGCGCAACGCGAGCAAGAAGGAGGGCCCGCTGGTGCATGAGGGCGAGGAGTATGTGCCGAACATCAGCCACGTCTTCCGTCAGGATCAGCACCTGTACCTGCTGTATGAGATCTATAGCCCGGCACGCGAGAAGCCAGCAGAGAATCAGCCCAAGGGGACCAAGCCGGGGATCGACCTGCTGAGTAGCCTGGAACTGATTCAAGGGTCGACGAAAGTGTACGAGACGCCGCTGGTGCAGGCGAAGGCGATTAACGTGGAAGGGCGCGACGCGGTGGCGATTGAGCTGGATGTGCCGCTGGCGGGGCTGAAACCGGGGCAGTATACGTGCCAGCTGAACGTGATTGACGATGCTGCGGGGGCGTTTGCGTTTCCGCGCTTTGCGGTGCTGGTGCGGGAGCCTGTTGCTGCTGCGCCGAGCGCTCAGCCTGCGGGGGTTGCGCCTGCCGCTGGTGCGACGTCGTCTGGAGCGCCTGCGGGCGCCAATCCGTAAGGGCAGTGGCGGCAATGAGAGGCGCAGCATGAGCCCCGCTTGAGGTGATAGGCCGCGGTGAACACGAGATATAGCCCATCGTAGTAATAGTCTTCGGGCTCAAGCTCAGGTTGCGCGGCGTTCTGTGGCGTCTGCTCCATACTTCTATTTTCTCCCGAACAATACTCCTGTGCCGGGCGGCCCCAAAAGCAATGGGTAGAATTGAAGCATGAGTGTATCCGCTGAGGAACGAGCGCGCCGCATCAAAATCATTTTGTTTGACGTGGACGGCGTGTTGACGGATGGGACGATCTGGATTTATCCGATGCCGGTAGCGCTGCCCGATGGCTCGCTGACGACAAAGATGGTAGAGGCAAAAGGCTTCAGCGCCCATGACGGCGCGGGCATGTCGCTGGCGCGGCTGGGCGGCATGAAGGCGGGACTGATTACCAAGCGGATCAGCGAGACGGTGGCCATACGTGCGCGCGATTTGAAGCTTGAATTTGTGTACCAGGGGCAGGCCTTCAAGATGCAGGCGGTGCGCGACATTATGGAGAAGGAAGGCGTGGCGCTGGAGGAGATTGCCTATGTGGGCGATGACGTGGTCGACCTGCCGGTGATGCGCGTGTGCGGCCTCGCAATTGCTGTGGCCAATGCTCGGGAGCAGGTGAAGGCTGAGGCGCATTATGTGACGCCGAATGCGGGTGGCTATGGAGCGGGACGCGATGCGATTGAGTTCATTCTTGCCGCGAAGGGGCTGCTGGAATCGAGCATTGAGGCTTCGATCGATGAAGGGAATCCGCTGCCGCCTTCGATGGATATTGGGAAGGGCGGAGATTTGAAGTGAGCGAGACGGGAGACAGCGTGAGGGACGGACAGAAGCGGGCGGTGGTGCTGTTGAGCGGGGGGCTGGACTCGGCGACTGTGCTGGCGATTGCGCGGAGCGAGGGGTTCGAGCCTTACGCGCTCTCGTTCTCTTATGGGCAGCGGCACATCTGGGAGTTGAAGGCGGCGGAGCGAGTCGCTGCGTCGATAGGCGTGGCCGGGCATCGCACAGCGAGCATCGATTTGCGCATCTTTGGCGGGTCGGCATTGACGGATGATATCGCGGTGCCCAAGGGACGGTCGGCGGACGATATGTCGCATGGGATTCCGATCACGTATGTGCCGGCGCGTAATACGATTTTTCTTTCGTTTGCTTTGGCGTGGGCCGAGGTGTTGGGGGCGAGCGATATTTTTATCGGGGTGAATGCGCTGGACTACTCTGGCTACCCGGATTGCAGGCCGGAGTTTATTGAGGCGTTTGAGACGATGGCCAACCTAGCGACAAAGGCTGGTGTTGAAGGGCGGCAGCGGCTGAAGATTCATACGCCGCTGATTGCGATGTCGAAGGCGGAAATTATTCGCAAGGGGACTGAGCTGGGTGTGGATTATGCGTTGACCAGCAGCTGCTACGATCCTTCTGCAAGCGGGGAGCCGTGCGGGCAGTGCGACTCATGCGTGCTACGGCGGAAGGGGTTTGGGGAGAATGGGATCGAGGATCCGCTTGTGTATGGAGCTGCTAGCTTCTAGCTGCTAGCCACTAGCTTGTCTGTGCAGAGTTGAAGGGTTGGGTATTCGCAAGTTCAGCTAGCAGCAAGAAGCTAGCGGCTAGAGGCTGTTTTTATGGGCTACGCGGTGAAGGAGATCTTTTATACGTTGCAGGGCGAAGGCGCGCAGGCGGGGCGTGCGGCGGTGTTTTGTCGCTTCTCGGGGTGCAACCTTTGGACGGGGCGCGAGGCGGACCGCGTGACGGCTGTCTGCAAGTTCTGCGACACGGAGTTTGTGGGAGTGGATGGGACGGGCGGGGGGAAGTTCGACTCGGCGGAGGGACTGGCTGAGGCGATTGCGCGTGAGTGGCCGGATGCTGCGCGAGATAGGCGGTTTGTGGTGTGCACGGGCGGGGAACCGCTGCTGCAGATGGATTCGGCTTTCGTGGATGCGCTGCATGCGCGCGGGTTCGAGGTTGCTGTTGAGACGAATGGGACGATTGCTGCGCCGGATGGAGTGGATTGGATGTGCGTGAGTCCCAAGGCTGGTGCGGGGCTGGTGCAGCTGAGTGGCAGCGAGTTGAAGCTGGTGTACCCGCAGGAGGGGTTTGGGCCGGAGCAGTTTGAATCGCTGGAGTTTGGTCATTTGTTTCTGCAGCCGATGGATGGGCCGGATCAGATTTTGAATACTCAGAAGGCGGTGCGGTATTGCATGGAGCATCCGCGGTGGCGGTTGAGTTTGCAGACGCATAAGCTATTGGGGATTCGGTAGGGTTCCGGGTTTAATTGCCATTTGGTGTGTGCAAGGACAGAAGCAGATCCTTCGACTCACCACCCCCAGGCTGAAGAACGCCTGGGGCCCCGTTCGCTCAGGATGACAGGTTCCGTTTTTATTGGGCGGGGTAGGGCGAGAGGGCGACCGGGTGCTCGTCTGGTTGAATTAGCCATACTGTACGGTCTTTGTAGTAATTGAGCAGCTCGGCGTTTTGCGCGGGATCCATCTCTCTTGCCCAGATGATTTTGGAGTTGTCGATGTCGGGGGCGTTGTAGACCCACTCGTCCAGCGAACTGTGATTGGGCGAGTAGTGGACGATGACGAGTTGTTTGCCCGGCAACGCATTGAGCTTGTCTTCAATCTGCTTGCGGGGCAGGCCGAGCTGGCCGGGGCCGGTCCAGGTGGAGGCCCATGCGCCGCTGGGCCACTCCGCCAGGCTGAGATGGAGAGGCTCCGCACCCACGCGGAGCACGGCTAAACCAATGATCAAGACGATGGTGAAGCGCTGCATGGCCGCGCCGACTGGCTGGCCGCCGGGCTTCCATTGGCGGAGGTGGCGCATGCATTGCAGGCCGAGCGCGTAAATGGCGGGCATGATGGCTGCGAAGTAATGGGGGATGAGCCAGGTCTCGACGATCACACCGCAGACTACGAGCGCAATGCAGACGACGAGGAAGCGAATGCGCCGATCGAGGACTGCGCGCTTGAGCATAAAAAGCGGCGGGATCAGCGCGATGCCAGCGTAAAACAGCAGGGTGCGCAGCGGCTTGAAGAAGAACGTCTCCGACAGAAAGCCGGGCAGGGTGTGGAGGTGGTTGGTGTAGCCGAGTTCTTCCACGATGTAAAAGTCGTGGATGGCTTTGTGGTGGTAGACGGGCGCGGGGCGCGGGGCTTGCCAGATCCAGTAGGGCGCGGCGGCGTATTCAGCGCGGTCGACGCTGTAGGGTAGCGTGAGCGGGCTGCCGAATGCGCGGTAGTCGTAATAGCCGAGCCAGGTAATGGCGCAGGCGATGAGCGCGAGTGGAAGCGCGGCGCGGCGAAGGACGAAGGCGAGGCTGGGGCGGTTGTTGCCGAGGAAGATCCAGCGGGCGAGAACGAAGCCGACAGGGACGCACAGCAGCACGCCTTCATAGGGACGGCTGAGCGCGAGGATTGTAAGGCCGAGTGCCATCAGCATGCTGTAGGGGAGTTGCTTTGTGCTGAGGAAGCGTGGGAGCGCACCGAGCAGAAGAGCCGCGCCTAAGGCAGCAATCGAACCGCCGCCGGAGTAGGTGTTGATCCAATAACTGAAGAGGCCGATGCGGAGGACGGCGATGATGCCGCCCAGCAATGCCCAGGTGGGCGGAAGCCAGGCTTGCAGCATCCAGCAGAGTGCGGCACATAGAAGCGCGTTGACGATGAGCAGGCCGAACCAGGGATGGCCGAAGAGCACTTTTCCGGCGGCGAGAATGAGGCCCTGCGCGGGGAAGTACATGGACATGTAAGTGGGCTGCATGGTGATTTGAATGGATTCAAAATGCAGACCCATGGCGGGGGTGGGATTGGTGAGGCGGCCAAGGGCAAAGGTGTTGGCGGCGAGCAGGAAGCTGAAGTCGTCTTGCACGAAGGGGAAGGGGATGGGGCAGAAGGGAAGGATGGCAAGGCGCAGGATCAAGACACTTGCGCCGACGAGTGCGACGGAGAGGCGCTTTCTGCGGGCTATTCGAGCGAAGGCTTGCTCGATGCGGGTGAAGAGCGAGGAACCGAGCCGCGGGACGGCGAAAGCGACTGCGAAGAGGATCGCAGTGAGGCCGCCTTCGATGAGCATCAGCGAGATGCCGGTGTTTGTGGCTGGGGTCACGGTTCAATTCTAACGAGCGCGTGTCGCTGGTGCGGATGGGGTTGCAGCGGTTGTCGCGCCGGGAAACTCAAAGATCACGTGGCAGTTGGTCAGGCCTGGAGCAAGGCGTTCGGGCATGGTTCCGCAAAAGGCTGTGGTGTATGTGTAACCGGCTTGCAGAATGGATTGGTATTTTGGTCCATCGAGCGGAATGTGATCGCGCTTTCCTTTGAAGACGGCTTCGACGACGACGAGGCGTGGATGCGTGGGGAGCAGCTGATTGAATGTATCTTCGGTTGTGTCCTGGGAGCTCCACCACCAGAAGGGATACCTCTGGTTGATGTAAATGTTGTGGTCGAAGTAGGGGAGGATGCCGGTGCCGTCAAAGGCGTTGGTGCTGTCCGCGTCAGCATAAGTGAGGGCGATGGTGTCGCCATGATTGACGAAGGGGCGGAGAAATGCGGCGGCCGCGGGGTCGGGCGAGAAAGCGTGGAAGTGATCGAAGGCGAGCGCGTAACCGGCCCATAGAATCTGCAGGCCAAACATGGCGGCAAGCGCGGCATTGCCCCATCTGGATGCGCGGGATGAGGCTTCGACGAGACGCGGCCAGGTGATCCAGAGCAGGCTGATGAGCAGCGGATAGAGCAGGCCGACGTGCCACCAGTTTCCGTAGACGACGGCGCAGAACCCGGCGCAAAAGGCGGCGGGGAGCAGATAGAGCAAGACCCGGCGCGATGCGAACCAGACGGCGATGGCGATCCAGAAGGGAATTGCGAGCCCGATGGGGCGGCTTAACTCGACGAGGCGGAGGGCAAGGGAGATGAAGAAGGGGCCGGGCGAGGTTTTGAAGGCGATGTCGTGGGGAGGTTTTGCAGTCCAGATGGAGAAGGCATAAAACGCTAGGAGAATTGCTGCGCATGCGAGGAGCTTGCGGCGATGGGGAATGCTCTTGGGGTTTCCGGCGCGGAACTGCTCGATGGTGTAGACGACGGCGAGGCCGGCGGAGATGGTGGCTGCGTGAATGGCGACGTTGGCGAGCAGGCCCAGCAGTATGGCGAGCGTGAAGGGGCTTTTCTTCCAGCACCAGGCGACAAGAAACAGGAGCAGAGGGGCGAGCACATAACTGCGCGCGACGATTGCGTATTGGAAGAGCAGGAAATACGTGAATGGCAGGGTGAGACGCAAGGCGCGGGGCAGCGGAGAGGCGAAGATGAGCAACGCTGCGCTGGCAAATGCGATCAGGCCGCATGCCCAATGGATACCGGTGTAGCTGATGTGCGCGCGATTGAGTGCCCACAACAGAAAGTGCCACAGGCCGGGTGAGCCTTCGTAGCGGATGTAGGTCCGGAAGAGATCGGGGAGCGACAGGTTGCGCGCGAGTTGCCAGGCCTGGGCTTCGTCGGCCCATGGCTCATGGCAGGGGATGGCGGCTGCCAAGATCGCAGCGTAGAAAGTGAGGGTAAGCCATTCGGGCCAGCTTGTGCGCAGCGCCGCGGTGTTCTGCGCAAAGACAGGAATGCCGTCAGAGGCGATTTCCTTTTCGGCGATCTCCTCTGCCGGCAGTTCCATTGTCATCGTCCTGAATGGGCCTCCAGGCTACGCGGCTTTGGAGCCTTGCGGAACCTGGCGGTAGTACTCGGTAGTGACTTTTCTTCCGGTGACGCCGAAGGCGGGGGAGTGGATGAGGCCAACTTTGTGGGCAACGAAGCGGACGGTGGTGGCGAGTACGCCAAGGCCGTATTCCACGCTGCGCTTGAAGTTGATGGAGGAGGCTTCTTCAAAGTACTTGGTGGGGCAGGAGATTTCGCCGATGTTGAAGTTGAACATGACGGCTTGGGCGATCATCTGATTGTCGAAGACGAAGTCGTCGGAGTTTTCAAGCAGCGGCAGGGTTTCCAGCAGTTCGCGCGAGAAGGCGCGGAAGCCGGTGTGGTATTCCGACAGCTTGACGCCGAGGCAAAGGTTCTGGAAGGCGGTGAGCATGCGGTTGAAGATGA
>Ga0302319_10003272_pt1 | contig 34110 bp, 33 predicted proteins | sample Bog_T0_2_FD_203319 | JGI IMG/M metagenome (GOLD analysis project Ga0302319, IMG submission 203319) | Peat permafrost microbial communities from Stordalen Mire near Abisko, Sweden - Bog_T0_2 | ecosystem: Environmental > Terrestrial > Soil > Wetlands > Peat | place: Sweden: Abisko, Stordalen Mire...
GGACGCCCCGCAACTGGATCGATCGTTTGGGCGGATCCAGACGCCAAGATGCAGCCGATCGGCGTGCGCGTCACGAAAGCGGATGGCAAGCGAAAGCTGATTCGCTTCGAGCCAGGGACGAGCGCGGCGGACGCAGTCGCTCTCGCTCCGATCCTCGCGGAGCGTGCGCACAACGCGGTGGACGAAGAGAGCGATACCGTCGCCGACTACGCGAAGCGTTGGTGCGCGTGGCGCGAGGCGCGTGGACTCGGATGCGTCGCGGGAGATCGCGCGCGCCTTCTGGCCCACGTCTTTCCCCTACTAGGCTCACTGGAGATAGCGCACGTCACTCGTGACGACTTGAAACGCCTCGTCGCCTCTCTCGATCTGAAGGCGCAGACCGGCTTCTACTCGACCGGCGCAGGGGACCGGCGTTCGTTCGGATGGAAGACGGCGGTCAACGTGTGGAGCGTCGCCCGCGCTCTCTTCCGCGATGCGTGCGGAGCGAAGCGGATCGACCTCTGCGTGCGCGACGACAATCCGGCCGCGGGTGTGGCGGGGCCCGACATCGGAGCGAAAAAGGCGAAGGCGTACCTGTGGCCGAGTGAGTTTGCGAAGCTCGTCGCGTGCGAGCGCGTGCCGCTCAAGTGGCGACGCATGTTCGCGATCACGACTTACCTCTACGCTCGCGCGGGGGAAGCGAACGCGCTCAGGTGGGAAGACGTCGATCTCGATCGCGGCGTCGTCCACATCCATCAAAGCGTGAACCGCGAGACGGGAGCGCTCAAGGCGACGAAGACGGACGAAGCGCGGCGCGTCCCCATCGAGCGCGCGCTCCTTCCGTTGCTTCAAGCGATGCACGACGAGACGAAGGGGAAGGGCAACGTCGCTCCGATCCGCTCGATGGATCGGAAGCTCTCGCGCCAACTGCGCCGATGCCTCCTGCTCGCTGGCGTGAACCGCGCCGAGCTACACGCCACGAACGACCCAACGCGCAAGGCGATCACGTTCCACGATCTGAGAGCGACCGGCATCACGTGGTGCGCCGTTCGAGGTGATGATCCGCTGAAGATCAAGCAGCGCGCGGGGCACGCGACGTTCACAACGACCGAAGGCTACATCCGCGAGGCCGAGAACCTTCGCGACGTCTTCGGCGATGTGTTCCCCGTGCTCCCTGGTGACCTACTCAAGCCGCCGACAAAGCGAGGCCGGAAGGTTTCGGCTTCGGTTTCGGCTTTCGGCGTCGCCCACATCGCGGCGCATCGAGAAAACAAGCGATATCTGGTGGAGGCGCCGGGAATCGAACCCGGGTCCGAAAACTTCTCGCTCATGCCTCTACGTGCGTATCCCGCGAACTTTATCGCAGCGAGTTGCGCCCACGGGCAGGCTCTCCTCGTCGCTAGCCCCCTGTTTGAGTTTCGCTTCGCACCCGGTGGCCCGATGGTCGGCTAGCCAGTTTGGTCACGCCCTTCCGAGGGCACTGGCAGGCCCTTCGGTCGGACGGCTTTCAGACTGCTATTTAGGCAGCGAGAGCGATTGCGTTATCGTTCGCAATTATGTGTCCCACGAGGGATTTACGTGGTCCCGCAGATCCACGGCACGCAGCAGTGAGTTCGTTGTCTCCGTCGAAGCCGATCGCCCCCAATTGAACGATCACCTCGGCCAACATAGTGACCCATTGCCGCAGGTCAATTCGCAACGGCCCGGAGCGCTGCGATTTCCAGCGCTTCCGGCGCGACGCTCAGACGGCGAGGTGATTCTGGATCGGGCGTCGGCGCGGCGTCCGGCGCACGACCGGCACGGCGACGGCCGGGGCCTCCGATAGCGGCGCAACCCAGCGGTTCTGCGTCTGCCCGAGCGCGTTCGCCTGGAAGAACACGACCCGCACGGCGCGCCCCTCGGCGTCCGTCTCGACGGCCATGAGCCACACCCACTTCGACTCCGGGTCCTCCTCCACGCGCGGCTCGTCGAACCCGAACGCGAGTTGACGCGGGTCCACCTTCGGTACCTCGCGACCGTCCGGGTGCTGCGCGGCGTACACGTGGCGGGCGCTCGGGTGGTCCGCCTCGCCGCGGTACGCGCGAACCGGAACCCCCTCGATGAACGACGTGAACGACAGCCCGTCGCGGTGCACGCGAAGCCAGGCGCGCTCGGTGATCGCGAGTTTCTCGACCGCGTGCACGAACCGCTCGTGCGCCTTGCATCCGATGCCCCAGTTCGTATCGCCGAGAGCGCGGTTCGCCTCCGCGAGCGCCTGGTTCCGCACGTTCACCGCGACCTGCGCGAGGAGGAGCAGGCGCTTCGGCTTCAGCGCCGGATCGACGTCCCACGGGCTCACGATCGACGACGGAAACAGCGGGCTCATGAGCCGAAGATAAACACGAGCGGATCTCCGACTCAATCCATTATAGGTCTCGCCCGTGACCAAACCGAAGACACCGAAGACGGTCCTCATCACCGGAGCGTCGAGCGGGATCGGCGAGGCGCTCGCGATCGAATACGGCTCGCGCGGCGCGCACGTGGCGCTCGTCGCGCGCCGCGAAGCAGAGCTGGCCGTCGTCGCGGAGAAAGTGATGTCACGCGGCGGACGCGCAACCGTCATCCCGTGCGACGTGGCGAACGACCAGGCGATCTTCGACGCCGTCAGGCGCGGCGATCAGGAGCTCGGCGGCCTCGACATGGTCATCGCCAACGCGGGCGTCGGCTCGAGCGGGCACGCCTCGACGCTCAAGTGGCAGGACACCGCGCGCCTCATCGACGTGAATATCAAGGGGGCCTTCGCCACGCTGTCGGCTGCGATCCCGATCTTCCTCGCGCAGCAGCGCGGTCAGCTCGTCGGCGTGTCCAGCCTCGCGGGGAAGCGCGGATTGCCGACGTCGGGGGCATACTCGGCGAGCAAGGCGGCGCTGTCGACGTTCCTCGAGACGTTGCGGGTCGACCTGCGCGCGGCGGGGATCATGGTCACCGACGTGCAACCGGGCTTCGTCGCGACGCCGATCAACAAGAGCGGCAACCAGGGCAAGCCGTTCCTCTGGACCGCGGACAAGGCGGCGCGCGTCATCGCGACGCGGCTCGAGCGGGCTCCGGCGGTCCTCTCGTTTCCGTGGCCACTCGCGCTGACGACGTCGATGCTCCGGTACCTGCCGGCCTGGCTCTACGACCAGATCGCGCGCGCCGTCGGCTGACGCTCAACGCCCGACGAGCGCCCGCACGCGCGCCGCGTCGTAGAAGGACGCGTCGAACGCCTCCTCCTCCTCCTCCTCCGCGAACCGCGCGCGCGCGACCTCGAGGACCTCGTGTCGCGCCCGTTCCCAAGCCGCCTCGTCGATGCCGATCGTCGTCCGGTTCAGGTCCAGCCACCCGAGCGCGCTCACGTCGCACTGCAGCTCCGTCCACGCCCGACGGTCGAACGGTCCGTGGTTGTGGAAGTGCGCCCAGTCGTGCAGACCCCAGAACAGCGACGCGAGCGACTGGGCGACGAGCCACAGGTGATCGGACGGCCGCGCCCGGTGCTCGTAGAGGCCGTCGGTCGCGTCGTCGATCCCCCACGGCGCCAGCGCCAGCTCGTCCCCGAAGCCCATCCCAGGCGCATGCAGGGCGGCCAGCTCGCGCGGCAGGAACGCCATCCTGTCGCCCCTCGCGCCTGCTCCCACGACGAAGACCATCCCCGGAGGGTTTGCGCTGGTGATCGCGCTCGTCAGGTCGAACGGCCGATCGGGCGCGCGACCCCACTCCAGCCGTTCGCTTGCGCACCACCCGAACGCATCGAAGACGCCGTCGGGCACGATGCAGGGCAAAGCGGGGGTCGCGAGCGAGTCCAGGGGAAAACGCGAGGTCACGTTTTTGATGCTAGCGCTCGGCCGCGGCGCCGTTCGACGTACCGTTCAGCTTTGCTAGCCCGCACGCATCGCGCTAAGGCTTGAGGCTATCCAATGTCCCAGCCGCTGCCGCCCAAGAAGGAGGTCGCTCTCGCGCTCCTCGAGCGATCGCGCGTCCACGTGCACCTCGATCCGCGCAAGGACGGCGTGACGGTCCCTGTCGGGTTCCGGAAGCAGGCGCAGCTCGTGCTCGAGATCGGGCTGAACATGCCTGTGCCGATCCCCGACCTTCGCCTCGACGACGAGGGCATGACCTGCACGCTGAGCTTCAGCCGGACGCCGTTCTACTGCGCGGTACCGTGGACGAGCGTGTTCGCGATGGTGGGCGACGACGGTCGCGGGATGGTGTGGCCGGAGGACGTCCCCGCGGAGATCCAGGCGCAGGCGGCGCGCCCCGTCGAGTCGCAGCCCCATCTCGCGAGCAAGCCCCGCGCGGTGCCGGCTCTGAAGCAGACCCCCGCCGACGCTCCTCCCAGCAGCGACAAGCGCGACGAGAAGCGCGAAGACGGCGAGAAGAAGCCGAAGAGGGCGGCGAAGGGGAAGAAGCAGCGGCCGATGGCCGCGGTCGAGTCGGAGCCGGACCGTCCGGTGCTCGTCGCGCTGCCGCAGCCCCCCGCGCCCAAGGGTCCACGCGCCGTGCCGAACCCGAAGAAGCGCCCCCCCCCGCCGTCGCGAAAGCCGAGCGGTGGGCACGGGAAGGCGAAGCGCGAGCTTCCGCCGTATCTCCGCGTCGTGAAGTAAGCGCGGGGCGGGATCTCGATGGCGATGCGGGGGCGCTCGATCGCGTGGGTCGTCGCGCTCGCGGTGCTGGTCGCGGGTGTCGCGCTCGATTTCGGGCTCGATGGGCTCGTGCCGGACAGCTCGATCCGGCAGCTCCTGCTCGTCGCATGCTGCAACGTCGTCGTGGCGCTCTCGCTCAACGTCATCAACGGCATGGCGGGGCAGTTCTCCATCGGGCACGCAGGCTTCCTCGCGCTCGGTGCGTACTCGGCGGCGATCGTCACCAGCCACGTCCACGCGGCGCTCGGCGGAGGAGACCCCACGTTCGTGCGTTCGCTGTTGGAGGTGCCGCTCGCGCTCGCGGCGGCGGCGCTCGTGGCTGGCGCGTTCGGCTTCCTGGTCGGCCTTCCGAGCCTCCGCCTGCGGGGGGATTACCTGGCGATCGTGACGCTCGGGTTCGCCGAGATCGTACGCCTCGTCATCGCGACCGCGGCGATCGGCGGTGACGTCGAGTCGCCGGGGCGCGCGTGGAGTCACGTGGGGGAGGGCGGCGCTCTGGTGCGACCGTTCTTTCACGCGCTCTCGGTGTCGATTGCGCAGCTAGGCGGGCAGAACGGCTACGCTGGCATCGGAGACGCGGGGGTGCCGCTCGTCGCCGGGCCGCTCTGGATCGTGGCGATGACCGCGCTGGCGTTCGCCGTCGCGTGGCGCCTGAAGTTCAGCGGCTGGGGGCGCGCCCTTCGTGCGCTGCGCGAGGACGAGATCGCCGCGGCGGCCGTGGGGGTCGATCCGACGCGCTTGAAGGTGACCTCGTTCGTGATCAGCGCGATGGGGGGCGGCATCGCCGGCGCGATGATCGCGACGATGCGCGACGGCTCTCCGATAGTTCAACCCGACAGCTTCGGGTTCGCGGCGTCGTTCGACGCGGTCACGATGGTGATCATCGGCGGCTCCGGAAGCGTCACCGGCGCGGCGCTCGGCGCGCTCTTCGTCACCTTCACCGTGAAGGCCATCGAGCTCGCACAGCGGGCCCCGGCGATCGAAGCGCTTCACGCGCGCTACGCATCGCTCGATCTCAACGCGCTCCGGATGATGGTCTACGCGGCCGTCCTCGTGGCGCTGATGGTGCGTCGTCCCGAGGGGCTCTTTGGCGAGCGCGAGCTGCGAATGCCGCGCGCGATGAAGACGTAAGACCGCGACCATGGACCTCGTTCTCGATCACGTGAACAAGAGCTTCGGTGGCGTGCGCGCCGTGCACGACGTGAGCTTCACCGTGCGCGCGCGGTCGATCTTCGGGCTCATCGGGCCGAACGGCGCCGGCAAGACCACGGCGTTCAACCTCGTCACCGGCGTGTACGCGCCCGACACGGGGTCGATTCGCTTCGGCGACCACGACCTCGCGCGCCTCTCGTCATCGCGCGTCGCGGCCGCAGGCATCGCCCGCACGTTCCAGAACGTCCGCCTCTTCGCGCAGCTCACCGTCCTCGAGAACCTGCTGGTCGCGAGCGAAGCCCGCTCCCACGCGGGGCTCGCCGCCGCGCTCCTGCGGACGCCCGCCCACCTGGCCGCGGAGGACGCCGAGCGCGCGCGCGCGATCGAGCTGCTCCGCGTTTTCGGAATGGAAGGCGCGGCGGGCGACGTGGCGACGTCCCTCTCGTACGGTAACCAGCGCCGCCTCGAGATCGCGCGGGCGATGATGACAGCGCCGAAGCTGCTTCTGCTCGACGAGCCGGCCGCAGGCATGAACTCCGGCGAAGCGGAGGGGCTCCGGACGCAGATCCGATGGCTGCGCGACACGTTCGACGTCGCGGTGGTGCTCGTCGAGCACAACATGCAGGTCGTGATGGGCGTCTGCGAAGAAGTGCACGTGCTCGACCACGGAGAGACGATCGCGCACGGGACCCCGTCCGAGATCAGAGCGAATCCGAAGGTCATCGCCGCGTACCTGGGCGAGGACGAAGACGACGCGCCGCGGAGCACGGGGGCGCGCTCGTGATCCGCGTGAAGCATCCGACGCGGAAGGGGGCGGCGTTCGATGGGGCGCTGCTCGACGTGGACGACGTGCGCGTGCGCTACGGGGGAATCGAGGCGTTGAAGGGGGTGTCGCTGACGGTCGCGCGCGGCGAGATCGTGGCGCTCCTGGGGGCGAACGGCGCCGGCAAGACGACGACGCTGAAGAGCATCGCGCGGCTCTTGCCGCTGGCCTCGGGGCGTGTGCAGTTCGGCGGGCGAGACACGTCGTCGTCGAGCACAGAGGATCTCGTGCGCGACGGAATCTCGCTCGTCCCCGAGGGGCGCGGGATCTTCGCCGGCCTCACGGTGCGCGAGAACCTCGAGCTCGGCGCGTACACGCACGCGGACCCGCGTGCGATGGAGGAGACGATCGACGACTCGATCGCGCTCTTCCCGCGCCTCGGCGAGCGAATGGCGCAAGACGCGGCGACGCTGTCCGGTGGCGAGCAGCAGATGCTGGCGATCGCGCGTGCGCTGATGGCACGCCCTTCGTTGCTGCTCCTCGACGAGCCGTCGCTCGGCATCGCGCCGAAGCTCGTGAAGCAGATCTTCGAGGCGATCCGCGCGGTCGCGGCCAGCGGCGTGACGATCCTTCTCGTGGAGCAGAACACGCGCCTCGCGCTAGCGACGAGCGCGCGGGCCTACGTGCTGCGCGCCGGGACGGTCGTGGCGGCGGGGAAGAGCGGGGAGCTGGCAGAGAACGAGGAGATTCGCGCGGCGTACTTCGGTGGATGACTACGGTCCCGCCATCGTCGGGGCTGGCGGCATCGCCTGCGGCTGGCTCGACGGCATCGGGGCCGCTCCCGTGTCCTCCGCGTCGTGCGAAGCGTCGTAGGGGGGGACGCCACCGCCGTCCTGCTCGACGGGGGCGCACTCGAAGAGGGTCTCGTAGTCGCACGACGAGGGGGGGGTGAACGACGATGGGCCGTTCGTGCAGCTCGCGCCGCCGCCGCCCAGGGGCTCGGAGGTCGTCGCGACGTACGCGCCCGACTGCGCCGAGTAGAAGTAGGTCAGCTTGGCGTCGACCGTAACGTCGACGAGCGCCAAGTACTCGCCGCACGCCGTCTCGGCCGGGCACGCCCAGTCGCTCCACGCGCAGAACATCGTGACCCCGTCGAGCGACGGACATGCGAGTGGCAACGAGGGGCACGCGAGCGCGTGGTTCGACGAGCACCCTTCGCCCGCGAGCCCGACTCCTACGACGACGCCGAGCATGACGCCGATTCCAACGAACGCACGCCGCATCTGGGAACGAACTCTAATCGTGCTTCGTGGCACCATGCGCCGCAATGAAACGCGCGCTCTCTCTCGTGCTCGTTCTGGCCGGCTGCGCCAGCTCACCTGCGGCTCCCGCGCCGGTTGCCCCGTCCGCTCCGCTTCCGGTCGCTCCGCCGCCCCCGGCACCGACGACCGCGCCCGCCGTAGCGCTGCCGCCCGCGCCCTCTCCGCCACTCTCCTTGGAGGACCACGCTGCGAAGCTTCACCGTGAAGCGATCGTCATCGACACGCACGACGACATCACCTCGGCGATCCTCGACGACGGGTTCGACCTTGCGAAGCCGAACGGTCACACCGCAACGGATCTCCCGAAGATGCACGCAGGCGGCATCGGCGCCGAGTTCTTCTCCATCTACGTCGACATGAAGTACTTCGACCACCCCACGTCGAAGGCGGGCGGGCCGGCGCGCCGCGCACTCGACATGATCGACATCACGTACCAGCAGCTCGAGCGGCATCCACAGGATCTCGTGCTGGCGACGAGCGCGGAGGACATTCGCCGCGCGAAGCAGGATGGGAAGATCGCGGTCCTCATGGGCATCGAGGGGGGGCACGCGATCGAGAGCTCCCTCTTCGCGCTGCGTGAGTTCTACCGGCTCGGCGTGCGCTACATGACGCTGACCCACACTGGTAACAACGACTGGGCCGACTCCGCGGGCTTCGGCGACATGCACCCCAAGCCGGCCCACCACGGGTTGTCGCCGTTCGGCGAAGAGGTCGTGCGCGAGATGCAGCGCATCGGGATGCTGGTCGACGTGTCGCACGTGAGCGACGAGACGTTCGACGACGTGATGCGCGTCGCGAAGGCACCGGTCATCGCGTCGCACTCGAGCGCGCGAGCTCTCTGCGACGTCTCGCGGAACATGACCGACGACGAGTTGCGCGCCGTCGCCAAGAACGGCGGCGTCGTGATGGTCAACTTCTTCACGGCGTTCCTCGACCCGAAGGTCGCGCAGGCGATGAGCGCCCTCGCGAAGAAGCATGGCAAAGAGATCGCGGCCGCGTGGAATCTCCCCGAGGACGAGCGACGAGCGGCGTTTGCCAAGATGGGCTTCGGCGATCTCCCCAAGACCCCGCTGTCGGTCCTCATCGATCACATCGAGCACATCGCCAAGATCGCGGGCGTCGATCACGTCGGCCTCGGCAGCGACTTCGACGGTGCGGAGAGCTATCCCGTCGGGCTCGAGGGGATGGACGGCCTCCCCAAGATCACGCTGGAGCTCCTGAAGCGCGGATGGTCCGACGAGGACGTGAAGAAGCTGCTCGGGGAGAACTTCCTGCGCGTCTTCTCCGAAGCGACCGCCTACGCACGCGCGACGAAGACGACGCTGAGCGGGGACGGGAGCACCAAGACGATCGAGTGATCGCCGGCTCGGGACCTCAGGGCCACGTCGGGTCGAGCTCCTGTGGCGCGTGCACTCCGCTCCATAGCTCGCGCAGGTGCGCCGAGGGCCACACTTCGCGCAGCGTCTTGGGATCCGCACCGCTCCTGTACGCCGCCCGCGACCCGGTGTGAGGGTGCGCGACCGCCCAGGCGAAGATCGCCTCGCGCGCCGCCTTCTCCGCCAGCACCTCGTCGAAGATCCGGCGCCCGGCCTCGATCCTCTGGTCCAGCTCTGCGAAAGCGCTCACGCGAATGCGCGCGCGGGTGAGTGGGAGGACGACCGAGCCGCCGGCGTCCACTTGCTCGAAGAACGCGATCATCGCGCGCGCCCGCGCGAACCGCGGGTTGTGCACCACGCGCGACTCGATGAGGTTCTGCTCGTTGGTCACGAGATCGACGACCAGCGCCCGCTCGAGCGACGGCGTGATGCCGAGGGAGGACGCGGTCTCGTAGCGACACCAGGCCTCGCGTATGAAGCGCGGCGTCCGGTCGCCCGGCGCCGGCGCGCGGCCGAGCGCGTGATGAACGACGTGACTCCAGGCGTCGTCGAAGATGAGGAAGTTGGCGCGCTCGAGGAACAGGAACAGCTCGTCCAGCGCCTCCCTCGTGAAGAACGACGCGGCGCGGTCCAGCGCCAGATCGGTCATCAGGTAGCCGGCGTTCCGCGAGACCAGGTGCGCCATCAGGACCCACGGGAGCTCGACGCCGTACGCGCGGCAGAGCGCATACAGCTCGAGGTAGCTCTCGGTGCGCGAGACGTTGTCCTGGTTGCGCGTCTCCTTCTCGTCGAGCATCCGGAGGAGGCGCGCGGTCTCCGGCGCGAGTGAGGCGACGGAGCTCACGGTCCCGTGCACGCGGTGACGAAGCTCACGGTGTCCCCTTGCACCCGTGCGCCAGCGTGTCCGCGGCGCGCTCCTTTGCGATCGGCGTCGCGCGCCCGGTCGCCACCATGGGGAGCGCCGCGCAGGTCGCTTTGAGCTGGGCGTCGTCCGGGGAGAACGGGTCCAGCGCGCCGGTGACGGCGGCCTGCGCATCGGGGCGCGAGCGGAGCGCGTCGGCGAGAACACCGTCCAGCTGCGCGGGGCACCGCTTCACGGCGTTCGACAGCGGGACGGCAAGCGCCGCCGCCTGCGTCGAGTCACGCGCGGCGAGTGCGTCGGCCCAGACGCGATGCAAGCGTACGCAGTCCAGCGTCGGCAGCTTGCTGGCGGCTCCGAGCAGCCCCGGCTCCGCCGCCTGCGCGAGCCAGCGCATCGTCGCGTCGTCCGTCGCCGCCAGCGTCACCACGGCGCCTACGCACGAGGCGTCGTCGCGCGATTCAGCGGGGACGTTTCGCAGCGTCGAACGCGCATCCGCGTCGGCCACGGGCGACGCGATCCCGCCGCACATCGCGCCGCGCGTCGCCTTGTCCGCCAGGCGACGGACGACCGCGTCGTGCGACGCCTTCCCGGCTGACGCGAGCACGGCGGCGAGCGAGCTGGTCGTGACCCCCGCGGCAAGTCGCGACAACGAGCCTTCGATGTCCGGAAGGAACGGCACGATCACGGGGTCGCGCCCGTCGACGGCCGAAGCCACGTCGTTCGCCCGCGACGGATCCTGGAGGCCTGCGTGCAGCATGTCGCCGCCCCACTTGGCTCCGCGCTTCACGCCGCCCCACGCCGCGATGTACGCCTGCACGCCGAACTGCGTGTGCTCCTGGAGCGCGCTCACCGCTGCCGGGTTCGTGTCGGCGAGCCGCCCGAGCGCTTCGATGGCCGAGGGCGACGCCTCGGTGTCGAGCCACGCCACGTTGCCGCTCGCTTCCGCGTCGGCGACCGACGACGGTTTGCAGGCGGCCATCGCCAGCGCCAGCGCGACCCCCGAGATGAGTTGGCGACTCTTCACCGCCGCCAGCGTATCGCGTCTCACGTGCGCGCGTCCGCCGAGCGCTACGCTGCGGGGCGTTCGCGTGCGAGCGAGGGCCCCGAGAGCCGCGGGCGATCCTTCAGCGTCAGGCGCACCGGGAGCACGACCATCGGGATGCCCGAGTGCTGCAGCCGGCGCTGAATGAGGAACGCGGTCTCGTTGTGGAGGACCCGGTTGAACGTCGAGTCTTCATCGAAGAGGAGCTGGCCGGCGACGAACAGACCGTGCGGGAACTTGCCGATGAGCTCTTGCCCGAGCTTCTCCGCCTCGACGGCGACCTCGATGCCCGTGGCGAAGGCGCTCTGGGCCGGCAGCCCCAACGTGTTCGCGAAGCGGACGTACTTCGCGAGCTGGGCGCGGGTGCGCTCCTCGAGATCGTGCACCTCCTCGACGCCCTTGAAGTTGCCCGAGTCGATGATGGCGATCGAACAGAAGACGACGCCGTGGAAGTGTCGCGGGAACATGCGCAGGAGGGTCAGCATCGCGTGCCGCCCGAGCCCGCCGTAGCCGCCCACGAAGAGGATGGCGACAGGCTTGCCCGGGTCGATCGCCCCGACGGACTCGGCGTCGCCCCCACCGAAAGCGCGTGCCAGCTCCGGGTCCTCCAGCGGATCGGGGAGCTCGACGTCGAGCCGGCGAATCGCGCCGACGACGGCCCGGTAGTGCCGGCGAATCACGAAGCACACGAACACGAGGATGCCGGTGATGACGAGGGTGAGCCATCCGCCGTCCGCGAACTTCTCGAAACAGGTGACGATGAGGATCGTCACGCACAATCCCAGGCCGATGAGGTGAACGGGGAGGTGCTTCAGCCAGTCGGCGTGCTTCTTCCGCTCGGTGATCCAGAAGCGGCTCATGCCGAGGTTGGAGAGCGAGAACGTGAGAAACACGTTGATCGAGTACATGACCACGAGCCGTGCCACGTCGCCGTGCGTGTAGAGGAGCGCGGCGATCGACGTGGCGCTCATGAGGAGCACGCCGTTCTGCATGCTCAGGCGCTCCGAGAGCGCCGCGAAGCGGTGGGGGAGCCACGAGTCGATGGCCATGTTCGCCATGACGCGCGGGCCGTCGACGAAGCCGGCCTGAGCGGCGACGAAGAGGAGCGCCGCCTCGCTGAACAGGCCGATGTTGGCGAACCAGAATCCCGCGTTCCAGCTGCCGATGTGCCAGTGGCCGGCGACGCGGTCGAAGAGGACCGCGTTCATCGTCTTGCCTTCCTCGGGCATGGCGTGGACGAGCAGGTAGCAGAGGATGATGCCGCCGGCGGTGATCGCCAGCGAGACCGCCATGAGGACCATGGTTCGCTTCGCCGTGCGCACTTTCGGCTCGCGCATGATCTGCACGCCGTTGGAGACGGCCTCGATGCCGGTGTACGTGCCGCCGCCGAGCGAATACGAGCGGACGAAGAGGAGCAATGCGCCGGTCGATCCGAGCGAGGCGATCGTGGCGTGGAAGTTCGCGGTCGTGTGCGCGGCGACGGTTCCCAGATCGCCGAAGTGCCCGAAGATCGTCGTGCAGAGGAGAATGACGTGCGTGATGACGAAGATCGCGAAGATCGGCACGATCGTCTGCACCGACTCCTTCACGCCGCGGATGTTCAGGATCGTGAGGATGACGATCCCGCCGATCTCGATGGCGACCTTCACGCGCTGAACGGGATCGAGCCAGGTACCGATGTCGTCCGGGGCGACCGTCATGGCGGAAGCGCCGAGGACGCTCCGCGGGATCATGCTGAAGATCGCGTCGCCGCCGGACGCGATCGACGTCGTGATGGTGAGGACGTAGTCGACGAGGAGTGCGCTGCCGCTGATGACACCGAACTTCTCGCCGAGGAGCTTGGTGGCGACGACGTAGCCGCCGCCGCCCGACGGGAAGTGCTCGATGATGCGCGAGTAGGCGTACGAGATGATGAAGACGGTCAGCGCGGTGCCGAGCGCGAGGAACGCGGCGAGCGACGTGTGGTCGCCCCCTTTGACGAGCTGCCGGAAAGCCTCGTCGGGACCGTACGCAGACGACGAGAGCCCGTCAGCGCCGAGTCCGACCCAGGCCAGCATGGCGACGAGCGAGAGCGAGTGGAACGTGTGCTCGTCGTGTACGTCTTTCGGGGGGCCGAACAGAAGGGCGCGCAGCCTTTGCAGCATGGGGGCGGCGCATCTCTAGAACGAAACGGCCGATTCGTCACGTTGCCCCCTGCCTTCGTGCGCCCCGTCGGGGGCGGGAGCAAGCCGCCTGAGGCGACTCCTTTCCACGCGGTCGTGGCATCCTAGGAGGCGTGCGCATCGTCGTAACAGGTGGCACCGGCTTCATCGGGCGGTGCCTCGTGCCCGCGCTACTCGCGCGTGGAGATGATGTGGCCGTCATCACCCGTGACCCTGCTCGCGCGCGCAGCGTCGTCCCGGCGGGGGTGGAGCTGGAGGGGTGGGCGGCGCGTGACTCGTGGCGGGCTCGCGTGCGGGCGAGCGACGTCGTCGTGCACCTCGCCGGGGAAGGGGTCGCGGACGAGCGATGGACGCCGGAACAGCTCCGACGCATGCGGGCCAGCCGCGTGGAGACGACGGAGGCGATCGCCGAAGCGGTGTCGGGCGCGCTCACCAAGCCGGTCTGGGTGAGCACGTCCGCCGTCGGCATTTACGGCATGCGGCTCGACGACGACGTGCTCGACGAGCAGGCGGCGCACGGGAACGACCCGCTCGCATCGATCTGCGAGGCGTGGGAAGCCGCGACCGATTCCGCGCGCCGAGCCGGATCGCGTGTCGCGATCGCGCGCCTCGGCATCGTGCTCGGAAGGGACGGCGGCGTGCTCGCGCGGATGATTCCTGCCTTCAAGGCGTTCACAGGCGGTCCGATCGGCGACGGCGTTCAGTGGCTCAGCTGGGTGCACATCGACGACGTCGTGCGCGGGCTCCTCTTCGCGGTCGACCACGCTGAGCTCGACGGCCCGTTCAACCTCACCGCGCCGAAACCGGTCACGATGAACGACTTTGCCCGTGCTCTCGGTCGTGCGCTTCGTCGCCCCTGCGTCATGCGCGTGCCGCCGCTGGCGCTCCGTCTGGCGCTCGGGGAGGGGCGCGCGCAGATGCTCCTCACCGGGCAAAGGGCGGTCCCTGCGCGGCTCGAACGCGCCGGGTTCACGTTCGCGTTCGATACGATCGACGCCGCGATGAACGCGATCGTGCGCTGCTAGGTCGTGCGAGCGTTGCCCGGCGCATTGCAGGCGATGTGACACGGCACCCGCGCGTCTCCTACGATTGACCTCGCGCGATGAACCCTGCGATCCGCCGCATGCTCTACGCGCTGCTCGCACTCATCGTTCTCGTGGCGATCGGCTCGGCGGGGTACGACGTGCTCGGGCACGGGCACTGGTCGCTCGGGGATTGCGTGTACATGACGGTCATCACGCTCTCGACCGTCGGCTTCGCAGAGCTGAACGACATGGCGCGGGTCCCGGGCGCGCGCGCGCTGACGATCGGTCTCATCGTCGGCGGCGTCGGCACGCTGGCGTACGTGCAAGGCAACGTGACCGCGCTCCTCGTCGAGGGGGTCATCGGTCAGGCATTCCGGAGGACGCGCATGCGCAAGGCGATCGAAGCACTGAACGGTCACGTCGTCGTGGCCGGCACCGGCTCCACCGGCAGGCATGCGGTCGAGGAGCTCGTCGCGACGAAGACGCCGTTCGTGGCGATCGATCGCGATCTCGGGCACCTCGAGCGCCTCAGTCACGAGGTCGCGGAGGGGAGGCTCCTCTACATCCACGGCGATGCCACCGAAGATCACGTGCTCCTCGCGGCCGGCGTTCAGCGGGCCCGCGGCGTCGTCGCCGCCCTCACGCACGACAAGGACAATCTCTACGTCACTCTGAGCGCTCGCAGCCTCAACGCGGCCGCGCGCATCGTCACCAAGGTGACCGAGGTCGATGCCGCGCCCAAGATGTTGAAGGCGGGCGCGACCAGCATCGTCAACCCGTCCATGATCGGCGGCCGGCGCCTCGCCAGCGAGGTCATTCGCCCCGAAGTGAACGAGTTCCTCGATCAGATGCTGCGCGACAAGGACAAGAACCTCCGCCTCGAAGAAGTCGCCGTCCCCATCGGCTCGGCGATCGCCGGCATGGCGCTGAAGGACACGACCATCCGGAGGGACACGCGCGTCCTCGTCGTCGCCGTCCGAGATGCGAACCGCGCGTTCACCTACAACCCGGAGCCCGATTTCGTGCTCCACGAAGGTGCGCTGCTCATCGTGATGGGGGAGACCGACAGCATCGTCAAGCTGCGGCAGCTGGTGGCCGACAGCGTCCCGCGGCCGACGATCGAGCCGGCGCAGGGGCCCGGCCGCAGCTTGCGCCCACCAACCTAGGTGCTGCCCGCAATCTCGTAGGCCGAGAAGGTAGGCCTGACCCACGCCGCAGGCCGGGACCGAGCGCGCTGGCGGCGGCCAGCCCGCCCACCCACGCCGCCGGCGCGCTCGGTCCCGGCCTGCGGCTCACCGAGGGCTGTCGACGATTGAACGGTGTCCTTGGGTTCGAACGATCTCGTCATCGACGGTAAGCGTTGGGCGGAGTCCGTGCGACGGCGGCGTGGGCGGGCTGGCCGCCGCCGTCGCGCGGACCCCGCCCGCGGCGCCAGCGCAGCTCTGCTTCACCACCCTGCCGGGGATTGAGGGGGCTCTCCTCGAAGCGCCGCTCGCGTACCGAGCGTGCGCGTTTTAGAGGCCGCCGCGCTTCGCGAGGACGTCCCGGAGCACGCGCTGGAGATCCTCGGGCGCGGTTCGGTACATGTTGCGCGCCAGATCGAGGAACGCGCGGCTCGCCTTTTCCTGGAGCAACTTCCGCACGGCTTCGCGGTCGGTCGGCGAGCCATGGTCGATGACCCCGAGGAGGACCTCGGCTGCGGCGGGGGTCTCGATCTGCGCGAGCGCCGTGAGTGCGCTGAAGCGTGCGTTCGGATCGTCCGACTCGCGCACGAGGCGGGCGAGCGGGTCGAAGGCGTGCGGGAAGACCATCTCCTTCAGCGATTCCCCCGCCTGGCGGGCGACGGCTGGGTCCGGGTCACGCGTCGCCGCGACGACCGTGGCCAGGCTCCGTTTGAAGAACAGTGACTTCAACGCGACCAGCACGGCGAGCTTCACGGCGCGCTCCGGCCGCGTGAACAGTCTCTCCAGTGGCGAGAGCACCACGAACAGGGGCACCTGCGCGAGCTCTTCGGCGAGCTTCACGCGCCCCTGGACCGCCGTCAGGGTCGCGCCATCGTCCTTCTCGGCGGCGAGTGCCGTCAGCCGCGCGATCATTGCCTGGCGCCGGATCGGATCGGGCCATCGCGCGTCGAGCACCACCTCGGCGCAGGCGTCGGCCGCGCTTCCACGCTGCTCCCACTCGACGAGGTCGACGTGCCACACCTCGACGACGCGCGCGTCGTGACGCATGTGGACCGGCAGCGGCGCGGCGTCGAGCGGCTCGTCGCGGACCCCGTCGTAGCGCTTCGACGCTCGTTCGTAGTGCGCCTTGCGCGACGGCTCGAGGTCCATCGTCGCCAGATCGCGGTACAGCGCCCCCGCGCGTGCGAACTGCCCGAGCTGCCCGTACGCCAGGATGGCCGCGAGCAGCGAGTTCTCCGCGATCTCCGGCGGCGATCCGCGCTTCGTATGCTGCTTGGCCGCGAGCCGCCACGACTCCGCCTGCTCGAGCACGTACTGCGCGCTCGCCGCCGCCATCCCGAGCGAGCGGGCGTACTCTGCGGCTTCGCGCGCGATCGTCGCCGCCGCCACCAGTTCGCCGGCCTCCTTCGCGGCGACCGCGGCGTCCTCGTAGTACTGGAGCGCGTAGTACTTGAGGTGGTCCTCCCGGAGGATCCGTACGCAGTTGATGTACCCCTCGAGGACGTGCTCGAACTGCTCGCTCGCCCGGCCGATCTCGACGAGCACCTGGAAGCAGTCGAACGCTCGTTCCCGTACGCCGCTCGATTCGAACGTGTCGGCCGCCTCCTCGAGCAAGCGCACGGCCGAGACGAACGCGCCGTGCGCTTGACGTGTATCGCCGCACGCCGCTGCGCACCGCCCCAGATTGAACTGCACGAGCGCCGCCACGTACGCGTCGCCCGCGCTCGCGCAGGGGACGACGCCCGACAGCCGTGACCAGAGCGCGCGCGCCCCTTTCCAATCGCGCGCGTTCTCCCGGTAGATCGCGGCAGCCGCCGGGAGCCCGGCCTCCTCCATCGCCTGCGCTGCCCCGAGCGCGTCTCCCGTGGCGAGGAGCGTCCGCGCGCGATCCACGGGAGGCACGCGTGCGTCGAGGCGGCGCGCGCTCGCCCATGCGGCGTTGTCGTTCATGGCCACGCACCATCGCGCCGTCAGCGCTCCGCGCGCGTCGCCCAACATCTCCATCGCGTCGCCGAGCATCCGCGTGACCGGGGCGTAGTCCTGCTCCGCTACGTGTGTGTGCCGTGCGGCTTCTCTCAGCTCGACCAGCGCGTCCCCGGCGCGCCCTTCGGCCAGCGCGGCACGGGCGCGGTGGGTCAGGTCGTGGAGGTCGTCGAGCACGCGACGCTCCTCTAGACGGCGGGCGGGATACTCCGGCGGGCCTCGCGCTCGCGCCTCGCCTTCGGGATCGACACCAGCGTCTCCACGAGCCCGATGACGACGTAGAAGGAGAGCAGCCACACGAGCACGAACGCCGGTTTGGTCTGCGCGGAGACGATCGCGCTCGAGCCCACGGCGAAGAACACGAGCGCCAGCGTGCGCGCGTTGAGCTTCAGGTCCTTGAACGTGCGGAACTTGATCGTCGAGACCTGGAGGAAGGCGAGAAAGAGCGTCAGCCCCATCATCAGCCCCAGGTAGCGGGGCCCGCCCAGCGAACCGGCGATGGCGTGGTTCGCGATGACGAGCGAGATGAGGACTCCGGCCGCGCCCGGCACCGGGAGGCCGAGGATGTACTTGGTGGGCTTCGTCGGCTTGCCGCTCTCACCCATCGACAGCACGTTGAACCGCGCCAGTCGCACCGCGCCGGCCGCGCAGAAGACGAACGAGACGATGAGCCCGGCGACCGGCAGCTGGCACAGCGACCACTTGAAGACGAGCATCGCCGGCGCGACGCCGAAGCTGATCACGTCGGCGAGCGAGTCGATCTGGAGGCCGAACGCGCTCTGCGTCTTGGTGGCTCGCGCCACGCGCCCGTCGAGCATGTCGAAGAAGAGCGCGAAGATGATGAGGAGCGACGCCCGGTAGAAGTCGTCGTCGCTGGTCGCGGACGAGCTGAGCCGGATGGAGTCGAACCCGCAGAAGATGGACGACAGCGTGATGATGTTGGGCAGAAGGAAGAGGGTCTTCCTCAGGTCCAGTTTGCGTCGGGGGGCGGGCACCGGTTCTCGTCTCTTCTCGCTTCTCTCGAAGGTCGCGAGCCTTTTAGCCTGGCGCAAGATGCCCGGCACGTAAAGAAGCGGGCGAAGGAACCGGGAAATTGGCCCGGCCCGACGGCCGGACTTACCTTCCAGGGCGCGATGCAGCGCAAGAACGCCACTTCTCGCCCTTCGGTCCTGGTCTCGGCCGCCGCTTTCGTGGCCGTTTCGGCTCTCGCGCTCGGTTGCTCGGGCGGCAGGAGCGCCGAAGAGAAGCAGCTCGACGAGCTCCGCGACGAGATCTCGCGCGTTCAGGCGACGAGCGACAAGTTCGAGTCGCGGCTCGACAAGCTCGAAGTGGACTCTGCCGACGTCCATACGCCTGACCCGCACATGCTTGCGTCGACCCAGGCACCCCCCCTGCGCACGAGCGCCGCTCCAGTCGCCACGCCCCAGCTGCGCGTCGTGCACCTGGGGCCCGATGGGGTCGAGGAGTCTGGGGCGCCGGGCGAGACCGCCGGCGCGACCAGTGACGATCCGAACGACGTCGGCCCGCGCCCGCACATCCGGATCCAGGGGACCCGCAGCGAGGCGACGTCGCTCGGGGACGATGGCGCTCCGAAGGGGAAGGCGCGCCCGGCAGCGCTCGATCCCGACGCACGACGTTCGTACGACGCGGCGCTCGCGCTCGTGACCTCCAAGAAGTACCCCGAAGCGCTCGATGCGCTCGCTGGCTTCCTGATGAAGTGGCCCGAGCACCCGAACGCCGACAACGCCATGTACTGGCGCGGCGAGTGCTACTTCGCGCAGGGCGACTACACGCACGCTGCCGAGCAGTTCGAAGCGACGCTGGCTCGTTTCCCGATGGGGAACAAGGCGCCGGACGCCACGCTCAAGCTCGGGATTGCGCAGCGACGCCTCGGCGACGAGGCGGCCGCGCAGACGCAGTTCGAGAAGCTGCGGCACGAGTACCCGCACAGCGACGCGGCGAAGCACATTCCGGCAGCGGCTCCTGCGAACGGGGGCGGGACCGGGCCCACCGAGCCGCAAGGGTTGAAGGTGAATCCATGAGTCGTCGTTCGCTTGCGGCCGCGATCGCTCTCTCCTCGTGCGCGTCCGCGCTCGCGACGACGTCTTTCGCGCAGGAAGGGCCGACCGACAACGGTGGCGGCGCACCCTCGGGGGGAAACGGGGCCGCGGCTCCAGCCCTTCAAACGACGAACGTGTACCCCGGCATCGTCGCGCCGCCGCCGAACGGTGAGCCCGTAGGTGGAGGCAACGCGACCGAATCGTCCTCGCGCCCCGTCACCGGCGACAAGGAGGACGGCTTCGACACGGCCGGCCCCACAGGCACCGCGGCCACGGTCTACGGCGGCAGGGGGGGGCCCGTCTTCTTCAACGAAGGGGTTCACTCCCGGACGCTCGGCGCTCCCGTCGCCGCACCGTCGACGCACGTCGTCCAGAAGGGGGAGACGCTCTGGGCCATCTGCGACGAAGCGTTTCAGAACCCGTACCAGTGGCCGCGAATCTGGTCGTACAACCCGCAGATCCAGAACCCGCACTGGATCTACCCGAACGAGCAGATCCGCCTGAAGCAAGGGGTCGCGCTGACGAGTGCCGCCGCACAGCCCCAGCTCACGACTCCCGTGGACGCCAACGGCGTCGCCATCTCGGGGCCCGAGCAGAGGGTCGCACCCGACACTGTCTTCCTGCGCGACACCGGCTACGTGAACGACGATGAGACGGTGAACTGGGGCTCGATCGTCGGGTCGCCTCAGGACCACATGTACCTGTCGGACTTCGACCAAGTGTACGTGCGCATCGGACCGGGGCACGACGTGAAGCTCGGGCAGGAGCTCACTGTCTATCGTCCGGTTCGGCCCGTCGGCAAGGGGACGGCGATCTCGATCCAGGGGACCCTGCGCGTCGACGATTGGAACCCCGAGACGCGCATCGCGCGAGCGCAGGTCGTGGAGACGATCGACGCCATCGAGCGAGGCGCGCGCGTGGGACCCATCCCGAGGCGCTTCGAGGTCGTGCCGCCGAAGCGCAACGACGCCGACGTGACCGCGCACGTGGCCATCGCGTCGCAGCCCCACGTGTTCTTCGGACAGAACCAGGTCGTGTTCATCGACCAGGGCTCGGACGCGGGGCTCAAGCTCGGCAACCGGCTCTTCGTGGTTCGCCACGGCGACGCCTGGCGCCAGTCGATGGTCACCGACCAGACCGCGCGGCGCATCGTCGGCGAGCGCGAGGATCCCGCCGTCGTCGAGAACACGCCGCGCATGCGCAACGAAGGGGCGCTCCCCGAAGAGGTCGTCGCCGAGTTGCGGGTCGTTGCCGTGCAGAAGGCTACCGCAACGTGCATGGTCACGCGGGCGTCGCGCGAGGTAGAGCAGAACGACGTGGCGGTCGCGCGCAAGGGGTACTGAGCGGCGAGTGTCGCGAGCGCGGTGCGCGCGCCTCTTGGGCGCTCAGTCGTAGCGTTCGGTGTGCACCCGCTCACGCGGGAGGCTCATGTCCTTCCGGAGTAGCTCGCGGACCGAGGACACCATCTTCGTGAGTCCGCACACGTAGACGTGCGGCTCCGTGCTCGTCCGAGCGGCGAGCGATTCGAGCAGCTCGCGCAGGTGGGTCTGCACGTAGCCGTGTCGCCCCGACCACCCCTCGTGCGGACGCGAGAGCGTGACCTCGACGTGCAGGTGCGGGTGCGACGCGGCCATCGACTCCAGCTCGTCGCGGTAGAGAATGTCGCCCTCCTGGCGCACCCCGAAGAGGAGCCACATCGGCGTCGTGTTGCCGGCGGCGATGGCGGCGCGCAGCATGCTGCGAAACGGCGTCACGCCCGTTCCGGTGGCGACGAGGATGGAGGGGGCTGCGTGCGCGAGCGGCCGCGTGAAGAACCCCGCGGGGCCGATGGCCGTGAGCGCCGCGCCCGGCGCGAGCGCGTGGAGAAACGAGGACCCCGGACCCTGGGCGACGTGCGTGACTGCGAGCTCGAACCGCGGCGTTCCGTTGGGCTCGGACGCGATGGAGTACGAGCGTCGAAGCTCGCCCGCCTCGCCCGGAATGACGAGGCTGATCCACTGGCCAGCTTCGAACGCGAGCGGTGCACCGTCCGTCCGCTCGAACGTCAGGGCTCGCACCGACGGCGACAGTGGGCGCGCGGACGCGAGGGCCACGGTGAAAGTTGGCGGCGGCGGCATGCGCTCTTCTCACGTTCTCGCGGACGAGTAGGCGGGCGTCAACCGATTCGGGCTACCGGTCGAGCTTCTCTGCTCGGTAGGCGTACGCCGCCTTCACGCGCGCGCTCGCACGGAGCCCCCGCTCCATTCGGAGCAGAGCGTCGAGCACGTCACCCGTCGTCCGCGACTCGGCGCGCGCCTTGGCAATCACCTTGGCGATCGGTTCGACCGCGTCGGCCGGGTGAAACACGGCTCCGGGGAGGATAGCGACGCGTACCGGCTCGTCGCTCCCCACGAGCCGCGCGTCGAAAGGGGCGCTCACGGCATCGAGCGCCAGCCGCGTCGCTTCGTCGATGACGTGTACCTCGAACTCTGCGCCGCTCCAGAGGTCGCGTACGACGCGCCCCTCGTCCCGGTCCTCCTTCATCACGAACAGCCCGCGGTGCGCCCGCGCGAGGGGCTCGACCCACGCGCGCGCCGCCTCGGGGAGCGCGTCCGACATGGTTCGCGCGAACCCTTGCGTCACCAGCGCGTCGTCCCAGAACGCGCGGCTGCGGGCTTCGAACCACGGATCCTCCGGAGCGAACTCACCGGTCCGCTCCTCGAACGCGCGGCGCATCGAAGCGACCCGCGCCGCGTGAGCGGGGAGCGCGCCGAGCGCGAGGAGGGCGTCGTAAGCTTCGAACAGCGTCATGGTAAAGTCGGTCTCTCGATGAGCAATAACCGCGTCTTCTTCCCGCAAGCCGCCCTGGACCTCTGGCTCAGCGACGGGACGGTCGACCTGCGCGGCGACGAGCTTGCGATCGTCGCCGAGGAGCGACGATACCGCCTCACGGAGTCCGTACGTATCGTGAACGAAGTGACGGGCGCGGCCGACGCGAACAACCTCGTCGGGCGGGTGAAGACCAAGGCCGCCCTGCAGGAGAAAGGGGCAGAGCTGCTCGAAACATCGATGATCCTCGGCGAAAACGCCTATGACGTCATCCCCGGCTGGCTCGGTGACCCCGTGGGGTCGTTCGAGGAGCACGTGGTGAAGCGCTCGCAGCTCCCCGCACCGGCCCCGCACTCTCCCGGCAACGATGAAGACCTCCTCGCCACGTACCTCCTGAAGCTCCTCTGATACTGGCGCCGCCGACGCAGGCGGTGCACGATTCGCCCCGTGACCTACGCGCTCGCCACCTCGCTCTTCTACGCGACAGCCGTCGCGTACGCGTGCGCGAGCGTCTTCTTCCTGGTGCACCTCGCGGGCTCCCGCTTCGGTGCCACCGCGGCGAAGCTCGCGCCCCGCTTTCTCGTGGTCGGCGCTGGGCTCCACGCCTGGCACATCGTCGTCGCTTCGGAAGTGGCCCGCGTGTGCCCCGTGGAGGGGATTCACTTCGCGATGAGCGTGGTGTCGCTGCTGGCGTGCGTCGCGTACCTCACGCTGCGCCGGCGCTGGCGCATCGACGTCGTCGGGTCGTTCGTCGCGCCGCTCGCGCTCTCTTCGCTCCTCGCGTCGCGCTTCGTCGGCGGCGGCGAGCTCGCGCCAGGCCCGCGCGTCAAGGGCGCGCTCCTCCCGCTGCACGTCGCGGTCAACATGTTCGGCGTGGCTCTCTTCAGCCTCGCGGCAGGGGCCGCGCTCACGTATCTCGTGCAGGAAAAGCAGCTGAAGAAGAAGCGCCTCGAGGGGGTGTTCCAGCGATTGCCCCCGCTCGACCAACTCGATCGCGTGGAGCACCGCTTGTTGCTCGGCAGCTTCCCGCTGCTCACGCTCGGCATCGTGACCGGCACTTTGTGGACGAAGAAGATCGAGATCGGCGGCATCTTCCCGATGCTTCACGCTGCCTTCGGTTACAGCGCGTGGTTCATCTGCGCGGCGGTGCTGCTCCTCCGTGCCGGCGCGGGGTGGCGGGGGCGGCGCGCGGCGTACGGGACGATCGCCGCGTTCGGGTTCACCGTGATGCTCCTGCTCGTCTACCTCTTGGCGCCGACCAGCGATGCTGCGGTGGCGATGCACCCGTGATCGTCGTCGTCGGTCTTTCGCACAAGAGCGCACCCGTCGACGTGCGCGAGAAGTTCGCGACGAGCGCGGACGTGCTGCCGCAGGTCCTCGCGCGCCTGTCGGCACGGCAGGAGCTGTCGGAGGTGATGTTCCTCTCGACGTGCAACCGCGTCGAGGTCATGGCGTGCACGAACAAGAACACGAGCGAGGCGGAGGCCACGCACGCGATCCGCGAAGCCATCCGCGAGCATGCGGGGCTCGAGAACGCGTCCGAGCTCGACTCGTACGTGTATGCGCGCAGCGGGACCGAGGCGGTCCGCCACGTATTCCGCGTCTCGGCCAGCCTGGATTCGATGGTGCTCGGCGAGCCGCAGATCCTGGGCCAGGTGAAGGACGCCTACGACGCCGCGATGGCGGCGGGCACGCTCAAGAGTTACCTGGGCCGCTGCGTCCATCGCGCCTTCACCGTGGCCAAGCGGGTGCGCACCGAGACGGCGCTCGGAGCCGGGACGGTCAGCATCAGCAGTGTCGCGGTCGACCTCGCCCGGCAGATCTTCGGCGACTTGTCGGACCATGCGGTGCTCCTCGTGGGCGCCGGCGAGATGGCCGAGGCGGCGGCGAAGTCGCTGGGGAAGGGGGCCCGGTCGATCCGGGTCTGCAACCGGAGCTTCGATCGCGCGGCGGCGCTGGCCGGGCAGTTCGGGGGATCGGCGGCGCCGCTCGAGTCGTTGGCCGACGAGCTGACGATCGCCGACGTCGTCGTCACCAGCACCGGGAGCCCCACGTACGTCGTCACGCGCGACATGGTGAAGCGCGCGATGAAGGCGCGGAAGGGGCGCACGCTGTTCTTCATCGACATCGCGGTGCCACGGAACGTCGAGCCGAGCGTGCACGAGATCGACAACGTGTACGTCTACAACGTGGACGACCTCGAGCATCAGGTGGCCGAGGGGCTCAAGGCGAGGCACGCCGAGGTCGCCGGGGCGGAGCGGATCGTCGAAGCCGAGGTGGCCGAGTTCGAGGCGTGGTCGCGCGGGCTCGACGTGCAGCCCATGGTGGTTGCGCTTCGCGCCAAGACGCACGCGGTCCTGTTCGCGGAGCTCGAGAAGACGCTGGGGGGCCGCCTGAAGCACCTGGGCGAGCCGGATCGCGCTTCGCTCCGCCAGATGATGGAGAGCGCGGTGAACAAGCTGCTCCACGCGCCGACGACGCGCCTCAAGGCCAGCGCGTCCGATGGATCCGCCGCCGACTACGCCGAGGCGCTGCTGCACCTGTTCGACTTGCCGACGCACGCCTCGTTGCCTCCGGGGGTGGCGTCTCCTCCGAAGCCGCTCGTGGACGACCCCGCGGCGCCGGCGGCGCGGTCCGAAGACGACGACGATCACGTGCGGCACTAGCGCGAGCCGTCCGAAACACGGGTCATCTCGGTCGTACGCGAGCGGGACTCTTGCTCGACTCGGGAGAGCAACTCGCGAAAGTCGGGCAGGGGGGAGGCTGGCCTGGGCTGGTGCCGCGGGTGGAGGCCGTGCGGCGGCGGCGGCCAGCCCGGCCCACCCATCGCCGCCGTCGCACGGGGCCTCCGCCCACGGCTTGCCGTTCTGGGGACGAAATCCGGGCTAGGATTCGGGCCCCATGCGCCTCGTTTATGCCACGCGCCGCTCACCCCTCGCGCTCGCCCAGTGCCGCGCCTTCTGTGCCGCTCTCCGCGGGAAGCGTCCCGATCTCGAGCTCGTCGAAGAGCAGGTCGTCACGAGCGGGGATCGGATCCAGGACCGCCCGCTCTCCGAGGTGGGGGGCAAAGGGCTCTTCGTGAAGGAGATCGAGGAGGCTCTGCTCGAGCGGCGCGCCGACTATGCCGTGCACTCGATCAAGGACGTGCCCGGCGTCATCCCTCCGGGGCTCGCGCTCGTGTGCATCCCGTTGCGCGAGGATCCGCGTGACGTGCTCGTCGCCCCCAAGCACCTGACGCTCGCCGCGCTTCCGCCCGGCGCGCGCGTGGGGACGAGCAGCCTGCGTCGCTCGGTGGCGCTGAAGCGCGCGCGCCCGGACCTGGTCTTGGTCCCCGTGCGCGGCAACGTCGATACGCGTCTGCGCAAGGTCGACGGCGGTGAGTACGACGCGATCGTGCTCGCTCGGGCGGGCCTGGTGCGCCTCGGGCTCGAGGGGCGCGCGACCGACGTGCTCTCGCCCGAGGTGTCGCTCCCGGCGGTGGGGCAGGGGGCGTTGGGCATCGAGTGCCGCGAGGATGACGCGGCGACGCGGGACGTGCTGGCCACGATGCACGACCCCACGACCGCCGTCTGCGTCGCGGCCGAGCGTGGCGTGCTCATCGCGCTGGAAGGGGACTGCAAGACGCCGATTGCCGCCTTCGCCCAGCGCGACGCCGCCCAGCTGCGCCTCCGCGCGTTCATCGCGGACCCAGACGGCAGCCGCCTGCGCGACGCTGACCGCACGTTCGCGTGGCCCGCGTCGGAGGATGAAGCGCATCGCATCGGACTGGAAATAGGTGCCGCGCTGCGGCACGGGTGACGCGCTTCGCCCTTCGAGACCTTGCTCCATCGCTCCCCGGGACTATCCTCCGGGGCTCGTGCGGAAACTCGTCCTCGCTCTGCTCCCCCTGCTGACGGCGCTCGCCTGCGTGCTCCCGGCGCGCGCGGCGTTCGCAAAAGGGACGAGTGGAGTCGGTGATCCGCAGCGGCTCGAAGTGCCGGGGTATCCCGACGCGTACTACTACCGGCCGCACGTGAAGGGGCTGCGACCGGTGCTGATGTACCTGCACGGCCGCGGGGGCAACCCGCTGGAAGACTGCCGCAAGTGGGCGCGGGTCGGCACGCAGTTCGGGTGGGTCGTGTGCCCGCAAGGGCCGGAAGACACCGGCGACGGCACGCGCGCCTGGAACAACAGCGTTCCGGCCGGCAAGCAGATCATGGACGCGACGCTCCACGCGCTGCGCGACAAGTACAAGGGGAAGGTCCAGCTGCGCGGGAACGTCCTCATCGGCTTCAGCGAGGGGGCGTTCATCGCGATGCAGGTCGGCCTGCACGATCCGGTGACGTGGAACCGCTGGCTCATTCTCGCCGCGAACGACCAGTACTGGTGGGGAGACACCGACGCGCTGCTCAAGCAGAACCGCCGTCAGTACAAGCGCGTGTACCTGTTCACGGGCGAGAACGACGAGGTTGCGGAGAACACGGTGCGCGTCGGCGAGGAGCTCAAGAAGGAGCGCATCCCGGTGAAGGTGCGGATCGCGCCCGGGATCGGGCACGAGATCCCGGGCGACCGCATGGTGACGAACTACCGCCGGCCGCTCCTCTGGCTGGTCAGCGCGAAGTAGGTACCCCCTTCACGCCCGCGCGGCCACGCGATGCGCGACGTGCCCGACGAAGAACGGGCCCATCTTGGCGATGTACATCGAGGTCTGCTTCGTCTTCCGCATCGCCTGAACGAGGTGCGAGAGAGGGTGCAGGTCGTGGCCGACGAGGCCGATGACGAACTCGTTGTCCTCGGCGTCGAGCCCGTGGCACGCGAGACGGATATCGTGGGCGAGTTCGGTCTGCCCGTAGGCCATGCCGAGCGATGCGTGCTCGCGGAGGATGATGCCCTGCTCGTGCGGCTCGACGCGGGCGAACTCGCCGGTGCGGCGGAGCGGGTACCAGACGTGCCAGTCGTTCTTGGGCTCGAGGACGTTCTGGATGCTGCGGCGGAGGAGCACGAACTCGAGGTCCGGCTCGTGGCCGGTCGCGTACGTGCGCCCGATCATCCCGTAGCTGGGGCGGAGCTCGACGCGCGCGAGGGCGTCGGTCGCGAAGAGCGGGCGGACGTTGGTGACGAAGTGCGCCGGGTCCTCGCTCCAGGTGAGGAGCCCGAGGCCGCGCGGGCTCATGGCGTCGGCGTAGACGACCCCGCCGATGTTCCGCTCGCGCAGGTGGTCGGCTGTCTTCCGCGCGACCTCGTCAGGCGCCGTTCCGGCCGGCGTGTCGAAGACGAGGAGCTGCATGAAGAGGCGGCGGTTCATCGCCTGCCGCACGCCATCGCGCTTCCCGCCGTATTCGTTCACGTCGACCTCGGGGAGGCCGGGTTGCTTGGCTTCTTCGGCGGCGGGGCTCGCGGGGGACTCGGGATGGGACATGACGTCCATGTAGCGCCGATTCCGTGCGGTTGGGAGCGCGGGGAGCGTACAGCGACACTGGAAGACGCCGCGGGCACGCAAGGAAACGAAGAAAGCCCGCTCACCGGCGCGAACCGGGAGCGGGCGTTCGAGAGCGGGCGCTACGAGTGCGAAGCGCCGTTGACTGCGACGGCGCCAGTGGGGGGCGAGAGCGTGACGGCCGGGGCCGGCGTCGTGACGGGGAGGGGTTGCGCAGCGGCGGCGGTGACGACCGTGCTCGCTGGAGGAGCGGCCGCCCCGCCCGCGGCCACGGCGCTCGCTGCGGCCCCCGCCGCCTTGTCCGCCGCCGCCTTCCGCTTCTTGCCGACCGCGCCGTGAATCGGCGGCTTCCCCTCGGCCACCGCCTTCCTGTTGAGGCGGCGCGTGGACGCCGCCTTGTTCGCGATCACCTTCTTCACCGCAAGGAGGCTCGAGAGCCCGGTGAACTCGGTCGTCAGCGCCGCATCGGCCGACGCCGCGAGCTCGAACGAAGGGCGTAGGCGGTCGAGCAGCGCGTGAACGCTGACCCACGCCATCCCTTCCTGATCACGGCAGTAGGCGTCCCACGCGGTGCTCGCGTTTCGCATCGTCGACCACTCGTTGGCGACGGTGAGGCTCGCTTGCACCTGCGTGAACGCGGGAGCCGTCGTGCCGAGAACCTGGGCGTACGTCGTGAAGCGGCCGAGGTCCTGCAGCGCGGACGGTAGGGCGACGAGCTCGGCCTTCCGCGGCTGGATGCCGCGGTAGTTCGTGCCGTCGGTCGGGTCATACCCTTTCGGCGGCGCGGGGATGTTCGCGTCGACAGGAGGGGCGGCGATGAGCGTGGCCGCGGCGCTCGCCGGCGCCGTGGGGGGCATGGCAGGCGCGTGGGCCTTCGGGGGTTTCGGATCGGTCGTCGTGGCGTCGGCGTGCAGGATGGGAGACGTGCTGTTCTTAGTTCGTGTGGACATGGGAGTGCTCTGGTCTTTCGTCGTGGGAGTGGAAACGGGGTTGGGTAAGGGGATGCGAAGGTGAGGTGAGGAGCGCAGAGAGGGCTCACGCGGCGCGTGACGAGGCGTCCGTCGCGAGGCGCACGCGGAGCACGCTCTCGACCGCGTCGCGGCCGCGGAGGAGGCGCTCGTAGATCGATGCGCGCGCCGAGGGGGTGGCCGCGGGGTACAGGCGGGCGACGTAGGCCCGGAGCGATTCGTCGCCGCCGCGGGTGGCCAGGATCGCGTCGCGGAGATCGGCGCCCCCCTCGGCCTCGACGATGCGCGTCAGCTCGGCGGCGGCGGCCTCGCGCGTCGCGTCGATGCCGAAGACGTCGGCGGGGTGCGTGGCCTCGTCGAACGGGGAGTGCGCGGCCTCGCGCTGCTCGAGGCGGGAGGCGTCGAAGAGCGCTTCGGCGGTCGTGCGGCGAAGGGCGATCGTGACGTACGCGCCGGGCTGCACGGCGCGCAGCGCGCTCAGGAACGCGAGGATGACGCGCTGGTCGACCTCCACGCTGCGGGTGTGGCTGACGCGCATCCGCAGGCGAACCAGCATCGGCTCGAATGCCACGAGCAGCAGCGACGATAGGAGCGGGTGCGGCGCGTGCTGGTTGTCGGCGACGAGCGCCGAGACGAGCGACGTGCGCTCCTCGAAGCAGAGCGCGGAGCCGCGCGCGAGCGCGTCGATGACGGCGAGCGCCGATGCATGCGGTGCGAGTGCGGGCCGGCGCGCGCGTGCCGCTTGGTAGCGAGAGGCGTGGGGCTGACGTGCGATGTCTTTCCGCAGGGCGCCGAGGGTGGCGACGAGCGTGTACGCATCGGACGGGAGCTTGGGACGACTTGCGGATGGACTCGGACTCGATCTCGGCTTCGGACGCGAACATGGGGAGCCTCCTTTCGGTGCGGCGGCGGGGTTCGTTGGCCGTCGATGCACAGACAATAGGAAGCGCCCGGCTGTGCGAGGCTGTGGAGAGGCTGTTTTGCTCGGGCGGGAGGACGCGGCTTTTTTCGTGCGGGATCGACGAAGCTGCACAGCCTCGCACAGCCTCGCGGACAGCCTCGTGGGGGTCGGAGTCGCAGTCGTGATGGCCGATGTGCACGTCCAAGCAGTCGACCGAGACCTTCATGCTCGGGATCACGAGCGCCGTGGTCGCGACCGAGACGGTCGTGATTCGCGATCGAGACGAGCGTGCTCCTCACCAGGACCTTCACGGTCACGACGCGCATCGACGAGGTCGTGACCACGACGATCGTGATCGCGCACGTGGACCTCCATGGTCGCGACCGAGACGATCGTGGTCGCGGATGTGCACGTCCAAGCGAGCTGCTTGGACGTGCACATCGACGACTACGACCTTCGTGCGGCCGACCGCGAAGGACAGGGAGGCGACCACGACCATCCATGCCGAGCACCCCGACCGCCGCGTCGGCGACCACGAAGGACAGGGAGCGGACCACGAGCGACGTGCTCGGGATCGAGACGGTCGCGATCGGGAGCGAGGCGATGGATGTGCGCGACCATGACGGTCACGATCGAGCGCACGGCGGTCTCGATCGCGCGCTACGAACGGCGCGCGCTACGCGCGGAGCTGCTTCTCCTTCGCCTGCTTCGACAGATGCTCGACGGCGAGCTTCTTCACGGCGGCGTCGGGGTGCCGGCTGAGCGCCTCCCAGTCCACGCGCTCCACCACCACGTCCGGGTGGAGACGGAACTGCCCGCGGCGGTCCCCCTCGATGACCTGGAACCCCTCGGGTACGAGGCCCACGAACGCCTGCCGCACGCGCGTCGTCGCGTCGCGGCTCCGTGCGAGGCCGAGCGATGCCTTCGGAGTCATCGCGCCGGGGGACGCGAGATGGGCGGCGACGAAGCGGACGAGGATGCTGAACTTCGCGTCCTGGAGCTCGCGCCGCTCGCCGTTGGCGAGGAAGCTCGTGCGGCCGCCGCGCGTGAAGCCGTCGAGGTCCAGGGTGAGCGCGGGGCGGGGGGCTGAAGAGGTGGAAGAAGCGGAGGCGGGGGGTGCGTAGGTGGCGCAGAGATCGTGCGGGACGCGCTTGGCGCGCTCGAGGGCGACCCGGATCTTCTCGCGGAGCCTGCCGACGTTGCCGCTCAAGATGGGTTTCGCGAAGAAGGCGTCCGCGCCGGCGTCGTACATGCGCGAGACGAATTCGGGGTCCGCGGAGAAACCGGAGACGACGATGATGGGGGTGACGTGGAAGTGCGTATGGCGCCGGTTGTCCTTGGCGCGCAGAGCGGACATGACACGCTCGCCCCCCCTTCGAGCGGGCGCGCACCGGCGTAGGCCGGGAGCTCCTGGTCGACGAGGAGGTAGCAGAAGGGCTCTTCGGCGATGGCAGCGAGGGCGCCTTCGACGGTGGTGACGAGGCGGGGGCTGTCGCCGAGGGCGACGACGATTTCGGAGAGGATCTCACCGGCGAAGGGGTCGTCTTCGACGATGAGTGCGCGGTGGGCGGTCGGGGAGGCGGCGGGGGGCACGGCGGGGGAGGGCGTAGCACGGCGGAGGTCGCGGTTGGCGCGTCACCCTTCCCGGCGCGTCACCCCGTCACCCCGTCCTCCCCACCCGCTCGCCCGAGGTACCCGGCAATGAACTCCCGCACGCGCGCCCGGTAGTCGGCCTCGAACTTCGTCGCCTCGGGCCCGCTCGTGGCGCGCCCGAGCCCGCAGAGCAGCGCCTCCTTGGCGATGCCGAAACCGAGGACCATCGTGAGCGTGGCGACGACAGCGAACTCGATGGCCTCGCGCGGAGGCACGTGGAGACCGAGCGCCGCGCGTCGCGTGGAGATCGCGTCGACGGCGCGCGCGAGCCCCTTGGTGCGCGCCGAGAAGAAATCGCTCTTGCCGGCGCGCCCCGTGAGCATGGCCCAGGCCGCGAGTCGCGACGTCACGCGGTCGGTCGCCAGCTCCGCGAGCCTGTCGAGGATGGCGTCGGGGGCGTTCGGCTCGACGAGCGCCAGGTCGCGCAGCGTCGCTTCCCGCATCTTCGCGATGCGCCGGGCGAGCGTCTCTTCGACGAGCGCGTCGTACGAGCCGAAGTAGTGGGACACGAGCGCGTGGCTCACGCCGGCCATCGCCGCCACGTCCTTCAGCCCCGCGGCGTCCGGTCCTTTCTCGGCGAAGACGCGCTCGGCCGCGTCGAGGATGACGCTGCGCGCCTCCTCAGGGTCGCGGCGGACGCGCTTCGACTCGCTCTCCCGCCCCTTCATGACTCAACGCTATTCGCTATTGTCATGGCCGACAACGAGCTGACGAGGAGCGTCGCCGTCGCCACGGCGGAGTGCTACGTCGGCGCCCCATGCAACTGATCCTCGCCCCGCGCGTCCCGAACGACGCTCCGCTCCCCGACGCCGCGCAGCTCGCCCTCGGGCGCGATCTCCACGCGCGCTTCCCGCAAGCGTTGCTGCGCGAGCTCGCGCTCGTCCGCGCGCGCGAGCTCGACGAGCGCGCCGATCCGACGGGGGCGACGCGCGTGTGGCTCGCGCTTGAATCGCTCCAGGTCACCGGGAGCTTCAAGGTGCGCGGGGCGCTCGTCGCCATCGCTGCGATCAAGGACGCTGCCGCGCGCTCCGGCTCCAAGGCCCCGCACGTCGTCGCAGCCAGCGCCGGCAATCACGGTGCGGGCGTCGCCTACGCGGCCCGCGTGCTCGGCGTCCGCGCGACCATCGTCGTCCCGTCGTCCGTGCCGCGCGCGAAGCGCGATCGCATCGTGGCGTACGGGGCCGAGGTTCGACTCGGGCCCACCACGCATTACGACGACGCCGAGTCGCTCGCGATCGAGCTCGCGTCCCGCGAGGGGGCGCGCTTCCTTTCGCCGTACGACGACATGGACGTGCTCATCGGCAATGGATCGTCGCTCGGCTACGAGATCGCGCGCGCCCTCGGCGCCGTACCGCGTGCGCTCGTTGCGCCGCTCGGGGGAGGGGGGCTCGCTTCGGGGATCGCGTGCGCGTTCGCGGACGTGGCGCGCGAATCGCTCGGCGACGTTCGCCGCGTGTGGGGTGCGCAGAGCGAAGCGTGCCCGGCCATGGCGAGGTCGCTCGAGGCGGGCGCGGCCATCGAGCGAATGGGGGCGCCGGAGGGGACGCTCGCCGAGGCCCTCGAAGGGGGGATCTCCGCGCGTGGATTCGCGCGCGCCGCCGCGTCGATCGCGGGGGTCGGTGTGGTGAGCGAGCGCGCCATCGGCGAGGCGATCGCGTACGCCGTCCGCGAGCTGGGCGTCGTCATCGAAGGGGGGAGCGCATGTGCGCTCGCGGTTACGCTCGCTTCGCTGCCGGTCGCCATGCGCGGCGGGGATTTCGTGGTGCTCCTGAGCGGGCGGAACATCGACAAGGAGTCGATCGAGCACGCGCTCGCTCTCTGATCGAGAGCGCCCCTCCTCGAGATCTGCTAGTGCATCCGCCATCCATGTCCGACGTCCCGATTTCGCCGCTCATCCTCGGGATCGCCGGTGGCTCCGGATCGGGCAAGAGCACGATCGCCCGCTCCATCCTCGCGGCGCTCCCTCCGGGTACCGGCGTGCTGCTCGAGCAGGATCACTACTACCGGGCCCAGGGGCATCTCCCGTACGAGGAGCGCGAGCGGGTGAACTACGACCACCCCGACGCGCTCGAGCTCGATCTGCTGATGGCGCACATCGACGCGCTTCGCACAGGGCGCTCGATCGTGCGCCCCACGTACGACTTCGGCCTCCACGATCGCGCCAAGGTGGGCCTCGAGATCGACCCCGCACCAGTGCTCGTGGTCGAAGGGATCCTCGTGCTCGCCGACGAGCGGCTCCGCGCCCGTCTCCACGTGAAGGTCTTCGTGGATACCGACGCCGACATCCGCCTCATGAGGCGCATCCGCCGCGATCTCGAGCAGCGTGGGCGCTCGTTCGCGCAGGTGCGCAAGCAGTACTACGAGACCGTTCGCCCGATGCACCTCGCGTTCGTCGAGCCGACCAAGCGTTTCGCGGACATCATCGTTCCCGAGGGGGGACAGAACCGCGTGGCGCTCGATCTCATCTTGAGCCACGTCCGCTCGCGCATTTAGGGCTGTCCTTCGTTCGAGATCGGCCCCGACGAGTTTCTCGCGCTCATCGGGCCTCGCGCTCGTTCAAGTCGCCTGCGCTCGACTCTGACGTGAGAGCTGAGCTCTTCACTATGGCCGGGTAGGGTTGTGAGGCAGAGCTGCGCTGGCGCCGCGGTCGGGGTCCGTGCGACGGCGGCGGCCAGCCTGCCCACCCATCGCCGCCGTCGCTCGGTTGTTCTTCTGGCGATCGTTTCTGACCGTAGACATGGACGTCTCCTCCGCCACGAGCAGCGCCGTGGCTCCGGTGTGCGAGATGGGTGCGAT
>Ga0302319_10003273_pt1 | contig 34106 bp, 37 predicted proteins | sample Bog_T0_2_FD_203319 | JGI IMG/M metagenome (GOLD analysis project Ga0302319, IMG submission 203319) | Peat permafrost microbial communities from Stordalen Mire near Abisko, Sweden - Bog_T0_2 | ecosystem: Environmental > Terrestrial > Soil > Wetlands > Peat | place: Sweden: Abisko, Stordalen Mire...
CCTTCTTGGCGGAGTAGGCCACGTGTTTCCCGTCGGTGCTGAAGACTAGGTCATCTCCGATTTCATCGAAAGGCGCGTCATCTTTTCGATCAACAACAACCAAGGCGGTTCCTCCACGGACGGCCGAGTAGGCAACGTGGAGGCCGTCGGAACTCAGAATGGGACCATAGGCGATCTTGCCGACTATGGTTGCGGGGTTCCCATCGGTGACGAGAACCCGGTTGCCGGCGAGCCCGGCTGCATATGAGATGTGTGCCCCATTCGAACTGACTGCGGGCTGCCCAACCCACTCGAAGACAGGTCCCGGCTTGCCGTCCAACACGACTATCCAGTGCTTCTTCACCATCGCTGAAAAGGCGATATGCTGGCTGTTTGAACTGAACGTAAGGGAGCCCTCGGCGATGGCGTCGTACGGACCCCTCGGTTGGCCATCTGCAACGACAAACCAGCGTTTACCGCGTCTCGCTGCGTAAGCGAGGTGCTTGCTATCTGGACTGAACAGAGGAATCCCCTGGATGGCATCGTAGCTCTTCCCAGGCTTCCCATTCTCCACGACATAGTAGTCCACACCTTTGAGCGTTTTCGTGTCGGTGTCGTAGAAAGGGTCGATCGTCTCCACGTAATGGGCCACGCCACCAACATACGCAACATGGTTGTTATCAGCGCTTACACTAAAGGTGTTGCCGACCATCGTCCCTGCATATTTGGGCAGTGGATGCTCACTCGCGCCAAGTCTTAGAGTTTCCTTGGACGCAACGTCCCATTTTGGAACAGGGACCACGGTGGGGCCCGACGGCGCCGCTGTCAATGAACTGCTGTGACTGCATCCACCGGCGAGGATTGCAAGGGTTAAGCCGATGCATGAGCGCACCCTGCTTCCTGGCCGCACTCGCCCGACAACGAACTGCTGAACTGTCGCACTCAAAATCGATATCCTCCTTTGGATAGCGTCCTCGAGTTGCTCCCGGGAATCGCCTGCCCTTATTACCCCAACATTGCAGAGATGTGTTTGGTCCAGAACGAGTGGAGTTTCTTCGACCCGGTCGATATCGTCAGGTTCTCGATCCGATTCGTGTCATAGGTAACAGGTACCCCTCGATTACGTTTCAAATTCATTTCGAACCGGACGCTCGGGCCTCCTTAGAATGCCAAGTGCGACTCATTACCCTCAAATAGGTACGGTTATGAGCCGAAACTAATCGAAGTGTGCTCTCCTAAGGAACCCGCCTGGCTAGACGACCGAGTCGCATTTGACCGGTTGGTGAGTAGTCTCATCACCGAGAGCATGGTCGATGCGGTATCGACTGAGGCACGTTGCGCCGAGTTGCAGGCATTGGCGCTGGCAAGTGATCGCCACTTCTTCGCAGCCTGTCTTGGCACCCTGCGCGCAAGTGCACTCTATGGCCTGGGCAGGGTGAGCGAGGCTTACGCCATTGCTACCGAGACCGTGCCGATCCTTCGGCAGCAAGGCGATCCGGAGCATCTCTCACGTGCCCTGGGGGGCCTAGGCCTGATCCAAAACGGACTTGGCGATCGAGCCTCGGCGGTGGCCTCGCTCACTGAAGCGCTCAGTCTTGCCGAAGAGCATGGCCTTGGCGAGCGCGCCAGGAGCGCCCACCTCAATATCGGCTTCATCTATTATCTCGAAAACTGTCGCGAGGAAGCTCTGAATCACTTTCGGCTTGCCATCAGCGAAGATCCGGACGACTTCGTCTCCGGAGTCGCGACCTCGAACGTGGCCGCGATTTTGATCGATATGGAGGAGTTTGAAAAAGCAGGGCGCCAGATCGAGGATGGACTTGCCGTTCAAGCGAGTCGCTACATCAGGGGGCTGCTCTACGGTAACGACGCGATGATCCTGGCCCATCGAGGCGACGTGTCCGCTTTGAGCCTAGCCGAGCATGCGGTGGAGCACCTTATCGCCTCTGGCCGCAACACCTATGCGCCCATGGCTCACTACGACGTGGCGCGCATTTACTGGAAGTATGGGTTTGGCGACTCGGCACTGGCCGCGATCACCCGTGCGGCTCAGCTATCTGCGAGCCAGCCATCCAGGCCCTATGATGACGAAATCAAGCTCTTGCAGGCAAAGATTTTTGCGCTGAACGGAAACTTCGAGGAGTCCACCAAGATCCTCTTGGCTCAGGTGGAGACCATGCAGACCAAGTTCCCCGGCCAGATCAAGGTGAGCCTGGAACTTTCACAAAAGCGGTGGGAGGCCGACTGGGCACGCAAGGAAACCGACCTACTCCGTTCGGTCAATCAGGAACTGACCGAGGCAAGAAAACAGGCGGATCGAGCGAATGCCATGAAGTCCCAATTCTTGGCAAACATGAGCCACGAAATCCGCACGCCGCTGAACGGCGTCATTGGCATGTCGGCCCTCCTTCTTGAAATGGAACTCACCGACGTGAGCCGCGACTACATTCACTGCATCAAGTCATCCGGAGAAACCCTGCTCTCGATCATCAACGACGTTCTCGACCTATCGAAGATTGAGTCGGGCAAGATGACCATTGAACTTGAAGAATTTGGCATCGAAACCGTGGTCGACGATGTCATGGCGACGATGCAGTCAAAGGCGATGGAGAAGGAACTTGAATTCCTTGCCGTGATTGACGAGCAAGTTCCAAGAACACTTCGTGGCGACCCGCACCATCTTAAGCAGATTTGGGCCAATCTCATTGGCAACGGGCTGAAGTTCACTGAGGCCGGGTCGGTGGTGGTTCGGTTGAATTGGGAGCCGGTCGATGAACATCGCGGATTTCTTGTTTCGACCGTTCACGACACGGGCATCGGGATATCCGAGGAGGCCCAGCAGACGATTTTCGACAGCTTTTCCCAGGCGGGCGCCAACACGACGCGCTTGTATGGGGGCACCGGTCTAGGACTTACGATCTCAAGGGAGCTTGCTCGCGAAATGGGGGGCGATCTCACGGTTGTGAGCCGGCCCGGGCTCGGAAGCGCCTTTACTTGCCGCATTCCCGTGCAGGCGGTTGCTCTTGCCACTAAGCTTCATGAGGACGCCCAAGCATGCTTGATCGTTGGCGAATCGCAAAATGGCCTCGAGTCTCTCTCCGCTATCCTTCGAGCCTGCGGTTTCGCTCCATTTGCCCTAGGCGAGCGCATGCAGCGGCGATCTCGAAGCGCCGGTTGGCACGCCGTATTCGTGAGTGAGACGTGGCTGCAGTTCAACGACCTAGGAAAGGTGCTCGATACGGGGCCGGGGACTGGCTCGAAGAAAGTCATTGTGACCACGTCTGAGATGGGACGCGCGAACCATGGCTTTCCCGTGCTTCAGCGGCCATTCCGTCATACGCAAGTCCGATCGCTGCTCAAGGGTCACGACGATCAGGCCAAGCGTGCAGCCTTCGGAGAGGGAGTCTTGGCAGGCAAGCGCTTCTTGGTCGTGGAGGACAACTTGGTCAATCAGCGCATCCTGAGCGGCCTCCTCGAACGCTCGGGAGCATGGGTGGAGATCGCCGAAAATGGGGAAGTCGGACTGGCGGCCATGAAGGAAAGTGATTTCGATATCATTTTCATGGACTGCCAAATGCCGATTGTCGATGGTTTCAAATGCACACAGCTCATTCGCGAGATTGAGGTGGGCACTGGTCAGCATCGGCAGATTATCGCCTTGACAGCTAATGCCACCGAGACCGACCGAAACAAATGCCTTCAGGCAGGAATGGACGATTACCTTACCAAACCCATCACGCCGAAGGCCTTGCACGCCGCCATCGCAAGAGCGTTCGGCGATGAGAATGGTGCGCAGGCCGTTGCCTAGGCCTCGAGGGTTTTGAGTTTCCGCAAGACTCGGCCACCCGCTAACTCTTGCTGACGGTGCATCCCTGGCAACGAGTGCCAGGGGTAGGATTTACAAGTGGCGGATGTGGGGCACGATGAGGAATGAAGAACCCGAGGAGAAGGTCCAACAGTATCTCGATTCCCTTCCTAATCGAGCTCGCGAGGCGCTTCATGAGGTGAGGCAGATCATTGCCGCATCGGCGCCGGGAGCGACCGAGAGCTTTGGCTACGGTATGCCTGCGTTTGCGATTCACGGCAAATCATTCATCTGGTATGCGGCTTGGAAGGAGCATTGCAGTATTTATCCGGTCAGCGAGGCCACTCGTAGTGCCCTTGCGAAGGAACTCCATGCTTGTGAGCTTTCGGGGAAAAGCACGGCTCGCTTTCGGTTGGACCGACCGCTGCCGGTGGCCTTAGTGAGGGCCCTCGTTGAGGCGCGTCTGGGCGAGGTTCAGGCCCGAAAACGTTAGAGAGAAAGGAACCGGTGGATAAAGGTGACCGCCATTGAGCCTTCACCGACGCTGCTGGCCACCCGCTTCACCGAACCTACCCTGCAGTCGCCGGCGGCGAACATGCCTGGGCATGAGGTTTCCAGATAGAAGGGGATTCGCTCCGAATGCCACTGTGATCCCGTGGCATCTCCGGTGATGATGAAACCCTTCCGATCTTGGGCGACCGTATCTCGCAAGAAACCAGTGTTCGGCGTGGCCCCGACGAAGACGAACAACCCATCGCAAGGAATCGATCCTTCTTTCTTGCCGGTCAGGGTTGCCGACCGCACTTTTGTGTCTCCCTGTAGACCGGCGACCTCGGTCTCGAGGAGCACGTCTATATTCGGAATCTGTTCCACTCGGTAGCTAAGGTAGTCGCTCATCGATTTGTTGAGTTGGTCGCCGCGGACGATCAACCGAACCCGCTTTGCGGTCTGCGATAGAAACACCGCCGCCTGGCCCGCGGAGTTGCCGGCTCCCACCACGATGACTTCTGAATCCTTACAGAAGTCAGACTCGAGGCGTGTCGCGGCATAGAAAACGCCACGTGTCTCAAAATCATCAAAGCCTGGTACCCGAAGCTTCTGGTACGTGGCCCCTGTGGCGACGAGGACGGCACGTGCATCAATGGTCTCGCCGGAGGCTAAATGCAGCACCTGCCCATGACTGTTGCACTCAATCTTGATGACCTCGGCGGGCACCGAAATCTCAGCCCCGAACTTCTGCGCTTGAATGAGACCACGAGCAGCAAGATCGCTTCCCGTCAACCCCTCTGGAAAGCCCATGTAGTTTTCGATTCGGCTTGACCATGAGGCCTGCCCGCCGGGACCACTTCGGTCAAGTAGGAGGGTCTGCAACCCTTCACTCGCCCCGTATACTGCGGCCGCCAAACCAGCGGGGCCTGCCCCCACGATGACCAAATCGTACTGGTGCTTGTCGGTGTCGCGCCGAACGCCCAAAAGGGTTCCAAGTTCTTCGAGAGACGGGTTGATGAAGTAGCGGTCCCCAAGGATGACGAGGGGTGTGTCGGCCGGAGTCAAGCCAAAAGCTGTAAAGATGCTGCTGGTGTGCTCGTCCTCAGGGGTATTCCAGCGGTGGACCACCCGGTTCCGGCCCAAAAACGTGCGAATCGCGGTCGTTGCAGGATCCAAAGGGCTACCCAACACCAGGAGGCCATGGCTATTGGAATCAAGCAGCAGTTCACGACGCCGAACAAATGCGGTGAGAATTTTGCCGCCTAGGTTTTGTTCCACGCGCACCACTTCGCGCAGATCTTCAGCGGAGAGCTGGAGCACCTTGGTTTCGCCCTGTGCGTAGCCGCCCACGGGTGCGGGCCGGCCGCTCATGACATCCACGTCGCCCGAGAACTGCCCCGGGCCATGAACGGCAATCTGCTCGGTTGGGCCAAAAGTATTTCGAATCACCGCCGATCCGCTCAGGATGACAAAGAAGCAGAAGTCGACATCGCCGGCATTCCAAAGCGACTCGCCATCATGGAAGGTCGCTTCCGCCCCATATGGCCTGAGTATTTGAATTTCTTCCTCGGTGAGGGTCGGAAAGGCAACAGTGTCGTTAACCATGGCTCTTACTCCTATTTGACTTGGCGTCCCCCTTGCTGCGGGACCTGATGCTCCCAATCCTCATGATCCGGCTTTGGCCACCGCTGCCACCTCACCACGAAGTTGCTGCATGGCCAATCTGCACTCGGCCACCATGAATCCGCTCGCGACAAGGACGACGGCAACTCCCAGCATCGCGGAGGCGACCGGGGCTGCATAAATCACATGGCCCAAGAATCGATCTAGACCGATAAGCAGGCAGGTCAAGACGAAGAGAAACACTGCCCCATAGTAGAGGATCAGTGCTTGCTCGGCCAATCGCGCCCTTTGCTCCAAGATATTCAGGAGGCCTCGATCCTCATCCGAGACTCGCTGGTCCGCGTGTTGGGCTGCATCAGCGATCTTACGAACATATTCGACAATTCGACCGATTCGTGCCAGTACGGTTGCGATGAGCGACCCGGACGCCATCAACAGCAGCGCAGGCGTGATCATCTCCGCGATGATCGAGATTTCGGGCCCTTGGCCAGGAGGCGGCAAGGTTACTCCGAGGCTCCGGCCATAGCGAAAATGATGCCGATTGCTGCTTGCGCCTTCGGCTGACTAAAATCTCCAGCGAGCTCCCCTGCCAGAGAGATCACGGGAACGACGGAGCCGCCATGGGCTGCTATTCGGGCAAGGGCCGCTTGTTCGGTCCGCTGGCTAGTCCCACCGCATGCATCAAGGACCACGAACGTTCGGTAACCCAAGTCGATCCCGGTGAGTGCGGGCAATAGGACTGCGAGCTCGGTGGCGACTCCGGCGATGAGGATGGTCTTTCGACCAGAAGCCTTGACGGCCTCTAGGATCGGCTCGTTCAGGAACGAATCTGCCGTTGTTCGGAAATAGGTGGGCAAAGCTCCGAGCTCTTCGCCTATCTCGGGCAAGATTTTGGCCTTGCCTTCCTCCCCTGCAACCGCGGTGACGATGACGGGAATCTCAAACAGCTTTGCCAGTTTGGCCAGTCCGCGCACACCCTTTGCAAGCGCTCCGGCGGTCACGGTGAGGTGCAAGTCGGCAATGCCTTCTTGGAGGTCGGCGAAGAGAATAATCGTGTCTTCGGGGTTAATGCGTGATGTGTGCATAAGCGAGGCAGCCTTCCACGTTCCTACGAGTCGAAGTGCCGTTCGTCGCGGGTCCGGCGTTCGGAACGCTCAGCCTCCCAGGCTGGCCCAAAAAATAGAACCGAAAGACCTAAACCGCTGGAGAAGGTGAACGTATAATTATGTTGTAGGCGACGTGTCGTACACAACGTTTATTGTGTAAAACCAAAGACCGTCGTCCGGAGTCACAAATGAAAGTCGTCATCAGCGAAGTCATTTCGGCGATCTGGTTCGTCGTGCTCATCGCATTCGTCGCTACGGCTGGCGTCCTCAAACCTAAGGCCGCAACAGAGCCCATCCATGTTTGGATTCGGCGAGCCTTTCTGCTCGGTATGAGCCTCTTGTTGCTCTTTTCCTCCCCCCGGTCAGAAAGTCCGCTTTCATGGCGACTGCTGCCAGCGAGCGATGCGATTGAGTGGGTAGGGTGCTTCTTGACGCTCGCAGGTGCCGGATTTGCCATCTGGGCAAGGCTTTGGCTGGGGTCTAACTGGAGCTTTATGACAACAGTGAGAGGGGAGCATGACCTTGTCAAGAGTGGGCCTTACGCGATCGTCCGTCACCCCATTTATTCGGGCTTGATCATTGGTATGACAGGAACCGCAGTGGTTCTTGGGGAAATTCGAGGGTTCATTGGAGTCTTGGTGGCGGCCATTATTTGGTGGCGCAAGGCGAATGCCGAGGAATCACTGCTGCTAGATCGGTTTGGATCGGAGTATCTCTTGTACGCTAAGAAGGTGAGGCGACTGTTTTGAACGCGGATACCAAGAGCATGGATGCCGTCGTGATGGCCTTGGACCGGGACCTTCGCTGGATTCGGCGGCGTTTGCATCAAGGTGTTGACGACGCGGTTTCGCTGGGGCGCCTAACCGGTCCCCAGAAATCGGCCATGCATGTGCTCGTGGCGTCCGAAGGGCTGAGCCTGAAATGCCTTAGCCAGGAGCTTGGACTATCTCACAGCACGGTCTCCGGGATCGTCGACCGCTTGGAGGCGAGGGGAATGGTTCAACGGCAGACCGATGATACGGACCGGCGCGTCACCAAGATTCTCGTATCTCAAGAAGTCCGCGCCTACATGAAGGACGTATGGCCGGAACTTGAAACAAGCCCTTTGTTACGCGCCCTCCGGGTCGCGTCGGCTGTTGAACTTGACCAAATCACTGAAGGCATAAGGGGTTTGCGCGGGCTCTTGGAAAGGGCAGGCGCGGCCCCCAACCTCACCGACTAGCGCCCATCCAGATTCAAACTTCCGTGGGGCAGCCACCCGTTCAGTGACTCGTCATTAAGAGTTGGCGAATCAGCGATCCAGACCATCGACTCTTGCAAGCCACTCTGCCCCCGGACCAAGGCGTTGGTGACAATCCCGGATTGAACTTCAGGGTAGTTGAGCGGGTCGGCAGTCTGAAGGCTGAGAAAGAAGAGGAGAAGCGCACACGCCAGCCCACATGCAAGCGTCTCCGGAATGGATGGCACCCAAGACCATCGGCGCGGCTTGACGCGTTGCCAAGTGGCCTCGCTGACCGACCGTGGCTCCGCAGAGAAGGCCCTTCGGGCAATTTCATCGAATTGTTCGTCAGTCATTGGAGTTCTCCACGATGGAACGTAGCTTCTTTCTGGCTCTCACGAGCCGCGTTCGCAAGACGTCGTAGCTGATTCCGAGACTGGCGCACATCTCTGCGTAATCCCAATCCTCGAGATAGTACAGACTCAATAATTCCCGGTCTTCTGTCTCCAGTTCCAGCAACCCCATGCGGATCTTGTCGGCCAACGGGTGTTCATCGCATACGGGGCTCACGTCGGGTTGCTGAATCGGGCGGCGTTTGCGGATGGTGTCGCGGCAGAGGTTGAGGGCGATGGTCGTGAGATAAGACTTCAGTGAGCTCGCGCCGCGATACTGCCGAGCCGAGCGCCAAAATCGCAAGAACGTCGTCGCGACCAGTTCTTCGGCGTCCTCTTTGCTCCCGAGGTTCCGGTAGATCAGCATGCGAAGCCTAGGCTCGTGGGCTTCGAAGACTTCGCGAAACGCGCGCTCATCGCCCGACGCGCAGCGTCGGGCGATTTCGCGGTCCTCGGCAAAGCCAGGACTACCCTCCGCTTGATGCAGAGCTATGGTCTCCATGGAGAAATGCGTCAAGTTTTGTCCGTTGGCTTTGATTCAGAACGTCGTTCACGGCATGCTCGGAAACCGCAGCCTGTAGGGCGGCCACCTGCTTTTGGATCGCCTCGCCGCGCTCGCGGTATTCGGCGGGAGGGCCGCCTTCTGACTTGCCGAACTTCTTCTGGACCTCGATCTGAAGGAGTTCCATCTGCTCACGAAGAGGTGCGAACGCCCGGATGAAGTCTGCTTGAAGGTATTGGAGTTTGGTGAACTGTTGAGGTGTGATATCGAATTGATCCCGCGATTGCAGCAATTCCATGAGCACGAAGTCTTGAGCTTCCTGTTTGGGAGCATTCGCCTCTGCCAGTTTCAAAAGCTTTTCGCGTTGGTCGGGTGCGAGTAGGTTGCCGACTTCGGTTGCATACCGCTCAAACAGCGGCTGCATCTTCGACCCTACGGCATCGCCCTCGCTTTGGAGCTGCTTAGCGGTTGCCTCGTCAGGATGGCCGCTTTGTTGCAACGCTCTCATCCGCTGCTGAATCGCCTCGGCTTCCTTCTTGAGCGGGGCAAACTCGCTCGCCATCTCATCGCGCATTTGAGTGAGCTTCGCCAGTTCGTCGGTAGTCAAGGACAGCTCCTGCGAATAGTGAAGGGCCAGCGCAAGGGCGTGCTGGGGAGGGATGCCGCCCTCGTCGGATTGCCTTACCGAGGCCCTGCTGCCGATGGTAAAGGCAGCCGAGCAAAGCAGGGCGGTGACGACAAGCATGATCGAGATTCTTGAGAACAAGTCCAACTCCTTGGTTTAAGAATAGAGACGAAGACCACTGCGGCCCGGGAACAACAGCCCTGTTAGGACTTGGCCCTTCGCTGCCGCATAAAATACGTGCGTTCATCAAGTGGAGAAACGAACGACTGTCCTGAGTTCAAATGACACATGCATCTGTGTTATACGTACGCGTATGAATAGACGTAGAATAGGATAGATCAGTCGGCGGCCGCACGGGTCGCGGTTCCGTCGAGGAGGAGCATGATGTATAGCGACATGTGCTTTGACAGTCGGAAGGCAAGAAGTGCGACCTCGAGTTTGGATGCAGAACATAGCCTTTTGGACTTTATTCGGGAAGGCGCCGCATCCTATTCGCCGCACCACATCGGTCAGCATTCGCGTGGCTTCGACTTGTACTTGCCATGGTTCATGGAAATCGTCGGTGGAGAGTCACTGCCCGGCGTGGGGTCGCTAGGCCTGCCAGAACTCGGCCAACTCTATATGGATGCCGCCTGGAGCCTGGTAATGAAGGGGGTGTTGCGACCCGGCCCGAAGTTCGTCAATGTCGACGTAAGCGGCGACGTGTACGGAAAAGGATTCTCCTTGGTCCACTGCGAGCCGCGTTAGCAGCGATGCCGTTCAGCGGCCGTGAAGAAGCTGAACGGCATTCTGTCCGATGGTAGGAACGACATTGGAGCTTTGCACCAAGAACCATTGGCCCCGCCTTCTTCTCCAGACCATACAAAAGCGAACGGGCGCCGGTGTTCGACCGAGGGCGCTGAAAGGAGCCTGAAAGACGATGCTTTCGATCTGCCCCCCAGCCACGATCGAGACCTGATCCATCGCCCCAATATGCGCGGTGCCCGACCAGAGTCGGGCATCGTTATCCATCATCGTGCGAATGGCGGCTTTGCCCCGATAGACTTCGGATGCATCGCTGCCGTAGACGACGGAGGAGTCAGTGACCTCTGCCAGCACCTCAGATTGTTGGTTTGCGGCGTAGGCGTCAAGGAATCGCCGCGTCTCACTTCGGATGTCAAAGTGCTTTGGTCGCGGCGATCGTGCGATGAGGAATAGGGCGAGACAGAGCATCTAACCGCTTACGGTACGTGCAGCTTGTAGGTTTCGGTAGTCACCGCGAATCCGGGATCGCCCAATGTTAAAGATGGGAGCAGATCGCCTAGAAGGCAATCCTGCCTGGTAACATCGCCGAATGCGGCCCACCCACGCCATCCTTGCGGTTTCTTCCCTGGTCTATGTCTCGGCGATCGCCACTCCGGTTCAAGAACCGCCCTTGGCAGAGCAGCAGTTCAAGAACATTCAATCCTTTAAGGGTGAAAAGGCCAGTGATGTGATTCCGGCGATGCAGTTCATGTCGGCCTCCTTGGGGGTCGATTGTGATTACTGTCACGTGCAGGATCGGTCGGTTGACACGAAGGAGCAGAAGACGACTGCCCGCATGATGATTGCGATGGAGCGCGACATCAACAACAAGAATTTCGATGGGAAGACCGAGGTGACGTGCGCGACGTGTCATGCCGGTCACACCCACCCCGTGGCGGTGCCACCGGTCATGGGCATCGACGTGCGTACCCACCGCAGTCAGGATGTCTCTCAGGACCAGGTATTTGCCGCGTACGCCAAGGCAGTGGGTATGGATGGCGCTCAGCCGACCCCACCACTCAAGATGAACGGGACGAGCACCCAAAGGGGGGAGACCGACACGGTGGAGGCTTTCTACTCAGGCGGAAAGTTTGCTTTCACGCTCCAAGGGCCCAAAGGTGCGCAGAAGCAGGGCTTTAACGGAAGCGTCGTGTGGTTTACGCAACTGCCTGGGGCAGAGGCGCCGGCAGGCTCGACGGCCCCGAAGGTCCGCATGATTCCGTTGGTCTATGCAGCGTCGTTCGTCAAGGAAAACACCATCTTCTCAGGGCCTGGCTCCCTGCCCAAACTCACCGATGTGAGGGGCGGCATCGCCAAGATTGGCGGCGCTGACGTTCAGGTATTGACAGGGACCATCTCGGGAGATTCGACCCGTATATCCCTCTACTTTGACAAGACTTCAGGGCTTCTGGTCCGAACCACCTACTTCTATCCGACAGTGCTCGGCAACATCGCCGAGATCACCGACTACTCGGACTATAGCAAGGTGATGGGGGTCGAGCTGCCGATGACGATTGCCGTCCACTCGTCGGAGGGTGACTCGACCTTGCACTACAAATCTGCCGAACTGAATCCCACGATCGACCCGTCCGTGTTCGAACCACCAAAGTAGTACCCGTTTACGGCGTCTTGAAAATGTTGACCTGGAGACGGTCGGTCGGAGAGTTGTCTCCGTAGCCCCCAAGCACGTCGTAATAATAAAACTGGATCGGTTTGCCGGTGCCCTCGAAGAGCATAAAGTAGTCGTGGTCCAGTCGAAACGGCCCCCACCATCGTTTCCTCGGCGTGATATTCTGGTCGGCTTCATCGATCCCGAGGCCGTAGTCGGTGTTGCGGTCGCCGATATCTTCGTGGCCTGAGCCGTCGGCTCGATAATCCATGTAGTCGGCGTCGCCGTGGCCCAGGCCTCCACCTCCCACGCGGCCTTGCCCGATGCATTCAAGGAGATAGACCGTTCCTGGCTTGGTGACGAGACTCGAATATTCCTTGACCTGCATGACCGAAACCTTCAAGGACTCCAGCGGTTTGCCGAGGCTGCTTGCTGACAGCGGGAAGACCTTAATCGTGATCGCACCCTTGCCGGCGGCGTGGGCAAGTTTCAGATCGAGGGGCACACCCACTCCGGTCACGATCATCTCGTAGGCGCCGGCCTTTGCATCGTCGCGGAACCATTCTATGCGACCTGGAGCAGCCCGGACGGATCTAGACCCTGCTTCAGGGATTCCATCGCCGTTTCCTGCCACATAAATGGATTCGGCGTTCAGAACCTGCTTGCCCCAGCGCAGCAATCCGCTTGACTTGAGCAAGTAGAGTTGACCGGACTTTAGAGTAATCGGCAACTTCGCCTCGGGGTGCGAAGCGGTCAAGGAGACTGATTCCAAAGGGCTTGCGCCCATCGCCTGTGAAAGCACAATGAAGCCTACGGCAGGGGTCGCGAGACGGAGAAGGCGGCGATCAAGTCGCATAACGTTCTGAGTATGTCCCACTGCCAGGTACCGATCGCCAACCATGAGCTTCTCGGACCCCTCTCCCATCAACAGCATCGGGAGAGGATAAGATCGCAGGCAGTGCGCGCGACAACTGTGGATAGTGTATAAAATCCATAGCGTTGCGCGATGGTGCCGTCCACCGTTCAGCGGTGACGATATGGGCGAACTCTACCGCTTCAATCCCGCAACAAGCCGCTATGAGCCAGCGGACGCGGTCAGGCGAAAGCCGCGGGAAATGCCACCGTCGCGCTCGCTTCACGCATCGCCGGGGGTGGTCCGCAAGCGACCCACAAAACGCCAATCGCCTGGTCGGCTGCTCGCCTCGGCGAGTTTGCCTGCTAGGTACGTCCTGGTCAGCCTGATCTTGATCTTCTCTTTGGCCGCAATTTACGAGGAATCGACCCATCAAGCGCCTACTGCCATTCAGAGGGCCCTTCCCCTATTGCCGCCAAGCGCTCCCCGTATCGCCGCTCCGCTCGTGGCTGAAACGCCGGCTGTGATTCCGGGCAGAGCGGCGCCGAGCGGTGCTTTGATGGTGGCAGAAGCTAGGCCAACGGTGATTCCAGCGATGCTGGGCTCCATGTCCCTTGGCAGCTTTTCTGGCGAAGCGATGGATTCAGTTGGACTGAGCAACCATTCGTACGTCGATATCGTTTCCCAATACGCGAAGCTCCGCCGGGCTATGCACGACATCTATGGCGCTGACCTTCAAGACATGAACTACTACGGTTGTGGGCTGAAGGGTTGGCAGGATCGACAACGAGCACTGAGGGAGTGGATGCTGATGGCGGGGAAATTTGGAGACGTCCAGCTTGCGCTTGAGCCTCAGACGGGCGTCAAGGCCTACTCCCAGTTTAGCGACGCCGACCTTGAGATGAGGGGCCTGAAGCAGGTATTGGCCGATGCTTCGAATCAGGGAATCACCGTCTACGTACGGTTTGCTTCGGAAAACAATCTCGAGAACTCACCCTTTACCGTTCTCCATGATCGGCAGCGGTGCTTTGCCTTCTACCATGCGGCGGCCTGGTTCAAGAAAGTCATGCCCCCCAATGTTCGCCTCGTCTACTCACCGCTGATCAACACGGCTACCTGGGGAGGACCATCGCAACAACGGATTCTTCGTTGGTGCCTTCTTGGCCCTGACGGGGACACCAGCATTTGGAGCCGCATTGGCGGGACGCTGTATTTGACGGACTGGGACCTGACGCGCACTTATGCTCGCTACTATGACTACATGTCCACTTTGAGCCCCGATACGCCGTTTCAACTTTGCGAACTGGGCGGACCGGTGAACCGCAAGATTGCCATGCTGCGATTTATTCACGAGCTGAAAGAAGGTATGTGGCCGCGCGTCGTCCACGTCAACCTCTTCGCCTACAAGATCAACACCCTCGCCGACCCGGCTGGTTGCTTTGGCTTCCTCTCGAAGGGTTCCAGTGAGAGCTACCTGAAATCTGAGATTGAGCACGATTCGATGCAGGCTCTGTAGAGTTGGAATCGCTATCGTGAAAGTGCGTGAAAACCGCGAGCGAATCGAGGCACTCGCGGATAGGATTTGAGGCATGTTTTCCACAAAGTGGGTTGGTGCGTTTGCTCTCGGCGTCGTTTTGGTCGCTGCTGGGTGTGGTGGTTCCGGTGGGGGTGTCGGAGGAGGTACCGGGCCCGTGGCGACCCAAACCCCGTTGAAAGTCACCGTGGCCTGGCCCCCTAGGACTCGCGCGATCCAAGCGCCCGGTTCGGCCCTCTCATGCGTGGTCAGTCTTGCCAACGCCAATCCAAAGGGCGGGGCCTTTACTTTTGAGATTGACCGCGGCGCCACGCTTACCGCTTTTACCCAGACCTACACTTCGAGCACGAGCGCCTTGACAGGACCTTCAATGGCGACGATCACTTTTTACGCGGCCGCGGGCGGAACAGGCTCAGTTGTTGCGAATGCTCATTCCAATGTGACGGTCGCCACTGATGGCACTGGTCTTGACCAGGTGGCTGTCACCGGTACCGTATCGAAGCTCTTCATTCCTGCCAATCAAACGGTTGCCGTTGGCTCAAGCACCCAATTGACCTTTGAGGCCTACGACTCTTCGAACACGCTCATTGCACTGTCTCCCGGTTCGGCAGGATGGACCTGCTACACCGGCACCAGCTTTCTTAGCCTGACTCCTAGCGGAGTGGCGACCGGTCGTTCTGTCGGCGGCGCCAGCGTTTATGTTGCGGTCGATGGGATCACCAGCCAAGGGGCACTGATCAGCGTCACCGGGGTGACGATGTTTGGTTCTCCTACGATGATCCCTTCCATTCCCATGCAGGACGCCGGGACGACGATTGACGCGGTTGCCGAAAATGGCCAGATGGTTGGTGAGCCATTCGGAGTGGTGTTGGCGGACAGTTACGCCTACTATTGGAGCTCTCCATCAGCGACGCCGACCTTCATTCCCACGCTTCCCGCATGCCAGCACAAATACGTCCCCATGATCGCTGACATTGGCAATAAGGTGTGGCTGAGTGGTTTGGACAATTACCTTTCCGACTACTTTGATGTGCCGTATGTGAATATCTTCGACGCGAACGCCCAGCCCGGCGCTCCTACTCAGCTATCCCAATTCCCGAGCGGCAGCCAGTACCTTGACCCTACGCCATCGGTCATCATGCCTAACGGCGTGATTGGTGGATACTCGGCCGATGCGGTTGGCACCAAATTGCTTACTGCCATCGTGAGTTGGCCGACGATCGCCGCGAGCCAGCCCTCGGTGCTCTCGCTTGCGGGCGGGGTTCCGGCGAATGGGAGTTGGAACGGCGGGGACTCGAAGGGAGACATCGGATGTTTTCCAGGAAAGTACCTCTATTCGTCGGGTGGAAGCATCCTGATGACCTCCGCACTCGGGACCTTTAATATGGTCAATCCGAGTGGCCTGATCGCGGGGGTTGAGCCGGTAGGGACGAACGGAAACCGAACCTTCATCGAGCAGGTTGGCTCAGCCGCCCGAACTTACTGTCCGTTGACCTCAAGTGAGATCACTCAAACGGTTCCCACCGCGATTACGAGCACAGGCTTCGTGATGGGCTACATCATCAACGCCGATTCAAGCACGAGCGTGTATCTCTGGAATACCAAGAAAGGAACTGCCTTCGATGTCGGAACCGCCTTACCCAAAGGCTGGACGCTTGCGACGAGCATTGGAGGGGTGACCTACTGGCCGCTCGCCGACGGCTCCATCGTGACGGCGGCAACCAACAGCGCCGGCGTAAGCAGTTGGGTCTACTTCCCAATCCTCCCATAGGATCGGTCAAACCGGGCGGAGTACGTCGCAATTGGCAATTTGCCTCGGACTTTTGCCGTAGGAACCGCGAAGCGGTTGTTTTCGGCCGGCAAAGACTCTGATGGAAGCCTCGTCGCCACCCAAGCATGCACCTGCGGCACCGAAAGCGCCTAGTTCGAAGGAGAAGCGGTTCCAAGGCGCGAATTGGGGAGTTGTGGTTTCGGTTGCCGTGAACTTTGGAGAGACCGTGGCCCTGGGCATCGCGGCCTGGCTGACCGGCTCGGCGTCTCTTCGGGCACAGACCGCGGACAATATTGCCGAGTTGGCGGTCGGATTGTTTTTGTGGCTGGGTGTCGCCACCAGTTCACGACCAACCGACGACAGTCACCCCCTGGGGTACGGTCGCGAAAGGTTCTTCTGGGCGCTCTTTGCTGCCCTGGGCATTTTCGTGGGCGGCGGCGGCCTTGCGATCAATGGGGCGATTCAATCCGCCCTACACCCGTCGCCGATCACCTCGTTCGGCCCGGCATATTTGATTCTGTTCGTGACGGTTCTCTTCGACGCGCTGATCTTGATTGAGGGGCTTCGTCCTCTTCGCATGCAAGCGATCGAACGGGGCATCCTGTTGCGCGCGCACTTACTCCAGAACACGGATCCGGTGTCTACGACGGTTGTGGCCAGCGGAGGCTGTGCTGTTTTAGGCGGACTGATCGCGGCTGCAGGGTTAGGGTTAAGCCAATGGACGAAGTCTTCGACGCCGGATACGGTGGCGAGCGCCCTGATCGGAGTTCTCTTACTGGCCACCTCTGCCTTCTTGCTGAAAGCGAACCGTGAGCTTCTCACCGACCGGGGAGTTTCGCCTGCGATGGTAGCCGAGATGAGGAAGATCATTGCCGCCCAGAACGGCGTCGTCAATGTGCCCGACCTCTTTGCCGTAGTCGTTGGGCAGCAGAGCCTGATCGTGAATGGTGACGTCACTTTCGCCGACGAACTCGCGGTGCCGGCGGTGGAAAAAACGATCATGGCGGCGGCCGCCGCCCTTCGCGAGAGGTGGCCGGCGATCGAATTCGTCTACCTCACTCCCGTCCCGTTGGCCCGCCCTCGCCGTGTTCGGCGTTCTGGCCTACGGAAAGACGCCAAGAAACGCTGAGGCGCGTCCATGGACTTCTGCTGGATGCCGCAATAGCAAGTCGAAGTTCGGAGTACCAAGAGATTGGTGCCCCTCGTGCCTAGTTTCGTCGAACCCTTGCTGCCCGCGAACCCCGCTCAAACTGCGATCTTGGAAACTCATGCTTTGACGCGGAGATTTGGGGGCCTGCTGGCGGTCGATCAACTCAACATCGCAGTGGCCGGCGGCGACGCGTTCGGTCTATTGGGAGCGAATGGCGCGGGGAAGTCCACGCTGATCAAGATGCTCACGACCCTCCTGCCGCCGACCTCAGGCACGGCGATGATCGCCGGATACGACGTGGCCAGGCAGGCGGCGCGGGTGCGGCGCGAAATTGGCTATGTGCCTCAGATGGGCTCGGTTGACGGCGCCCTGACCGCCAGGGAGAACCTCGAGGTGTTCGCCAAGTTGTACGCTCTATCCAAGCGAGATCTCGAAACAAGAATTCCCCAATCGCTGGCCAACAGCGGGCTCTCCCAGGTTGGCGATCACCTGGTGAACACATTCTCCGGAGGCATGGGGCGGCGGTTGGAGATCGCGATATCAACCCTCCATCGGCCCAGACTCCTTTTCCTTGACGAGCCCACCGCCGGCCTCGACCCCATCGCCAGAGACTCCGTTTGGGATCGCATTCAGGGTCTCCGAGAAGACGACGGCATGACAATTTTCTTGACGACCCACTACATGGAGGAAGCCGAAAGGCTATGCAACCGCATCGCAATCATGCATTTAGGCAAGGTGGCGGCCATCGGCGCCCCCCAGGAATTGAAGGATTCCTTGGGAAAACCCGGGGCAACTATGGACGACGTATTCATCCACTACGCCGGACAGGTTGCCGCCCATCCGGAGGGATAAGACCTTGAAGACCGCACCCAATGATCTGCCCTTGGTCCAGCCCGGCCTTGAAATGTCGTCGCGAATCGGCGCTTGGCGTCTTGCGCGCGAATTCTTGACGGCGACGTCGGTCATCGTGGAGTTGGAGGTCCGTAAGCTCAGGCATGACCCCACCGAACTGATTACGCGGGCGGTTCAGCCCATGCTCTGGCTTCTTATCTTCGGCACCGTCATGAGCAAGATGCGCGGAATCCCGACCGGCGGCATTCCCTACCTGGATTACATGGCGCCCGGCATCCTTGCGCAGAGCGTCCTGTTCATGGCGATTTTCTATGGAATCTCGTCCATTAGGGAACGTGACACGGGCATCATCGTCCGCTTTCTCGTGAGCCCGGCGCCGCGGACGGCCCTCGTGCTAGGGAAGGCGTTGGCGGCAGGTGTTCGCGCCCTTTCGCAGACCCTCATCGTTTACGCGGTCGTGATTTTGATGGGAGTCCACCTCAATCCAAACCCGATAGCTCACGTTGGCGTCGTGGTGCTCGCGCTTCTTGGGGCCGCTTGTTTTTCACTGTTCTCGCTCCTAGTGGCGAGCTTCGCGAAGACGCAGGAGCGATTTATGGGTGTAGGACAACTCATGACCATGCCGCTCTTCTTTGCGAGCAGTGCGCTTTACCCGGTCGCGATGATGCCCAAGTGGCTGCAGGTGGTTTCGCACGGCAACCCGCTCACCTACCAAGTTGATGCGATGCGCGCGCTCATGCTTCGCGGGGGCATCAGCACCTTCGGGCTAGGCGTGGACTTTGCGGTGCTGTCAATCGCGACTGCGGTGATGGTTTTTATTGCCGGCCGGATGTACGCTCGGATAGTCACTTAAGGCCCTGCTTCGCAGCGCAAGGGATATGGCCCCCATCAAAGCGAGCGTAATGCCTATGACCGCAGCCGCCTCGGGCAAACCCAGCCCTTGGTCGCGCATCACCCAAACAGAAACGCCAAGGGAAATCATCCCGTAACCGATGAGCACGATTCGACCACGCGGGCCGATGGGTTGAGACCTGCGCTGAATTTCGTCGGCCAATCGCTGCTCGAAGTCTTGCGATAGGTCTGGCACGGGTGCGGCCATGGACCGCTGTAAAAGATGATCAATTTCGAATTCACGAGGGTCCATGTCAGACATTTGAATATCCTCTTTCCTTAAGCATGCCATGCAAAAGAAGGCGAGCGCGATGGAGATAGGACTTGGCGGTGTTCTCCGGGATGCCGAGCAGTTCTCCCACTTCGGCAACCCCCTTTCCAAGCCAGTAATAGAGTCGTAAGGCCGATTGATACACCTCGGGAAGGCGCTGGATGCACTCGTCAAGATCGCGTTTTCGCTGGGCACTCTCGGCTTCTTGGTCAGGTCCGGGACCCGCGGCCAGGGCAAGTTGTAGGGCACTCTCATCGCAAGAGGGGCGTCGATATCGAACTCGCGATCTTACGTTGACCGCCTCGTTGAAGGTGATCCGGAAGAGCCACGACTTGAATTCGGCCTCCCCTCGAAATGACCTGAGCGATCGATGCACCTTGAGGAACACCTCCTGGGCCACATCTTCAGCCTCTGGAATGAAGGCTGGACCGAGTATCGAGGCGGCGATACTAAACACATGGCCGCGATGGCGCTTCACAAGCTCTGCGAAGGCTTGGGGGTCGTCGCCGTGGGCGCGGACCACAAGTTGGGCGTCGCTCTCCAATACTAGTATCCTGGGCGACCCTTTAGATAGTGGCAGGCGACCAGACCTATTCCCAAGAAGGTGAGCGGCAACGGCGCCACCCAGAGGCTATGCATTTCCACTGGAAGACTCACGTAGAGAACGATCATTGCACCTAAACCTAGTGTGAAGAAGGCCACACCCATAATCAGCAATGTCATCGTATCGGCCTCACGGCGAGTCGAAGGCGACTCGAGGGGGAGTTCGGGCAGCGGGATGCCCTTGTCCATCGCGACCAGGCGCTCCTGGTGAATGACCTCTAGTCGCTTTCGTCGACTATCGTGAATGAGGCCGAAGTAGCCAATGAAGGCTCCGGCCAATGCCAATGCGACCAAACCATCGCCGATTGTGTAACTCATGTTTTTCGTTCCTGAGTCTGAGACAAGGCATCGTCGTGCACGGTTGCAAATAGCGCGAAAACGGAGGAATGTTGCCGGCTGAAGCCTGCATATCGGACTTTCAGTGCTTGTATCGGCCCGATCTCATCCCGATTACCCTGAGCCTAAACAGAACTGTGGGTACGCTTCGAAGGCTCGACATTCGCAGGCTACTTAGGCCGATGAATCCCCCTCTTAGGAGATGAAACATGCTTGAGCCGTACCTGGATGCATTAGACCTCTGCTATTTCGAAGTGACGGAGGTCTTCAAGGGCCTTGCCGACGAACATGTGTGGTCTCGTCCGGCGCCGGGCCTCCTCTCGGTGGGAGAACTGGCCGGCCATGTGGCCTATTGGGAGGCGGTGCGCTTTGGCGGAGAGGCCGAGGACGGAAGCTCAACCCGCGACCTTACCACCTGCAAGATAGCCAGTCCCCTCCTGGACGCCCGGTTCTCTTACTATTCCACCACTCTCGTGACCTTGCCTTCGTCGGCTCACTTGGCGATGTCGGCCGAAGAGGTGAGAAACGACCTGCTGCGAGTGCACAAGGAGGCGATGGAGTCTCTGAAGGGCCGCAATCCTGATTTGGACAGCAAGGCGCCCTATTGGCATTCGACCTATCGCGAACTCCTGAAGTACGTCGCGTTTCACAGCGCTTACCACACCGGACAGATGTATTCGGTTCGCCACCTACTGGGCGAAGAGACGCCCGATAACTGACAGGCGGGCATCGGTCCACCGGTCCACCTCCGGTATGCGACATTCTAGAATCTAGAATAAGCGGTGGTGGTAACAGTTGTCTCTGCTATGGCGAGTTGCGATGATCACTCAGGCGTGGTAAGACAGTCCACGGACACCCATCAACACGCAGTCCAAGAACGGACTTGAACCGCATTGGCACACCCAGGGATAGTCAAGAAGACCATGAATCTTCTTCTACTCGTCATCATTGTCTTCCTGCTTCTGGGAGGCATAGGTATCGGCGTGCACGGGTTGCTGGGCACGGTGCTCATTGTCGTTGCCGTCGTCTGGTTGCTGGGTGGCATTGGATACCACGGCTCCCGGTCCGGCTGGTATGGCGGCCCACGCTGAGCTAAGCCTTCACAGCGGGCGCTTAGAGCCCATCCGAGGCGGATTCGGGATGGTCTAAGCGCCAGTTTGGCGATGTGATTAGGCGCGCCCCCCGTCGGGAGAAAATGTAGCTCCACGCCCAGTGACTCAGAACCGAGAGACGGTTCTGAAAGCCCACCAAATAGTAAATGTGAACGAAGAGCCAAGCGAACCAGGCAATCCTGCCGTGCAGCCTGAGCTTTCCACTCTCGACGACGGCTCGGTTCTTCCCGATCGTCGCCATGGTTCCCTTGTCGAAGTAAGCAAAGGGCGTTCGTCGCTCATTGCGCAAGGTCTTCAAGATGGCTTCAGCGACAAACCTTCCGCCTTGAATGGCTACCGTGGCCACGCCGGGAAGAATCTTGTTCGGTTCCGTTTCGAATGCGGCCATGTCTCCCACCACGAAAGCATCGGGGAATCCCGGCACGGAAAAGTCGTTGGCGACCTTGACCCGGCCCGATCGGTCGGTCTCGACTTCCGGCGCAAAGTGGAGCGTTTGGGCGCGGACCCCCGCAGCCCAAAACACGCTTCTCGCTTGGATGCGGTCGTTTCCAAAGCTCACACCCTCTGCATCGAGGTGGTCAACTTGCTTCCCGGTGATCACCTCCACTCCGAGGTCGTTGAGGTCTCGCGCCGTTTGCTCCGATAGATCGGGGTGAAAGCTCGCGAGCACCCGGGGGCCGCCCTCAATGAGCACAATCCGGGCGTCGGATGGATTGATTCGACGGAAATCGTGCAGCAAGACAGTCTTGCTGATGTCAGCAAACGCTCCCGCCAACTCAACGCCGGTTGGACCGCCTCCCACGATCACGAACGTGAGCAATTCACGCTGGATCTCTGGATCTATCTCGTTCTCAGCCCTCTCAAACGCCAAGAGCATCCGCCTTCGGATCTCGGTGGCCTGTTCAAGCGTCTTGAGCCCTGGCGCAAACTCCTCCCACTCGGAATGATGAAAATAGCTGTGCATGGCCCCACATGCCAGCACGATGAAATCCGATTTGATCTCGAAGTCTCCAGCTTGGAGCGTCATCGTCGATAGATTCACACCCTCCACCCTTCCGAGATGCACCTCAACGTTCGCCGCCTTCGAGAAGCGGGATCGTATCGGGATCGCAATATCGGCAGGGTTCAATCCGGCAGTGGCAACCTGATAGAGCAGCGGCTGGAAGAGATGGTGATTCTTTTCGTCAAGGAGCAGAACTTGAACATTTTTATGCCCTGCAAGGCGGCGGGCGATGTTGAGACCGGCAAAGCCGCCCCCCACAATGGTGACGAGTTTGCGACCCTGAAGGTGGAACGCAGGTTCAAATGTTGTCATGATCTCCAGACTGCGGCAGCCCTATAGGTTCTACGCCGTTCGCGCAGCCCTAGGGGCCTCGGGAAAGGAGAATAACCGACCCGAAAAAACTATGACAATGCAGGCCCTCAGGATCGGGTAGTTTGGACGACTATGAGACGTTTGCTTGTCTTCCTGCCGTTGTTATTTCCTGTCCTTGGGTGCACAGGCCCGGTACTTCATGTGACCGATCCAGGACCAGCGACGGTCGGGCCCGGATGGACGGCAGCGAGCGATCCTACCACCGGCGTAAGCCTTTGCTACCCACCAGGTTGGCAACCGGGCCGCTATCCAAAGCTGAGTCTGACCCTGCCAGACATGGGCGCTTCGGGGGGCGGGGCTCCTTCCGTCGATCCGGCTAATCTTCCGCCCGCGCTGCAGGAAATGGCGAAGCAGACTCAAGCCGACGCCGACGCGGACGCTGCAAAGGAAAAGGCCGATGAACTCCAGAAGGGCATCGTGTTGGTATTCAACGATGGCAATCGGCCCACCCCCGGAGAGATCAACACTCACTTCAATCTTGAGATCATGAAGGGGACCTCGAACCTCAACGACGCGGTGGGAACGATGCGCCAGGAGATCATGGGCTCGGACGTCTCCGATGTGGTCACGCCGATTGGAAACGCCAAGAAACTCGTTTCCGACGTCACCACGATCGGTGGTGACGAGGTTCACCAGATCGCATGGATTTGGATCGACGGATCGAACGGCTACTGCCTGCACTTCCTTTGCACAGGTCCGAAGTCGCTTATCGAGGCCGTCGCCGAGCCGACCATGCAAACCGTTCGCATCCACTCACCCGCTGCAGCCACCTAGCCGGAGGACAGCTCTCGGTAATCGCCGCAGAAGCATACGCGACGCTCTGCATATTGATCTGCCTGTAGCAAACAACCGCTGGCACGACAGCTTACGGGTGTCTTCTCATTTGGGAGACTAAGCGAGATCATTGGCCTGAAACGAAGAGATCGGCCAGCCGCACGATGGAGGTTAGCCGCTCATCTGTAGCGATGAAAGACTCTAGAGTCTTACTGGGTCGGCACTGTCGCAGGCGAAAGCGGAGTCAATCCTCCAGCTGATCCAACCGCGAACTCCGAGATGGAAGCGCTCACGGGATTTGGGTTGTAAACGAACTTGCTGTTCGGAGTGGCGTAATCGTAGTTTCGCTCCAAGCTGTAGTTGGTGGCGTTCGGGACGCTCCCCACCGGAGTGATCGGGGTAAACATGCTGCCCGTCGGGTTCAAAAGATAAGGATCGACAGAATTGTCGACGGCTAGGTCTCTCAAGAAAACTTCGATCCCGTTGCCCGCGTAAACCGAGTCCGTTCCGAATCCGTTAATAGCTTCCTGATAGACAATTGTGGGTTGATTCGAGCCGTGATAGGTTCCGCCAGAAAATGTGATTGCGGATCGCACGATTGAAGTTCCTTGGTTACAGTAAACCGTGCCGCTGTCCGCACTGAAGTGGTACTTGCCGGCGCCTACGCCGATCGAGTTGACAATAGCCAGCGCTCCTCCTGACCCGACCGAAAACGCGTAAGTCCCTAGTGAGCCGCCATTCGTGGAGGCGATTCCGAACGTGCCGTTTGGCGCGATCGTGGCTTGTTGGGCAAATACGTTTGTATTGACGCCTTCATTGGTCAGAGAGCCGTTCGCGTTGATCGTGAACTGCTGGATTCCGACCTGATTGTCCCCGGTGTAGACGTATTTCCCGGCGGGATCGCCAAAGATACATTCGCCCGCAGTCAAGGTAACCGGAGCCAATGCGGTTAACGCGCCGGTCGATCCAATTTTTAGTGGGAGCAAATAGTTTCCGCCAAACGTGAAGCTGGTGATCAAAGCGTAAATATAGTTTCCGGCTGGGTCCACCCAAATCTCACGTCCAGGGCCATTGACAGTAAAGGAATAGCCGGTCGGCAGGGATATGAACGCAGGAGACAGCGGAGTAAGGGCCCCGTTCGCCCCTAAGCTGTACTGGTCGATATTGTTCGTTCCACCCCGAGTGGTGGTGTAACAGTTACAGTAAAGATATTTACCGTTGATGTCCCCGTAGGTGTAGTAAGGAACGTTCGTGCTTTGAACGGCAGGGGGAACCGTGACCGTTGTCGTCCCGCTCTTTCCTGATTCCGTCTCCGTAACCGTAATCAAGCTGTTTCCAGCCATCACCGCGGTGAGAAGGCCGGCAGAACTCACAGTTGCGGTGGCAGGAGTGCCCGAGCTCCATTTGGTGGTGGTGGGAGACGTCAGCACGATCTCGCTCTTTGCATCGTACGCCGTCATCGTGAGCTGTTGGGTGCCGTTCGGCGCGACGGAAGGATTGGCGGGAGTGATGACAACGCGGACGATGGTGTCCGCCATCGTCACGGTGACCTGGGCGGTTTGGCCAGCAACGATGGTTGCCCCCGCGGAGCCCGTTGCTTGGGGCACTCCAGTTCCCGTCGTGGTCGGATAGGCGGTAGCGGTAAGAGTCACCTGCCCAGGTTGCAGTCCTGGGAAAGAAACAGTCGTTGAATTGCCGGCTGGGCGAGTCAGAACCTGGCTGGCCAGCACGTTGCTGTTGGCATCGGTGAGAACGGCGACGATGCTGCTTGAATCAGCGGGAATCAACTGGGTTCTCAGCAGGGGCCACTTAACAGTAAAGGATAGTTGCCCCTGGCCCCCAGGAGCAGTCGAGGGCGGGCTTCCGGCTCCGCCGCAGCCCCAAATCACGGACACACCTAAGAGACAGATCACCAACAAGAGCCTTTTCATACTTTCCCTGAATCGTCGAGCCTGCCGACTCTGGCGAGAAGGGCTCACCATGGCCTCCATGGGTGGAGAAGCCGACCTTTCCGAGAGTGCAAGCACTCCAGAAGTGAAGAGGCTACCGTGAGGGGCGTTACAAAAGCCGTTACAAAGCCGGGGAATCGGAAAAACTCTAACCCCGCCACCTAACCGGTCAAGCTCCTGGTCGCACGGTATGCGGTGGCCCGCTTATAATGGGAACTCATGCATCCCCACATGCGAATCGCTCGACCCACGTCTGACCTCATCCTCGCAGCTAGGATGTACCAGGTTGGCCTTGGGCTCGAGTTGCTTGGCAGCTTCCAAAACCACGAGGGGTTTGACGGTGTGATGCTTGGCCACTTGGGATGCCCGTATCATCTGGAATTCACGTCTTGCCGCGGGCATCTCGTCGCCCCGTCACCGACCGAGGAGGACCTGGTCGTCTTCTTCTATCCCGATCCACGCGAGTGGGGCGACGTGTGCAGGCAAATGACTTCTGCTGGGTTCAAACCGACGGCTAATTCAAACCCCTACTGGGAAGCGAATGGTAAGACATTTGCGGACTTGGACGGGTACCGAGTGGTCATCCAAAATGCGGCTTGGGAGTAATAATTGCCGGCGCACAAAGATGGGCCGGGCCTGCTAGCATCCTGTAGCAAACCCGACACCAGGGGGCTCAGACGATCTATACGAAAAGCAGTAGTAGGCAATTGTGATCACCTGCGAGGGCTGGTAGATGTCTTAAGATTCATTGGCTCCTTCCGAAATTAGGTCGGACGTGTGGTCGGGGTCATTTTGCCCGGACTCGGTAGACCACGGCCCCGGAATTCCAGTGGTTAGGCCACGGTAACCTTGAAGGCGCTCGCCAATGACAACGCCTCGGTCGGTTATCTTGTATTCCCACATGTCGATGCTGTGCTCACTGCGGCGCATTTTCACAACCAGCATCATCCTGCGAAGTTGCCCATTTATCGAAATGTATCTCAGGCGGACGATGTCTTCTGTAAGAAACGAGATGGCGAAGTTACTCAGACCCATTGAAGTAAAGTTCTCCTCAACTTCAACGGTGCTCACGACCGTTACCCCGAGCCGCGTTAGGGCACCGATCATCCGATAGAGGGACTCGCGGAACTCGTGCCGGAAATCAGGCGCAAGCGCCATTTCGAACCCAACCAGCGAATCCAACACCACCCGTTTGGCCCCGATCTCGCGCACTGCGGTTACCACCGCATGGACCGTCTCATCCACAGAGAGATCGAGCGGCCGCAGGTAAATTATCTTGAGCCTGCCGTCCTCCATCGGAGTGCCCAGGTCCATGCCGAGTTTCGCAGCGCGCTGAATGTACGCAGCCGGCAGTTCCTCAAAGACCGCTACCACGCCGGGATCACCTTGCAGTAGCCCTTCTGCTATAAACTGAGACGCCAGCAACGACTTTCCTGACCCCGAAGGACCAGCCAAAAGCAGGCTATCTCCTTCAGGAATCCCACCACCTAGGAGTGCATCGAATTGGGGGACGCCCGTGGAAAGCCGGCGTTCGCCCTTCGGGGCATTTGTTGGTGCGGATAACCCAAAAGTGCGCGGGAAAGTCTGCAATCCAGTTTCAGTGATGCGAAATGTGTGGAGGCCTGGCACCGACTCCTGCCCCCGGAGCTTCATGATCTGCATCTTGCGGACAATTGAATTCCTCTCAACACTTTGGTTGAGCCAAATCAGCCCATCTGCGACCGTGAACACTGGATTGTCACGCAATTCACCTTCGACGTACTCTCCGATAAGGAATGTCGTTGCCTCCCAACTGGTGAGGTGAAGCGCAAGGCGTTGGACAAAGCCCTGAAGTTCCGTCTCACTCGAGTTGCCGGCTTGAGCCTTGCGGACCACTGTCCGGAACGAGTCAACGATCACGAACTTGGCTTTTGACTCCTCAACTTCCTTTACGATTGCTTCCAAAACGGTACCGAGATCCTCGTCCATAACGAGCTGGCTCAGATTCACGAATCGGATCGCTCCATTCAGCTTTGCCTGATCGAAGAAACTAAACTGCTGCTGGTAGCGCAGCATCTTAATAGCTGGCTCTCCCAGCACAGTGAAGTAGAGGGCAGGAGATTCGGCAGTGGCACAAGCGAACATGATCTGGTGCGCTAGGGTTGTCTTGCCGCATCCCGGAGCACCGGCGAGGATATTGAAGGAGAATTCGGGCAAACCGCCGCCCAAAATCTCATCGAGCCCTGGCACGCCCGTCGCTATCTGCCTAATTTTCACCCGATTCTGGTTCTGATCCGTCGTTTGCTTGTTCATTTTGAATGAGCCTTAATCTTTGACCTCCACCGGCCATATGTCAGCTAACAAACTCAGTGTAAGCGCCTCGCCGATGAATGTGGTCATCAAATCGAGCAGGTGGGCCGCGAGGGATAAGCCGGCATCTACCGATATCCCTTCAAGCGACGCGATAGAGCCGTCTTTGCCTAGCGTACAACCCACTAAGGAAGGGTTCTCAGGGCGAGACAATGCTATGGCCCGCCGCATAAGGGCGGCAAAACCGTCGGAACCGGAGAACCGCGTCAATAAAAGTCGCAACTTTTCAAGCACCCGAAATGCGGCATTCCTTCCGGGGTCCGAGCCCAAATCGCTCGGTTCTTCGAGAGCGATCAGTCGCAGAGCTAATTTTTGCATCGCAACTCTAGGCTCGCCCATGCTGTCAGTATAGGTGATTTTCGAACAAGAGAGCCCCGTCACAACTCATCCGCAAGAATTCGTACGGGGCTTACGGTGAGCATGGGTTAATATCTCGCAGAGCGGCATTCCGTTTAGGGCCACCTCTGCCGTGTAAACGCCAGATGTTGGCCATTCAACGATAGGAAGGGAGTGCCACATCAGGCCGCACGATCCATCCTCAGGATTTGGCGCAATGTTAAATTCGAACGATGATTCGCCAAAGATCAGTTTGAGGTCGGGGTCAAGGAATGTCAAGTCAAAGATCCTCGAGTCTTCGCATTCGTCTGGGTTAAAGGCTAGTGAAATGACGACCACAATACTGCTCGACTCGCCTGCAAACGGCGCTAACCCAATCCCGAGGATGTCTATGCCCCCGCTTTCATTCACGCGAACCTCTTGGGCGAAAGTGGCAATTTCAATTCTCATGGCTCTCCTGTCTTTATGACGCCAATAATCGAACTGAGCCGTCGGCACCTTGGTTAGCAACTCGCGGACAGCGCATGACCCACGCATCACATGAGCATTTTATCTTCTGTCACATTGTCTGCCTCGGTTATGGCAGTGAACGAATGCTGTTCTTCCACAACTTTTAGCCATAGAGGCAACGCAAAGCTCACTTTCGGTTAGCTGCGTCCAGTTGGTGTAAACCGGCGGCCTTGGGAAAATCTTTGAGCGTCTAGCGAACTGGGGCGGGGGTCGCGCGCCACTTGGTAAGGGAGCTTATTTTGACGCCTGTGAGGGCGCGGCTCCGTCAGCGCCTTCTCGCTCAAGAGCGCCCAAAGATGCTTAAAGAATCAAAACCTTCAGTGATTCTCAAAACTTTTGCCGGCCTCTTTCCAATTCCATCGAGAAGAAGCAGGCTCTCTCCCTCGGGGAGTAGCCGTAAGGCATTTTTTTAGCCCGATCCATTCGAGTCCCAAGTAGACTGCGGGGGTTCTGAGCGCAAATGTCTGAAGCGTTTCATAAGTACAAATTATGGCAACACATGAACTTTCACCGCGAGAAAAAGAGATCGTGGAGTTGGCAGCGGAAGGGCTCACCAATGAAGCGATCGCTGATCGATTGGGACTGAGCGTTGGAACCGTCAACACTTACTGGCTTCGCATTAAGTTGAAGGTAGGCGGATTTGGGCGGACGGACACAGTCGTCAATGTCTTCAAGGATCGAGCCGCGCGTGAGCTGAAAGAGGAAAGAGTCGATTGGGAAGGGATCGCGGCTATCCTTGCAAAAAGGGAAATCCTCGACGTCGTCGCAGAAAGGGAGAGAGACATGGAGCTGCGCACCGCGCTGGCTCTGCTTCATCTTGCGATCGACCAAATCCCGTCGACGGTTTGGGCTAGTGACAAGGACTTGGTCATTCACGTTATGGCGAACGGCGAGTTACCGTCGATCCATTGCGGCCTCAAGTGGGAGATCGGCAAAACGGTCTATCAGATCTTTAAGACCACGGACCCGAATGATCTGGCGGTGGCGGCGCACCTCAAGGCCATAGCAGGGGTTGAATCCGAGGTCGGCCTCGTTGGCGAATTCAAGAACATGCTGTTACGCGTCAGCCCGTTGGCTGATGAACTTGGGAAAATAGTGGGTTGCATCAGCTTTGGCTCATTGGCGGAATCGGATTTCACGGCTCTCGCTCCGGATGGTACGGTGGTGGGTCGCGACCTTAGTGGCCTCTAGAGGCGGCAGAAAGTTCGAGCACGCCGAAACCTTGAGCCAGAACCGACTTCGCCCCGCGTTGCGGTAGTTTTGATACAAAAGAGACAAAGATTTCAGACGGAGATATCGTCGCCAATGACAACTAGAAGGATGTTTTAAGAATGGATAAGGATCGCATCAAAGGGAAGATCAAACAGGTAGAAGGGAAGATTCAAAGTGTTAAGGGAGACTTGACCCACTCCAACACGGACAAGATCGCGGGTGCCGCTAAGGAGATCGAGGGGAAGGTTGAAGGGCGGCTCGGCAAGGCGAAAGACGCGGTTCGCAAGGCGACAAAAGAGTCTTGATGCCTTTTCTGTTGCCCCCGAACCAATCACCCGCATCTCGCCCAAGTCAACTAGTCGGCGCAAGGACTGCCCCGCACACGCCTCCTTTGGGTTGGGAAATCTGGCTGCGACGAAACGGTCAAAAGTATATGGCTCTTCACGAACGAATCTATTCGCCCGAAGTGGATAGGCCCCGGTTTACCAGGTTGCCACGTCACGTTGGACTGATTCCAGACGGCAATCGGCGGTGGGCTAAAGAGCGGGACCTTCCGGTTGCCGCCGGCTACATGGCCGGTGTCCGCAAAGGCTTGCAGATGCTCCGCGACTGCTCCGATCTTGGCATCGAGGAAGTTTCCGTTTATGGCTTTACGCAGGACAACACCAAACGGCCAAAGGAGCAGAGGATCGCCTTCGCGGCCGCTTGCGTGGCATTCGCCGAAGCTGCGGTGAAGTACGACATCGCCCTTCTCGTGGTTGGAGATTCGACTTCGGCCATGTTTCCTGAGGATCTCAAGCCGTTTGTGGCGAAGCGTCAAGGAAATGGCCTCAAAGTCAATATGCTCGTCAACTATGGATGGGAGTGGGACCTAAAGACTGCATTCGAATCAGGCGAGAAGCGAGTCCATGATGGGCTGGCGTCCAGCCAAGTCAGCCGGATCGACATGGTGGTCCGCTGGGGCGGATGCCGCAGACTGAGCGGATTCCTGCCCGTACAGTCAGTGTATTCGGATTTCTACGTGGTGGACGACTATTGGCCAGCGTATGAAGTCAATCAGTTTCTCGCGGCTCTAGCCTGGTTCCAAACTCAGGAGCCGACACTTGGCGGCTAGATTGGCTGGCCGCAAACTTAAGGAGATAGTTCATGGCAAGCACTGCTGAAAGGATCAAAGACATTGGGCCGCAGCCGCAATCGTTCGACATTGAACGCGCGACAAAAGAAAACACAGAGTACCGTTCGGTCGCCTGGAGCGGGCGCTACCTGCAAGTGACGCTGATGTCGATTCCCGTTGGCGGCGACATTGGCCTTGAAGCGCACCCGGCGACGGATCAGTTTCTGCGCCTCGACGCTGGCAGCGGTCGAGTGCAGATGGGACCCGAGAAGGATAAACTGACATTTGAACAGGAAGTGTCGAACGGCTGGTGCGTCCTCGTTCCCGCGGGGACCTGGCACAACATCACCAATATCGGCGCGACGCCAATGCAGGTCTATGCGATCTACGCGCCCGCCCATCATAGACCCGATAATGTGCAGGCGACGGCGGCAGTTGCTGAAGCCGACAAAGACGACAAGCCTGCGGCATGGTCAGTGCAGCCAAAACATGTCCCCGATAAACACGGGTGACCAAAGCCATCGGATTTGCTCTCGAGACTGGCATGTGGCCTGGGTTACCCTGGGCCATTGCCTAGAACGTGTTGGCATCCCGTGGCAGCCGGGGTTCTCTATCCATTCACGGGGTCACTCCTGAGTCCTATGGTCGCGGCAGGCGCGATGAGTCTCAGCACAGTCTCCGTCTTAGGAAACTCTTTACGCCTTCGAGTGATTGCGCTTGGCTAATGAGAGGGCCAGTACAAGGGCGATCCGAATAACCAATCGAGCTGCCACATAAGCCAGCTGCCCGGCGAAGCGCTATCTCAGTACGACTTATGCAGAGTCCCAGTTTTGGCGACTTCCATTGCTCCCTAGGTGAGACACTAGAACCTCCGACTCCCTCCGTTTGGCGGAGAATGCCCAAGGATAGCCCAAGATAGAGGGATTATCGTACCGATAACGAGATTCACGAAGCCGATCCTAGGTTCAAATTGTGGCGGCCTCGCCCGGATTCGAACCGAGGACGCCCTCCTTAGGACGGAGACATTTTGTGCTCCATCGGAGGCATTTTGAATCTAGATTTGTCGGATGAAGGCCACAGAATGCGACCGAATATCACAGTTTCTGCCCAAAGTTTGGGCAGAGAACTCGTTCCGTTGACGATTCACCAGACGTTGGAATTCGGGAATGGCAGTCCTGAATTTGCCTATAGGACGATGCCCTATTCGACTTGAAACGGGCGAGACCGTGGCACAACAGGCGGTCTCGACTTCTTTGCATCGACCGAGTTAAGACGACGTCGAAAGTAATCCAACTAGGTCTTTCGCTGTGAGGATAGAGAGATTGAGTTTGCCCCACTTCTCATCCTTCGTCAGAAACGCACTGCAACTGGCGGCAACGCCAGTCGCGACGTGAATTGCATCGGGAGATTTCAGCCCAAACTGAACGCGAAGGAGCAACGCATCCTCAATGATCTGGAGGCTTACAGGACGCGTCTCGATGAAGCTCGATGGAGTGAGGAACTCCCTCAAGATCGCCTGTCGTTCTTCGTCTTTGTCCCGTAGTGCATGGACCAAAGCCTCTAGAAGGGTGATTTCGCTTGTCACGAAGACGAGCGATCCGCCGGACAAGGCAAGGCCAATGGCTCTTCTGTTCTCGTTGTCGGTTGGCGACTTGGTCGCGACCAGGTCTAGGAGACCGTCGGCGTCAAGATAGATGCGGAGCGCAGGCACTTGTCAGTCCCACTCAGCCCGGAGGTCTTGAATGTGCTGATGGGCCGCTTCCTTACTCTCAAATCCTTTGGTTTCCATGATCCGAGAGAAGAATTCCTGGGGTGTGATTGGCTGCAGGGGCTTTCGTTCCGCCCGAGCTCTCCGTAGGAACTCAGCTACGTCAACGTTCTTGTCAGATTCAAGAAGAGATCTCACCGGACTATCGACAGCCGTAAATTTCTCCGGTTCCTTTTCCAACCGGTGAAGTAAGCCTATCAGAATCTCCCTTGCTTCGGGGGTTAGGTTCTGGTCCTGGATGTCGAGATCGATCCGCACTGTTTTGTCCTCCTTGCTATTATGACGCCAGCCCAACTTATCCGTACCTTCCTGGCAGGTCATTCCAGCCAGGGAAGATTCAATGGCATGCTCGGTCAAGGACGACAAGGTTTGACGGATAACTCGACTTGGATTGGTGGTAGCCGACCTGTGTTTTGCTCGGTAGACTGAGCGGCACAAGAGCTTCATGCCCTATGGCCCTATCTCGTTATTACTTCTCAAGTGCAATACCGGATTTCCTGGGAACCTCGGATAATGAGATTCTTGGTCAACTGGCGGACGCCAACCAGTTTTCGTTGCTCCCCACGCAGAGAGACGCTTGGCTTGAACAGATCAAGATCCTTAGGGGTGCGCTTGACAACATTGACGGTCAAGTCATCTTCGAGTTCGCGATTCCTCGTATGGGCTCGCGAGTCGACACGATCCTAATCGTGGGGCATGTCGCCTATATTCTTGAGTTCAAGGTCGGATCCGAACGCTTTGAGGCCAACGCGATCGACCAAGTCTATGACTACGCTTTGGATCTGTTCTACTTTCACGAGCCTAGTCACAAATGCAATCTGATCCCAATCCTAATCGCAAGCATGGCGAATCCAGTGAATGATCGGATTGTTTCAGCCCAGCGCCAGCCGCCCCCGCCGATTCGGGCGGCCCCAAGTGAACTTCGGAGACATATCGAGGAGGCCTCGTCTTGTTTGGGTGGTGAGCCTATCGAAGTCGATCTCTGGATTAACGGAAGTTATAGTCCAACTCCAACAATTGTAGAGGCCGCCAAAGCCCTATACCGCGGGCATTCGGTGCAAGAGATTTCACGCAGCGACGCAGGTGGAAAGTCCCTGGCTATCACATCAGAAGCCATCTCCGATGTCATCAGCGCTTCTCGAACGGGGCGCCGCAAGTCAATCTGCTTCGTTACGGGTGTCCCAGGGGCGGGAAAGACGTTGGTTGGGCTCAAC
>Ga0302319_10003276_pt1 | contig 34099 bp, 28 predicted proteins | sample Bog_T0_2_FD_203319 | JGI IMG/M metagenome (GOLD analysis project Ga0302319, IMG submission 203319) | Peat permafrost microbial communities from Stordalen Mire near Abisko, Sweden - Bog_T0_2 | ecosystem: Environmental > Terrestrial > Soil > Wetlands > Peat | place: Sweden: Abisko, Stordalen Mire...
TGGAACGCGACTCGGCTCGTCTCCGCTCCCTCGCACTGGATCTGGAGGAATGCCTTTCTTCCCTGGACGCGCCGTTCGGGTCCGCCACCTGGCGATTGAAGCGGAACGAAAACCCCGGGTTCGTCGGGAATGTAACGGAATCCGTCCGAGAATTCCTCGCGCGCCGCGGGAATCTCGATGCGAATGAACGGAATGCCGAACCCCTGTCCGCCTCGATCGAGACCCACCGGCGGTCGGTCGAGGCCAAGCAGCGGGAGTCCGATTTGGCTGCGAGCGAGCTGGAAAGCGCCGAGAAGGCCTGGGCGGCGGTCGCGGATCGGCGCCACGGAGTCCTGGAAGGTCGGCCGGTCGACGAAGTGGAGACCGCGTGGACGCGCCGGCTCCGGGAAGCGCGAGACCGTTCGGATGCGGATCGGACCAGGCACGACGAGACGGCCAAGGGGATATCCACTCTGGAAGGCCGTGCACTCGAGGCGGTGGAGCAGGAGGAGTCGGAAGTCCGCGAACTCTCCACGACCGCGGCAGGCCTCTTCGGGAAGGATGAGCTCCCCGAGAACGTCCAGGCGCGACGTCGGCGAAGCGAGGAAGAGGCGGGGAAGACGGAATCCGCCCTGGCTACGCGCCGCGGGCGGCTGGCGGAGGTGTCGCTCCGCCTCGCACGCGATCGGGGCAACCTCGAGCGGGTGGGCGACCTCGCGGGGAGAATCGCCCGGTCCAGGAGCGTGGCGGAGGAATGGAGCATCGTCTGCGAACAGGTCGGGTCCGCCGACGGCAAGCTGTTCAAGCGCATCGCCCAGCAGTTCACCCTCGAGCTCCTCCTGGAGGAGGCCAACGCGCAACTTGTTTCCGTCGCTCCCCGCTACGGCTTGCGGATGCTGGGGGGCTCCCTGCACTTCGCGGTCCTGGACCACGAAAGCTACGACGAGCTCCGGCCGGTGCAGACCTTGTCGGGAGGCGAAAGCTTCCTGGTCTCGTTGGGACTTGCCCTCGGACTTTCCCGAATGGCCGGCGGCGATGTCTCGGTGGAATCACTTTTCATCGACGAAGGGTTCGGCACTCTGGACGCGGAGACTCTCCAAGGCGTGATGAAGGCCCTGTCCAGCCTCCACGCGCAGGGACGCAAGGTGGGGGTGATCACGCACGTGGAGGAGATGAAGGACCAGATCCCCGCCCGCATCGAGGTCGTGCGTGTCGGTCCGGGCCGAAGCATCGTCAGGATTGTCGGATGAGGAAACGTCTCCGACGCCCCCATTTCGCTCCGTGACCTAGATTTCCCCGCGTATGTCCGATCTCGCCCAGCTCGTGCGAAATGTTCCGGACTGGCCCAAACCGGGGATCCAGTTCAAGGACATCACTCCCCTCTTGAGCGACCCCGCTGGATTGGAACAGGCGATTTCCGGGCTCGCCGAGCCCTTCCGGACTTCCGGAGTGGATCTGGTGCTCGGAACCGAGGCCCGCGGCTTCCTCTTCGCGCCCGCCGTTGCCCTGGCCCTGGGCGCGGGAGTGGTCCTGGCGCGCAAGCCGGGGAAGCTTCCCTGGAAAACACTGCGGGAATCCTACCAGTTGGAATACGGAACCGACGCGCTGGAGGTCCACTCCGATGCCGTGGGCACCGGGCAGAAGGTGCTGCTGGTGGACGACCTCCTCGCGACCGGCGGCACCATGCTCGCCGCGGCCAAGCTGGTCGAGAGGCTGGGCGGAACCGTGGTCGGTTGCGCCTTCCTCATCGAACTCCGTTTCCTACCCGGACGGGAGCGGCTTTCTCCGCGACCGGTCCATTCGCTCATCCAATACCACGGCGAGGATTGACCATGGACTTTTCCGGAGATCGCTTCATCGACAAGAACAACAGTCTCGCCAAGGCCTACGAGACGGATCGTCTCAAGGGCCGGACCGTCATCAAGAAGGATGTCGGGGGCGAGGCCAAGGAAGAGGCGCAGAGCTGCTGGAACTGCAAGATCCGCACCCGCTGCGACACCTTCCGCAAGTGGAGGACCGGAGGTGTCGCCGGTGTCGTCTCCATCGGCGAGGACAAGCAGTTCTGGTGCTCCAAATGGACCGAGGACCCGGTGACCAAGGTGCAGGCCGTCACCGACAAGGACGTGAAGTCGATGATGCGCTCCATGCGAAAAGGCCGTTTCTAGCAACTGCCGAAAAAGCCGAGGATTCGTAGTTTCACCGCACCTTGAACGACCAGCCCTCATCCGTTCCCACCCAGTGGACCGTACCTCCGGAGGTGGCATCCATCCTGGAATCCACGTTCCAACGGATCCTCGCCGAGTCCACATTCGCCGATGCCTGGCCGCGTCCCGAGCTGGCGTCGCGATCGGAGACGGTCGCCGAAGTCGGTTTCCACGTCCTGCTGCCCGTTCGATCTCCCTGGATGGGGCGTCTGCTCCTCGCCGGTGACGTCGAGACGGTTCGCGATCTGGCGGCGGGGTTCCACAGCGTGCCCGACGCCATGGTGGACAAGGCCATCGCCTTGGATTTCCTGGCCGAGATAGCCACCTTCCTGGTTCGCGACCTCTTCTGCGTCAGCGACACCCCTGTCGACTCCCTGGAGCCACTGGAGCTCTCGCCAGACGAGGCCATGGCGATCTGGGAGCAGGCCTCCACGGCGCGAACCGTCCTGGGCTGCAACCAAGGCCGCATCCTCGCCGCTCTGTTGGCCGGCAAATGAACATGAAATCCTGGGCGCAGCGAAACCTGGAAGTCCTCCAGGCAAATTCCATCATCCGGTTCATGGCATCGGTCAAGCTCGCTGTCATCACGATGGCCAGCCTCGGAGCCATCCTGGCCGCGGGAACCATCATCGAATCCCGCTACAACGGCGACATGGCGCGCCTGTGCGTCTACGACCAATGGTGGTTCCACCTCGTGCTGGTCTTCCTCTTCTTCAACGTCCTCCTGGCGGTGGTGGTCCGCTGGCCGCTGAGGCGCAGCCAGTACCCGTTCGGGTGCATCCACCTCGGGATCCTGCTGGTGCTGATCGGGTCGGTACTCACGCAGTTCGGCGGCATCGACGGTTCCATGGAGATCCCGGAAGGCGGGGCCACCCGGGCCTTGCACCTTCCGGAAAACGTGGTGCGCACCTACGTCAACGATCAGCTCGTGGCCGAATCACAGGTGCGACGCACACTCGATTCCCGCGAAGGGAACCTGGGCCCTGTCCCGGGCATGCCCGACCCGGCACCGCGGGTCCTGGAATACCTCCCGTTCTCGCGAACGTTCCAACGCGTGGTCCCGGACACCCAGGGCGGCCCCATCGTGGAACTCGCGCTGCTGGCGGTGGGAACGGATCCCACCACATTGAGGTTGGGGCTGGACAATCCACTGGTTTCACCCAGGGAGGATCTGGGCGGGCTGATGGCTCTTTCGCTGGAGCGAGCACCCGACGTCGCCTCCTTCCTGGACACATCCAGCCGCTCCCCGGCCAGATTCGACCTCACCGCACGGGCGGGAACCGATTCGCTGCGCATGAACCTGGCGGATCTGCGCACGCCGGGACGGAAATTCCGGTCGGGGAACCTGGCGGCCCAGGTGCAGGAATTCCTGCCCGATGCCGAGATCGGCCCGACAGGGCTTTCCAACCACTCCGACTCCCTCCTCAATCCCGCCGTGCGCTTGCGCATGCAGCACCAGGACAGTTCGTGGGACGAAATTCTCTACGGCCGCGTGCCCGACTTCCGCTTTTCCGGCGACAGACACCCTGAAGTCGCTTGGAAGGTGGAGTTCCGGCCTGTCGGGGGGGCTTCCCAAGCGCCGCTCCTGCGGATGGGGGTGGTTGGCGACACCCTTCTGGCCCGGTGCGAGAAGGCGGGACACGTCCTGACCGCGTTCCGCGTTTCCCTTGGAAGGGACGTGCCGCTTCCCTTCGGCGTTCTCCACCTCTCCGTGGGGGCGTTCGAGCCGCACGGCGAGATCCGCGATTCCTGCGCCCCGGTCGACCCCCAACCCGGCCGCGATCTGCCGCCGCCGGCCATCCGGGTCGGTGCGGGCCCTTGGGGCGCATCGCGCTGGGTGCCGTTGGGCGGGGTCTTCCTATGGAACGAACTCGGGCTTCGCCGTGCCCTCTCCTTCGAAGGTCGCCGGGTTTCCCTCCCCTTCGGGATCCGATTGGACAGGTTCAAGGTGGGAGACGATCCCGGAACCACCCAGGCCGCCACCTACACCTCCTACGTCCACGTGGTGGATTCCCTGGGGCGTCCCATGGACTCCGCCCGCATCGCCATGAACGAACCGCTGAAACGCGGCGGATTTACGTTCTACCAAGCCAGCTTCGCGAACGACCCCGGCAAGACCTCCACGACGGTGCTGAGCGTGAACCGCGACCCGGGTCGGTTCCTGAAATATTTCGGGGCGCTGCTGGCGGTGCTTTCCATCGTCTGGTACGTCCTGGAACGGAGTCGGCTCGGCCGACGGGGGAAATCCGAATGAGAAGAATCGTCCTGGCATCCATCGCGATGTCGTCCTTGATCGGCGCGGCGAGCGCAGCCGAGCCCGTGGTTTCCCTTCCCGTGTCGGCCAGGACGATGGACCTCTCCGCCGCGGACGGGATCGCGATCCTTTCCGGAGGCCGGGTCAAACCCCTGCTCGTGGCCGCCACGGAAGGAATCCAGGAGATCCGAGGCAGGGCAGGGCTCACGCGGGAACTGGGCCCCATGCGATCCTGGTTCGCCCTCGCCCTCTACCCCGATTCCCTCTCGAACCAACGCATCGTGTTCTGCGCCTTCCGTCCGTTGCGCACCGCCATCGGCCTGGATCCGGACGGGCAGTTCGCGAGCTTCACGGAACTCGCCGACAACGCGAAGCTCCACAAGCTCGCCGACGTGGCCGCGGCGAAGCAGCGCGACAAGGAGCGGCTGGATCCGGTGGAAAAGGCCGCATCGGACGTGGCCAGACGCCTGGAGAAGTTCGCGGAGGCGACGTCGGCTTCGGATTGGCGGCTGATGATCGGTCCCAAGGGCAAGGAGGGGGCATGGCGGCTGCCCCAGGAGATCCCCCCCTCCGAGGTGGCGTCCGATCCCGTCCTGCTGCGCAGGATGGACGCCTTCACCCGGATGGCGGTGGCGTTCCAGACCGGCGACCAGAAGGGATTCGATTCCTCGGCCTCGGAACTCGCGCGCAACGAACTCCTGACGGACTCCATGTCTTCGCTGGGCGACGGCACCTTCCAACGGGTCCGCGAATCGAACGTGCGCGCCGAACTCGCTTTGGTCAAATTCCGTCCGTTCCGCATCGCGTGGATCGCGCTGATGGTCGGCTTCCTGCTGGCCTGGATCTCCGAGACGACCCGCACGGGGTCTCCCGCGGTTTCGCGCCGGACCACCTGGCTGGCCGCGGTCTGCGCCGGCACGGGCTTGCTCCTCCTGGTCGTCGGCTTCGCGTTGCGCATCTACGTCGCCGGGCGCCCCCCGGTCACCGACATGTACGAGACCACCCTCTGGGTGGGATTCGGGGCGCTTCTCTTCGGTCTGCCCATCGCCTGGATCTACCGGTCGCGCACCGTGCTGGCGGCGGTGTGCGCCGCGGGCTGGCTGGTCTTCGTCCTGGCCGACAACCTGCCCACCGTGCTGGACCCGACCATCCATCCGCTGGTGCCCGTGCTTCGGAACAACTACTGGCTGACCGTCCACGTCCTCACCGTGACCATTTCCTACGCCGCGTTCCTGGTGGCGATGGCCATCGGCAACGTGGGGATCTTCCAGGAATTCCGCCGAGGGTCGGAAGATTTCCGCAGGACACTCGCCCACTACGCCTACCGCGCCATGCAGCTTGGCGTGGTTCTGCTGACAGCCGGCATCGTGCTCGGCGGGGTTTGGGCGGACTATTCCTGGGGCCGGTTCTGGGGGTGGGATCCCAAGGAGACCTGGGCGCTGATCGCCGACCTCGGCTACCTGATGGTGCTCCACGGGCGGATCACGGGTTGGATCCGACCTTTCGGCACGCTGATGGGCGCCGTGCTCGCCTTCTTCGGAGTGGTGATGGCATGGTACGGGGTCAACTTCATCCTCGCCTCCGGCCTGCATTCCTATGGCTTCTCCCAGGGAGGAGCGACCGCCATGGGGACCTTCGTCGTCGTCCAGGGCCTTTTCGCCCTCCTCTGCTGGTGGCGCCGCAGACTCAATCTTTCCAAGGCGGCCGCGTGAGGGAATGGCTCGTCTTCCTCCTGGGAAGCCTCGCCGCGGCGCAGGTGCTTCCGCAGGACAGGTTGAGGACGGGCATGGTGGAGGTGGGCGCGCGCGCCTGGGAAGTGGACCGCCAATCCGGTTCCACCGGAATGGTGGGTCTTTCCGTCTCGCGGTTTGTCACCGACAACTTGTCCCTGGGTCTCCTCGCGGCGGGATTGGACTCCGGCCATGTGGACCAGGCATTCCTTCTGGACGGAATGTTCCGGACCTACTTCCTTCCTCTCCAGTCGTGGACGCCTTGGCTGGAAGCCCGCGCGGGAGGATTGGTCCGACCCATGCAAGGCTCCGGGGCCACGCACCTGGCCGCCGGGTTCGGCCTGCGCTGGAGGCCCGCCCCCTGGATCGCCTTGGACCTGCAGCTCGTCGGATTCGAGCGTTGGGGTTACGACGATCCCACCCAGTATTCCAACGGGACGGCGGAATGGGTCTTGCAGAAGGCGCCGCTTCGGTTTTCCTTGTCGGGCGACGGGGGTTGGAGACTGGTCCCCGTTCCCTCCTTCCAGCTCCTTTTCTGAACGCATACCCTCCTTCCGTGGAATCCCGAATGGACCTTCCCAGACGCCCCCGTAGAAACCGCGTGAACGGACCGCTTCGGGCCTTGGTTCGCGAAACCTCGCTGTCTCCCGAGCACCTGGTCATGCCTTGCTTCGCCCGGGAGGGTCGGAATCTGTCCGAACCGATTTCCTCGATGCCCGGGTGCCACCGCCACAGCGTGGACAGGCTGGTGGAACGCGCCCGCGAATGGTCCGATCTGGGGATACCCGCCATCGCGCTCTTTCCGGCCACAGGCCCGGAAGCGAAAACGGCCGACGCGAGGGCGGCGCTGGATCCGGACGGATTGGTGCCGCGCGCCGTACGGTCGCTCAAGGATGCGCTTCCGCACCTCCTGGTGATCACCGACATCGCCCTGGATCCCTTCACCGACCACGGGCACGACGGACTCCTGTCGCCGGACGGCCGCATCGAGAACGACTCCACGGTGGAAGTCCTTTCCGCCATGGCGTTGGTCCATGCCAGGGCGGGGGCCGATCTCGTGGCGCCCTCCGACATGATGGATGGCCGGGTGGGGGCCATCCGGGAGTCGCTGGATCGCGGTGGGTTCCTGGACACCGGCATCCTCGCCTACACGGCCAAATACGCGAGCGCCTTCTACGGTCCGTTCCGCGACGCGCTGGGTTCCGCACCCCGATCCGGAGACAAGAAGACCTACCAGATGGATCCGGCCAACCGCCGCGAAGCCATGCTGGAAGCGGACCTCGACGAGGCCGAAGGCGCGGACATCCTGATGGTCAAGCCCGGACTCCCCTACCTGGACGTCCTGCGCGAACTCCGGGACAGGACCACGTTGCCTCTGGCCTCCTACCACGTCTCCGGGGAATTCTCCATGCTCAAGGCCGCTTCCGAACGGGGTTGGATCGATTACGGCCAGTCCCTTCTCGAGACCCTGATCGCGTTTCGCCGGGCCGGTGCGGACCTGGTCCTCACCTACGGCGCCGCCGATGCCGCGAGGTTGCTGGCTTGATGCGAAGACCTCTCCGCGATGGGCTGTTCCTGATCCTGGCGGCCGCCGTCGTGGCGTTTTCCGTCCCCTCCTGGTTCCCTCGCGGCTACCGCACCGGCCAGGCCTCCGACCCGGTCGAACTGCGCTCCTATCTGGCCAACGAGGATCTCGCCATCGCCGACTCCATCCACCGGTTCGGCACGGTGCGCGTGGGAGCCCTGGAAATCGCCTGCCAGGCTTGGATTCCCACCCGGGCGCGCGGGACGGTCTTCCTGGTGCACGGGTACTACAACCACACCGGCATATGGGGCCCGCACATCCGTCGATTCTTGTCCGAAGGCTGGGCGGTGGCATCGCTGGACCTCCCCGGGCATGGCCTCAGCGACGGTCGGCCCTTCGACGTGGATTCCATCGGGGAGTACAGCGATGCCCTGATGGCGCTTGAGGACTCCCTGCGCGGACGCGCGCCCCAACCATGGACCGTCGTGGGACATTCCATGGGCGGACTGGTCGTGTTGGATCGCGCGCGACGTCCCGACTACCCCTACCGGAACAGCGTCCTTCTCGCCCCCATGGTGCATTTCGCGGGTTGGACCTGGATCGGAACCGTCCTTCCGGCGGTCTCGCTGTTCAAGGACCAGATGGCGCGCGGAAGGGCCTTGAACTCCAGTTCCGACAGCGCTTTCCTGCACCGCGTGGAGAGGGATCCCCTGGAGGGCTGGAGGACTCCCGTCCATTGGCTGCGGGAAGTGCGGATCTGGAACGCCGAGTCACGGGCCGCGAAGCTCGCACCCTCCCGATGGTTCTACCTCCAGGGAGACCAGGACGGGACGGTGGATTGGCGGTACGACATCGATTGGGTCGCGGCGCGGACGGATGGAATCCACGTGCGGATGTTCAAGGGCGCGCGCCACCACCTGCAGGACGAGGGGGGGGCGCTGGGAGACCTGGTCCGGGAGACCGTGGACTCGGCCATCGGAGGCAGCCTTCCCTCGGCGCGGAAATAAGTCTACTGTATGGGAACCATGAGCCCTACCCCTCCGATCCTCCAGGGAAAGACCCTGCTTCTCGTCGAGGACGATCCCACTCTGGTGCCCTTCCTGGAGATGCTGCTCGCGGATTCCGGTGCCGACCTGCACAGCGCGATGGATCCCGACAAGGCGACCGCGATCCTGGAATCCTTGTCCGGCCTCGACATCCTGGTGACCGACGTCGTGCTCCCCGGCCGGAGCGGATTCCAACTGGCGGCGGAGGTGATCGCGAAGCACCCCTCGGTCCGCGTCCTCTTCATGTCCGGGTTCGGCGATCCCGAGATCGGGGCCCGCGACCTGAAGGTGAAGTTCGACACCCTGCTCAAGCCGTTCCTTCCAGAAGACTTCACGGCCAAGCTCCTGGGCTTGGCGCGTTCGCCGTCCGCCTGAGCCAACCCATCCCCCGCCCGGAGGTCTGGGCCAACCCACCCCCCGCCCGCCCTACCAGGGCGGGAGCCCGGCCAGTGCTGTCCTTCCTCGCGTATCGAGGAGGGGACTCGCGGTCAGCTCAGCGAGATCTTGTCGTGGGTGCCGTCGTCGCCCACGTAGACCTCGGCTCCCGCGGACTTGAAGGCCGAGCTCATCTCCTGCATTCCGGCCTTCACCGCCGCCGCGTCTTCCAGACCTTTCTCCGCGGCGTACTTGCGCACGTCCTCGGTGATCTTCATGGAGCAGAAGTGGGGGCCGCACATGGAGCAGAAGTGGGCCAGCTTCGCCCCTTCCGCGGGCAAGGTCTCGTCGTGGTAGGCCTTGGCGCGTTCCGGATCCAGCCCCAGGTTGAACTGGTCGCGCCAGCGGAACTCGAACCGCGCCTTGGAAAGGGCGTTGTCGCGGTACTGGGCGCCCGGGTGCCCCTTGGCGAGGTCTCCCGCATGGGCGGCGAGCTTGTAGGTGACCACGCCCACGCGCACGTCCTCCTTGTCGGGGAGGCCCAGATGCTCCTTGGGGGTCACGTAGCAGAGCATGGCGCATCCGAACCACCCGATCATGGCGGCGCCGATTCCCGAAGTGATGTGGTCGTAGCCGGGCGCGATGTCGGTCACCAGCGGCCCCAGGGTGTAGAACGGGGCCTCGCCGCAGCTCTCCAGTTGGCGGTCCATGTTCTCCTTGATGAGGTGCATGGGCACGTGGCCGGGACCCTCGATCATGACCTGGCAGTCGCGTTCCCAGGCGATCCGTGTCAGTTCGCCCAGGGTCTCCAGCTCCCCGAACTGGGCCGCGTCGTTGGCGTCGGCGTTGGAGCCTGGACGCAATCCGTCGCCGAGGCTGAACGAAACGTCGTAGGCGCGGAGGATCTCGCAGATCTCGGGGAAGTGGACGTAGAGGAAGTTCTCCCGGTGGTGGGCCAGGCACCACTTGGCCAGGATGCTCCCGCCGCGGCTGACGATTCCCGTCATGCGCCGGGCGGTGAGCGGGATGTAGCGCAGGAGCACGCCCGCGTGGATGGTGAAGTAGTCCACGCCCTGCTCGCACTGCTCGATCAGGGTGTCCCTGTAGAGTTCCCAGGTGAGATCCTCCGCCTTGCCGCCCACCTTCTCCAGCGCCTGGTAGATGGGCACGGTCCCGATGGGAACGGGGCTGTTGCGAAGGATCCATTCGCGGGTGGCATGGATGTGCTTGCCGGTGGAGAGGTCCATCACGGTGTCGGCGCCCCACTTCGTGCCCCACCGCATCTTCTCCACCTCCTCTTCGATCCCGCTGGACACCGCGGAATTCCCGATGTTGGCGTTGATCTTGGTGAGGAAGTTCCGCCCGATGACCATGGGCTCCGCTTCGGGGTGGTTGATGTTGGCGGGGATGATGGCGCGGCCGCGGGCCACCTCGTCGCGCACGAACTCGGGGGTGATCTTCCTGGGCAGGTTGGCTCCGAAGGACCGGCCGCCGTGCTGGAAGTGGAGGGAGTCCCGGGAGAGATCGGGCCCCATCTTCCCGAACATCTCTTCCATGCCCTGGTTCTCCCGCAAGGCGATGAATTCCATTTCCGGCGTCACGATGCCGCGTCGGGCGTAGGCGATCTGCGTGACGGCCTTTCCGGACTTGGCCCGAAGGACCTCGCGGGCTCCGCGAGGGAATTCCCGAAGTTTTCCGGTCTCGCGCGCCGTCTGCCGGTCCGATTCCGAGTCGTAGCCGTCGTCCCGAGGAGCGCGATCGCGTGGAACCACCACCTCGACGTCCCCACGATCCCGGATCCACGAAGCGCGCACGGGAGGCAGTCCGGTCTCCACGGTGCCGGTGTAGGAAGGTTCGCCCCAAGGACCGGAGGTGTCGTAGAGCAGCACGGCTTGGTTGCGCCGGACCGTTCCATCCGGTTCGCGCGTGTCCTGCAGGGAAACCTCCTTCATGGGCACGCGGATTCCCTTGCCGCCTTCTCGGTAGATTCTGCGGATTGCGTCATCGGACATCGGATTCTCCTGGGTCTGACCTGGGACAGGAGAATGCCATATGGCCTCCTCGGACTCCCGACGGCGGCATGATCCGCATCCGGTCGTCTGGAATCCAGAAAGGAATCCAAGAGGGTCTCGGCCTTCTTTCCGGCCGTCTCAGCCCGCCGTGCGGGCACCCCTGTCCGTTGGTGGACATTGAAAATACATCGCAAGGACCGAAAATTCCCGCTCCCTCCGCATCGAGATTCCGAGATTCTGGCAAATCGGCGATGTTTTCCGTACACTAGGAAGGGAGCCTGCGGATTTGCATCGTTCCATTACCTTGGAGTGGTACTCCGACAAAGGACGGCATGGCATGGCAAGCAAGCGCATCTTGATGACCATCTTCGGATCAGCCACTCTGGTATTGGCCGGGTGGGATTTCGTTCCCGAAGGGTCCTGGGCCGATTTCGGGACCGCGCGTTCCCGCGCCATGGGGTCGGTCTGGTGGACCGATTCCACCCATTTCGGGCTATGGGCCCTGGATGCCAACCCCGCTGGCCTGGTGGGATCGTCGGGAAGTCCCTTCAGCGCCGACATCGCCACCTCCGGAACGTCGCTTTCCGGCGGCGGCGGCGAACTTTCGCACACCGAACCCGTCCACCTGGGCATCGGGTCCGGGAAGGCGGATGCGTACGCCTTCCAGGCGCACCTGGTGGATGTTTCCGAGACCTGGAGGGATTCCACCGGAACGCCCACATACGATCTGTCCCGTCTGCGTTGGGGATTCGACGCCGCCGTCTCCTTGGCGGACAACCGCGCCTTGGTCTTCGGAATCGGGATGGATGGTCGCTTCCCCGGATCCCAGACCCAGGACACTTCCGGAACCGCGACGCAGGGAACCTTGGAGCATGCGCAACTGGGGTTGGAAGCCTTTAGAATGGGAATCACCTCGCGACTCATGGAGTCGATCACCCTTGGAGTAGAGGCTTCGGTCCGTGCCGACTACGATTCGTTGAAATTCACTCCCAACGCGCTGTCCGGGAACACGGATCCCCAGTTGCGGTATGCGCGAATCGACCTCCCGGACCTCGGCTTCGGCGTCAGCGTCGACCGGGCCGATTGGCCTCTGCAGGGAACCATGCTCTTCGATTGGGGCACCGGCTACCAGATCGGGGTCCTGAAAGACCAACCGAAGAACGTCAACGTGGACCTACCACAGCTCACCACCGACAGCTTGAGGTTCGCCTTGGCCGTCCAAGGTCGCCCGGACACCCGGATCCCCGACCAGGTCTTCCGTCCATCCTTCGCCGTCCATTGGACCAGTTCCACCACCCAGGCCTACGATCCAACCCCCGGAACCAACGACCCCCTCTCCCATGGAGCCCAGGCGAACGATTCATCCTGGACGGTGCGCCGCACGGGCCTGGTCCTGGGGATGGAATGGAGCTGGCTGGACCGCATCCACGCCCAGGCGGAAGGGGAAGCCGTGTTGGAGGGCATCACGGCGAGCAAGGGGCTCTACATCGCCCATGCTGTCGGCGACACCAATTTCTCGACCACCGATTCCCGCATCGGGTTGGGCGTCGAACTGGACCACACCCTCATCCCGGCATGGCGCGAGGCCGTCCCCAAGGAGGATGGATTCTGCCTTCGCCTGGGAATGGAGTACCAGGCGCTGGGAGGTCTGGCCCTGGAACCGGGTTGGTTCACGGACCTGAATTCGGGTCGCGAACCTCCCTACTCCAGCGTTCCGACCGCCACCCAACTGGGCATCTTCCCGTCGTTGGGCACCCATGCCCAGGAACTTTCCTGGACCGGCGGCTTGGGCGGATGGATCCTGGACCACAAGCTGGCGGCGGATTTCGCCTTCAGCTGGAACACCTGGACCCCAACCAGCAGGACGGCGGAAACCGGTGCCGGCTGGGACCTGCAGGTGCACTACCAGATCTAGGGCGGCCTCCCGGACAGCCAGCCCAACGGCTCGGGCTGAAGCCACTCGCAGACTCCTTGGACGGCCAAACTCACGTTGGCAATGCCGCTCCTGCCGCAGCCGTGGCGAAGAGGGGCGGCGGCGGGATCCTGCGAGGGCTTCAGCCCGAAGCACGTGGAGCGGATCTCCGAAGTTGCGTTCAGGGCGGTCGCGGAGGCCGTGATGACGACCGCCGTCGTTCAGCAGCACCTTCTCGGGCCTCCCGACCAGCGTCGGTGCGTCTCCTCGCGGAACCATTCCGCGGGGCCGAGCGGAGACCCGGAGGAAGCATGGCTCGTTCTCCAGTGCGCGAGATAGGCTTCGTAACCGTCCTCTCCGGACAGGCGCCGCAGGACCATCCACGCGATGGACAGGATCCGTCTCAGGCGGACTTCCATGTCCGCCCGCCCCGGGTGGGCGGCCCTCCGGACCATCCCAGCTTGTCGCGCAGGGCGTCGGAAAACGTGGCACCCGTGGGGCGCAGGAGGAATACAGGTCGATCGGATCTGGAAACGCGCACTTCGTCCAGGATTTGGAGGGGAAACGGGTTGCGACCGTCGGACAACAGGAGGAAGGGGCCGCCGCTGCGCGGCCTCAGGACCAGGGGTCGGTCGTCGGGCAGCACCATGGGTCGGACGTTCAGGCTGTGCGGCGCCACGGGAGTGAGGATCAGGCAGTTCACCGAATGCTCCACGATGGGTCCTCCCACGGCGAGGGAATAGGCCGTGGAGCCCGTGGGGGTGGCCACCAGGAGCCCGTCCGCCCAGTAGTCGCAGAGCGTCTTGCCCCCGGAAACCACCTCCAGGTCCACCATGGACAATTGCCGTCGACCGCGCAGGAAGAATTCGTTCAGGCACCTGTCGCGGTGGACGATGCGGCGTCCCCGGCGAACGACCGCCTCCAGGGCCGTGCGCTCCTCCACGAAATTTCCGCCGGAGGCGAGCGAATCCAGGACTTCGAGTCCCTCGTGCGCGGAAAGGTCGGCCAGGAATCCCAGGTGGCCGTAGTTGAGACCCACCAGGGGGACCGGGCGCCCCTCCAGCAGGCGCGCCGCGGAAAGGAGCGTTCCATCGCCCCCGATGGACAGGACCGCCTGGGAACGGCGGAGGAAGGAGGCGTCGCTTTCGGCCTTGCAGCCCGCAGGGATCCAGGCGATCGCGCTCTTGTGCCAAAGGAGCTCCACTCCGCGTTCCACTGCCCAGCGACGGAGGGAATCGGCCGTCTCGGAAAGCCGAGCATCCCGCTTGAAGGCAACCACCCCGAGACGCTCCAGGACCATGGACATGTCAGGCGTCCTCCACGGAAAGCACCCGCAGGAGATGCGGCCAGGAGACCGGAAGATGACCCGCACCGGCGAGCTCCGTGCGCCCTGGACACGAACTGGCAAAGGCGTGGAGGGCCAGCGCGGCCTCGGGAAACCCCTTCGCGTCCACCGACTGGGCTCCGGGCTGATCCTCGCCCCGCAGGACGATCCCGTCCGGGAAGAGTCCCACTCCCACGCCGAAGGCGCGAATCCCGTCGGCCAGGACGGAGAGCCGGTCGTCCCGTTCCACCCGCAGCTCGGCCAGGCCGGACAACACGGTTTCCGCCTCGGCGGCCACCGCGGCCACGGCGACGAACGCGGAGAATCCCGCGAGTCCGGGAACGTCCTGCGCGTCGAACCGACGACCGACCATTCTGCCGTGGCGAATCCGTATGTCACCGGAGGGAACACCCTTCGCCTCGCTCCTGCGGACGATCTCCACGTCCGCACCCATGCGCCGCAGACAGGAGAAGAGGCCCGATCGGGAAGCGGGGAGGGTCACGTCCACCACCATCGCGTCCGTCCCGCGCCGCAGGCATCCCGTGACCGCGCACCACCCCGCGAGGTCCAGGTCGCCGCGCAGGCGCACATCGGCGGGAGGCAGGGACAGGACGCGGGGGACGAGCCGCGATCGCAACTTGCGCACCGCCCCTTTCATCCTCAGCATCCGCCTTTGCAGCTCCTCCTCCTCGGGAGAGGAATCCTCGCGCACCGACTCCACGTCCAGACCGAACAGCGGAAGCGAGTCCTCCAGGGGATCCACCGCGGTGGACGGTTCCTGGAATTCCAGCCCTTCCCGGGAAGCGAGACCCGCCAAGGTCCAGGCGAACCGCGAGCGCCAATTCCGGCAAACCAGCTCGCGCAACGGGGGCGTCCTCCCACGGAAGACCAGCAGATGTGACCCTTCGCGGACTTCGTGCGCGGGAACCCACCCGGCTTCGCGAAGGGCTTCGCGCCAAGGGCCCAGGGATTCGGCCGCCTGGGGCGGGCAGGAGACGGAAATCGGCCGGTGCGGCTGGGAAAATCCCGCCGCGAGCGCCGTCATTCCCGCGGCGAAGAGAGGTGGCAGGAACGGGTCGATGACGAATTCCGCCAGGTCGCGAAGATCGGACCCGGGCCCCACCACCAGACCTTCCCCGTCCAGTTCGGCCACCGCCCCGATGCCGGAAAGCCACCGTCGGATGTTCTCCCATTCGGGCGTGGACTGCCAGCCGCGGAGAAGCGTCCGCCCAGGGGAGAGAAGGGCGAGCAATGCGGCGGAAAAAGCCTGGTGGCGGTCGGGAGGAAGTCGGATCTCGCCTTTGAGGGCGCGCGACCTGCGGACTTCCATGCTCATCGGTCCATCACCAGGAACCGATCCTCCCCCAGCACTTCGCGGGCCTTCTCGCGGTCCTGCGGCGAACCGAATCCCACCAGGACCGTCCCCGTCTCGCCTTCCCGCACCTTGAGGATCTCCAGGTCCTGCACGTTGATGCCGGCCTGGGCGAGCGGAGCCAGCAGGGCCAGCATCTGTCCCGGACGGTCCTCCAAGCGCACGACGAATTCCGACAGATCGTGCGCGATCCCCTTGCGCGGCATCCTGAACTTCTCGCGGAACGCCTTGCCCTCGGCGAAGACGTCGCGGAAGGCCTTCTCGGAGGCCACGACTTCCTTCCCGAGCTCGGGTTCCTCCGGGAACAGCTGGCTCTCGCGCATGGCGTCGCCGGCCTGGACGGCCTCCAGGTAGCGCCGTACCGCCTCTCCGCCCTCCGAGGCCAGGGCTTCCTCGGCCCGGGCCCAGGCCTGCGCCCGGTCGGCGAGTTCGGAAAGCAATCGCGCGGACTCGCGAAGCCCCGAGGCGATGGGTGCCGGATTGGTGGCGAGGATGTCGCGCCAGACATCCCAGGAAGAAAGAGCCAACCGCGTCATGTCCCGGAACCCGCCCGCCGCCAAGGCCAGCGCCGCCTGCGAGAGCCGTTCGTCCGACCCCGCCCACGCCGACAGCGCGGTGGACACGATCTGGGGAACATGGCTGATCCTCGCGACGCAGTCGTCGTGCTGCTGCGGATCCAGGATGGCCCCGCGGGCACCCAGGGCCAGGATGAGGGCCTTGGCCGGATCCAACCGGGAGGGAGCCATGTCCTTGGGGGGACAGAGGACCCAAAGGGCGGACTGGAAAAGCAAGGGGTCCGCCGCCGCGAGCCCCGACTTCTCGGATCCCGCCATGGGGTGCCCACCCACGAACCTGGGGGAATCCTCCCCTTCGTCCGGAAAGCGTTCGAATCCCATGCGACAGATCCTGGATTTGGTGGAACCCACGTCCATCACCAATCCCCGGGGAGCGAGCCGGTCGCGCGACGCCGCCACGGTCTCCAGGTGGACGTGGATGGCGGACATGGGCGAACACAAAAGGACCAGATCCGCCTCGTCGCAGGCCTCGGCGAGGCCCGCGTATTCGTGCAGCTCGTCGCACCAGTCGCGGGAGCGCAGTCCGTCCAGCGTCCTGTCCGAACTCACCGCCACGAGCCGCATCCCGCCCCGACGCGTCTGCAGGCTGGCCAGGACCGAGCCGCCGAGCAGGCCGGCGCCGACCACCACCAGTCGTCGGGGAAGCTTCATTCGACCTTGCCCGGATCGGCGGACAAGGCCTGGTAGATGCGGCTCTCGCCCATGATCGCGAGCCAGATGCGCCGGATTCCGTCCACCGACAGCGGGCCTGGGTTGATGGCGGAGAGCTTTTCGAGCAAGGCGTCCTCGCGGCCCGAGTCGAGCACGGGAAGCCCCGACTCGCGCTTGGCGCGGACCACCTCGAGCCCGACCTTCTGGCGTTCGTTGATCAACTGCAGAAGCTGGCGGTCTATGGCATCGATCTTCTCGCGGCAGGCGACGAGGTCGGCGCTCATCGCGCTGCGTCCACCAACGGCCCGACCAGATTCCGCACGTCGGCCAGGATCTCCGCGATGGACTTGTCCTGCAAGGTCCTGCGAACGATCGCGGATCCCACCACCGCACCGTCGGAGATCGCGCAGACCTCCTTCACCTGGTCGGGGGTGTTGATGCCGAACCCCACCACCACGGGCAATTTCCCGACGGCGGACTTCACCCGAGCGACTTCGGCGGAAAGGCTCGTCGACAGGGACGACTGCTCGCCGGTGACCCCGGTCCGGCTCACGTGGTACACGAAGCCTCGGGCGCGGCGGGCGATCGCCTGCAGTCGCTTGGCGGTCGTCGTGGGAGCGGTGAGGAAGGTGGTGGCCAGACCATTTCGGACGCATGCGGCGTCGAGGTCGGAGGCCTCCTCCACGGGGATGTCCACCAGGAGCACGGCGTCGATCCCCGCGGCGGCGGCATCGGACGCGAAACGCTCCACCCCGTGGCACCACACCGGATTGGCGTATCCGAAGGCGACCAGCGGTATGTCCGTCCCGGAACGGATCCTCCGGATCAGGTCCAGGTAGACGGAAACCGTCACCCCGTTGGCGATGCCTCGTTCGGCGGCGGCCTGGTTGACGGCTCCGTCGCCGTAGGGATCGGAGAACGGCAGGCCGAACTCGATGCAGTCCACACCGAGCCGCGCGAGTTCCAAGGCGACTTCCACGGACCCATCGAGGTCCGGGACGCCCGCGCCGATGTAGGCCAGGAAGAGCTTGCCGCCTCCGGCGAGCTTCCTGGAGAAGCGATCGAATCGATCAGGCACTTGCGGCTCCCATCACGGTGTGGATGTCCTTGTCGCCCCGTCCGGAGAGGTTGACGAGCAGCAATCCTTCGCGGGGAAGGGACGGCGCGATCCGGATGGCGTGGGCCACTGCGTGGCTGGACTCCAGGGCGGGAAGGATCCCTTCCGTGCGTGTCAGGCGTCGGAAGGCGTCCAAAGCGGGACCATCGCCCTCCCAGACGTACTCCACACGGCCCATGTCGTGCAGCCAGGCGTGCTCAGGGCCCACCGAGGCGTAGTCCAGTCCGGCCGATATCGAATGGGTCCCCTGGATCTGACCGTTCTCGTCCTGCAGGACGTAGCTGCGCGTCCCCTGGAGGATCCCCACAGATCCCCCCGCGAAGCGCGCAGCGTGCTCGCCGGGGTGGATCCCCCTGCCACCCGCCTCGACCCCGATCAGCCGGACGGGGTCCTGCAGGAAGTCCCAGAACAATCCGATGGCGTTCGACCCGCCGCCGACGCAGGCGACCGCAACGTCGGGAAGCCGTCCGAACTTCTCCCGCATCTGGACCCGGGCCTCCTTGCCGATCACGCGCTGCAGTTCCCGAACCATCCAGGGGAAGGGGTGCGGACCGAAGGCGGTGCCCAGGATGTAATGGGTTCCCCGCACGTTCGTCACCCAGTCGCGCATGGCCTCGTTGATGGCGTCCTTCAGGGTGCGGGTGCCCAGATCCACCGGAACCACGGACGCTCCCAGCATCTTCATGCGCTCCACGTTCACGGCTTGGCGTTCGGTGTCCACGCGCCCCATGTAGACCACGCATTCGAGGTCCATGAGGGCGGCGGCCGTGGCCGTGGCCACGCCGTGCTGGCCAGCACCCGTCTCGGCGATGACACGCCTCTTTCCCATCCGCTTGGCCAGGAGGGCTTGGCCCAATGCGTTGTTGATCTTGTGGGCACCCGTGTGGTTGAGGTCTTCCCGCTTGAACACGATCCGCGCGCCGCCCAGCTCCCGGCTCAGGCGCTTCGCCTCGTAGAGGGGCGATGGTCTTCCGACGAAATCGCGGAGAAGGCCGTCCAGCTCGCCCACGAAGTCAGGATCCAGGCGGGCGATACGCCATGCCGCCTCCAGTTCCTCCAGGGCGGGCATCAGCACCTCGGGGGCGAACTTCCCGCCGAAGTCGCCGAACCGTCCGCGTTCGTCGGGCTCGATCAGCGGAGAGAAGGTTGGGGTTTCCGGTCCAGGCTCGTACATGGTGGGGGCAAAGTTAGAACCGTGGGCTACCTTTCCCCGTTCCATGGCTCTCGCCCAACTGCGGTTTTCGCCACGCCTGTATCTGGTCTGCCTCGCCGCTCTCGGAATTCCCGCCTTGTTCGTGGTGGCCACCGTCGGAGCGCTGTTCTGGGTCTATTCGAAGGATGTGCCTCCCCTGGAGGACCTGAAGTCCATCTCCCCCACCCTTTCCACACAGGTGCTGGACAAGGACGGGATGCCCTTCGGCGAATTCTTCGTGGAGCGCCGCGATTGGGTCCCCCTGGACTCCATCCCCCTGCCCCTCCAGCAGGCGGTGATCTCCATCGAGGACAGGAGGTTCTACCAGCATTGGGGCATGAACCTTTGGCGCACGGTGGGCGCCGGCATCAACACCGTGATCCGGCGACACCGGCAAGGCGGGTCCACGCTGACGCAGCAGTTGGCCAAGAACGTCTTCCTGACCCAGCAGAAGAAGCTTTCCCGCAAGATCAAGGAAGCCATCACCGCCGTGATGCTGGAACGCTACTACACCAAGCGGCAGCTCCTGACCTACTACCTCAACGAAATCTACCTGGGCGACGGCACCTACGGCATGCAGGCGGCGGCACGCATCTACTTCGGAAAGGACGTCTGGAAGCTCAACCTCGTGGAATGCGCGACCCTGGCCGGCATGATCCAATCGCCGGAACGCTACCGGCCCGACCGCCGCACGGAATTGGTCCAGCACCGACGGAACCAGGTGCTGCGCGCCATGGCGGACGAGGGCTACATCACCAGGGTCCAGTGCGACGAGGCGAGCGCCTTGCGGGTCAAGGCCATCCCCGCCCGCCGCCCGAACGAGGACGGCGCCTATTACCTGGAAGCCGTCCGCCAGCACGTGGAGAAGGAGTGGGGCGAGGAGGCCCTCTACCACAAGGGGTTGGTCGTGCACCTCCCGGTGGACCGGCGCATCCAGCTCGCCGCCGATTCGTCCGTGGCCAAGTGGACTTGGGACGTCCAGAAGCAGGTGAACCGACGCATCGTGGGCAAGCTCAGGTTCGGCAAGCGCTTCGGATTGCCGGATTCCACCGCGGCCGTCAAGTTCGACTCCTTGTTCTCCCTCTACCTGAAGCAGATCGGCAAGACCACTTGGAAGGATTCCGCCGACGAAGCGGACAAGGTGGAGTACTACACGGTGCAGGCTGCCGTGGTCGTGATCGAAAACAAGACCGGCGAGGTCAGGGCCCTGGTGGGCGGCAAGAGCTTCGACAATTCCAAGTTCAACCGCGCCATCCAGGCCGAGCGCCAGGCTGGCTCCACCTTCAAGCCGTTCGTGTACGGCAACGCCATCGAGAAGGGCGCGCTCCCGTCCGACATCGTGTTGGACGACACGGTGGCCATCGACGACGGCTCGGGCACCATATGGACGCCCCACAACTACGACAACACCTACGAAGGGTACGTGACCCTCCGGCACGCCCTCATGCTCTCCAAGAACCTGCCCGCCATACAGACCGCGATCCGGTACGGCGTGGATGGCGTGATCGACCTGGCCCGCCGCGCCGGGATCCGATCCCCGCTGCCGAAGGTCTATTCCCTGGCCCTGGGGGCGGCCGACGTGAACCTGATGGAGATGACATCGGCCTATTCCTCCTTCGCGAACCTGGGGGTGCGCTACGAGCCTCGGCTGTGGGACTCCATCAACACCCAGGACGGGACCCTCATGGAACGGACGTCCCCCAAATCCAGCCGTGTGATGGACTCGGCCAACGCCTACGTTCTGGTGGACATGATGCGCGACGTCATCCGCCACGGCACGGGTTACGGGGTCCTGGCCTCCGGTTTCACCTTCCCCGCGGCCGGAAAGACCGGCACCACAAACGACTACACCGACGCGTGGTTCATGGGGTACACGCCCGTCTACACCTGCGGGATCTGGATGGGGTTCGACCAGAAGAAGAAGCTGGGTCCCGGCTTCACGGGCGCCAAGGTGGCCCTCCCGATCTGGGTGGACGTGATGAAGGTCGCGCACCGGAACATCTCCCCGGTGGAATGGCCCCGGCCCTCGCGGGTGGTCAGCTACACCGCCTGCGCCAAGCCCAATCCGGACGGCACCTGCGGAGAACAACGCATGGAATTCGCTGTCGCGGGCAATCCCAACCTGGACCCCCGGGCGCTCGATTCCACGGCCAAGTTGCGACCCGTCTCTCCGGCCCTCAAGCCCGCGGCCGCACCCTCCCACGGAACCGGAACACCAGGCCCGGCGACCAAAGCCGACTCCTCCGGCCCCGTCCGCCGCGGTCCCACCCTCTTCTGAACCGCGATGCGCCGACGTCTTTCCATTCTGGCCATCCTCCTTCTCGCCTGCTTGGCCGCGCTCGGCTACGCCGTCTTCCGACCTTTCCCCTCCGGCAAGGTGACCAACTGGCGTCTCCCTCCCGGGGAGGGTGTCCGGAGCGTGGCAAGACGCCTCGTGAAGGAGGGAAGGATTCCCCCTTGGAGCGGTCCTCTCTTTCGCGCGGTGGCTCGGGTCAGGGGCCTGGACCGGCATTTGCACGCCGGGTTCTACCACCTCGCCGACACCATGTCCGTCTGGTCCGCCGTGGAGGTGCTTTCGGGTCCCGCGGGAGCAGGTCTGCGGATGACCCTGCCGGAAGGACGCACCTGCAGGGATCTGTCCGGAATCCTGCGGCAGGCCCAACTGGCCGACAGCGCGACCTTCGCAGCGCTGTGCGTGAACGCCGATTCGGCCCGCAAACTCGGAATACCCTCCGACGGACTCGAGGGGTATCTCTTCCCGGACACGTACATCTTCGGGGGCGGCGAGACTCCCATGGAAATCGCCCGCGCGATGCACCGCAGATTCCTCGAGGTGGTCAAGGCCTCCGTCGACAGCACCTCCCCGGCGTGGCGGGAGCTCGGACTCACCGGCGTCGTGACCTTGGCGAGCATCGTCGAACGCGAGGCGGCGGTGCGTACCGAAGCCCCCAGGATCGCCGGCGTCTTCTGGGAACGCCTCCAAAAGGGGATTCCGCTCGGAGCCGATCCCACCGTGCGGTACGCCCTGGGAAAGTTCACCGGCCCTCTGACGAAATCCGATTTGGCCGTGGAATCGGCCTACAACACGAGGGTGTACCCGGGCCTACCCCCGGGGCCGATCGCCAACCCCGGCAGCGATGCCATCCGGGCCGCACTCCATCCGGATACCACCGGTGGATGGCTCTACTTCGTGGCCAAGGAAGACGGCTCGAGGGAGCATTACTTCGCCCGCGACCTGAACCAGCACGTCAACTTCAAGGAGAAGGCGGCGCGCAACCGGCGGGCTCGCGGGGGTTGATTCTCCAATCTGTAGGAGCGAAAAATTTTTCGCCCCTACAGATTGGGTCTATCGTTCCGGATATCCCGCCAGGAACCACTTCGAGGGCGCCGACCGCGTTCCTTCCCGGCAATGCGCCAGGGCCAAGCCTGCCCGTTCCCTGCTTCGACGGAGGGCCTCCTGGAGGGAGTCCAGGCCCTTCTCGTGCCTACGGCGCTCCAGATCCTTCCAGACCGTCGCTTCCAGGGTATCCACGCGACGACGCACGACCGAATCCACGGGGGCGGATGATAGGTCCCATGGTTCCGGCGCCTTGGCGGCGTCCAGCCCGAGGCGCGAAGAGGCAGCCACCAATCCCTGGCCCAAACGCACCCACGACAGCACCAGTTCCCGCTCCCTTCCGGCCTGGCGCCATCGCACCAGCGCTCCGTAACCGCAAGCGGCGCCGACGAACACGCCCAGCAGGGCGATCGGAACCAGCGATCGACGCACCAGCCGCATTCAGTTGGCTCCCTTTCCCGTCAGGACCACCCAGATGGTCCGGACCAGAATCTGTACATCGAGGGCGAGCGACAGGTTCTCGAAATACCAGAGATCGGCCATCACCTTCTTCTTCACGTCCTCCACGGAGTTGTCGTAGCCCAACGTCACCTGCGCCCAGCCCGTCAGTCCGGGTTTCATCTTCAGGCGACGCATGTAGAGAGGGACCTGGTCGCGGAGCTTCTCGATGAAATACTCGCGCTCCGGACGGGGGCCCACCAGCGCCATGTCGCCGCGGAACACGCACCACAGCTGGGGAACCTCGTCCAGCCTGGATTTGCGCAGAAGCCGGCCCACGCGGGTGATCCGGTTGTCCTGCTTCCCCGCCCACTGGGGTCCGGCCATTTCAGCGTCCGTGCGCATGGTGCGAAGCTTGAACACCCGGAAACGCCTTCCGTACTGCCCGACCCGTTCCTGCGAATAGAAGACCGGTCCCGGACTGTCCAGCTTGATGGCGATCATCGCGATCAACAGGGCGGGGAAGGCGGCCGCCAGGATGGCGATGGAGAAGGCGAGATCCATGATCCGCTTCAGTCCCGCCTGCCACCCCGGCAAGTGGTGCTGGAGCAGCACCGCGAGCTGGGCCCGTTGGAGGGTCATGGTGCGAAGATGCCCGGAGATCACGTCCATCAGATCCGGAACCACGTAGACGACGGCTTGGCGGTCCTCCAGGTGGGACAGGATCCGCAGGATCTCGTTGTGGGATCGCGTGGCGTGGCAGATGACGACATGGCGGGCGCCGGTCTCGTCCAGCACCCGAGGCAGGTCCGCGTACTTCCCCCCGATCCGGAGCCCCTCGAAATCGCTTCCCGTCCGTTTCCCGTCCGGATCCAGGAAAAGCAGAGGACGCATGCCCAGGACGGGCAGCGAACGCAGGCGCTGGAGAACTTCCGCCCCCTGCTGGTTGGCACCCAGGAGCACCGTGCCTTCCAGGCCCCGACCCCGGCGCAATATGGTCCGTGTGATCGCCTGAACGGACAACCGGAAGGTCCCGGTGGTCGCAAGCATCAGGATTCCGTAGGCCCCCACCGTCACCAGGCGGGAGCGCGTGAACGCACCGAGCCATCGGCCCTGGGGGATCATCTGCACGAGGTCGGACCCCCCCAACAGCAAGGCAAGACCCAGCGTTCCCAGGAAGCAGGCCTGCGCCAGGACCAGGATCTGTTTGGATCGGCTTTCCAGGAACCAATCCCGATAGAGGCCGTGGAGGAGGAACCAGAACATCCAACCCAGGGTCAGGATGATGGCAGGCGAGAAGACGTTTCCGATCTGCACGTCCAAGTCCAGCTCTTCCGGAATCCATCCGCTGCGGTACCGCACCCAGAAGACTCCCGCGAAGGCCAGGCATCCCCCCGCGAAATCCGACGCGACCAATGCCGCTCTCTCGGTGGCACGCAGCGATATCACCCTTCGAATCCCCGATCGTAGTGGCGAAGAAGGACCACGGCGAGAATCCCTTCCAGCGCCCGGATACCCTGCAGCGCGGCTTGGATCGACCTTTCCAACGCCACATGCGTATCGATGACCATCGCCGCGGAGCCCTTGCCTTCGCGCTGCACCATGGAAGCCACCGAGACCCCGTGTTCGCCCAGGATGGTGGCCACCCGCCCCAGCACCCCGGGCCGGTCGGCCACTTCGAATCGCAGGTAATACCGGCCCTCCGCCAGATTCAAGGGCCGGAGGACGGCATCGTCCCCACCCATCCAGGAAAGGTCGACCGGTGCGGACCTGTCGTGGATCCGACGCACGGCGTCCACGATGTCGGCGACCACCGCCGAGGCCGTCGGCAGACGCCCGGCCCCCTTGCCGTAGAGCAAAGCAGGCCCCGTGGTGGATCCGTCGATGAACACGGCGTTGAACGCACCCCCGACTCCGGCCAGAGGATGGCGCAGGGGAACCAGGCAGGGATGGACCCGGGCATCGACGCCGTCCTCGTGGACCTCCACCAGTCCGAGGAGCCGGATGACGCAGCCCATCTCCTGCGCACCGGCGACATCCGCGGCGGTGATCTTGGTGATCCCCTCCACATGCATCTTCCGGAAGTCCACGCGCTTGCCGCCGCACAACGAAGCCAGGATCGCCACCTTGTGGGCGGCATCGATCCCCTCCACGTCGAAGGTGGGATCGGCTTCGGCGTAGCCCGCGGCCTGGGCCTCGGACAAGGCCTGGGCGAAATCCAGCCCGGCCTCGGCCATCCGGCTCAGGATGTAGTTGGAGGTGCCGTTGATGATGCAGGCCAGGCTGCGCGCATCGGAAGCGATGAAAGCCTCCCGGAGCGATCGGATGATGGGGATGGCTCCTCCCACCGCGGCTTCGAACCGGATCTCCGCCCCATGGCGAAAGGCCTCCGGAAACAATTCGCCCCCGTGCTTGGCCAGCATGGCCTTGTTGGCCGTCACCACGGGCTTGCCAAGCCCCAAGGCACGCATGACCCAAGTCTTGGGAAGATCGTACCCCCCTGCCAATTCCACGACGACGGAGACCTCGGGGTCGTCGATCAGGTCCAGCGCGGAAGTGGTCACGGGGATACCCTCCAGCGCGTACCGTTCGACTTCCGATGCCTCCCGGGCGCAGATTCTCGCCAGCCGCACCGGAGTGCCAGCCGCCTGGGAGATCGCCCCCGATCGAGTTGTCAACAGCTCGATCACGCCCGAACCCACAGTCCCCGTTCCGATGATTCCGACCCCGATGGACATGTTCCTCTCCTTGCCTCCCCCCTTCGAGGGACGGGTGAAACCGGAATTCGGTCCACGCGGCCACTTCCCTCGTGGTTGGAGGAACGGGAAAAATGCATCCCCCCACCCCCGGAGCGCAGGTTCCAATTCGTTGATGGACAACAGCTTGCGTCCATGCCATCTCCCACAAATTGGAATCCATGGATGCCCATGAATGGGTATGCGGATGACCGACGAGGATGATTCCATATTCGGGGTGGATTGGCCATTTGATTCAAATTTTCTCCCGTGAAACCGACGCTTTCCAGTGATTGTCCATCTTGATTGCAAACAACAGAAAAGTGGATCCGATGTGGATTGAATGTGAATTTGCCAAGGGAAAGGCCGGTCTGTTGTTCCACAAGATCTAGGGTTCTATGGAGATTTAACCCCCACAATTTGACATCTGCGCCCCCTTGCAAGACACCATTACCGAGTTTACTGGAGAATTTTTTTTGCCGACGAAAACCCATTGACGAGCCCAGGCGATCCTCCTATTCTATATCCAAGTTCACTCCGTCACCTATTGCCGAACTCGGTGGCGGAGTTGCTCCCTTTTGCATTGCCTTAAATTCCGAGGATCATCCATGGTGGCTTCCGATCTATCCGCTCCGGGCTTCGCGCCTTCCCGTCCACTGCTCAACGAGCTCGGCGAAAAGATCTTCCTCGATCGCTACGCGCTGAAGGACATGACCAAGAAGTCGCTCGCGCCGGGAGACACGGTGATCGTGTGCGTCAACCAGAAGACGCGCCAGCGCGAGATCGGCACGGTGCGGAACCTGAAGGGCGACCGCGTGGTGATCGAGCTGCGCGACGGGACGAGCACGGAACAGGGACTGGAAGACGTCGACAAGCCGTTGGAGACCTCCCCCGAGGCCATGATGGACCGGGTGGCGCGGGGCATCGCGGCCATCGAGACCTCGCCCGACCGCACCGAGGAGTGGGAAGCGAGGTTCCGCTGGCTCCTGGACGACTGGCGCTTCGTGCCGGGCGGTCGGATCCTGACCGCGGCGGGAACCGATCAGAAACTGACCTTCTTCAACTGCTACGTGGTGCCATCCCCCAAGGACAGCCGCAAGGGCATCGTCGACACACTCCAGCAGATGATGGAGATCATGAGCCGCGGCGGCGGGGTGGGAATCAACCTCTCCAGCCTCCGTCCCCGCCACGCCTACGTCAAGGGCGTGAACGGACGGTCGTCGGGATCCGTCTCCTGGGGTGGGCTCTATTCCTTCGTGACGGGCCTGATCGAGCAGGGCGGGAGCCGCCGCGGCGCCCTGATGCTCATCACCAACATCTGGCATCCGGACGTGTTGGACTTCATCGACGCCAAGCGCGAAGCGGGCAAGATCACCAACGCGAACATCTCGGTGGGCATCACCGACGCCTTCATGGAGGCCCTGGAAAAGGACGCCGACTGGCCCCTGGTGTTCCCGGATCCCATGCACCCTTCCTACAACACCGAATGGGACGGCGATCTGGAGAAGTGGAAGGCCGCCGGTCGACCGGTGGTCGTCCACAAGATCGTGAAGGCGCGGGAAGTCTGGGACCGGATCATCGCCTCGGCCTGGACTTCCGCCGAACCCGGAGTGTTCTTCATCGACCGCGCCAACAAGCAGTCCAACTCCTGGTACTTCAGTCCGCTGGTCTGCACCAACCCCTGCGGCGAACAGCCCCTTCCCGCCTGGGGGATCTGCAACCTGGGCGCGCTCAACCTGGGCCGATTCGCGACGGAATCCGGCGAAGTGGCCTGGGACGAGCTGCGGCGGGCCGTGCGGTATTCGGTCCGGTTCCTGGACAACGTCATCGACGCGACCCCGTACTTCTTCGACGAAAACCAGCGTCAGCAGCAAGCCGAGCGGCGGGTGGGCCTCGGGCTCATGGGTCTCGCCGAACTCCTGGTCCGCTGCCGCATCCGCTACGGTACCGAGGAGAGCCTGCGGTTCATCGACAAGCTGGGCGAATTCATCGCCACCGAATCCTATCTCGCGAGCGCGGACAACGCCGCGGAGAAGGGATCGTTCCCCATGTTCGACGCGGAAAAGCTCCTCCAATCCGGATACATGCAGGCCATGCCCGAGCGGGTGCGCGACGCGGTGCGCCAGAAGGGGCTCCGCAACGTCACGCTGCTCACCGTGGCTCCCACCGGAACCACCGGAACCATGGTGAACACCTCCACCGGCGTGGAACCCTACTTCGGGTGGTCCTTCTTCCGCAAGTCCCGCCTGGGGGTGCACGAGGAACGCGTCTCCGTGGTGGAGGACTGGGAGCGCGACAACCCGGGCAAGCCCCTCCCCGGCTGGTTCGTGAACGCGATGGAGCTCACCCCGGAAGAGCACGTCCGCGTGCAGGCGACGTTGCAGCGATGGATCGATTCGGCCATCTCCAAGACCTGCAACGTTCCCACCGAATACACCATCGACGAGACGCGCAAGCTCTACGAGACCATGTACCGCCTGGGCTGCAAGGGGGGCACCATCTACCGGGACGGAAGCCGCGACGAACAGGTGCTCCACCACAAGAAGGAAGACGTCAAGGGTTACGAGGCCCCGCCCGAGACCGCGAGCGAGCATGCCGATCACGAGCATGCCAGGGATCTTTGGAACCAACCCAAGATCCGTCCACGACCGCGCCTGAGCCGCGGCATGACGGTGCAGAAACCGTCGCCGCTGGGCTCCATCTTCGTGACGGTCAACGACGACGAGCAGGGCGAACCCCTGGAGGTGTTCCTCGCCGCCGGCAAGGCGGGTTCCGACATCACCGCCATGGCCGAAGCCATGGGCCGGCTCATGTCGCTGGTGCTCCGGGTGGCCTCGCCGCTTTCTCCCATGGAACGGCTCAAGGAGATCCAGAACCAGCTGGGCGGGATCGGCGGCAGCCGCCAGCACGGATTCGGCAAGAACCTGGTGCGTTCCCTCCCGGACGCCATCGCCCTGGCCATCGAGGAAGTGATCAAGGCGCGCGAACCCGCGACGGAAGAAGATGGCGCGGCGACCGCTGGATCGGTGCAGGTCGCACTGGACCTGAAGACCAAGCTGCACGCCGACATCTGCCCGAATTGCGGCGAGGCGGCGTTCATCCGCGAGGAGGGATGCATGCATTGCACTTCGTGCGGACACTCCGTCTGCTAAAACCGGCTGCGCGGGCGAATACACCCTTCCACGTCCCCTCGGCGTACCCAGCACGTACGCCGTCGGGGGCGTGTCGAGTCGTCTTCATCCCGCTCGCTCGGTTTTAGTTCACTTTCCGGATGCTTGTTCTCGCATTGGCCCCTTTCGGGGCCTCGCTCGGCGGGGAGAGGGGTCGGAACAACGATGGCAAGGAATCCTCGAAGGCGAAGGATCGCGATGACTGACCGGAAGAAGATTCGGGTGGCGGTGTTGTTCGGCGGAAAGTCGGCCGAGCACGAGGTTTCGCTGCTCTCGGCGCGGAACGTGGTGAACGCCCTGGACAAGGAGCGGTTCGAGGTCGCTCTGGTGGGGATCGACAAGCTCGGACGTTGGCATCGGGCCGACGCGTCGCAGTTGTTGACCTCTGGAGATGGCCCCAAGCTCGTCGCTCTCGAAGATGGGACCGCACCCCTCTCCGTCGACCTGGGCGCCGGGACCGACCCGGTCGGACGAGACTCCGGTTCGCTCGGATCCTTCGATGTGGCCTTTCCCGTGCTCCACGGTCCTTTCGGCGAGGACGGATCCATCCAGGGTCTGCTGAAGGTCGCGGGCATTCCCTTCGTGGGATCCGGAGTGCTCGCTTCCGCCGTCGGAATGGACAAGGATGTGATGAAGCGGCTCCTGCGCGAGGCGGGCATCCCCGTCGGAGCCTTCGTCGCCTTCCGCGCACACCAGCGGGATCGGATCTCCTTCGAGGCGTTGCGCGAGGAACTGGGAGTTCCGTTTTTCGTCAAACCCGCGAACCTGGGTTCGTCGGTCGGAATCCGAAAGGTCGGGAGCGAACGAGAGTTGGAAGCAGCCCTCGATCTCGCCTTCTCCTACGACCGCAAGGTGCTGGTTGAGGCCAACATCGCTGGCCGCGAACTGGAGTGCGCGGTCCTGGGCAACGACCATGCCCGCGCCTCGGCGGTCGGCGAGGTCGTGACGAACACGGAAAACCACGGTTTCTACTCGTACGAAGCGAAGTACCTGGACGAGCAAGGTGCCGTGCTGGAGATTCCCGCTCGGTTGCCGGAACACGTCGCAAGGAGGGTCCAGCAGTTGGCCCTGGAAACCTATTCCTGCCTGTGCGCCGAGGGCATGGCCCGCGTGGACTTCTTCCTGAGGCCGGATGGCGAAGTCCTGGTCAACGAGATCAACACCCTCCCCGGTTTCACCGCCATGAGCATGTACCCCAAGCTCTGGGAAGCCAGCGGAAAGAGCTATTCCGTTCTGGTGGGCGAACTGGTCGAATTCGCCTTGGAGCGTCACAGCGCCGAGTCGAGGCTGAAGACTTCGGTCGAGTAGGGCCGCCTCCCGAACCTCGGCTAGGGGCCTTTTCCCGATTCGTCGCGACCCACCAGGACGCCGAGCTTGGCGTCGATCGCCTCCAGGGTCCGCAACACCTCGTTCACGCGCCAATACCACAGCACGAGGGCGCGGAACACCAGAAACATTCCCACGCAGACGGCGAGGAACACGACCGATGCGACGATGGGATACAGGGAAGATTCCATGGCAGGACCTTTGGTCGAAAGGGAACAGGACTCCGAGTCGAGAAGGTACTCCGGGAACCTGGAACGAGGTGGCGAAGGACCGGACAAATCGAGAACCATGAATCGGTTAGATTTTGCCGCATGAGCCCTTTGTTCCCCCGCGTCTGGAGCGTGCTGATGCTGGTGGCGCTTGCCGGGGCCGTTCTGGTGCAGGCAGGGAAGCTGGACGACTTGGAAAAGAACGCAACGGGCAATTCCGGCGGTTCGGGGGGCAAGACCCAGAATCCGTATCCCGGATCGGGAGCGGCCTCGCCCGACGACAACTGCCACCCGAAGCACGAGACATTTCTCGATGCTCTATTTGAGGCTGTGCTCGGTCCCACGGACACGGCTTCCGAACATGGCTTCCGATCGGCGGACGACGTGCCGGTACCAGCCTCCGCCGAAGGGACGCTGCTTCCACCCACCCACCCAAGCACTCCCCTTGGCTTGGGCTACTCCGACTCGCTTTACCGCTCCAGCCCAGCACCCGGCTACGACCCCATCCTGAAAGAGCCGAAGGGAACCAATCCGGGCAGTTTTCGGCCCGGAGCCTACCGGAGCGTCCCGGAGATGGGCAGCGGCGATTCGAGCGCGAATTCGCACACCACTCCTCTACCCGGCACCGATTGCCGGGAATCCCCATATGGAGAGAAATCACACGGAGGAATCCTCTCCGCGACCGCCCATCGCGCCATGGTCTTGGATGAAGAGGATCCCGAAGCGGTGCGCGGGAATTCCAGGGTCGACGGGGATCCGGATCTGCCGGAATTTCGGTTGGATCTCCAGGGTGCGGGCTTGGACCCGTCGGTGCGCGGAAGCCAAGTGCGATTCCAGTTCGGATTCGGACCGATCGCCTTGCAGCCCGATTGGCTGGATCTGTCCGAGCGCGGTCCTGGTCTCCCCAAGCTCGATCGATTCACGGTCCAGGGCCTGCTTCGAGTCTCTCCCAGCCGCAAGGTCGAGATCGATCTCGGAGTCGGGGGCACGGTCTTGGCCGGAGACCATGTGGATGAAGGTTGGACGTTCAGTCTGCCGATCTCCTATGCGCCCGCTCGGTGGTGCGCACTCCGCTGGACACCGGTGGTTTCGTTCCTGGGGGGTGATGTGCTGTCCGACGAAGAACTCTCCCTCTGGTGGACGCACAGGTACCTGTCCGCCTTCGCCGGATGGCGATGGATCTCCGCGGGCAATGCCCAGATCGACGGCCCCACGGTGGGCATCTCGCTCTCGTATTGAGGACCTGGAGAGGCACGCCGCGGAGTCCGGACTGAGGACGTCGCTGGACTGAGTTCCGGGACGATCGCGTCGGGAGGCCTCCGACTTGGTTTACTGTACCCGCGGGATCCTTGCGGTCCCGATGAACAAGGAACCGTCCATGATCTCCATTTTTCTCTCCTGCGTGCTCCCTCTCGCGAACAGCCTCGACGCGGACATCTCCGCCAGGGTGCTCGTCGCTCCAGGCGTCGTGGTCAGCCTGCATTCGCAATCCTACTACGATCATCGCGACAGGCATCGCCGGGATCGCGAACGGCGCATCCAGTCCGAACGCGATGCCGACCGCCGACGCCAGGAGGACTTCGACCGCGAACAGTGGCACGACAGCCGCGAGCACCACGAGCAGCGGCGGAGGAACATGATGGAAGCCCAGCGCATGCACGAACAGGACCGTGCCAACCGCGAGCAGGCGATACGCGACGAGGAAAACCACGACCGCGACGAACGCAACCACCGGCAGGACGATCGGAACCACGCGAAAGACGACCGCCAGCATCGGCAAGAAGACCAGCAGCACCAGCGGAGCCAGAACCCGCAGTAGGAATATCGCGGACCAACCTCGCACGGGCGCCCGGATTTTTGTTTCTTCCGCCCCAGTTCCGGAGGTCCATCATGTACGCCATCGTCCTGTCCATCCACAACCTACTGCGCTGGGTCGTTCTCCTCACCGGAGTCTACTCGGTCCTGCGCGCGGGTGCGGGAATCGTCTCCAGGGGCTCCTGGCTCCCCGCGGACGAAGTCGCCCGAAAGTTGTTTCCCATCTCGCTGGACATCCAGGTCCTCCTGGGGATTTCGCTTTGGGCGTTCCTCTCCCCCATCACCACGGCGGCGTTCCATACCGCCGGCCCGGTGATGTCCGACCCGACCATCCGCTTCTACCTGGTGGAACACGGCCTCGCCGGACTGCTGGCCCTCGCGTTCGCGCACATCGGCGCAGCCCGAGCCCGCCGCCTGAAGTTCGCCCGCGCGCGGTTCATGTCCCTCCTGGTCTTCCACGGCATCGCCCTGGTCCTGATCGCGGCGCGTATCCCCTGGGACCGGCCGTTCCTTCGCATGCCTTGACGGAATTCGTCCAACAACCGGGCGAACTATTCTTACGCCCTCGTTGAACGATCCGACGCACATCTCCATGCGCACCAGGCTGGCTCCCCTCTGGAAGATCCTACGGGCCGGGCGCGCGAAATCGCTCGCGCGCAAGCTTCTCTGGAGCGTGCCGCGAGGATCCGGTCCGCGCCGCCGCGCACTGCGAGGTCTGGTGTGGGCCGGTCGGGGGATCTTCCTGGTCCTCTTCGCCTTCTGGGCGGTGGACGTGAATTTCCTGTGGCTCTTCGGCCGGTCGCCCGGCCTGTCGGAGCTGCGCACCCCGGAACTGGCCTCCGCCACGGAGATCCGATCCTCCGACGATTCGCTTCTGGGCAGGATCTGGCTGGAAGACCGGACGCCCGTTGCGCGATCGGAGATCCCCCAGGTCCTGGTGGACGCGTTGGTGTCCACCGAAGACGTGCGATTCTACAAGCACTCCGGAGTCGACCTTCGTTCGACCCTGGCCGGGGTCGTCCAGACCGTCCGGGGTTCGCGTCGGGGCGGCTCAACGCTGGCCCAGCAGTTGGCCAAGAACCTCTACCGCACCCGGTCCACCCCGGGATTCCTTGGCCACATCCCGTTGCTTGCCCAACCCATCGCCAAGCTGCGCGAATGGATCCTCGCCTCCAAGCTGGAGTTCCTGCACAGCAAGGACGAGATCCTGGTCCTCTACCTGAACACCGTCTCCTTCGGAAACAACACCTACGGCATCCACTCGGCCGCCTGGCGCTACTTCGGGAAGCGCCCTCGCGATCTGGCCCCGGAAGAGGCCGCCGTGCTGGTGGGGATCCTCAAGGCGAACTCGCTCTACAATCCGATTTCCCATCCGGAGCGCGCCCTGGCGCGCAGGAACACCGTCCTTTTCCGGATGGCCACCGCGGGCAGGCTCTCGGCCAGGGCACGCGACTCGTTGTGCCGCCTCCCCCTGGTCCTCCATACGCAGTCCTCCAACCCCTCCGACGGTCCGGCGCCGCACTTCTGCGACTGGGTCGCCCAGTGGTTGCGCGATTTCTGTCGGGAGAGGGGATGCGATCCCTACACCGACGGACTGGTCGTGCGCACCACCGTGGATTCCAGGATGCAGGCGCACGCCATGGACGCCCTCGGCGACTGGATGCCCCGGTTGCAGGAGAGGTTCGACCAGGATTGGGGCCGGACCCCCCCCTGGAGGTACGAGGACGGCAGGGAGATCCCCGGCTACCTGGATTCCCTGGCCCGGACTTCCCCTCGGTGGCGGAAATTGTCCGACAGCCTG
>Ga0302319_10003279_pt1 | contig 34086 bp, 31 predicted proteins | sample Bog_T0_2_FD_203319 | JGI IMG/M metagenome (GOLD analysis project Ga0302319, IMG submission 203319) | Peat permafrost microbial communities from Stordalen Mire near Abisko, Sweden - Bog_T0_2 | ecosystem: Environmental > Terrestrial > Soil > Wetlands > Peat | place: Sweden: Abisko, Stordalen Mire...
CAAGGGAGGAATCTTTGCTTCGCCTCCTGCCGTGCACGTCCGCGTCACGGTCAAAAATACCGGGCCCGTTCCTGGCGTTGAAATCGCACAACTCTACCTGCGCAACACCGGCGGCAGCATCGAGGAGCCGGTGCGCGAACTCAAAGGCTTCCAGCGGCTGTCGCTCAATCCGGGCGAATCGAAACAAATCGAGTTCACCCTCGGTTTCAGCGAGCTCTCCTACTATAACCTTGATATGAAACGAGTCATCGAGCCAACCCAATACCATGTCTGGGCCGGGGGAAGTTCCGGCGCCGCATTGGAGGCAGCATTTGAGGTAAAGCCCTAGCGGGCGCTACCCTCCTTACAAAAAACTTTCGCCATGCGACTTCACCTCTTCCTCGCCCTCATCACCGTGCTCCTGCTGGCGATCACGCTCCGACCGAGCGAGAGGTTCCGCTTTACCTTCGACAAAGTCCAAACCACGGCACAACAACTGTCGCAAAAGCCATTTGTACCCCTCCCCGATCGTCTCCCACCTCAGATAAAAAAACTGACGCCCGCTCAGGAACTGGGCATTTTTTGGAATGATAAATATCGCCTCTGGCGCAAAAATGGCCTCCCCTTCCAGATCGATTTTTACCATCTCAGCAATGAATGCGCGACCTCGCCAAAAATCGATATGGTCGATAACCATGGCGCTCGGGCCCTGGCTTACTCCCCCAACTTCTTCAATTATCAGGTGCCGCTCAATCCCCCATTGCCCCCTGACCTGGGCTATGCCGGATTTTATGTCCGTTATCCGATCAACAAACCCGATTCCCTCGATGGTTTTTTTTCAGCTTTGGGAGCAAGTTACTTTCGCGTCATGGCCGGGGATCAGGTTTACGGTCTTTCCGCCCGTGGATTGGCCATGAACGTTGGCGTGGCGGGCAAGCCGGAGGAATTTCCTGAATTCAAGGAATGGTGGCTGCATCAACCCGACCCGAATGCCAACCAGCTGGTCCTCGATGCCTTGCTCGACAGCGCCAGCGTCTCGGGCGCCTACGAATTCAAATTGCGCCCCGGTGCGGTGACCTCGGTGGATGTTCATGCCGTTCTGTTCTTCAGGAAGAAAGTCGATTGGATCGGAATCGCCCCTTTTTCCAGCATGTATTTGTACGGTGAAAATGCGTCCAACCATTTTGGCAATTTCCATCCCGAGATTCACGACTCTGACGGCGTGCTGCTTAACACCGGCAAGGGTGACTGGCGCTGGAGGCCGCTCGAACAGGAGCCTTTCCTTCAGACGTATCAATTTAGCGACGAAAATCCGAAAGGTTTCGGGCTGCTGCAACGAGACCGCGATTTCCAGCATTACCAGGATATGGATCTGAAATATAACGTGCGGCCCAGTGCCTGGGTCACGCCGCATGGCAATTGGGGCAAAGGTTCAGTCATCCTTTCCCAACTCCCCAGCAACAATCCGAATACGGATAACGTGATCCTCTTCTGGCATCCCGACCAACTTCCCAAGGCGGGCGACCGGATGGACCTCGATTACACCATCGACTTCTACATGAACGATGCCGCCCGTCCTCCGCTCGCCTTCAGCAACGCTACGTGGGTCATTAGTCCTGCTCCCCCTCCGCCTCCCGCACCACCTGTCGCACCTAAAGGGGCGAAGCTTGGCGTGGCCGCAACTTCCGTTCCTCCTCCTCCTCCTCCTCCTTCTCCGACGCCCCCGGTGGGAACCACACCCGTTCAATTTCAGATCGATTTCGCAGGCAACGGAATCGAAGCTATACCTGCCGATAAACCGCCCATTCTCTATCTTCACTGCGACCCGCCTCAAACCTTTGTGCGGGAGTCGAGCCTGCAAAAAATCGGCTACGGTAATTCCTGGCGGGCCACCTTCACCATCATTCCATTCAAGCGCAATGTGCCGACGGAATTACAGTGCCGCCTTTTGCAGGCGGCGCAGCCACCCAATAACCCCCCGCCTCTCAGTGAAGAATGGACCTACACCTGGCATCAATGAATACCTCCTCTGATCATACCGTCAGCGACGAACAGGCCGTCTGGAATCAGGCTCATGACCGCCTGCGCGATTTTCTTAATTCCTTTGCCCTTGGCGATCATGCGCAGATTTCGCGTCTGACGCTGAAGTTACTCGACCAGGCCCGGGAACAGCACCGTCAAGACCCTACCCTCGCCCCGGTTTCCCTCGCCCTGGCTCAGGCGCAAAAGCAGACGGAGGAATGGTTCGCTTCCAATCTTGAAATCAACAGCCCTCTACCCTCCGAACTTCTGGCCTCGGGCAACCTTGCCCTGCTTTTGAGCCGCGCCTTTCGCACCGCTCCGGAAACCTTTTTGACCGCACCGCTTCCCGAGAAACTCAAGGAATCGATCCATCAGGCGCTGCTCGTCACCGGACCTGATCTGCAGATTTCAAGCATGACGCCACGGGCCATCGATTACGGCCCGATGCTCGATCTCGCCCGGACCACCTGGCATCGCTGGAACCCCCGGGAAGTCATCACCGCGCTTCTCTTCTGGGCCGGGGTCTATTTCGTTTTCTACTGGTGGCTTTCCGGGGCATTATGACTACTCCTCAACCTGAAAACTCGGCGGCTACCCGACGCACCCTCTTCATCGGGGGTTCGACCCTGCTGACGGTGACCGGATTTGCCCTGCTTCTGCACAGTTACGCGGGGCAACCTGTTTTCTGGGCCGATTACATCGTCATTGTGCTTTTCCCTCTTCTCTTCGGTCAAATCGCCATTGGTTTCCTGTTGGCCTTGTTCGGCTTTTATGACTGGCTCCGGGGCGGCGATCCCCTCCATCTCATGCGACGCCCCTGGCGCAAGAACGAGGAGTCCGTGCCCTTGGCGGCCACGGCGGTGGTCATTCCCGTATTCAATGAGGAGGTGGAGAGGGTCAGCCACGGCATTGAGAACATGTGGAACAGCCTCAAGAAAACCGGGCAGATGGAGCATTTTGATTTCTACCTCTGCAGTGATTCCAATAATCCCGATCGGTGGATCGAGGAGGAATGCGCCTGGCTTCACCTCTGCCAAAAATTGAACGCTTTCGGCAAAATCTTTTATCGCAAACGTCGGCACGCCATTAATAGCAAGAGCGGCAACGTCGCCGATTTTTGCCGTCGTTGGGGCAAACGTTACCGCTACATGGTGATCCTTGACGCCGACAGCGTCATGAGCGGCCCGACCATGGTCCGCCTGGTCCGCGCGATGGAGGCCAACCCCGAAGTCGGCATCCTGCAGACCCAGCCCGCGATGGTACTGGGGCGTTCTCCCTTCCGGCGGCTTTTGCAATACTCCAACTCGGTTTACGGAAAAATCTTTTCCCAGGGATGCAGCATGGTGCAAAGGTCTTCGGGCTCCTACTGGGGGCACAATGCCGTCATCCGCATCGCACCATTCATCGAGCACTGTGATCTACCCATGTTGCCCGTACCCGATCCCGGCAAAAGGCATGTGCTCAGTCACGACACGATTGAAGCCGCGCTCATGCAGCGGGCCGGTTACGAAGTTTGGGTCGCCTACGATGAACCGGACAGTTATGAAGAAGGGCCTCCCAACATGAGCGATATGCTCAAGCGGGACCGTCGCTGGTGCGCAGGTAACCTCCAGCACTTCTGGTTTCTTTTTGCCCGCGGCATCGAGATGGGCAACCGCCTCCAAATCTGGATTGGCCTGATGGCCTATCTCTGCTCCCCCATTTGGCTGATTTTTTTGATCGCGGGCTCCATTGGCTCCTACGACCGCGCCCGGTTTCTCGCTTTTTCCGCCGGCCCCGAGGATCTCGAATCGGGGCAGCACGCCGAAGCCCCGATTCTTTTCATCACGACCATGGTGCTGCTTTTTCTTCCGCGCGTGCTCGGCATCGCATCGGCCCTACCTCAAGCCCGGAAATATGGCGGCGCTTTTCATCTCCTGCTCAGCTCAGTCATCGAAACCGCTTTCTCCGTGCTTATCGCTCCGGTCCTCATGCTCTTTCACAGCTTCTTTGTCCTTCAGGCAATCCTGGGCTGGCAGACCAAATGGACCACCCAGAACCGCGCCGACACGAGTCTACCGCTGCTGCATTGCCTCAAACTTTATGGATGGCAAAGCCTTCTTGGCCTCGGAGCCCAGTTACTGGCCTGGTATTTTCTAGGCTATAATTCCTACTGGCTCTCATTGATCTTCATCGCGTGGGTGCTTGCTCCGCTCACCGCCTGGATGACAAGTTCGCGCCGACTGGGCGAGAAGCTGTGCGCCTGGGGCCTCTTCGCCATCCCCCAGGAATTAGAAATTCCGGAGGTATTGGAGGGCTTGGCAACCGAAGATGGTCCCGAACAGGCCATCGTCCTCTCACCCCTTTGGCCGCAGGCGCTCCTTTGCCCTTACGTCCAGGCGGTACACCTCTCCATGGTGCGACAAAGGACTTCGTCCCGCAACGGCGCCAAGCCTGCGTCGTCGCTGGCCAACCTCCGCGAACGGCTGATTCAGCAAGGCGCGGCGGCATTGGATAAGAGGGAAATCATGCGACTCCTTTGGGATCCGGAGACCGTCTTTTGGCTTCATAAGCAGCTCTGGTCTCTTCCCGATTCAGAGTTGCATACCAGTTGGAGATCACTGCAGTCGGACTGCGGCGACAACGACCTACTGCGCCACTACTTAATTGTTGAACCGCCGCAAGATGGGCCGGACTCCCTTTAGCTTTTGCGCCGCGCATGATTTGGCCGGATTAATAGAGCAAAATGCAGGTCGTCGTCATTGGCCGCCTAGCGTTTTTACGCTTTAATTAATTCCGCGACAGGCGCTTGGGCGTGGAGGTCCCTAAATGGCATGAGTAGTGCCCTGAATGTCTTATGAATACAGAAACACTCACTGCACCAAGTCCTGAATTGAAGCAACACGCGCAGGACCTGCGCAACGACGTCGGCAAGGTAACTCAAGATGTCAAAAAACAAGCTCGCGAAGGCTTTCAGGAAGTTAAATCCGAAGCCAATGCGCGCCTTCAGCAAGCCCAGGTCACCGCCTCGGATTTGTTTGATTCTTTCAAGGACTTCGCCGCCGAGCATCCCCTCAAGACTTTCGGCGCTGGAATTGTGGCTGGGATTATTCTGGCCTCCTGGCGCAGAAGGTAAGTTTGATCCCAGAACTTAAAGAAACCTGATTAAGAAAGGAAAAATCATGAACTCGACAGAACTCAACCTCAAAGGAAATTGGAACGTGGTCAAAGGCAAGCTCAAGCAAGCTTACGGAGATCTTACGGATGACGATCTGACCTACGTGGAAGGCCAGGAAAACGAACTCGTGGGCCGGATTCAAAAGCGGATTGGCACCAGCGCCGCCGATGTTCACCGTCTCATCGACAAATACAATCGCCCCTAAATCATCTAGGCTGAATCAAAAGATAAAACCGGCATGCCCAAAGCATGCCGGTTTTCTTTTTTTATGCCTCTCGTATAGGGCAAGGTCGATCATGCAAATCGCGGAGATTTTCAGCATTCCCGCTCCCCCTATATTTGCGCAACGCATTCACTTAGAGCTACATACCTATTCCGTAAAACCTTGGCATGGCGTGAGCAGAATAAGAGACAAGTCAGATTAACCTAAAGGAGTTCCTATGCTAAGTTACGCTATTACATTCTTGATTATCGCCATCATTGCCGGTGTTTTGGGATTCATCGGTATTGCGGGTCTCGCGGCAGAAATCGCCAAGATCCTGTTCGTCGTATTCCTGGTTCTGTTCGTGGTTTCCCTCATCGCCGGACGCCGCCCTCCCGTCTAATTGGATTGGTTCAGCGATTGTCCTAAATGGCGCCACTCTTCTGCCTCTTAGCGGAGAGTGGCGTTTTTTACTCCCCTCGACGATTTCAGAAATCTGAAAGACTAGCTGACAAGACTAGGCGGCAAATTCTTTCCCTTAGCTTTATCCCGATTAGGAAGTAACTTTAATCAAATAGCGTTTTGCGAGTTAATTTGAAGAGGCCTCGCGGAATGCAATGTCGCTTTGGTTTTTATTCAGCAGAAAAATCAGAACCACGATTTTAAGTCCTTAATTGCAAGAAGCTTAGCTTGATGAAGAACGAAGTGGCATTTTATTTGCCTCGGTGTTTCAGAATAACCTCGTATTCACCCTCACTTCACCCCGAAAGGAACCCATGAAACTCGCAGGAATCATCCTCATTATTATCGGTGTGCTGGCACTCACCTATCAGTTCTTCAGCTACACCACGACGGAAAAGGACGCTCAGCTCGGTCCCATTGAAATCCAGCACCAGGAAACGCACACGGTTCCCATTCCGCCGATCGTGGGTGGTGTTTGTATCGTAGGTGGGGTTTTGGCGCTGGTCGCCGGAGGCCGTAAATCCCCGTAATCCCAAAGGATGAAAACCACCATTTCCAATCCGCGCCGGATGGGAGCCATCCCGATAGAAGGCTCAACCAGCTTTCGCGTCTGGGCTCCCAACGCCACGGGCATTTCCGTGGTGGGAGAGTTCAACGATTGGAATCCGAGGGCGCATCCTCTCGACCGGGAGGATGGCGGCATGTGGGCGAGAACGGTTGATGGGGCCAAGCCGGGTCAGCAATATCAATTCGAGATCACCAATGGCGACAGAAGCTTCAGAAAAAATGACGCTTATGCGAGAGAAATCCATTCCAAGTCAGCTTTCTCGGTCATTTATTCCCATGATTACGACTGGAAATCGGTGCCATCCGTTCTGCCCAACTGGAATGAACTGATTATCTATGAACTCCACGTGGGCACCTTTGTTCCCGGCCCGCACAATAGTCCGGGCCACTTCCAGCAGGTTGCGGGGCGGTTGCCTTATCTTAAGAATCTCGGAGTAAATGCGCTCGAGATCATGCCGCCCATGGCATTTCCCGGGGAAAGGTCGTGGGGCTATAGCCTGACCAATCCTTTTGCAATCGAGAGCAGTTATGGGGGCCCAAATGAATTCAAGCAGATGATTGACGCTGCGCATGGCCAGGGCATCGCCGTTATTTTGGATGTCGTCTATAATCATTTCGGGCCCGACAACCTCGATCTTTGGCAATACGACGGTTGGAGCGAGAACAACAAGGGCGGGATTTATTTTTATAATGATCATCGCTCCTGGACGCCCTGGGGTGACAACCGCCCCGACTATGGTCGTGGAGAAGTCCGCCAGTACATCCGCGACAACGCCCTGATGTGGCTCGAGGAGTTCCGCATCGACGGGTTGCGCTTCGACTCCACACTTTTTATCCGCAATGCCCGCGGCGATAACGGCAATCCGGAAACCGATATTGGCGAGGGCTGGTCGCTGATGCAGTGGCTCAATGAAGAGGTCCAGCGCTTTTTCCCCGGTCGCATCACCATCGGAGAGGATTTAATGCAAAATCCCTGGCTGACCCGGCCTGCGAAAGATGGCGGCGCGGGATTTGGCACCCAGTGGGACACGGCGTTCGTCCACCCGGTTCGCGCAAATGTCGTCAAGGTGGAGGACAAAGACCGCTCCATGGAGGAAATCGCGCGCGCTGTCCAATTTCGTTACAACGAAGATTTTATTCAACGGGTGGTCTATAGCGAATCCCATGACGAAGACGCCAATGGCAAAGCGCGCATCCCGCATGAGATCAGTCCGGAAGATACGGCGGGCTATTACGCGCGGAAACGTTCGACTCTGGCCGCCGGGTTGGTCATGACGACGCCTGGAATTCCCATGCTCTTTGAAGGCCAGGAATTTCTCGAAGATGGCTGGTTTCGCGATGACAAGGCGCTCGATTGGTCGAAGCTGCAGACCTATAAGGGCATCAATCGTCTTTACCATGACCTGATCCACCTGCGGCGCAATCTTTACGGCAATACCAAAGGACTCGCCGGGCCTTTTGTCCGGGTCCATCATGTCAACGATCAAGACAAGGTCGTCGCCTTTCACCGTTGGGCCGAAGGAGGACCCAAGGACGACGTCATAGTGGTCGCTTCCTTTACGCATCTCTCGTTTGAGGGCTACAGGATAGGATTGCCTAGGGATGGCCAATGGATCATCCGGTTTAATTCCGACTGGAAAGGCTACAGCCCCGACTTCCACGACGTCAGCAATCCGGATGGTCAGGTGGCGGCGGAAAAAGAACAGCGCGATGGCTGCGATTTTAGCGGCCTCGTCTCTCTTCCCCCCTATGGACTAATTATCTTGAGCCAGGAAAATGCCCCTGAGACAAAGTCGGAATAAGCTATAATGGAGCAGAAAGGCTTCCGTGAAAATTTGCATTAAACATCGCACCACCTACAACTACAGCCAATCGGTCTCCTTTGGTCAGCACAAAATCATGATTCGCCCCCGCGAAGGACATGATCTCCACATTGAAAGTTCCATTCTGGAGATCAGACCGGCCCACGCCATCCATTGGATGCGCGACGTCAACGGCAATAGCATCGCGCGGGTCGATTTTACGGAGCCATCGAAGCAGCTCATGATTTACAGCGAATTGACGCTTCAGCATTACGATGCCAATCCCTTCGATTTTATCCTGGAAGAAACCGCCAGGAATTATCCCTTCGTCTATGAGCCGGATACCCAGCCGGAGCTGGCCCCGTTCATGCATATTATTTACCCGAAGGATACGGCGGGGTTGAAAGAGTGGCTGACCCGGTTTTGGAAGCCGGGAGACAAGATTGAAACCCTTTCTCTCCTCCAGCGCCTCAACCAGCATATCCATGATACTTTCCAGTATCAGCGCCGCGATGAACCGGGGGTGCAAACTCCCGCCGAGACCCTGCAAAAGAACAGCGGCTCCTGCCGCGATTTTGCCACGCTTTTGCTGGAAGCCTGTCGTTGCTGGGGTCTCGCCGCGCGATTTGTCAGCGGCTACATGCAATGCGAATCGACCGAGGCCGGCGGCGCCTCCACCCATGCCTGGGCAGAGATTTATCTGCCCGGCGCGGGCTGGAAAGGATTTGATCCCACTTCAGGCCTGATGACCGGCGCCCAACATGTTACCGTGGCAGTCTCCCGGGACCCGGAAAAGGCAGCGCCGGTGTCTGGTTCCTTCGTGGGACCGAATACGGCATTCCAAAACATCCAGGTCGATGTAACTGTCGTCCAGGCCGACAAACCCCTACCGACACCACTTGTTCCGAACCTGCCGCCACTGACTCAGACACAACCTGTGCAACAAGCCCAACAAAGTCCGGCCGTCATGGATATGGTTATACAGCCGAAGGCAAGTGGTGCCCTGGCCACTTGCGCACTAGAAATCTAATCCCCCTTATTCCCCCTATGCAAATTCTGGTCATTGACGACGAAGCCCACATTCGTAAAACGACAGCGGTGACGCTCGATGCCCTCGGGCACGAATGCGAGCAGGCCCAGAACAGCACGGAGGCGCTCAATTTCCTGAAGAAAACCAGTTTTGACGCCGCCTTTCTCGATCTCCGCCTCGGCGATGAGAGCGGCCTCGAGTTGATTCCGAAGCTCCTTGCCTTGGAGCCCAAGCTCAACGTCATCGTTTTTACCGCCTATTCCTCCATCGATTCGGCGGTGGAAGCGATGCGGTGCGGTGCGATCGATTACATCGCCAAGCCCTTCACGCCGGAGCAGGTCCGCCAATCGCTGGCCCGGATCGAGAACAACCAGCGGTTGGAAAACCGGGTGGTGGAACTCGAATCGATGCTCTCAGGCAATGATGCGCTGGCTGACTTTGAGACCCAGGAACCGCTCGTGCAAAAAATGTTCGAGACCGCGACGAAAGCCGCCGCGTCCGCCGCCACCCTCCTCCTCCTGGGAGAAAGCGGCAGCGGCAAGAGCGTTCTTGCCCGCGCGTTGCATCGCAACAGCCCACGGCGCGGCAATGCCTTTGTCACGGTCGCCTGCCCCAGCCTCTCGCGCGAACTCCTGGAAAGCGAACTCTTTGGCCACGTTCGCGGGGCCTTCACCGGCGCCGTCGGAGAAACCTGGGGCAAAGTCAAGGCCGCCGAGGGAGGCACGCTCTTTCTCGACGAGATCGGGGAGCTCCCTCTCGAAATCCAACCCAAACTCCTGCGTCTTTTGCAGGAGCGCGAATATGAGCGGGTCGGCGATCCCAAGCCGCGCAAGGCCAATGTGCGCGTGATCGCCGCCACCAATCGCCGTTTGGAGGACCTGATCAAAGAAGGCAAATTTCGCGAGGATCTCTATTATCGCCTCAATGTCATCACCATCGATCTCCCTCCGCTTCGTCAGCGGCCGCTCGACATTCCCCAACTGGCCCAGCAGCATCTGAAAATTTTCTCCCGGCAAAGCTCGCGTCTGATCAAGAATTTTACCCCGGCGGCCATGGCGGCGATTCAGCGCTATCCCTGGCCCGGGAATTTGCGGGAACTGCGCAACGTGATCGAGCGGGCCGTGATCCTGGCCACGGGCGACAAAATCGACGTGAATGATTTTCCGGACAATCTCCGGGGAGCTCAGCCCTCCGGCGCGATCATCGGCAACCGCATCAGCCTGGAAGAGCTTGAACGCGAACATATTCTCCGCATCATCGACATTGCCAGCAGCATGGAGGAAGCCGCGCAAATCCTGGGAATTGATCCCGCCACGCTTTACCGCAAACGGAAGCGTTACGCGGAATTAGCCGAACAAGCGACCCAGGCCGCCCCTGCACCTTCCAGCTCCTAACCGCCAGCCCGGAACGATTATGCTCCGCACCCGCCTCATCCTTGGGTTGCTGTGCCTCTTGATCATTCTTTTGGCGATGGGCCTTTACTCGATCAACCAGTGCAGTGAACTGGGTCATCGTATTGAAGCGATCAGCCGGGACAATGACCGGGCCGGGCTGAACCTTCAGCAAATGAAACGGAGTGGGGCCACCATGACCGGAGCACTCCTTTCCCTGGCGACCGGGGACACGGACGGGAGCCGACACGATTTTTCCGAGGCCAGCAAAAGCTTTCAGCAGGCACTCAACGAGGAAAATTCCCGCAGCTCGGCCTCTGACAATGAGAAAAAATTAATCGCGAAGCTGGCCGGTACCTTCAAGGCCTACGATGCCAGCGCTCGAGCTTTTTTACTTTCGGTCAACCAGCCGGATGCCGCCTGGCGCTCGACGGCCCATAAACTGGGACAAGACACCAATCAACTTCTCGACCTCGTGGATCAACTTTCCGTGGCTCATGAACAAGGTCTCGGCGAGGGCAACCGGAATGCCGCCTCGGACATTAATAATACCATCCGCTCCTTGATCCTCCTGATGATCGCGGCGGTCGCCGTGGCGATTTATGCCTCGATCCAATTAAGCAGCGGACTGTTGAAGCCCCTCGTTTCTTTGACGACTTCCATCCAACAGATAGGAAAGGGAAATCTGGACCAGCAGGTGCCCGTATTGTCCAGGGACGAATTGGGCGTCCTGGCCGTTTCGTTTAACCAGATGGCGGTTCAACTCCGACAATACCGCGCCTCGACCTCGGTGGAATTGGTCCGGCTGAACCAGACGATTCGCGCCACGTTGTCATCGTTTCCCGACCCGATCTTTGTTTTGAATTCGCGGGGGGAAGTCGAATTTCGTAATCCGGAGGCGGATCAGCTCGCGATGCAGCTCCTTTTTTCGGGTGTGAATCGCCTGCCGCAAAAGGTGGACGAAAAAGTCGAACAGGTTCGCGCCACGGGCGAGGATTATTTGCCCACACTTTTCAAGGACGCGCTCAAGTTCCACCTCTCGGGCCAGGACCGTTATTTTCTGCCGCGGATTGTCTTATTGCGTGATGATAATCGGGACGTCTTTGGCGTGGCGGTCATCCTGGAAGACATCACCCGCATGCTCTTGCTCGACGATATCAAAAGCAGCCTGATTTCGACCGTCAGTCATGAACTCAAGACCCCCCTGACGAGCGTTCGCATGGCCCTCTACCTCATGCACGAAAGGACCGTGGGGCCCTTGAATGAAAAACAGGCCGACCTCGTTTCCACCGCCCGTGAAGATGCCGATCGCCTTCTAAAAACGCTCAACGATTTATTGGACCTGGCCAAGCTGGAGCAAGGGCCCTCGCAACTCGAACTGGCCAGGGTCTCATCCGCCGAACTGGTGGAAACTGCGTTGCGCGAGAACCGGGAAATTGCCCATGCCTCACAAATCAATCTCAAAAGCACTATCGCCCCCGATTTACCCGAAGTCCGCATCGATCGCCAACGGGTCGCTTACGTCTTTACCAATCTGATTACGAATGCCATCAAATACTCGCCCCGGGGTTCGGAGGTTGTCGTGAGCGCTGATCTTGGAAGAACTCGAAACGGCACGCGCTGCGTCCGATTTTCGGTCAAAGATCAGGGACTGGGAATTGCTCCCGAACATCAGGTTCATATTTTTGACCGCTTCTACCGCGTTCCAGGAACCAATAAAAGTGGTGCCGGTCTCGGGCTCTCCATTGCGAAAGAAGTTGTCGTCGCCCATCAGGGCGAAATTGGCGTCATCAGCCGACCGGGTGATGGCAGCGAATTCTTCTTTGTTCTCCCCTTTCTTACCAAAGAGTCCGCACTCTGATTAATTCTTCTTGCGTCGTGCGGAACGCGGTCGGCGGCATCGTGCATTATGCTTTTAAGATGCGCGCGATGCCAGACCAGTGCCGATCTCAATTTGTTCCGGTGTAAGACCTTACGCTGACGCCAAATACCTTGGCACATCGATTGCCTTATATGGAGAGAAAGGATCTATATGAAATATATATTATGTGCGGCTCTATCACTTCTTCTCCTCGGTTGCGGCGGCGGCTCCCCGCTGACCCTCACTCAGGATAATCTGAATAAAATTCATGACGATATGTCCCAGGCGGATGTGCGGGGGATTATGGGTGATCCTACTTCGTCGAAAGAAGAACCCATCCCCGTCGTTGGCGGAACGCAGACGACTTACACCTATCGTAATGATAACAGTGAGGTCGTCATTGTCTTCAAAAACGACCAGGTAAAAGAAAAACACGGAACATTCGGCCAGGCGCCGACCCAGTAATTGTTTCCGCCTCTTCTCGAAGGTCAATCGCCAACCATAACCTTAAAAACAGGAAAGACAATTATGCCCAGGACAATAAATCAAACACTCGAAGGACAAATCATTGGGGGGACATTTAGCCAACGCGAAAATGCCGACAAAGCTGTGAAGGCTTTCCAGGACTATGGCCTTTCCAATTTGGACATTGAGGTGCTGGTCCAATTGAACAAGGATCAGACAAAGCAGGTATTCACGGACATCCTCACCGATCGCGGTTTCTCTGATACCCAGGCCCGTTATTACGACAAGGCAATTCGGGAAGGTAAGACTCTGGTGGTGGTCTACGGCGTCACCCAGCCGGGCCCGATTATCGATATCTTCGACGAATACAAAGCCGAGTATAATCCGAATGGCTCCCGCAACCTGCGTGACGACGTGGCGGGGATGACCGTCGGAGCAGCTCTTGGCGCGGCGGCGGGTGCAGTCGCTGGCGCGGTTGTGGCCGGGCCGGTAGGGGCTACCGCAGGCGCCGCGGCGGGTGCGGTCGTGGGCGCAGGGTCCGGCGCAGCGGTGGGCAAAGCCGCCGAGCACAAGAAGTAATCGTTAGGAAAATGGGGCTTGGGTGTACTGTTACCTGGGCCCCAAATGATCAAACCTATGGATGCAGTTCAAAGATGGCTCCAGGATCGACCTCGCGCGCAAACGGCTTCCAATCCGTCTGCGGCCGGACGAACCGTCCTTCGCTGGCCATTTTTGCAGAATCAACGCAACCGGATCATCATCGAGTCCGTCCTGCTGGCCTTGGCGGTTTTGGTGGCAGGCCTATGGTTTGCAGCTCCCTATTTGGTCCGTGATTATATCAATCGGAGTCTTTCCGGCCTTCCCGATTACACAGGGCGCGTTGAGTGGGTCCGCGTTCATCCCCTGACGGCCAGCCTCGATATTTATGATTTGCACATCGACAAGAAAACCGGAGACGTTCCCGTTCCCTTTTTCTATTCGCCGAGATGGAACATATCCCTCCAATGGTCGGAGATTTTTCACGGCGCGGAGCGTGCTTCGGTAACGATATTCAACCCGCGGATCAATGCCGTGGCCGGCCCGAGCTCGGACCAAAGTCAGTTTTCCATCAGCGGGGTATGGATCGATGCCATCAAGAACCTGATTCCCTTGCGCGTGAATCAGCTTCGCGTCCTTGACGGCGACGTTCACTTCCTCGATTTTCATGCCGATCCCAAGGTCGACCTGGAACTGAATCATCTCGATTTGGACGCGGAAAACATGAGCAATAGTGAAGGCCTCAAGGTTCCCCTGCCCGCCAGGATCAAGCTGACCGGCAATCCGCTCCTCACGGGTTCGTTCGAAATGGACCTCTCCGTCAATCTCGACGAAAAATACGCGACCTTCAGCCAGACGTTTCGCGTGGAGCATGTGCCTGCCGTCGGAGCCAACTCCGCCCTGCAGAAATACCTGAAAGTTCGTGTCAAAAGCGGCGAAATCGGGCTCTACAGCGAAGTCACCGGCGACAAGGGAATTTATCACGGTTATGTAAAGCCATTCTTCTACAATCTCCAATTTGAGCCCAAACCCTCGGACAGCGGCAACCTCGGTGCGGTTTGGTCGGGCGTTCTCAATACCGTGAAAGGCCTTTTCGAAAATGATAAGAAGACCATTGCCACCGAGACCCCGATTTCCGGGCGTGTGGACCAGCCAAAAGTCGATGTGATCTCGGCGATTGCCGGTGTCCTCTGGAACGCTTACATCGCATCCCTCCGGCCTGGCTTCGACCCCGAACATGCTCCGCCAGTACCCTCGGACACGGTGACCACTCCCCAATCGCCTGCCACCCAACAGGAAGCGACCCAGCCATCCCCGGCAGACAAAAAAAAGTGATCAGTTGGACTTGATGGCGGTGATTTCAGCACGTAATATTCTTGTCAAGGAATTCAATTTCCTTTATAGCGTAAGCATCCACCGATAAGAATGGATTCGGATGAAGACCAATTGCGCTTTCATGAAAATTTACCCTGTGCGCTCCATTCTAGCGCGAGCATCCATTTTTATCGCGCTGGCTATTCTTACCTCTTCCGCAGAAGCCCAGGTTCTGCTCAACGGGAGTTTTGAAAGCCCCGGCCTTTTGCCAAACTCTGAACAGACAGGAGCTGGCACGGTATGGACGGTAGCACCCAATGGCAGCATTATTGTCAGCAATAATTTCGCGAACCTTGGCGTTACGCCTTACGGCACCCAATATCTTAGCTTGAATCCCAGTTCGTCTGTCTCACAGGGCATCAGCGGATTTGTCGCAGGTGAAACCTATGTTTTAGGTGCTGACTTCGCCAATGAAAATGGCGGCACCGGCGAGACCTTTACCCTTTCCGTCTCAGGCGTGGCCAATGCCAGCCTGACCTTGCCTGCTTTTGTCGCCGGGCCTTATGGGACCGGAACCATCCCCTTCCAGTCGGCAGTCATTGTTTTTCAGGCGACATCCAGTGGAACCGCCACGGTAACCCTCGCCGACGCCCAGAGTGGTCCCGGTAGTTCCGATCCGTTGGCTGTTGATAACGTTGCGCTTTTCGGAAATCCGGTTTTCGTCATTCCGGAGCCCTCCACTTCGGCGCTTTTTTTGAGTTGCCTGGGTCTTTTGTTTTGGCATTTTAGGTTTCGTCGGGCCGCAGTTGTTAATCGCGCCTGAAACGAATTAGGCTCGGAGGTTTCGATGAGTGGATTGCTTGAAGATAATTACGTTGTGATCCTTTTGGCTTCAATCGCGCCAGGCATTGCGCTTTTTATCGCTCTGGCCGTTGCACGAACGCTTAAGGGCAGGCCGCGGAAAAAGTATTGATCCCATCCGCTCCTCGCCGCGGATTGCCCTCTGCGGGGCAGTAACCTTGTTGTTATTTTGCCGAACAAGTCATAGCTTGGCTGAAGGTATGAAGTTTGCTGTTTGGATTTTCTCCGTGGCAATGGCTTTCCAAGTGCACGTGGCAGCCGACGAGGTGGCCAATCCTTTGTATATGCCCTGGAAGGGATCGCCGGGGAAAACGGTTACCTTAAACCGAATCGAAAATATTTATGGAGGAGCCCCCATGCCCGGTGGCGGGGCAAGAATTTTGCCACCCAAACCCGTTACGTACACCCTAACGAGTCTCGATTCCTCCGGGGCCACCCTAAAGGTCACCACCTCTCCCAATCAACCGGCGGAGACCCTTTTCATTCCCTCAAGCCTGAGTTCGGACGATCCGTCGCTTCCCAAGCCCAGCGGTACGGAAGACTTGAAAATTAGCGATAAGACCTACCACTGCACCAAATATACGTACCTATCGACTTCCAAGGCTGAACTTGGGCGCGATCCACAAGGGTTCAGTGCGCATGTAACTGTTTGGATTGCCGACGAGGTTCCCGGCGGCATCGTCCGGCGCCAGATCGGCCTGACGATTCGCGTGAGTTATGACATAACAGATACGCTCGCGCTCAAATAAGCGCGTCGTCGTCTAAAAAAGCAGCGGCGAGGATGAATCCCACCGCTGCTCGAAGCTTGGGTCCAGATCAGGTCGTTTCGACTAAAACTTCCACATCAGGTCAACCTGGACGCGTTGCGTGGTGTGCGCCCCCACGAGACTGTTGAGATCCGTATTGCCCGCATTCGGATTCGTGGCCGCGCTGCTGGTACCATAGCCGGTAGCAGCGGTGCCGTTGCCGCTGAGCGGCAGCGTGCCTGGATTTTGTCCCGGCGTGCTGGCATTCAGCAGCTCCGATTTGTAGGCCCAGGTATTGTAGTAAGAGATGGAACCGGTAAGGAAGTCGGTAAAATTGTAGACCGATTGAATTTTGACTCCCTGCTGGTTGAGGAAGCTTTCACCCCAATCCGAATCGTTCTCGTTAGGATCGATAGCGCCGAGGCCCACCTGCCGGAAATCACCTTTGATTGACCAGTCGCCCTTCTTTTTGTTCTGGCCGATTTGCAAGCCCGCCAACCAGGCCACGTTATCGCCCAGACCACGGTTCTGGGCCTGCGAGGCGAGATTCGCCGCGACCTGAGGTCCGGTGAGACCGCCGGAAGTCGTCTGGACATTCGGATTGCCATTACCCAGGAGGATATCCTGCACCCGCGCTTTGCCGTCGGTGTTCAGGTCGAAATCCCAGTAAGCCTTAAAGGGAAGGTCCCACATCTTCCAGTCAACCTCTCCGGGCGCCTGAAAGATTTCGAGATGGTCCGCGATGCTGGGACCGAAGAACTGCTCCTGGCCCCCGGAGAAACCGGTGTTGCCGTTCGAGCCATTGACGAAGCTACTGGAAATGCCCGAACTCCCGCCACTCATGTAGGAATCAAATCCGGGAACGACCTTAACAAAGGTGTTTTTGTCGAAGTTGAACTGAACTGGAACCTGCTCAACGAACTGCCAGACATCTCGATTGTCCGCGGGGCCGCCCGGCTGGGCATTGAGGGCGGTCGTGGCGGTGCTGGAGGCAGAGGCCAAGCTTCCCGGATCGGTGTTAAATTCGCTGTTGTCGGCATAAATAAACTGCGCTGCCGTGATGCCGACGGTCAGGGAGTAATCCGAATGCGAAGGTGCTGCCAGCGCCTTCGGGTCCAAACTCTTCCCATCTGAATCGAAGTCGATCGGAATGGTCCAGCTGGCGGTTTCGGCTCCGCCCTCCGGATTGATATCGGGATCCCAGGAGAGATCGGTCGTGTAGAGCGGATTGTGCTGCTTGCCGCCAGTGAGGGTCAGCCAATCGACGGGCTTCCACTGGAGATAAATAAGTCCAATATTGATCGCAGACTTGCTGAAGCCATTGCCGAAAGACTGGTTGGCGCTATCGGATGCGGTGTTCGATTCCAACTCGAAACCGGCTTTGAAATTATCGGTGAAGGTGTAGTCAGCGCCGACGCGAAGGCGGTAGCGATAGCGCTCCAGGGTATTGTTGCGGCTGACCGGGCCCGCAATCGGCACACCGGAACTATTCACAGCCACATTGGCTTGCGGCTTTTCATCGAGATACTCGTAACGCAAGCGCGCATCTCCATAAATCTGAAGTTTGGTGACATAGTCGGGAAGGGAAAGCTTCGAGGCCGGTGTCTCAGAATATTCCTTGATCGCGCTGGCGCGGATATCTTCTGCTTCCTTGTCGCTCAAGACTCCCTTTTTAACCAAAGCGTCGAGCAAGGCGCCGTCCGTCTGTGCTTTCACGGTGGTGAGACCGATTACGAGGACACCAAAGGCTGCGAAGACGAGTTTCGTCATCATTTTCATTTCATTTTTCTCCCGTTTTAGATTCGTGAATCTGCGTTTTCTTGTCAATCCCCGCGTGGTCGTTGGCTGGCTTCACTTGCGTTATGTGCTGCGGGGCCGCATAAGCTGACTCACTTTTGTTACAATCAGATGTCGTTTAGGTTACGATTAATGCTTTGTTCAGCCGTCAAATCGATCGCTAAATTATATTTTGGCTCACCTTATGTTGTGCGACCGATTCGTCAACCCCTTTTCATGGCTCACTACTGGAGGCGCCAGATGGCTTTTCAGGAAATCGAAAGCCTCGGCCGTGGACATCCTGATTCACGCGGCGTGACCTACGCCGGGATACGCAACGCGGAAAGCCGCGCCGTTGCGCGTAGGAAGGCTCAGAACGCACGTTGACCGCATGGGCTGCGATCCCTAAGCAAGATGAAAGCGATGCGCTTAAGCCAAAGCAATATGCGCTTCTAGGAATGCGAAAGGTGTTCATCCTGATAATCCAGACCCCATGGCTAAACGATCCAAGAAAGAGCAGACGCTGAGCAGCGAGGCTGTCGCAAAAGTTGTGCGTAAGGAGACCGTCACTCGACCGCTGGCATCATGGTTAAGCCGCGACTGGCCTTGGGGACTGATTCTGATCGCCGCCGTCATCGCGACCTACCTGCCGGTCTGGCATGCTGGGTACATCTGGGATGACGATTTGCACTTAACGACCAACCCCTGCATTATTGGGCCACTCGGGCTGAAAGACATCTGGACCACGAGCGCCGCCGATATTTGCCCTTTCACGATTACCACGTTCTGGTTGGAACACGCGCTGTGGGGGTTGGCTCCGATGCCGTACCATCTCGTCAATGTCTTTCAGCATGCCGGATGTGCGGTCCTGCTCTGGCGAGTTTTGCGGAGTTTGCAGGTCCCGGGCGCTTGGCTCGGCGCGGCTCTCTGGGCGCTCCACCCGGTGGAGGTGGAATCAGTCGCGTGGGTCACCGAGATGAAGAACACGGAATCGGGTTTGTTCTTCCTGCTCTCGATCTTTTTCTTTGTGGAGTGCCTCAAAGCAAGAGACGCGGGCGGACGAACCGGAGGTGATTGGAACTATCCGTTGACCCTGCTCTTCGCTGCCTTGGCCATGGCCAGCAAGTCTACCACGGTGATTCTACCCATTGTCCTTTGCCTGTGCGCGTGGTGGGTGGAGGGCCGATGGCAATGGCGCAACCTGTTGAGGTTGGTTCCCATCTTTCTCATGTCCATCGCGGCCAGCGCCGCATCGCTCTGGACGGTCAATCTTGCGGGCGTGAACACGGACAAACAGTGGGTGCGGAGCTGGCCGGAGCGGCTGGCGACAGCAGGCGATGCGGTCTGGTTTTATCTCGGCAAGCTGAGTTGGCCGCATCCGTTGATCATGATTTATCCGCGCTGGGAGATCGATACTGCGCGGTGGGAGTCGTACGTGCCGCTTCTGGCCGTGCTCTTCGTCTTGATTGTCTTTTGGCTCAAACGCGACTCGTGGGCGCGCCCCTGGTTTTTCGCCTTCGCCTATTTCCTGACGGCGTTGCTTCCGGCGCTGGGATTCGTGAATCATTACATTCTGCGCTATGCCGTGGTGTTCGATCATTTCCAGTATCTGGCCGGCATGGGACCGCTGGCGCTGGTTGGAGCGGGGATGGTCCGATTAGCCGATTTGGTGATTCCAAGGAGGCCGTGGTTGCAATCAAGCGTCTGTGCCGGACTGCTCCTGGTTCTCGGACTATTGAGTTGGCATCGGACCTGGGCTTATGACAGCGAGGAGACGCTCTGGACCGATACGCTGGCCTGGAATCCGACCTGTTGGTTGGGCTACAACGACCTTGGCACTGCTCTTGCACAAAAAGGGCAGTCGGATAAGGCGATTGTCCAGTTCCAAAGAGCTCTGGAAATACGCCCAAACAATGCTGAAATCCATAACAACCTTGGCACTTCTCTTGCACAAAAGGGGCAGGTGGATGAGGCGATTGTTCAGTTCCAAGAAGCTCTGGAAATACGCCCAAACTATGCTGATGCCCATCAAAACCTTGGCATTACACTCTTTCAGAAAGGGCAGGTGGATGAGGCGATTGTCCAGTTCCAAAAAGCTCTGGAAATACGCCCAAACAATGCTGAATTCCATAATAACCTTGGCACTGCTCTTGGACGAAAAGGGCAGGTGGATGAGGCGCTGGCCCAATTCCAAGAGGCCCTGCGTTTGATGCCTGGCTACGGCGACGCGCAACACAATCTGGCCCAAATGCAGGCGATGGCAGCGCAAAGAGCGGGCCAGAGTAAGTGAGGCGCTTTCCGCTCACTGAAAAGCCATTTATGAGAGGAGTGGGCCCTATAGGATTCGAACCTATGGCCTCCTGATCCGTAGTCAGGCGCTCTAATCCGCTGAGCTAAGGGCCCTTTTTGCTGCCAAGGAAGGGTCACTGTAACAACCGCTCACGATACGACAAGAAATTTTACATGATTGAGGGAGAATTGGCGCCAAGTCATCGCATGTCCGGCAATTGTTTCAATTGCATAACTTAATTACAAGGGTTGCGAAGTGAGCTTGCCTAATTCAAATTTCGCATCATACTTGGTGAGTGCCTGCCTATCGCGTCGAGCTGCATAGCCATTGCCAGGGAGATCCGGTTGATACTCACCTGCGCCACACCCTTTTTCAGATGATTGACCGGGCCAAAGCCGTGGGGCTCGATGCCATCGCGGTGACGTGGCACCGGAAGATTTGCTCATCGCCCGAGGCGTTTGCCTATGCGCGCGAGCGGAATATCCTGCTCATCCCCGGCATGGAGGCTGAGGTGGATCGCAGGCACCTCGTGGTCTTGAATGTGGCCGAGGGTGATCTGCCCAGCGAACCGACGTGGAACCAGATTCGGGCCTTGCGGGCGCGAAAGCCGGAGGTGCTGGTGCTGGCACCCCATCCTTTTTATCCACACCCCTCCTGCCTCGGCAAGATCATGAACGAGCACCTCGACTGCATCGACGCGGTGGAGTGGTGTATCATCCATGTGAATTGGCTGCCAGGCCGGGTCAACCCGAACCTGAGGGCGGCACGATGGGCGCAGCAAAATGGCAAGACGCTGGTCGCCTGCTCCGACTCCCATACGCTCACGACCATCGGCAAAAACGCGAGCATGGTGGAGGCGGATGAACTGACCCCGGGAGCGCTCTTTGCCGCAATTCGGGCGGGACGAGTTACATTCCATCGCCACTCCCTGGAATTAGGCTCATTCGTTTACGAGACGGGCAAAGCCATGACCTCCCAACCCCGGCATATCGGCCGCTGGGTCAAAGCGAAATGGAAAGCCCGTCGTGTTTATCCCTCAAGTGCGCCCACCACGCGCGCTGAGTTTTAGCTCTTAGCGAAAGAGATCGAGAAAACTGTCGAAGATGCTTCTTCCGTGGGGCCTGTTGTCATCGTCCGCGTTTGATCCCGGTTCCTGATCAAGCAGGGCGCGCTGGCTTTGCGTGAGGTAGTAGCGTTCGCCATGACCAAAGAATCCGCCGCCGACGCTGAGTGCCGTCAGGCCATTGGGAATGGGAAATTCGGAAGCGGGATAGGAGTCCTTCACCTGCTTCATGACGTTAGCCCAGACCGGCAAGGCGACCGCCGCTCCGTAACCTCCCGGCATGATCTCGCGCGGTTTGTCATACCCGATCCACACTCCGGCGACGAGATGCGTGGTAAAGCCCTCGAACAACGCGTCCTTGTAATCGTTCGTGGTGCCGGTCTTGCCGGCGGCGGGTGCGGTGAAACCATAATCCTGCCGGACGGGCGCGCCGGTGCCGAAGTCGAGGACGTTCTGCATCATGCCGGTCACCTGCCGGGCGACTTGCGTGCTGAAAACGCGATGGCCCTCGGCTTTGTTTTCGTAAATGACGCGGCCTTCGTCGTCTTTGACCTGCACCACGATGTGCTGGCGGACCCAGACACCCTGGTTGGCGAACATGGCATAGATGCCGGTCAGTTCGTTCAGGCTGATGTCGCAGGCGCCGAGGTAGCTAGAGGGATAGGGCGGGATGTCGGTGGTGACGCCGCATTGATGCGCGTAGGAATTGAGCAAATCGGGGCCGATGATGATGCCCATGCGGACGGCGGCTGGGTCGTCGGAGCGGACCAGGGCGTCGTTGATGCGGATCGGGTCGGGTGAATCACCGGAGGGGACAACTCCATTCTGGGCTTTGGTCAGGTCGAACTTCGAGGCATCGATGGTGCTGGCCGGGCAATAATTCTTCTCGGCGAATGCGGTCGCATAGATCAAAGGCTTGAGCGTCGAGCCGACCTGGCGCCGGGCCTGCATCGCGCGGTTGTACTGGCTGACCGCAAAATCGCGAGAGCCGACCACCGCCCGGATCGCGCCATTGGAGGGATCCATGGCAAAGAAGGCTCCTTCGAGGATGTCCTCGTCCGGCAAGCCGGTATTGGGATCGCCAAAGCCGGAGGGATGCGTTTCGCCTTTTGATTTTTCAATGTCGAGGATGCGGGCCTGGAGCACATTTTCGGCAACGCTTTGCAAGTGCGGGTCGATGGTCGTGAAAATCTGGAGGCCGCCCTGCTGGATTGTGGTCGAATCGAGGATCGACTCGAGCTGGCGGCGTACTTCGCTGGTGGCGAAACCCCCGCCAAAATCGGGCCGGGGACGGAGGGCGAGGGGCGCTTTTTGCGCGGCATCCGCCTGCGCCTGGGTGACATATCCGGCCTTCACCATTCGCGCCAGCGCCCGGTCGCGCGCGGCCTTGGCTATGGTGATGTCCTTCCAGGGAGACGAGGCGTTGGGACTTGAAATCATCCCCGCCAGCAGGGCGCACTGCGCGAGATTGAGCTTGGCGGCGGGAACGCCAAAGAAAGCGTAGGCGGTGGTCTCCGCGCCATAGAGGCCCTGGCCAAAATAGATGCGATCGAGATAGTAGCGGAGAATTTGCTGCTTCGTGTAAGCCAGCTCGATGCGGTGCGCGAGAAAGATTTCGAGAAGTTTGCGGTCGTAGGTGCGCTGCATCTCCCCGATGCTGTTGCGCGCCAGTTGCTGCGTGATGGTGCTCCCGCCCTCCCGGGCGCCGCGATGCAACAAATTCATCACGCTGGCGCGCACGATGCCAAATGGATCGATGCCGCCGTGGTTGTAGAACCGGCGGTCCTCCGTGGCCACGACCGCCTCGCCGAGGAGTTTCGGGACGGGTTGATCGGTGGGCAATGCAATACGGTTTTCGTCGAAGAACCGGCTGAAGGCGTGGCCCTGATAATCATAGAGGATGGAGGCCTTGGGCATCTCCCTGACCACATCGATATTAATGAAACCGGCTCGCGCGCTATAATATGTATAGACCAACGTGACCGAGCTGATGCCCACGATGAGAGTTCCTGCCAGGAGCCAGGTACGGATCTCCTTCCCGGCTCTTTTGCGGCGGGAGCGCTTGGAGTGAGTCAGCAGCTCCGGTTTGAAATCACTCATGAATAAGCTTAGGCGATGGCGGGAAGCCACCCAACAAAATTACGGCACCTTGGTCACCACTGCCTCGGAACGGCTGGAGGCAGGGGAGCGCGGGGGCTGTTCGGCATCTTTATCGTCGGAAGGTTGCGCTTGAGCCCGGGGATGGGCATCGAGGAGCAAGCGATGGACGAGATAGGCGACGATGAGGAGATTGCCGGTGACGGCGGCGAATTTCCACCAGGCGACTTTGACCCAGAGTTCATAGATTTCGAGGGGCAGGAGGGACCCCGTCACGATGACGACAAGATACTCCGCCCAGGACCTGCGCAGGTAGAGCCCGATGCCTTCGGCGGCGAAGAGCGCGGCATAGAAGAAGGCCGCCCAACCGAGCAGGACAAGGTGAGGTGCCAGAACCGCCGCCTTGCCGAGAACCCAGTCGACGAAGCGATCCTCAGGATTAAGGTGATAAGGAATGATGACGTTGGTGTTGAGAAACTCAACCACGTCATGATGCCGGAGATGCAGGAGTCCAAATCCCACGGCGGTGAAGAAAGCGGCGTGAAGCAGCTTCCAGCAGGCGATAAGCCGCAGGACAAAATCTTCCCAAGGGGCAACTCGATTTTCGGATGCTGACATGGATGCTAAATTTGACGCTGGGAAATGGTACGAAGTTCGATCAAAAAATTCGAGCGGTCATAACTTGCACATGGCAAGCCATCATGACAGTCCCAGTATTATGCACCTTACGGCGGAAAAAACTCGATAACTAAAATCATTACAAAAGAACAAGGCTTGACCAATCCCGAAAACGAGTCGTAGTTGAAACCATGGCTTTCGCGATCGACCCGGAAAGCGAGAAATCGGAGTGGCTCGAAGCTGATGGTCTGGGCGGGTTTGCCAGCGGAACGGTGGGAGGTATTCGCACGCGGCGCTATCATGCGCTGTTGCTGGCCGCCACGACGCCGCCGGCCGGGCGCATGGTTTTGGTCAACGGCATCGACGCGGAGATCGAAACATCCGAAGGTCAGTTCGCGCTGACGACGCAACGCTATGCGCCAGGCGTCGATTACCCCGATGGAAGCTCGCGCCTTGAGGGCTTTAATCTTGAGCCATGGCCGCAGTGGACCTTTTCCATTCCGGGTGGCAAAATAATCCACGAACTTTTTGTTCCGAACGAAAGGGCCGCGGTCGTCCTGCGCTGGCGTTGGGAAGGTGATCCGGTTTTGCCGCTGCGTCTTTATGTGCGGCCCTTTTTTTCGGGACGGGATTTTCATGGCACGCATCATGAGAACCCGGCGTTTCGATTCGAGCCGACCTATTTGCCCCAGGGCGAGCGCTGGCATTTTTATGACGGCGTGCCTGAGGTCACCGCCCAAGGCAACGGCACCTATCATCACGAACCCTGCTGGTACCGGAATTTTCTCTATGAAGAGGAATTGGCGCGAGGACTCGACGCGCTGGAAGATTTGGCCGCACCGGGTTGTTACGCATTCGACCTTTCTGCCGGACCAGCCGTCTTGATTTTTTCTGCGGAGGGTTTGGGAAGTCCGCTCTCCCCCTCCCTTTTGCCGCCAGTCGAATTGGCGGAAACTCTGGCGCAGGAAGAAGGCACCCGGAGGAGGGTTTTCGCCACTCCACGACTGCGCGCCGCCGATGCCTATTTCGTCAAACGTGGCGAAGGCAAAACGATCATCGCGGGTTATCCCTGGTTTGGAGATTGGGGACGCGACACCTTTATCGCGATGCGCGGTTTGTGCCTGGCGACAGGACGACTCGCCGAAGCGAAAGAAATTCTGGTCGAGTGGGCGGGCGCTGTTTCGCAGGGGATGCTGCCGAATCGCTTTCCCGACCAGGGCGATCAACCGGAGTACAACTCGGTCGATGCCTCGCTTTGGTACGTCATCGTGGTCCATGAATTTCTGCAGATGTCAGGCCAGGATCCAGCGCTGGTTGCCGAAAAGAAAACGCTTCTGGCAACGGTTGAGGCTATTCTCACCGGCTATCTTCATGGCACCCGGTATGGCATCAAAGCCGATGTAGATGGCTTGCTGGCCTGCGGCGTAGCGGGCACGCAACTGACATGGATGGATGCCAAGGTGGGAGACTGGGTCGTGACCCCGCGCATCGGCAAACCCGTCGAGGTGCAGGCGCTCTGGTTGAACGCGCTCTGGCAGACCGGCCAGATTAATCCGCAATGGCTCGCGCTTTGCCAAAAGGGGTGCGACTCGTTTCGTGAGCAGTTCTGGAACGAGGATCGCAGGTGTCTTTATGATGTGGTGGATGTCGATCATCAACCGGGCCGGATTGATGCGAGCCTGCGCCCGAACCAAATTTTTGCCGCGGGCGGACTACCCTTAAGTCTTCTCGATGAAAATCGCGCCGCACGTGTGGTGGAAGTGGTGGAAAAGCTGTTGTGGACCCCGATGGGCCCACGCTCCCTCGCGCCGGGAGAAAAAGATTATGCGCCTCACTATGGTGGCTCACCCTTGCAACGCGATGGCGCTTATCATCAGGGGACGGTATGGCCCTGGCTGGCGGGGCCGTTTATCGAGGCCTGGATGCGCGCGCATGGCGGCACGACCGAAGCCAAGGCCCAGGCTCGCCGGCAATTTCTTGCACCTCAACTTGCGCGCCTTGATTTGGCCGGTTTGAATCACGTTCCGGAGATTGCCGATGCGGAAGCTCCGAATACCGCGAGAGGTTGCCCCTTTCAGGCTTGGTCCCTGGGTGAGATTTTGCGACTGGAGCGAACGGTTCTTTAAGCTGCTTGCCTGCTATGTGTTTGAAATGATAAAAGTAATTAAAATCTAGCTTACGCCCCCAGTTGAAAAACAGCCAACTGGGGGCGTAAGGTTTGTAGAATATCCGAAGTGAATGGGAAAATTTGCGAGGTCGATTGATCCCAAGTATCGGCTGCGGAGCTAATGCAATCAATGGAGCTTGGGGGCGGAAGCGTTTATTTCGCACTTTCGTAACCAAGGAGCTTTCCGAATCGTCTTCTGAGCGTACACTTGATTTATGCGAATCGTCATCACCTCAGGTCCAAGCTATGAGCCGCTTGATCAGGTGCGACGCCTGACCAATTCTTCCACCGGAGAACTTGGGACGCTCCTGGCGGAGGGATTTGCGGAGGCGGGCCATTCGGTGGTCTGTTTTCGCGGGGTGGCCGCCACCTTCCCCCCTCCCCTCTGGCCGGTGGAAGTCATTCCCTTTACGACCAATGATGATCTGGCCAAGGGCCTGTTTGGTCTTCCCGCGCGCGAAGAGGTCACTCTCGTGCTTCACGCCGCGGCACTGTGCGATTTCAAGGTTAGTGAGATCGTCGATGAAAAGGGCAATGAGGTTCATGGCCAAAAAGTATCAAGCCGTACGGGTACCCTGAAGGTAACTCTCGAGCCAATGCCCAAGCTGATCGAATCCTTGCGGCGCATATTTCCCTCTTCGATTCTTGTGGGCTGGAAATTTGAACTCGATGGCACGGCGGATGAGGTCTTGGCCAAGGGGCGCCGGCAAATGGACGAGTGCCTGACCGATGCTTGTGTGCTCAATGGCAAGGCTTACGGTTCCGGTTTCGGCCTTATTACGCGCTCCGGCGAACAGACGCACTTGCCCGACAAAGCGGCTTTGTGCCGTTATCTCATTGAGTGGGCCGAGCGTACCCCGATGGCGTTGTCCACGCCGGGCCAGCAAAGTTTTCATGCGCTCTCCAGTTTCACCTCTCTCTCCCCCTTCATTTAAAAGCCGAAAATGGGGAATAAACCCGCGCCGTTTGCGTCTTACCCAAGAGAAAATAGAGAGTGCCCCGGCATGGTGGATAAAAAGGGTGACGAAAAGCCGATTTATCCTGATCATCCCGCCAGTGATTCAAGCCAAGCAAGATAGTCGATGCCGGTAACGGCCTGATGCCATGCACTCACTGGATTTCGAAGAAATTGTCGACCGTTTTTACCCGATGCTCTATCGCTTTGCCCTTAGCCTCGCCCGCAACGAAGCGGATGCCTGTGATCTGACTCAGCAGACCTTCTCAGTCTGGGCCAGCAAGGGGCATCTTTTGCGGGACGCCAGCAAGGTCAAGTCGTGGCTTTTCACGACGCTCTACCGCGAATTCATTTCCAACCGCCGCCGCGAAATGCGCTGGCCCAAGGAGGAACTTTCTGAAGTCGAGAATGAGTTGCCTGTCGCCTTGCCCGAGACGGTCGATGTTCTCGAATCGGCTCAGGTGATGGAGGCGCTGCAGTCGATTGATGAAACTTTTCGCGCGCCACTGGTCCTCTTCTACCTTCAGGAGCATTCCTATGAGGAGATCGGGAAGATTCTTGAAATTCCGACCGGTACCGTGATGTCGCGCCTCTCCCGCGGAAAGCAAAAGTTGCAACAGGCCTTTCTCCGCCTGCAAGCGCCGACCGATTCCAATATCATCCGAATGCCGATGCGCAAAGCCACAGGAGGGCCGCTCCGTGGATAAGCAGGAAGCCAAATTGCTGCTGCAGGCCCTCCGTCCCGCCCAGCTCGACGCTTCTCAACCCGTCATAGCCGAAGTCTTGGCGATGGTGGAAAAAGATTCCGAATTGAAGGCGTGGTGGGAGGCCCAGCAATCCTTTGATCTCAAAGTCTCGGCCAAGCTGAGGGAAATTCAGGTTCCCGATGAACTGCGATCCATGATTCTTGCCGGGCGCAAGATCGAGCAATTCCGCCCGCAACCGCATTTCTCCTGGTGGCTTGCGGCTGCGGCGGCGGTGGCAATTCTTTGTGTGGCGGGGACGTTGAGGCAGGTCTCGCTCTATGGCCCCCTGGCCAAAAACGATTATGCCCATGCCGCGCTTACCCTGCTCAATCATGATCATCCCGAGCTCGCGATGATTTCTTCCGACCACGAAAAAATCGTGGCCTGGCTGAAAGAACGGAGCGCTCCCTTGGGTGCCATGCCTGACAAAATGGCCTCTTTGCAACCGATAGGCTGCCAGAAATACGATGTGCACGGTCACGCCGTAACCTTGATCTGCTTTGTCCTGGCGGGAGGAGCCGAAGCCCATCTTTTCATGGTCGATAAGCAGGCCTTGAACGATCCGCCGCCCAATAACGTCCCGCAATACAATCAAATGGACGAATGGGCGACCGCCTCGTGGTCGGACGGCACGATGACTTTTATGCTGGCGACCACCGCCGGGCCGGATGCGCTCAAGCAATTGCTTTGATTTGGTTTCGCCGGATTTTACTGGATGGGTGATCCCACGGGCGCGGAGGCAGCAGGCGCCAATTCGAGTTCCGATTCGCTTCGATACCAAGCCACCGCCTCGCTGATGTTTTCCTGCACCGTGAAGGCAGGTTTCCAGCCGAGTTCCATCCGTGCCTTGGAATTGTCGAAGAATTGCACCCGCTTGGCCTGCAGCGAGGTCTCCAGGCAGACGCGCGCGCTGGTGCTGCGGGGATTGAGAAAATCGACCGCCTCGCCCGCAACGCCGATCAAACGAATCAACGCGTTGGGCAGGCAAATCCGGGGTGCGGGCAATCCCGTCTCCAGCGCCAGAAGATCGAGGAAGTCCCTGAGCCAAAGATTCTCGTCGCACAAGAGGTAGCGCTCGCCCGATTTGCCCGATTCGGCGACGCGTTGCAACCCGGTGCTCAGGTCCCTCACCCCGATAAAATTAAGCCCGGTCCGGCAATAAAAAGGAAAGCGCCTTTGGAGGAAATCGCGAATCATCCGGCCTGTCGGAGTCGGCGCTTCATCGCCCCGGCCAATCGGGCACGTGGTGCTGGCGATCATCGCGGGCAAACCCTTCCGTGCCCACGACAGGACCCGCTGTTCCGAGTGCCACTTGGAAGCCTTATAGGAACAAAACCGTGGCGCCGCCTCGGGGAAATCGGTTTCATCCAGCAGAGGCCGGTTGGGATCGTATGCGCCCCTTTTATTGAGCACACCGCCCGAGCTGAGATGGACAAAGCGGCCAACGCCCGCCGCCGCAGCGCTGCCCAAAAGATTTTCCGTACCTTCCACATTTGCATCCCAAAGCTCGCGGCAATGCCTCAGGCCAAACCGGTAGATGCCGGCAATATGATAGATTACTTCGATGCCCTTGCAGGCTTTCTCCAGCGACGCCGTGTCCCCCAAATCTCCCGCGCAGATCTCGGCATCATCGCCAAAGAGATCCCTCGCCTTGGCCCGGCTTCGCGCCAACACTCTTACCTTGCAGCCTTGGGCCAACAAATCTCGCGTTAGTTGCCTGCCAATAAACCCAGTCGAGCCGGTGATGAGAATTTGAGCGGGCATGTAAAAAAACAGACTACCGGACAAAATCAGCATGGCCAAGGAGGTAATTGGATCATCGCTAAAATTGGAATAAATGGTGAACTCTTGGACGTTATTCTTGCTGCCATTTTTTCAAGATCATTTAAATGCGGTGATCGCGGGCCGGGATGAACCTTTAACGCTGTCCCATCTCGCGACTTACGCCCGGGCGAGAAAAAACTACTCTTCCGGCGGGCTGCAGTTTATAAAGACCGCTCCATGTCCCTGCGCTTTTCGCGAAACTTCTTGCGCAGGGCGGGGATTGTCCTGCTCTCGCTCATTCTTTTGGCAGGCGTGATCTATAGCTTCGCCCTGCCGACGCATCATCGTTTTCCGGATGAACAGGAGTATCTCTACCTGAGCGACCACCTTCTGCATGGCCCGGGCTACTCCATGGATGGCGTTCACCTCACCGCCATGCGTCCGCCGGGCTACCCTTTTTTCCTGAGCGCCGTTGAGGCCTGTGGCGGCGGCGTGGTCGCCATGCGCCTCCTCCAGTATTTGCTTTTCATCGCGACGGTCGTGCTGGTCTACCGGCTCCTTTGCCTGGAAAATCATCGCGCCGGGCTGCTCGTGGTCACATGCGTGGTGATGCTCTATCCCGTGCTTTTTTACACGAGCGCCACGCTCTATCCGCAAACCCTTGCGGCTTTTCTTTTCCTGCTTGCGCTGGTGTTTCTGCTCACCAGCCCAAGAGAATTGCCGATGAATCTGGTCACCGGCCTGACTTTTGGCGTTCTTATCCTCGTGGTGCCGACCTTTCTCTTTACGCTTTTCGTGGTGGTGACGGTGGCGTGGCTATTAAAAATGATTGAGTGCCGCCATGGGCTGATCATTTTCATCGCGGCCTCTTTCATGATTGGCCTTTGGACGGCCCGCAATTTTGCCGAGTTCCATCAGTTTGTTCCCGTGGCTTCCAATTCCGGAGCCAATTTCCTGATCGGCAACTGCGAAAACACGATTCCCGACGGCGGCTCCGGCAATGTCGACCGAACCCATTACGAGCAGGAAGCCCGGGCGCTCGGCCTCGATGAATTTCAGGAGGATCGCTATTACCGGCAGGCCGCAGTGAACTGGATCAAGGCAAACCCCGGCCACGCCATCGCGCTCTATTTTGAAAAGGTGGCGAATTTTTTTAATGTCCGTAACGAGTACGCTCCGGAGAATAAAGCCGAGCTCTCCTTCTGGAAGCAGGCGGTCATGGCGCTTTCTTATGGCCTCTTGCTGGGATTGCTCCTCTGGCGCCTGCTGGAAATGAGGCGCTTCCCCCTGAGCAGAAACGAAAAGTTCCTGCTGGCCATCTACATCCTGAGCGCGTTCACGTCGGCCATCTTTTTTACCCGCATCCGCCTGCGGCTCCCTTACGACTACCTGATCATCGCGATCATCGCGATGCACCTTAGCCGACGGCTTCATCTCTGGCTGGAGCCCGCGCCGTCCCATCAGAAAGTTGGCGCATGAGTTCGTCCGGCCCAAACTGGAAGCTCGGTCTTTTTGCGATCGTCGGCTTCTGGGCGCTCGTCAGCCTCGGGGATTACCCGGCCCCTTTCATCGACGATGCCTTTTATATCGGGGCCGCCATCAACCTTGCCCAACATGGGGTCTTTTCCAATCCCTACTGCGAAATGTTGGCGACCATTGGCAGCTCCGATCACTTCTTTGCCAACATGCCGCTCCACGATTACGTCCTGGCAGGATGGCTTCGACTTTTTGGGATCAGCACGCTTTCGTTCCATGTTCTTTATACCTTGCTGGCCCTGGCCGTATCGTTACTTATCTACCGGCTTTTTCCCGCCAATCGAAACTCCTGGGCTGCCGCGATTGTGATTTGCCTGGCGGTCTACGGTCTTCTCGGCGGCGCGGGACTTCGCGCAGACGCCCTCGGCTTTTTCTTCCTGCTGCTGGGCTTTGCTACCTGGAGAGCCCGGACAGTCTTTCATTTTTTCTGGAAGAATTTTTTTCTCGGGCTGGCAGTCATCACCTTCCCGAACGTGGCCATCCCCGCGATGCTTTTGTCCCTGGCGGGACTTCTTCATCAAAAGTTTTTTTATCAAAAGAGCCTCCGCGATCTCGTGCCTTTTGCGCTGGCGATGGGAGCGGGCTACGCAATTTGTTTTGGCATTTTCCTTCTCTGTATCGACTTTCGCCTCCCTGAATTTCTCACCTGCCTCGTCCGGAACCAGCATCTCAGTGCCCTCGGCGTCAAAGAGCGTTTTCAGTTCCTGACACTCCTGGGTTTATCGAAATGGGTCGTGGTGCAGGTTGGCTTTCTGGCGTTGGTGGGCACTCTCATCTTCAAAGGGCGGAAATCTCCTAAGCAGGGTGAGAACTTATTTTTTCTCGTCTTATCGCTGCTTATCTTTGCCAGCCTTGGTATTTCCAGCGTCAATTCCGCATCCGGGGCGCACGTGTGGGCTTTTGCCTGCCTTATGACTGGCCTTTTTATCCTCTCGCACGAGAATTGGGGTGTCCCTGCCTGGCTTCTTTATGGGGTGGTGTTTGCATTCGCCGCCTTCGGGCACGCCCATGTGGCGATCCAACACGTCCTGGCCGACCGGCCACCGGGGCCGGAGGAACGAGCGGCACTTCTGGAGGAAATCGCGCAACTTCATCCGCCACGACTTTATGTGGATGCTTACGCCATGCGCGAACTCTATGATTACAAACTGCCTGCCAACACCTTCGCCTTTGAGACCAGCAACACGACGGGATGGGGTGATCCCCGCTCGCTCAGCACACTGCCCAAGAATTCGGTTTCCGTCGTTTCAGTGGAGAGGGCTTTCCCCACGCCATTGAGTCCCGATGCTGGTAAAAAAGCGCGGCCCTTGACCATCTTGGGCCATCCGGTTCCCGGGGTCGTGCGAAATCCGTACGATCTCGAAATCATGGATAACCGCGACAATCCTTAGAAAGTTATCAAAGGCTTTTTGAAGCCTTGATGATGTAGTGGGGCCGGGGCTGGAGCTGTTTGTAAATGCGCGCGATGTATTCTCCCAGAATACCGACGGAAATCAGCTGCACGCCGCCCAGGAACAGGACAACGAGCACCAGCGAGGTCCACCCCGGCGGGTTGTTGTCGTAGACCAGCTTGCCTACCACGGCATAGCTGCCATAAATCACGCACAGGACCACCGCCAGGAATCCGAGGAAGGTTGAGAAACGGAGCGGCAGCGACGAGTAACCAAAGATGCCGCTTCCCGCCAACTTCAGCAGCTTGCTGAACGTGTACTTGGTTTCGCCCGCCACCCGCTTGGGGCGATCATACTCGACCCCGGTCTGGCGAAATCCCGCCCAGCTCCGCAGGCCGCGTAAAAACAAATCCTTGTCCGGATATTCGACCAGGAGGTCCGCCACTCGACGTGAAACCAATCCAAAATCGCCCGAGTCGAGCGGGATGCGGATGTCGGTCATCATATCCATGAAGCGGTAGAAGAGAGTGTAGGCCGAGCGTTTGAACCACGACTCCTGTCGCGTACGGCGCACCGCGTAAACGACGTCGTTGCCCAGTTCGTACTGGGCGATGAGCGTGGAAAAAAGCTCAGGCGGGTCCTGCAAATCGGCGTCGATGATAATGATGAGTGCTCCCGAGCTTTCCTTCAACCCGGCCAGAAGCGCCGGTTGATGGCCAAAGTTGCGAGAGAACTCGACGACCCGGACCTGGCCGGGGAACAGCGCGCGTTGCTTTTCGATCACCTCAATGGTGCGATCGCTGCTGCCGTCATCCACCAATACCAGTTCCCACTGATAATTGGGTATTTGGCCCACAACAGTCCCGAGCCGCTGAAACAGGATTTCAACGGACGATTCTTCATTGAAGACGGGCACCACCACTGAGGCGGTCGGACTGCTTTTGGGCGGGAAACCAATCGTGCCACTCATAATTCGCCCGCCTGCGTCCATGGGAATTGGATCATGCGGTGAATTTCTTCCACCTTGAACCTACTGACCCCGGCTCGCCACGAGCTTTTCGGCGAGGTAGGTGACAATGCGACGGAGTTTCTCGTCGGACTTCATCTTGTCCTCGATGGTGCGATTCGCGTGAAGAACAGTCCCGTGATCGCGTCCGCCGAAAGCCTCCCCGATTTCGTTCAACGATGATGTGGTGAGACGGCGGCTGAGGTACATCGCCACCATGCGCGGCACGGCGATATTGGCGGGACGTCGCTTGCTCGTCATGTCGGCCAGGCGCAAGTCGT